>Ga0268299_1001396_pt1 | contig 43299 bp, 45 predicted proteins | sample NOBtaG_FD_193484 | JGI IMG/M metagenome (GOLD analysis project Ga0268299, IMG submission 193484) | Activated sludge microbial communities from bioreactor in Nijmegen, Gelderland, Netherland - NOB reactor | ecosystem: Engineered > Bioreactor > Aerobic > Activated sludge | place: Netherlands... | reverse complement strand
TCGTTGACTGCCTTTCCCAAAGGCGCTATCCTCCGCAACGACTCAGACAGGCCCCAAGCGGAAAGGAATTCGATGTCACTCCATGACCGACTCAGCGAAGATCTCAAATCGGCAATGAAGTCGCGCGATCAGCTGCGTGTCGACGTGATCCGGATGATCAAAGCCGCCGTGCAATATAAAGAAGTCGAACTGAAGCAGGATCTCGACGACGCCGGGATGAGCCGCATCATGACCACGCTCATCAAGCAGCGCAAGGAAGCCGCTGAACAGTTCGAAAAGGGCCACCGGCAAGACCTCGCCGCCAAGGAACGGCAGGAAATTACCATCATCGAGGGCTATCTTCCCGCCGCACTCTCCACCGACGAGATCGCCCAGCTGGTCAGGGTGGTGGTGACGGAGTCCGGCGCCGCTTCCCTCAAAGACATGGGGCAGGTCATGAAAACGGTCATGGCCCGCTTGGCCGGCCATTCCGTCGACGGCAAAGTCGTCAGCGAGCTGGTCAAAGCGGCCCTGCAACGGTAGTCCGGCCCCGGCCGCACTTAACCTCTGCGCGCTTTCCGCCGATAGTGAATCTGGCTCGGGCGGCACCGTGACGCCCGCCCGTGCCTGAGCCAGCATTCATGACGCAGCCGACGCCACCTCGGCCGGAAGAGGCACTCCATGAGCATTCTCATCGTCGATGACTCCCCGGACCAGCAACTCCTGCTCAACACCATTCTGTCCAAGGCGGGCCATCAGAGCCTGCTCATCGCCGACTCCGCGACGTCGGCCTACGCCCAACTCGGCATCGACCAGCCGCAGCAGAACCCCCACGCCGTCGATTTGATTCTGATGGATTTTTTGATGCCGGGCATCGATGGCGTCGCCGCAACCCGGCACATCAAGGGACTGGACGCGTTACGGGATATTCCCATCATCGTGGTCACCGCCAAGACCGCCATGGGGGACCTGCAGGCGGCATTTTCCGCCGGGGCCATGGACTACATTACCAAGCCGGTCACCAGCACGGAATTGCTCGCCCGGGTCAATTCCGCCCTTACGCTGAAACAGGAGATGGATTGCCGCAAAGCCCGCGAGGTGGAACTCCGCCGCAGCAATGACGAGCTGCAACGCGCCTTGCGGGAAGTAAAAGTCCTGAAGGGACTCGTGCCCATCTGTGCGTCCTGCAAGAAAATCCGCAACGACCAGGGTTTCTGGCAGCAATTAGAAGAATATATCCAGCAACACTCCGAGGCCGAATTCAGTCACGGCCTCTGCACTCCGTGCATCAAAAAGCATTACCCTGGTGTTTACCAAGACTAGCTGCTAGCATCGCCCTACGACACATTTTCAGGGGGACTGACCATGGGTATCCTGATCGTCGATGATTCGACAGACGATCGTCTGTTGATCCAATCCATCCTCGCCAATGCCGGGTACGAAGAAACGTTCGTGGCAGAATCCGCTGCGGCCGCCTTCCGCCTCTTGGGCCTCGACGGGATGCGGCAAATGGCCGGGCGAGTGGATTTGATCCTGATGGATATCGTCATGCCCTCGACCAACGGCATCGAGGCCTGCCGGCAGATCAAGGCGGTGGAGCGCTATCGGGACATCCCGATCATCATGGTCACGGTCAAGACCGATCCGGTGGACCTGCAACTGGCCTTCGCAGCCGGCGCCATCGACTATGTCGCCAAACCCATCAGCAAAATCGAATTACTGACCCGTGTACGGTGCGTCCTCCGGCTCGTCCATGAAATCGAACGACGTCGGGCGCGCGAGCAGGAACTCCTGGAAGTCATGCGCCAATTGCAGGAAGCCAACCAGATGCTGTTGCGGCTCTCCTGCCTCGACGGGCTCACGGGTATTACCAATCGGCGGCAGTTCGACGATTTCCTCGATCAGGAATGGCGGCGCGCCGCGCGTGAATCCACGCCGCTCTCCCTCATCATGCTGGATATCGACCACTTCAAGACCTACAACGACAGCCACGGACACCAGGCCGGCGACGAGTGCCTCCGCCAGGTCGCGCAACTGATTTCCAGCCATGTCAATCGTCCGGGCGACTTGGTCGCGCGGTACGGCGGCGATGAATTTGTGATCGTCCTGCCCGGGACCACCGTCGACGGCGCGGCGCAGGTCGCCGACACGCTCCGGCGGAAGGTCTGTGAAGCGGAGATGAAACATCCGAACGGCGATCCCGTGACCATCAGCCTGGGATTCGCCTGCACGGTGCCCAGCCGCGTCGCCGCCCCGACCGACCTGATTCGAGCGGCCGACCAGGCTCTCTACCAAGCCAAACAGGAAGGGCGCAACCGGGCCAAACAAGCCGGAGTGCTGACCCTCGTGCATCATACCCATAAAGATTGATGGCGCCGCGAGGCGGAACCGTCATCAGTGACCGCAGGCGAGCGGACGACGACATGGCCAAACGCATCCCGCGAACGAGACGCACGACCGCCACGACTCCCAAACGCCCCCTTCGCCCCGCACCCCGCCCCTTAACCGCACTCCAACGCGAGCAAGCCGCCCGCCGGCGCGCCGAGCGAGCGCTCAAGCGCGCGTCCAAAGAATTGCAACACCGCGTGGAAGAGTTACAGCGCGCGAAAGACGCTGCCGATGTCGCCAATCGCGCCAAGAGCGACTTTCTGGCCAGCATGAGCCACGAAATTCGCACTCCCATGAACGCCATCATCGGCATGGCCGATCTGCTGTGGGACACCACGCTCACACCCGAGCAACGCAAATACCTCCGCATTTTTCGGCGCGCCGGGGCCAGCCTCTTGAGCTTGATCAACGATATCCTGGATCTGTCGAAAGTCGAATCGGGCCGGCTCGACTTAGACAGCATCGACTTCGATCTTTCGGAACTCATCGACAAGGCGAGCGAAATGCTGGCGCTCCGGGCCAACGAAAAGGGACTGGAGCTCGTCTGTCACCTCGCGGGCGACGTACCCTGCCATCTCATCGGCGACCCCAACCGCCTCTACCAGATCCTGCTGAATCTGCTCGGCAACGCGATCAAATTCACGGAAAAGGGCTCGGTGGTGATGGCCATTACCAACGATCATGAACGTCGGACGCCGGGCGCCATCCGATTCTCCGTCACCGATACAGGCATCGGAGTCCCGCAGGACAAAATCACCACGATCTTCGATACCTTCACCCAGGCACACAGCACGATTGCCCGCCGGTATGGAGGCACGGGGCTCGGACTGTCGATCTCGCAGCAGCTGGCCGGACTGATGGGGGGACGAATTTGGGTCGAAAGCACCCTGGGTAAGGGCAGCACGTTCCACTGCGTCGTACAACTCGGCGTTCAGGCCGATCCTCCACCGTCCAAGGCGACGGGGGCCATGAACCTCACCGGGGTCCGCTGTCTCGTCGTGGACGATTATCCGACCAATCGCCTGATCCTGCGGGAGACCCTCTTCGCCTGGGGCGCGGACGTGGTCGAGGCGGACAGCGGCGAACAGGCCATGGAGGCGTTCGAAGCCGCGTTGAATGCCGACATACGTTTCGATCTGCTGCTCCTGGACTGTCGGATGCCCGGTATGGACGGCTTCGAAGTGATCGAACGCATCCATGCGGATCCCCGGCTGCAGGACCTGACCATTATCATGCTGGCCTCAGACCGCTGGGCCGATGATATCGCCAAGACCTATGACCTCGGCCTGGGCGGGTACCTCGTCAAGCCGATCCGTCGGTCCGACCTTCAGCAGACCATCAGCATCGCCTTGGGGCGCAGTAAGCGCGGCCTGCCGGCGGCTCCATCGAGCGCGCCTCCTCCGGTCGCACCGCAAGGACGATCGCTCCGGATCCTGTTGGTTGAGGATTCATCCGACAATCAGGTGCTCATTCAGTCGTATCTGAAAGATACGACTCACAGGATCGACTTGGCCGACAACGGCCAGATCGGGGTCGCCAAGTTCCAGAACGGACACTATGACTTGATCCTCATGGATATGCAGATGCCGGTCATGGACGGGCTGACGGCCACCAAAACCATTCGGCGCTTGGAACAGGAACAGGGACTTCCCGCAGTTCCCATCGTCGCCTTGACCGCCTTGGCGTTGAAGGAGGAATCCGCGCGAATCTTCGAGGCGGGATGCAACGCTCATATGACCAAACCGCTCAAGCGAACGACCCTGCTCGAGTTGCTCGCGGCCTACGAAAAGACACGCGCCCAGTGATGCCACACAGCCCTGACAGCAGCCCGGCCACCATCCTTGTCGAGATCAGTCAGGACCTCGAGGCTATCGTCCCCGGGTTCCTCGCCAACCGCCGACGGGACCTCGCGACGATCGAGGCCTGCCTGAAGCAGGGCGACCTGAACACGATCCGTATGTTGGGACATCGCATGAAAGGTGACGGCGGCGGATACGGCTTCGACCAGATCAGCGAGATCGGCGACCGGCTGGAACAAGCCGCCCTCGCCCAGGATCGGGCATCGATTGCCGCGGAAGTGACTCACCTGACCGACTTTCTCGCGAAGGTCACCGTCGTCTATACGCCCTAGAAGCCTGTCCGAGTAATCCTTCGTCGCAGCAGAACGGCATTACTCGGACAGACTCCTAGGACGGCAATGAACAACCGGCAGCTGACCTTGATCGGTATGGGGCGTCGGGTTGGATTCGAATCCAGCCCCTCGCCTAATCGTCCGGATTAGGCTACGACTGTGAAGGTGATGTCATGGCGTCCCGAGGCACCATCGGATCCGGAGTCTTGCTCAATCGCCGTCTGCACAATCCCGTTTCCATCCGTGGCGCGAACGCTCAGCCCATATAGGCCGGGCACAGGTACCGTCCAGTCGTAGTTCCAGGCAATCCAGGCATGAGGAGAGAGGGGCGCCGCAAGCCGGACAGCAGTCCAACGCTCACCTCCGTCGGTACTGATGTCGACCGATCGAATACCCCTCGATCCGGCAAATGCGATCCCTTCCACTCGCTGCCGCAGCCCACGAACCGTCGCGCCGTGACCGGGAACATCGATACGCGACATCGTCTTGACGATCGCCTCTTCAGTCCATCCCTTTTGCTGATAGTAACCCTTGTAATCGTGAGCGACGACCTCGATCTCCGTCAGCCACTGCACGCTTTTCATCCCGTAGTGGCCCGGCACGATCGCGCGGGCGGGGAAGCCGTGACCTTGCGGAAGCGCCACACCGTTCATCGTGTGGGCGATCATCACGTCACCGGCCATCGCCCGATCCACAGGAATGCTGTCTGAATAACCGTCTGCCGCGCGAAAGACGACATCGTAGGCCATCGCGCCCACACCCGCCTGTTGCAGGAGTGAGCGCAAGGAGATTCCCTCCCAATCGGCCGTACTCATAAGTTCCCCAGCGACCGTGTTGCCGACACATTCCAGCGTCACGATTTGCGCAACCCGAGGCTGCGCGATCAGCTGCGCATACGTCAGGGTGACCGGTCGTTCGACCAGACCGCCGATGGAAAGCGCCCACTCGCCGACTCGTATAGTCGGCGGACTGCGGTAGGACGTGACGTAGAATTCATCATTGGGAGTGATCGGCTTCGTCGGCTTCGATTCCTGTTGACCGACCGACGGTGGCCAGAAACCCGCGAATGTGGAGAACGGTCGCAGGCCGAACGAGAGGGCCGCCGCACCGGCCGCGGACAGCAGAGATCGACGGGATAGCGGTTGCATCGGGCTCATTCCTTTTCGGCCAGGAGCGACCGGATCGATTCTTCTGTTTCACGATACCCGCCTTCACCGATTCGTATGAAGCGGATCACGCCCTGCCTATCGATCAGATACATCGCGGGCCAATAGCGATTCCCGTACCTGTTCCATGTCGAAAAATCGTTGTCGATGGGAACGGGAAATCGGATATCGTGCTCCGCGATATAGCGCTTCACATTCTCGATCTCCTGTTCGTGGGAGAACTCGGGTGAATGCACGCCGATGACGACGAGGCCTTGATCGGCATATTGACGGTGCCATTGCTTCACATAGGGCTCGACGTTCCGGCAGTTGTGACACCCGAAGGTCCAGAACTCGACCATCACGACCTTGCCCTTCAGATCTGCCGGCCGTAAGGGTTCGCTGTTCAGCCAGATGGGGTTCGAAATGTCCGGCGCTGTCATGCCGACGCCTGCCACGACCTCGGCCCAGGTCAGCAGGACTCCCGTCAAGACGATCAGCATTCCAGTGAAGATTCGATCAAACATGGTCCCCTCCCCCTGTGACACTACGTTCGTCGGTGTGCCACCGGATGCATTCCAGCCAGCGGGGAACCCGCCGGCTGTACCGGAACCCGTCCGCTACTTCGCAATAGCGATGGCCGGCGTCGGATACTTCGTCAGATCGGTCACCGTCATCTGAAAGAGATTCGACAGCACCGCAAACGCTTCCTGATTCCAACTCGGGACCATGCCCTGGCTCACGGGAAACTTGCGAATCGAGTAGTAGCGTCCGTCGAACGACACGGAAAATTCGTACTCGCTGGGCTGAGACACCGATTCCTCGATTTCGAGCGTGTTGGCGGGATTTCGCACGACCGTCTTGGTCCGTGTATCGGCCTCGACCGCTGTCTCCGGTTCCTCTTCGATGCTGCGCGCCACAAACCCGATGATGGCGTTCATGCTGCGAAGCAAAATCGATCCATGGAGTGGATAGTCGCCCCCAGGATGGCCTGGCCTGATGTCCACCAGCACCACGTCGGACGGCAGGCGCTGCGCCTCCTCGTGTAACGCGCGACGCTCGTCGTTCGACAACCTCGCCGGGTCGTAGTTGGCAATCAAGAGGCGCCCGACGGCTTTACGCCGCACCGTGTGAACCCTGTCTTCTTCGTCGCCCTCCCATCGGAATCCTTTTTCCAACGCCGCCACGACTTCGTCGGGGTTCGGAGGACGGTTCGTGCGCACCGTCTGGCTTTCCTCGAATAGAATCGGACCGACGAACAACTTGCGCTCTCCATCCAACCCGGCCAGATGGAGCAAGCGGCGACGAAACTCCCGGTATCCCTCCCCTTGCGACGGTTGATTGAACAGCACCAGCGGCCCTTGGGCCTCGTCGATTGCCATACCGCGCGCCATCAGACGCAGCACCATATTGATGTCATACCCCTGTCGAATCAAGAACTCGAATTTATCTTCATCCAGCGGGCGCAGGACGCGCTTGGTAAATTCTTCCCCGGTGATCGGCACGATCGTGATCGTGGGGTTCTCGGCCACACTGGCGCTGTATTCGAGATTGATCGGCCGCTCGGCCGAATCGGTCACCGACCCGATCCCCCCGCGTATCCCTGCGCTCGTGCGGAAGTCGAACGTCGCCGCGACGCTGGAGACAGCTGTGAAATGCACGGGCCTATGATAGCGGGCACGGGCGATATTGAGCAGCAAGAGATCGGCTTCGACGTAGCTCACCGTCCGATCGTACTCAATCACCGCCCGGTGCATCGCAATCGGCGACAAACAGCCGGCGAGGAGGAGCAGAGACATCCCGCCCCACAGAATGCTGAAACAGGTTTTCCAGCGAGGACCGAGCGACTGAACGCACGAGGCGTGCGCTTCGGTGTACGTCGCAGGAGGCAACGAAACGAGAACACAACTGGGCGCCTGTTTCAGCATTCTAGATACCCGCGTACCATTCATATCCTTGATCTTCCCAATATCCACCCCTTCCCATCCCGATGCCCTCGAGCGACTCGACCAGCTCGATACGCTGGATGTACTTGGCCTGCTTGTAGCCGAGCTGGCGCTCGAAGCGCAGGCGGAGCGGGGCGCCGTGGGGCACATCGAGCGGCCGGCCGTTAAGCTCGTAGGCCACGATCGTCTGCGGGTGGTAACAATCGGCGACAGCCATGCTCTCGTAGTAGGCAATGCCCTCATCGTCCACATCGGCGCAATGGAAGACCGCATACTTCGCCGTCGGCAGCGGCTCGGCTGCGCGCAGCAGGTCGCCTAACGGCACACCGGTCCACATGCCGATGGCGCTCCACCCTTCGACACAATCGTGCCGGGTGATTTGCGTGCGCGCAGGCATTTCCTTGATTGCCGCCAGCGAATACATCATCGGCGTCTTCACACGTCCGCCGATCGACACATTCCAGCCGGCAAAGTTGCCTTGCGCCATGTCGGCATACTCTTGCGCGCCGGGGTCGGTGTTGCCATTAGCGGGAAACACCTTGGAGATGTCGGTCTCGTTGTATTCTTTAGCCAACGCATTGGCGGGCGTGATGGCCCGTTGGGCGGCTTCGGTGAGGCCTTGGGCCTTCTGCAACATTCCAGGGAACCAGGCACTCTGCGTCAAGTTGTCACAGCCTGCCAACGCAACGAGACTCGCCGCGCCGACCGTGCCTTTCAAGAATCCGCGTCGTGCCATTGTTCTTTGCTGCTTCATGGCTTCACCCCTTCGTGCCGTACCGTCGACCACCCCGTGATCATCGAGCCGATGTTGTTCAAAAATCCGGTCAGCATCACTTGCGACACGTGAATCAGGATGAACCCAACAAACGAGAAGCAGGCGATGAAGTGAATCGTCCGCGCCGCCTGCCTGCCGCCGAAGATTGTCAGCAACCAGGGAAAGGCCGCGTCGATGGTCGGCGACATCGTCAGACCGGTCAGGACGATCACGGGCGCCACGACGAAGAGAATCCCGGCGTAGGCCAATTTCTGCAGCACGTTATACCCTCTCGCTTCGTCGCCCTTCGGATGACGCAGCACGAGATGGTCTTTCACGGCTTGTGGAATCTGTGTCAGATCGTGGCGTGTCGGCACGAGGTCATTCTTGAAATGGCGGCTGTACAGGCCATAGGCCGCGAAGAGCACCCCGTTGACGACGAAGACCCACGCGAAAAAGAGATGCCATTGCCGCCCCGCCGCAAGCCACTTGGCGCTTGGAATGGTGGCCCACGCGGGAAAGGCCCTCGCACTGTCGTTCGAATAGCCGAGCACGCCGGTCGTATCGAATTGGCGACCGAGCACGGTCGTCACGCCTTTCAACTCACCGCCGTCGGTCCTCATCGGACGGATCGAGAGCAACGGATGATCGCGGTCCGACCGATCGCCCCAGTAAAGCGCCGGATGCGCGTTGAAAATCTGGAGACCGCTCATGATCAGGATGACCAGGCAAGGGACGTTCAGCCAATGGCAGATTCGAACGAGCAGACGGTGGCGATAGACCCGCTCGGTGGTGGCGTGGGAGACCTTAATTGTTTCAGGGGTCGAGACGGCTTCAGCCATCGGCATGGGCGATTGCATGAGGTTCGGCATAGAGGTACTCCCGGGTCACAGGGTCCATCAGCGAGACCGGATAGGATTGTGTCGGGTTGGAGCGGGATTTCTTACGGTGGTACACGGTGTGGCGCTATGGCGACACAGACCTAGCAGGATGCGGGAAAAATCCGCCAGCGGCATTCTCGCAAGACACGGCCGCCTCACCGGCTCGGCGGCGTTCACACGCGTGCCGCGCGTTCTTCCGCGCGGCGTGAACCTCCGCGGCTCACCGTACCGCCAGAGTACGATTCACCCCTGGGACACTGGGCGCTCACCGACTCACGCCCGTCCGCAGACGTGACGCTCATTCCTCTTCGCGTCGCGGACCTCGCTGCGGCCTTGCTGGACGGCCTTTTTACGCATCCTGCAGCGTGTACTGACACGGAACGGCACCTGGAGTCCAGCGTGCGCGATCATGCAAACAGTGAGTTGTTCGGAAACCTGCTAGGCTTGCGGACTGCCGGCCCATTCTGGTCAGCCTTCTTCACGCAGCCTTGCATGTCCAGGACCCACAAGGCGCGGACCGTGCCATTGTAGTTGAGGGAGAGCCTGTCGCCGACTACCATGAAAGCGGCCGGATCGATCGAGGCGTTGTAGCCCTTGGCCATCCCGTAGTCTCAGAAATCGCCGTACTGCGAAGCGTACCAGGTCCTGGGGGCGGCAAACCTGTCGGGTGGTCAGCGGAGACGAGGGAGAAGGTCGAGGCCTGCTATTCGGCATGAAACGACGCCGACCCCTATACCGGGTTCAACTCCGTGAAACAGGCCACTGGGTCATACCCGCCCATCGCCACGCCGTCTCTCCCAAGGTACTCGCCGGCCAAGACCGGATTGATTGCCAACAACTCGAATCGCGCAAGCACGGGCCACCATCCATCCTGTTGCCTCACGACCTCACCGGTCCCGTATAGTCGTACGCCACGTTGACATATACCTTAATCGCATCCCGCTCTCTCGTCAGCGTCGACATCATCTCCTGATAGTTCTTCAGCCCCGTCACCGGGTGAGTCAGCAGCTTCGGCAGCCAGCCGGGGAATTCTAGTTGCGCGCGCGCAAAATCGTAGACCCCGGCTTCGAAGTATTCACGGTTGGCGTTCACCGTACCGACGACGAGTTTGTTGCCCAACACGAAATCCAGATTGATCTTGTCGGCGGGGACCGGGTGTTCGCGGTCGCCGCCCGTCACACTCGCCAACACGAGGACACCGTTCTTGCCCAAACATTCCATGGCCTCAAAGACCACCGGTGAATAGCCGGTCGCTTCGAACATGAGATCGAACGGGCCATACCGTTTTGCGGCTTCTCTGATCGACAGATCGTTCGTCGAGATGTAGCGCACGCCGAGTTGTGCCAGCAGATCGAGATTGCGTGACGGACCGCTCTGCTTGCCGAAACTGGTCACGTCGAACCCCTTCATCCTCAACGAGAGGGCGGCAAGCAGCCCCACGGTCCCGGCTCCCAACACTGCGGCTTTCCTGGGCCGCCAGATCTTAAAGCGCCGTTGAGCCTCGTAGGCCTGAATGATGCCTTTTTCAATGATCGACGTGGGCTCTAACAGCACCGCCACGTCCTTGAGACCTGTGGGAATTTTCACCAGATACTCAGGATCGTCCACAAACATTTCAGTGAGGTACCCATGGCGCAGATTGATCCCACGCTCGTAGTAGGTGTCCTCCAGCGTCATGTCATACTGACCGATCTGATCGTAAAAGCTGCCGCCGGGGCGGCGCACCGTCGGGACCACATAATCGCCGGGCACGAGTTCTGTGACGTTGGGCCCGACTTCGATCACGCGGCCGATACATTCATGGCCGATCACGAGGAAGTCGTACCCGGGAGGAGCCTGGCCATATTCCGCCGCGTTGATTTCCTTATCTGTACCGTCCACCCCGACACGCAGCACTCGAACGAGCACCCCGCGTCCATTCGGCACGTCATGAACCGATGGCTTGGGCAATTCCGCAAGATGAATCGAATTGGCTTGACCGGGAATCACGGCAACAGCTTTCATGGCAGCTCCCTCTTACGTGAAGCGGGCCATGCCCAGCTTCATCATGCTTTCGTTCGTATGGACTCGCTCGTCGTACCCGATTTGCCTGATCACGTCGGCCATGGTGGCGAAGTCGCCGAAATCCTTCTTGAACGCGCTGTCGAACGGCGCGCATTCCAACTCCGGATGTTCCTGGGCGAACAACATATATTCGTGTTCGGCATGGTTCTCGAAATCGACGTTGAGCCCATAACTCCATTCCGGCTTGATCACATAGAGCAGCCAACTGATCTGGTAGTAGAAAAAGGCGATGATCTGCGGCGCGAGGCGGTGCAGGAGAAAGCTCTCCTGCACCCGGTTCCGGTGAATCCATTCCTCCAGGATGAGGAGGTGCCACTGCTCGTTGTCTTGCTGCTGCCGTGCTTCTTGCACACGATCGAACACACGTCGGGCAAAATCCTCATGCTCGTATTGCCGGGTGATGGCGATGTAGGCGACATGTTCCCAGGCTTGATAGGGGACGCGAGCGATCACTTCGAGCACCTTGAACTTGCTCCAGCTTCTGGCGCGGCCGTAGAGCAGGTCCATCACAAGAAACAGGGTCTTAGCCAGCACGCCGCACGTTCGTTCCGGCCCCGCCAGTGTGGATGCCTGCTCCGTTCGCAATTGCGCCGGACTGAGTCTCGTCATGGGGACCATCTCGTTCATGTGTAGCTAGTCGAACAGCGGCGGCGTCTCTTACAACGACGCCCCGAGGACACCGGTCGATAGCCCTGATGACATCCAGCAGTCCGGTCGGCATTGGTGCCAGGATGGACCCAGGCCATCGGATGCAGTCGCGGGCAACGTGTGAGGAAAGACGTCAGATGGTTCGTAGGACGGTCCGCCACAGTACGGCAGCCGCATCCCCAGGCGATTCGTGAGGGAAGCGCGCGTCTATCGAGGTGTCTCCGATGTGCAGGCGGCCGTCCGCCCCCGCCGTCGGTGATGCCCGTCGCCTCCACCGCCGGAACCATCAGGGGGTCGACGACGGTTTGGACCGCTGCAGGGAGAATGCCTGCCGGAGGCGGTCGCGCCGGACCGGATCTACGGTGGGCCCCGGCAACCGCCCGAGCGTGTCTCGAACGGACGCGATCTGATGCACATAGGCCCGGCACCCCGCGCAGACCGCGAGATGGAGCGCCATGCGGACCTTGTGAAGATCGTCCTGATGCGCATCAAGATAGGCAGACGTCCATTCGGCTACCTCGCGGCAGGTGATGTCCCGTGCGGGCAGATCGGCTGAATTCAGTGCCATGGGGAGAGCCTCCAGTGATGTCGTTATCCCTGTGTCTCCCTGTTCCTGAATTCCTTACACCGTGCGGGCCGGCCCCTGCAGATAGCTCTCAACTGCCCGCCGCACCCGCTCCCGCGCGCGGTGCAACCGCACGTACAGATTGGTCTCCGTGATCTTCAGAATCTCACAGGCCTCCTTCGCCTCAACCCCTTCGACATCGCGGAGGATCAGGACTTCCTTCAAATTCGCAGGCAACGCTTCGATCGCCTGGTTCATCGCATCGACCGCCTGCTGCGAGGCCAACAGCTTTTCGGGTGTCCGGTCGTCCCACGGCTGAGGCGGGAAGGCCCAGTGGCCGGCCCATTCGCCTGACTGCTGAAATCGCGAGGGATCGATGGCTTCATCGCTGTCGTCATCGTGGGATTCCAACGCTGAGAAGGTGATGTGGCGTTTCTCCCGGACGCCGCGGTCTTTCGCCTTGTGGATCATGATGCCGAAGATCCAGGTGCGAAGCGACGACCGACCTTCGAAGCGGTTCAGGCCCTCGACCACCGCCATCCAGGTATCCTGCACGACCTCTTCCGCTACTTCGCGATCGGCCACATACCCCAGGGCCATCCGGATCAACGCGCCATGGTGCCCCTCGACCAACTGGTCGAACGCCCCTTCGTCGCCTTTCTTGAGTTTCACCAGCAGCAGGTCGTCCGCTTCGGTGAGGCCGGAGGCCTTCGACAGGCGCGTTTCCCCGACCAAGGGGAGGCCGGTCGACCGGCTCAGTGTCCCGATGGAAGTAGTGGTGTCAGCATTCATGATCGGCCTCCAACGTTCAGCAGCTCCGCGACAAACCCGGGCATGCTCATAAGGGTGACGTGCTTCTGCGGGAGGCTGTTGAGAACCTCGACCCCCCGGCCATCGACAAACTCGACGCGCGCGCAATCTAAATGAACGGTTCGCTTCTGCCTCAGATATGAGCGGCACTCTCCGTCCAGCAGCGCCGCCCACTGATCTGCGATCTTTCCTTCCAACTTGAGGACGACATCGCTTCCACTCTCCCGAACCTTTGTGATCTTCAGCATCGCCTTATCTCCTGTTCGATGATTCGCCTACAGAGCAACTGCAATGCCACGACAGCATTCCGGCAACCACGCCGCACGAAGCTGTTGATATGGCTGGACTAGATTGGGTTCTACTGCTGGAAAGTGGGCAACGAGCTGGAGCGCGCGATTCCTAACATATTGGGAGCGTCCCAATTAGTTGGGAGATTGCGACGGGAAAACAGCCGGTGGCTGAACGTCGAGGGCTACGAGCGTTTGGCGACTGGTTTAGGGCAGGACATGCATCGGAGAGCAGCTGATTCTTCAACGCGTCATTCGTTACCCATCAGGGCCGTTGAATTCCCAGTTTTTTCATGCGGGCTTCGAGCGTGGTGGGCTTCAATCCGAGAATGGCGGCGGCGCCCTTGTCGCCGCTCACGCGCCAGTTGGTCAGTTCGAGTACGTCGACAATATGCTGTCGTTCGACCTCCTCCAAGGTCAAATCCATCGTGGCCGCGACCTTCCCGCTGGAAGGCGTCAGCCAGTCGATTGCCTCCAGCTCGTCGCCTTCGCTCAAAATGACGGCCCGTTCGATGACATGTTCCAACTCCCGAATATTGCCAGGCCACTGGTAGCGCTGGAGCGAGGACATCATCCGCTCAGGGATCCTCTCGATCTTCCTGCCGAGGTTTGCGGCGAACTTGCGCACAAAGTATTGCACCAGCAGCGGGATGTCGCCCTCGCGTTCACGGAGCGCCGGCAGGTGTATGGGGAACACGTTTAATCGATAGAACAAATCGGGCCGATACTGGCCGATCTTCGAGAGTTGCGCCAGATCGCGATTGGTCGCCGCGATCACCCGCACGTTGACCTTGAACGTTTGCGAACCGCCGACCCGCTCGAATTCGCCTTCTTGCAGGATGCGCAGCAGCTTGGATTGCAAATCCAGCGGCAGTTCGCCGATTTCATCGAGGAAGATCGTCCCGTTGTCGGCCACTTCGAAGCGGCCCATCTTTTTCGTGAGCGCGCCGGTGAATGCGCCCTTTTCATGACCGAACAATTCACTTTCGATCAGGCCGGCGGGGATGGCAGCGCAGTTCACCTTGACGAGCGCCCGATCGTTTCGAGGGCTCAAATTGTGAATCGCGCGGGCAATCAACTCCTTGCCCGTGCCGGTTTCGCCGGTAATGAGCACGGTCGAATCGGTCGGCGCCACCCGTTCCACGCTCCTGAGCGCCTTCTTCAACGAAGTCGACCCGCCGATCAACTCTTCGAAATTGTGCGCGCCCTTGATTTCCTCCTGCAGATACACGGCCTGGGCTTGCAGCCTCGCATTCTCCTGCGCCGTCAACACCTGATCGGTAATGTCGAGGAACATGGTGCGGGTATAGGTGCCGCTGGGATCCGGCCGCGACCACCACTTCATCCACAGCGGCCTGCCGTTATCCTTTCGGCGGAGCTCGAGCACGACGCCGCTGGTGTCGATACCTTTCCCGACCGAGTCGAACGCCTCTTTCAGGCGGCGTTGCGCATCCGGCGTATCGGGCACGAAATCCCGGCCGTAGAGCCCGTCCACCTGGTCGGCCGTGATACCCAAGGACTTCATGGCGGTGCGATTGACCCGCAGGAGCTTCGAGTCGAGTCCCTCGTGCACGTACGCGATCGGCGCTTCATCGAACAGATCGCGCAGCCGCTCTTCATTGTCCTTCAGCTGCGCATCCATGCGTTCCCGCTCCAACTCCGCGCCGGCCCGGACGCCGAAGATCTTGAAGACCGACAGCACGCGGGGATCGTCGTGCATCGGCTTGGTATCCATGACCGCCAGGTGGCCCATGACGTTGCCGGCGCGGTCGGACACCGGAATCGCCAGATAACTTTCGACACCGAGCTTCGCCAGATCCTCGCGATGATCCGGAAACAAATCCTGCACCTTTTCCGGGAAGAGGCAGACCTCCCCCGCCAGGACACGCTCGCACGGCGTGTGAGGAAGATCGTATTCGAAATTCTCGAGGAAGCCGTCGCCTTGCCAGAAGGCAAGCGTGCGCACGCGTGCACGATTGTCCTCGACGAACTTGGAGACGAACGCGTACTTTGTCTGGAGTGCTTCGGCGAGGTTCCTCACCAGGGAGGGGAAGAAGGCGGAACCGGTGGCGCCGGCTGTGCCTTCGTCGATCTTGCGCAGCGTGAGATCGCTTTTGCGCAGGGCAGTTTCGAACCGCAACCGCTCGAATTCGGCGGCAGCCCGCATCGCGAAAATGCCGAGGATCGAGGTCGCCCGGACAGGGTCGAGCATCGGTTTCGAATCCATGATCGCCAGATGCCCAACGACTCGCTCCTCGGAATCCACAACCGGCACGCCGCAGTAGCTTTCGACACCGATGTCTTGAATCAGCTGGACTTGCGGGTAGAGCGCGCGCAGTTGATCGGGGTGGTGGACACACTTCCGGGTCAGGACCGTTTCGCAAGGCCCCTGAGCGGGGACGTCGAACGGCGGCAACAGCCGGCCCTTGCCCCAGGCGGCTTTGGATCTGAACCGGCACCCATCTTCGGTGCGTTCCGAGACATACGCATAGTCCACACCCATCGCCATGGCCAGCTGTTGCACGAGCGAGGGGAAGAACTGCTCGCCGACTTTCGCTTCCACAGCCTCCAAAATTCTGCGGAGAATGATACCGGTTGCCGCCTCGTCGGCGGGACGGTCTTGCTGAGGCACAGGGTCGCGATCAGCGAGCGGCATCGTCGGCACCTCATACTCGCGAGAAGGAGAAGCGATTCACGGCCGGTGAGTCTAGCACTGGAGAGGAAAACGTGGCAATGCAGGCAGGGCCACCGGAGGATACGCGCCTCCGCTCACGCGTCCGGCACAGCCGCACCGCAGCCGGCGCAACGGATCTGAAGCGGAATCGCTTTACGATCCACGGCCAAGGCTGGCGGCGGGCCCAGGAACAGCCGCGCGAAGCGGCCGTCGCGGTATGTCGTGAGGAGCTTCGGCATCGCCAGGAAGAACGCGACCATGACCACACCGGCGGCGATCAACGGCCACTGCGCGCTGACCACGCTGCTGCCCAGATAGGTAAAGGCAAAGGCCGGCGGCGCCATGCCGAGGAAGGTGGCCAGCGCGAAGATCCTGAGCGAGATGTTCGTGAGGCCGGCGCCGTAGCTCACAACATCGAACAAAAAGATGGGAATGAACCGCGCGATGAACATGGCGCCCATCAACTGATGATCCGTGCACATCTGGCAGAAGGTGTGCTCCGTCTTCATAACACGGGACAGCGCCTCGCGGCCCAGAGAACGGGCAATGAGAAAACAGAGGATCGCGCCGATTTCCGCGCCGATCACGGCATACAGCGCGCCGTAGAACAGGCCGAAGGCGGCTCCGGCCGCGAGGTCCAACGGCAGGCTCGGAATCGGCGGGATCACGACGGCTCCGACCATGCCGCCGATCAGCAGCAACGGCGCGAGTGGTCCGGCATCGCGCAGCCACTGCGCGATGCCGCCAGGCGAGAAATACCGTTCGTAATCGATGAACGCCAGGCCTCACCACCCGGCGACAATCGCGGCAGCTCCAAAGCCCAGCTTGATCCAGGTCGATAACATCTTCGGCATTCCGATCGCGGCAAGAGTTGCGGCGCTCATGGTGACACTATCGCAGCAACGTGGCCATCGGGGTCACGCACCAAAAAGCCCCTTCCGAACCCCAGGCTCCTGTCCGATAGCGTGACGACGCCGGCGGACAGGAACTGGGCCTGGTCTCTGAGCACCGCCGCGGCTGCGTCCACATCCGAAACGACAAGCATCGTCTGCCAATGCCAGAGGTCGGTCGGATGCGAGTCGCTCGGGAAAGGTCGGCCGGCCGTCGGCAGTTCATACTCCAACAATTCCAGGCCGGGCAAGCCCATCTTCGGGGCGAGACCGGTCACGCGCGCCCGGGCGCCGGGCAAACTGTCGAGATATTGTTGCGTCGTCCCCATATTGAGCGTGCCCCCGGCGATCGTCAGCCCCATCAGGTCGCGATAGAACTTGGTGCTGCTTTCGGTGCTCCGCACCGTCATGGCGGTATGGTCGATGCCTAGAAACACATCCGATCCGGGCTTTTTCCACACGGGATTTCCCTTGTCCGCCGGAAACCAGAGCAGTTCGAGGTTGTGTCCGTCTGGATCGCGGAACTTGATGGCCTTGATACCGGCCGCCGGTGGATTCGAGGCAGGGATGGTTTGCGGCCGCGGGGAAATCTGGCGAACGCGATGTGTGCGCAATTGCGCCCAGGCTGCCTCCATGTCGCGCACGACGATGGCACAATGCTGGAACCAGAGATCGTGGCTGTAGGAGGGCATGGGAATCGGGCGCAGGTCCGGCGGTGAGATGAACTGCGTCAGGACGAGCTGCTGCTCGCCGAGTTCCAGCCGGACGACACGAGCCCGCACGCCGAAGATCCCATAAAGTCGGTCGTATTCCGGCCCATCCACCTCTACGTCGCTTACGGGCTTGAAGGTCAGCACTTCGCGGTAAAAAGCGACCGACCGGTCCATGTCGGAGACGGTGAACCCGACCGAGGCGATGGACTGCACGGCGACCTGTGCCTCCGACGGCCCCGCCAAAAGGACAAGGAGCGGCAGGGCGGCGAGCACAACCTTCCGGGCAAACATTTTCACGGTTCACCTTCCACGTCGATCGTGTCAGGCCAGTCTTGAGAGCAGATGATCCCCTACTCTCAAGGCGTTGGCAATGATCGTCAACGAAGGATTGACGGCGCTGCTGGAGACGAAGAAGCTCGCATCCACGACGTAGAGATTGTCCAGATCGTGCGCCTTGCAATTGACGTCGAGCACGCTGGTCTTGGGATCGCGACCGAACCTGACGGTGCCGCATTGGTGCGCCGTGCCCGCGATCGGAATCTTCTTCCCGAGGTACAGATGAGTCGGCAGCAGGTGCTCTTCGCAGCCCAGATGGTTGAGCATGCTTTTGAGCTTGGCCGCCAGGCGCTGGTGCGCTTCCAGGTTATTTTCCGCGTAGGCCAGTGTGATGCTTCCGTCCTTCCCGACGAGCACGCGGTTGTTGAGGTCAGGCAGGTCTTCAGAGGTCATCCAGAAGTCAAGCGAGTGTTTCGCCATCTGATCCAGCGCGATGCCGGGGGCAAAAGCCGGAGCTCCGGCTCTCAGGGTATCCACGTCTGACTTCCCGATCATCGAGATATGGCCCATGGGGAACTCCCACTCGGCGGAGGCGTGATAGAAATCGTTCAAGCCGATGGTCTTCTGGAACACCGTCGGATTGGGCCGCTTCGAGATGGCCAGCAGGGCCGAGTTGTTGTGGCACATGTAGTAACGGCCCACCATGTCGGATGAGTTGGCCAGGCCATTCGGATGTCGGTCGCTCGCCGATTTCAGCAGCAGCGCTGCCGAGTTGATCGCGCCGCAGGACACGACCACGATGTCGGCCGTGTAGGCTTCCGTTTCCCCATTCCGTTCGACCACAACCCCTGTGACCTCCCGCCCCGATGCGCTTGCTTCCAGCCTGTTGACCAACGCACCAGTAACTAATGACACGTTTCCGTGTTTCAGCGCCGGATCCACGCAGACGACTTGCGAGTCGGCCTTCGCATTCACGAGACAGGGATAACCGTCGCAGGTGTTGCAGCGGATGCAGGCGCCTTTCTCGGGCTGCTGCTCGTTCCTCATCACGCCGACCGGCAGGTGAAAGGGCCTGTAGCCGCACTGCTGCCAGTCGTTATGGAGTTCTTGGATGCGGGGCTCGTGCGTCAGCGCCGGATACTTGTATGGCGCGCTGGCCTTCGGTTCGGTCGGATCTTCGCCGCGATTGCCGTGCACGTAGTACAGGTGCTCGGCCTGGGTGTAGTAGGGTTCGAGGTCGTCATAGGTAATCGGCCATTCCGGCGAGATGCCGCCTTGATGTTTTACCGCGCCGAAATCCTGCGACCGCATGCGCAGCAGCGCCGCACCGTAGACCTTGCTGTTTCCACCGACATTGTAGTGGATGCCGGGGTGAAACGTCCTGCCGTTCTTATCGCGCCAGGTTTCTTTGGCCTTGTAGCGGTTTTCGACGAAGACGGTTTGGGAACTCCAGTTATCCTTCTCCCGCGGCAGATAGCCGCCACGCTCTAAGAGAAGGATTTTCTTGCCGGACGGGGCCAGCTTCCAGGCAAGCGTCCCGCCGCCTGGACCGGTGCCGATAATGATGATGTCGTAGTGAGTGGGCATGGAGAAGAGTCGAGGCAAGACGGAAAGTCTTACAAGAGAAGGCGCAATCCGGACGAGCGATTCCTCCGTAGAGAATGATAGGGTGTCCCGATGATTGAACGGTTTCAACAAGGAGGTCGTCATGCAGATGTTAAGACGTATCGAAATGATGGGGCTCGGTCTTGCGCTGGTGAATGCGCTCGGCGGCGCGCCGGGCTTCGCTGAAGAGAAACCGACCGAGGACGGATCGAAGATCGTGATCACCTCCCCGAAAGACGGCGACAAGGTCGGTGACGGCTTCGAGCTGAAGTACGAATTGACCGAGGGATCAGAGGCGGCTCATGCCCATGTGTACTTGGACAATCAGTACCAGAAGGGCTTCCCCGGATCGTTCAAGGGCCTGACCAAAGGGAAACACCAGATCACCGTGACCGGCGCCAACAAGGGCCACAAACTCGTCTCCGCTACCCAGACCATCACCGTCGAAGTCCAGTAACTGAAGAATCTCTCCTGATGCCGCCAGGGCCTCTTACCAAAAAGAGGATTGGGCGGACTGACGCCCGCCGTCTATGCGAGGCAATTGGCCGGAGAATCGGCTACAGTAGCGCCAGGACTCTACACGTGGTTGCTGCTCAAGACGGGGGGACGTCGCACAATAGCTTAGGCTCTATGAAAACCTTTGGCGTGGCTCTGCTAGCGGCGATCCTCGGCTATATTGTCGGCCTGTTCGGAACGATGGCCGCGATTGAACTCTTCTCTTCCAATCAGCATGACAAATCACTCGAAGCGGCGATGACCGGCGCATTTGTCGGCGGTCCGTTGATCGCCATAATCTCTGTGATTGCGATCCTGATGCTCAGACGAAAACGGATGACGTGACCGGCTCGCGTTGGCTCCTTGCCCCGTCACCGCTCTCCCCAGACCTGTAAGATCTTCGCGGCTGCTTCGACTCCTGAGCAACGCGTGAAACGATCCACCTCACCATTACAAGAGGAGAGTCATGAGGAAGCAGATGCGACCAGTATCGACGTTCGGGGTGATGGCGGCCGTGTGCGTGGCGGCTCTGTCCGTGGGCTGTGTGTCTGCCGACGCAGAGCGCATGGGGATGAAAACGCCCGGCCACCGGTTGTTGCTCAAGAGCGCGGTGGAAAATGCGGACTACACCGAAGTGACACTCCCGATTTTCGAGGGCCAGCGGAGCGGCGAGACGGTGTGGTTCGTGGTCACCGAGTCATCGGACAAGGCCGACGCCGCCGCGCGCGGGGTGCACTACAGCCCCAAGATGGCGAACGGCAAGGGCACGCTGGCCGTGCAATCCGTCGGGATGGTGAACGGGAAGGTGCAGTTCCTCGGCAGCGTAGACTTCTCGCCCGAGCGTATCGTGGCGCCGAGCGAGACCGGGTTCCTTCCGAAGGACGCGAAGCCCGGCGCCATCGGTGAGGCACTCTATACGCCGTTGATTCAACTACCCACCGGCATCGTGTTGAACGCGCCGCAGATCAAGAACAACAGCGGTACGCACGATCGCCTCGTCCGCATCGATCTGGAGAAGCGCACGGCCACCTTCAAGATGACCGACGGCTTCTTCGAGGGCCGCCGCGTGCACTACACCTCGTTCAATGCGTCCGATCCGGCAATCGCTGCGCTGGAAGCGGCGAACTACACGCCCAATCTGAAGGCTTTGCCCAACAAGGGTTCGAACGGGCCGGCCTCCGGCTTGACTGGCCTGGCTCCAGTGGTAAACGGCCCGACGGGCAAGGGCAATCCACAACGGCAGGGCCTTGCCTCAGCCCTCATGGGTGAAGGCGATCCGCTGAACATCGTGCAAGAGATCCCGGCCGGTCCTCGGGCATTGGCCTACAGCCCGATGTGGGACGTGCATGCGACGGTCTGGACACAGGTGCCGATGCCGGCCGCCAGCTCCGTCCAACTAACGGACTTCAACGACGTTGAGAAGAAGGCCTACGCAGGCCAGATCTCCGGGCCGGAGGGCAAGCCCTGGGGCCCGATCGGTGTGGTGGTGAACTGCCCGATCGTCAGCATCGAAGAGTAGGCGGCTCCTTTCATTCCCGTCGGGGTACAGCCTCAAGGCTGTACCCCGACGATTCTCATCCTGCACCGTCACGCTGTGCCTTTTTCTCCTGTTCCCGATACGTCGTCACCGTCACACCGCCGACACCCCAGTTGTCGGTATCGACTTCCTCGATCACGACAAAGGTCTGGGCCGGCTTCTTATGGAGTACGTGGGCAAGCAAGTCCGTCATCCCTTTGATAAGCGCTTCCTTCTGTTCGAGGGTCACACCTTCGCGCGTGACCCGCAGGTGGACATAGGGCATTGTTCGACGCCTTCCCTTTGTGGGGCCGAGCGCCTGCGAGAAGCGCTCGGACCGGTTTTCTTACCACTTCCCCGCATGAGCGCCACCGTCGACGTGTAGTACCTCACCGGTCACAAACGTGGCCTCGGTGAGGTAGCGCACCGCATCGACAATCTCCGATACCTTCCCGATCCGCTGCATCGGGTGAAGGGTCTTCAAGAAGCCGTGTGTCTCCGACTTGTGCATCGGCGTGTCGATGATGCCGGCGCCGATGGCATTGAACCGAATCCCTTCACCGGCGTATTCGATGGCCAGTGCAGCGGTCACGGCGTTGAGTCCTCCCTTGGTCAACACGGGGATGGCGGCCGGCACACCGGCCACCGGCTGGTCGGCAAGCGTCGTCGTGATGTTCACGACGTGGCCGGTTCCCCGCCCCCGCATGTGGCGAACGACGTGCTGCGTGACATGGAAGAAGCCGGTCAGGTTGGTCGACACCAACCGCCCGAAGTCCTCCGCCGTGTACTCGACAAACGGCTTGGGAATAAAGACTCCGGCATTGTTGACCAACAGATCCACGCAGCCGAACCGCTGGACGGCGGTTTCGACGATCCGGCGCGCGACGTCCGGATCGGCAATATCGCCATCGATCAGCACCAGACGATCCGACGGCTCCAGGGTTCCCGCAGCCGTGATCCGCCTGGAGTTGGCGACGACGCAGTAGCCCTCCTCAATCAATGCCGCGGTGAGGCCCAAGCCGATTCCGCTGGAGGCCCCAGTGACAATGGCGGTGGGGTGATTCCTCATGATGCAACTCCTTTCAGAGAGTGAGAGTGTGTACCGACTGTCCTGTGAGCAAAGGTAAGTCGGTGACTCACTCAGGGCAATATGCTATCGTTTGGTAAGTACTGATTCGACTTTCCATTCGGAAAGCGCTGTTGGGCAAAGAATCGGGGGATCAAGTGGCCGTCAAACGCCGCAAATCTAAGGTCGCGCCGCCGCCGACAGGCTGTCCGCTGACGGTCTGCATGCAGTTCTTGAAGGGAGCCTGGACACCGAACGTGATTTGGTATCTCCGGGAAGAACCACGGCGATTCAGCGAGCTGATGGCGGACATTCCAGGCGTCTCACCGAAAGTCTTCTCCGCAAGGCTGAAACGGCTGGAGCAGGATGGGATCGTGACCAGACAAGTGATGCCGACATCGCCGCCCACCGTGGAGTATGCATTGACGGACCTCGGCCGCGAGCTGACGCCCGCCATCGAGGCGATCGTAAAGGTGGGGCACAAGCTGAAACGACGGCGCGCGGATCCGTGAGGTCCTGAGGCGTACTCGCGCAGGACATCGAGGAACCGAGGGGCGAGCCTGCAGCCGGCAGGCTTCTCGGAACAGCGGATCGGCGAGTGCCGCAGAAGCGCTCATGCATCATGCGGGTTAGGGCTCGGCAGACCGCAGTCTCCCGGCTCCTCGCCCGGGCAGTTCGCCATAGCGGCAACGGAAAATACAACGCGCCCGACCATGATGATCCAATTTTGCGCAGTACACCTGCCCCGGCCCCTTCGTACGGAGAAAACATTCGGCGGCAAGCAACATCCCGCCCATCGGAGCCGTCACATACAACCAGAACGCCGTCCACAGATCAGCCGGAATTGCGGAGGCCAGCGTCCGGGCCGGATTCATGCTCATGCCCGACAACGGCGCCTCGATTCCGATATAGACCGCGACAAGCCCACCGGCCGCGAGGCCGGTAACCGGCGCAAACGTTCGGTGATTGGAGAGGAACAGGACCGTCAGCATCAGCCCGAAAGAAATTGCGGTTTCTGCCAGAAACGCTGCGGCAAGGCCCGCTTCGCCCGGCACAGTCACCACATAGTTGACCGCCGGATGTCCGAGGATCGGCCCGAGTGCGATTCCGGCCATCCACAACCCCACGAACCCTCCTGCCGATTGCGCGAGCACGTACCAGGCCGCGTCCCCTCCCTCGATCTTCCCCAGCCGATAGAACGTGAGCGTCACCGCCGGATTGAGATGAGCGCCGGATTGCTTTCCCCAGGGTGAATAGATGATCGCGACCGCCGTGAGCCCCATGCAAATCCCGATGAGTACACGCCTGACGACCGAATCGGAGACGGCCGCATGGAGCGGCGAACGGGGATATTCGAACCCTGCGGTGACCGCAGCCGCCGAGATCATGAACAGTCCTAGCCCAGCTGCCTCCATCAGATACTCGGGCCAGTGCGACCGGAGCCTGTCAGCAAAGGGCCGCATGCGCGAGCGTGCCTTCCCTGCTGCCGCCTCTTGACCGGGACGGGAGAGCGGCTCGATCCTGCTCGCTCGCCTCACCGGACATACCGGACGAGCCTGGACCGCGATAGCCCGCGCTCATCCAAATTTCTTCCGCCGTCTCTCGGCAGGGACGGCAGCGCCACCGTGTAATAGTCATGGCGCCACGCTCGTCTTGTATGTCCTGGCTGCTGGTGCTGAGCATCATGTGGTGGCAGGTGGGACAATGCATCGTTCCCTCCGATTCCAGCTAGAACATCATGAAAGGACTCGGGCCCTCGGCCGGATGGACCCGAGACTGGGATTGCGCAGCGAGCAACGGCGCCGTTTCAACGACCTGATCGGTGATGACCGCCCCGCACTGCATACAGCGCGAAGTCCAACGCCAGGCGCTAAGCCGCAGCGTGCCCCCATCGTCCACCATCTCATAGGAGTGTTCCTTGACGACCTGTCCGTTACAACGACTGCACGGCATGGCGACCTCCCTGCGGCGCCGGCACCGGTCTGGATCTAGGCTCAGCCAACCCGGCATTCACCGTCATCCGCCATTCGCAGAAGTCGATCTGTTGCGAGAGCCACCAACACCTGGCGGTGAAGCGCAGGTGCCGCGCGTGCTGTTTCAGATGTCGGATCGTCCAAGTGAGCGTTGTCTTCATGCCCCACCTCGCTTCCTGACGATGGGTCGAAAGGTCTCATGGATTCTTACAGCGGGAGGGACACGCCGATTACGGTGCGGGCATCTCAACGGAGCCGGTCCTCCGATGGCCGTTGACCGGCGAGCCGTTACGTCCGAAGGGCGAGAAGGATGACACGCAGCCGATCCACATAGAATGAGCAGCCACCGCACAAAAACGAGAGACGCCGATCGCAGGCTGGGCAGATCCCGCAATGGAGTCGGAGCGCGCTTCTGGTTGATACGGAGAACGGCCGGTCCATCGACCCCGAGACACGCGCCGTACCATCGTTCCCAACGAGCACGATGCGGGGTGAGACGCGTGCCCCGCATACGCTCGAAGAGATCACGGGGTCGGCCGGGTCTCTTTGCCGGATACCGGGCGCATCCCCGGTCCCCGCTTCCCCGGCATCGAGCGAGGGATGGACGTCGTGCGTGACCGCAGAGCCACCCGTTTCAGCGCCGGTTGAAGGAGATCCGCCTGGAATCCCAAGTCCTCGATCAACGCCCGCAACGGTTCCGCGATCGACCAGGCTTGGGCGACGCAGCCCCGCGGGCGATGCGGCGATTCGGCGTCGAAGATTTCCGAGACCTGCCCGAGACAGGCATCGCGCAGATGGGCGTCAAATCCCTCCAGGAACGTCCGGGCCTGCTTGAGCGCGCCGGTCTTCTTCCCGTGGACGTTGATCCAGGCCGTCACAAATGGACCGAGGAGAAACGGCCAGACCGTCCCCTGGTGGTACGCCCCATCGCGCTCGACCACCCCACCGTCGTACCGCGGACGATACCGATTGTCGTGCGGAGACAGGGTCCGCAGTCCGACCGGTGTGAGCAGATTCGCTTCCACGATGCGCAGCACGCTTGTCGCCTGCTCCTTCGACACCAGGTCCTTATTCACGGCGAGGGCGTAGAGTTGATTGGGACGAAGCGAGGCATCGTTCCCCTCCGGCCCGTCGATCACATCGTAGAGGTAGCCGCCTTCCGGATACCAGAATCGCTGCCGGAACGAAGTCACCGCCTGAGCCCGATCCGTCTTGCAACGCGCCGCATAGGCGGCGTCGCCGAATGTCATGGCGAACGATTCGCCGATCGCCAGCGCGCGAATCCAGAGCGCTTGAATCTCCACCGGCTTCCCGTGGCGCGGCGTGACGACCCAGTCGCCCACCTTGGCATCCATCCAGGTCAGCTGCACGCCCGGTACCCCGCCGGCGATCAGGCCGTCCCGATCCATCTTGATCCCGTACCTCGTGCCGCGTCGATAGCCGTCGAGGATCTGTTGGACGGCCGGCCACGCAGTCCGGCGCACCCGTTCGCGGTCGTTGGTATACACCAGGTAGCGGTCGATGGCCTGCACGAACCAGAGCGAGGCATCGATCGTATTGTAGTCTGGCTGCTCACCGGCGTCCGGAAACCGGTTCGGGATCATCCCCTCGGACACATGGGCGGCGAAGGATTCGATGACCTGCCAGGCGATTTCATAGCGTCCAGTGACGAGACACAACCCCGGCAGCGAGATGAAGGTATCCCGCCCCCAGTCGGTGAACCAGGGATAACCGGCCACGACGGTTTGCCGTGAACCTCGCTCGGATAGATAACATTCCGCCGCCAACCAGAGTCGACGGACGAGGGGATCGCTCTTGGGCGCGGCACTGGCAAGATCGGTCCGGCGTTGCGCCTCCCCCGCCACTGCAGCGCCGATGTCGAGCTGCATGACCGGTTCGTCGGTGAAGGCGAGTGCGGCTGGATCGGCGGGGCTGAGAGCACAGGTGAACTCACCAGGCGACCACCAGTCTTCCGAATGGTCAAGTCCCCGCTGCTGCTCGACGGGGAACTGCACCCGGCGGAACCATTGGGGTTCGTGGCGGTACCCGCCCGAATGGAACCCGCGGATGGCCGGCAGGTCGCGATAGGGTTGCCAGCAAACCCGTTGAGGGCCTTCCGAATGGGCACCGTCGAGTCCGGGGTTTTCATGATGGATTTCATGATAGTCGCGGCCGCTCAGCATCGGCCGCACACGGAGCGTCACGGGAACGTCGGTATGATTGAGCAGCCTCCAGCGGACGACGACGAGATTGCGGCCCTGGACGCAGCACAGCTCGCGCTGGATCCCCACCGCGCCGCACTCGTAGGTCCACGTCGGCCAGGGATCGGTTGTGAAGCCGGCGCAGGCCTTGTAGCCGTCCGGATGGACGGCGCCGGGATAGAGATTGGTCGAGAGCGGGATCGATCGGCCGCCGACATCGATCCATTCGTCGAGATGGTTGACGAGCACGAATCGCTCGCTCGGAGGGTTCCGCGCCGTGAGCAGTAGCCCATGATACCGGCGGGTATTGGCTCCCGCGACGGTGCCGGAGCTGAATCCTCCCCGCCCGTTGGTTTCCAGCCATTCAAGACTCAGGGCGCGATCGAGGTCGCGACACTCTTCTTGTGAGATCTTCATCCCTCCCCCTTTGTCACTCACGTCTTCCTTGCCCGGACTGCTGAATCAGCTTTGCCACGAGCCCGGTCCAGCCGGTCTGGTGGCTGGCACCGATGCCGGCTCCGTTGTCGCCATGGAAATACTCGTAGAAGGGCACGGCATGGTGCCAATGGGGATCCTCCTGGAAGGTCCTGGTCCCGCCGAAAACCGGGCGACGCCCCTGTTCGTCGTCTAAGAAAATGTGCGTGAGACGCCGCGATAGCTCCGCCGCCACGTTCCCGATCGTCGTCTGCCGCCCCGATCCGGTCGGGTACTCGACCTTGTAGCCCTCGCCTAGAAAGTAGTGAAACTTCTGCAGCGATTCGATCAGGAGATAATTGATGGGGAACCAGACCGGACCACGCCAGTTGGAGTTGCCCCCGAAGAGTCCCGTGCCGGATTCCGCGGGCTCATAGTCCACCCGATGCTCGTGCCCCATGACATCCAGCACGTAGGGCTGGGCCTTGTGGTAGCGGGAGAGCGCACGGATGCCGTAGGGCGAGAGGAATTCTCGCTCGTCCAACATGTACCGCAGCACGGATCGCAGCCGGTCGCGATTCACCAGCGAAAGGAAGCGGCGCACGCCACCGTCGTGCGACTGGGTTTCGACATGGTGCGCAAAGTCCGGGCGGTTCTCGATGAACCACTGCATCCGGTGCTTGAAACGGGGCAAACTGTCGATGAGTTCCCCGTCGAGCGTTTCCACGGCGAACAACGGAATCAGGCCGACGATGGAGCGCACCTTCATGTGTCGGGTCGTGCCGTCGGGCAGGTGCAGCACATCGTAGAAGAATCCGTCTTCCTTGTTCCAGAGTTCGATCTTCTCGCCGCCGATATTGTTCATCGCCTGGCAGATGTAGACGAAATGCTCGAAGAATTTGCTCGCCACGTCTTCGTAGGCGCGGTTCTCACGAGCGAGTTCGAGCGCGATCGTCAGCATGTTCAACGAATACATACCCATCCAGCTGGTCGCGTCCGATTGCTCGATGTGGCCGCCGGTCGGAAGGGGCGCGCTCCTGTCGAAGACACCGATGTTGTCGAGCCCGAGGAACCCGCCCTGGAAGATGTTCTTGCCTTCGGCGTCTTTCCGGTTCACCCACCAGGTGAAGTTGAGCAGCAACTTGTGGAAGATCCGTTCGAGGAACACTCGGTCGCCCGTGCCCCGTTGTTTCTTGTCGATCTTGTAGACACGCCAGGCCGCCCAGGCATGGACGGGCGGGTTCACATCCCCGAATGCCCATTCGTAGGCGGGAATCTGTCCGTTCGGATGCAAGTACCACTCGCGCAACATCAGCACGAGCTGTTCCTTTGCGAATGTCGAATCGACCAGTGCGAGCGGAATGCAATGGAAGGCGAGATCCCAAGCGGCATACCAGGGATACTCCCACTTATCCGGCATGGAGACGACATCGGCGTTGTAGAGATGGCTCCAGTCGGAGTTCCTGCCGCCCAGCCGCTCCCGCGGAGGCTCCGGCATCCCGGGATCGCCTTTCAGCCAACGCTTCAGGTCGTAGTGGTAGAACTGCTTGCTCCAGAGCAGTCCGGCGAACGCCTGGCGCTGAACGCGCCGCGCGTCCTCGGAGAGCCCGACGGGTGCGAGGCCGTCGTAAAACTCATGGGCCTCTTGAATGCGTTGCTGGAACGTGTCGTCGATGTATCGGCGCGACAGGCCCGTGGCCTTGTCCTCCTGGGTGAACCGGAGATGGATCTGATCCGACGCGCCAGGCGCCAGCGTGAACGCGTAATGCGCGGCGGCTTTCGACCCGATCTTGTCCGGATTGACCGCTTCCTTGTCGCCGTAGACCACATAGTCGTGAAAACTGTCCTTGACGTAGCGGGTGCCGTCCCGGTCGCCGTAGTGTCGTCGGGTGTTGGTTTCGTTCTCGGTGAAGATCAAAGTCGGTTGGCGCTCGCAGAGAAGGCGGCGGCGCCCGTAATATTCATGGTTGAGTTCCACGATGCTCGCGCCTTCGACCGGGTTTGCCTGACGCATCCTCGGACGTCTGGCGTCCAGCCCCCAGGACCAGGTGTTGCGGAACCAGATGGTCGGCAGGAGGGTGACCTCGGCGGTGTCCGGCCCCCGATTGATGACCTGGATGCGGATCAGCAATTCTTCCGGTGACTCCTTGGCATACTCGACGAACACGTCGAAGTAGCGGTTCTCAGCGAAGACCCCCGTATCGATCAGCTCGAATTCCGACTCGCCGCGGTCGCGCACGCGATTCTCTTCCACCAGCCTCGCGTAGGGGAACTCCGCCTGCGGGTACTTGTACAGAAACTTCATGTACGAGTGAGTCGGGGTCGAGTCGAGGTAGAAATAATAGTCTTTGACGTCTTCCCCATGGTTGCCCTCGTTTCCGGTAAGGCCGAACGGCCGCTCTTTCAGGATGGGGTCTCGACCGTTCCAGAGGGAAATCGCAAAACAGATATACTGGTGCCGATCACAGATCCCGGCGAGGCCGTCTTCGTTCCACCGGTAAGCGCGGGAACGGGCGTGGTCGTGGGGAAAAGCTTCCCAGGCGTTGCCGTAGGGGCTATAGTCCTCGCGGACCGTGCCCCAGGCGCGTTCGCTCAGATAGGGCCCCCAACGCTTCCAATGTTCTTTGCGTGTGGCGTCGGCGTCGAGCCGTTGCTGTTCGACCGGAAGCGCCGGCTGGGAGGAGGCAGGGGGCTGGCGATGGATGGCCATACGACTCCTTTTCTCAAGACTTCACGAGCGTTGAGTCGCGAAACGAACCGTCTTCTTACAGGCCGACTAGTTCCGCGCCCCGACTGTCGACAAACGCAAGCGATAGACTGAGTCGCCGCCGGTGATGAAGAGCGTGCTCCCGTCCTCGCCCCACGCCACATTCGAAGTCGGCCGGCCGGTTTCAATCGTTCCGAGCAACGTGCCGTCCGGTGCGATGACACTCAGTCCGCCCGGCCGGGCGCCGAAGATGTTGCCCTTCGTGTCCACTTTGAAGCCGTCCGGCCCGAAAAACGGATCCGCGCGCCAGCGATCGGCATCGAACAACACCCGGCCGTTCGAGACCGTACCGTCTGGATTCACATCGAACGCCAACCACGCAGGGCGTTTGGGATCGACATCGGAAACGTAGAGGGTGTGCTCGTCCGGGGAGAAGGCGATGCCGTTGGGGGCTCCGATGTCTGCGATGAGACGAGCGACGGTGCCGTCTTTCGCGACGCGATAGACGCCTTGCACGGGCGCCTTCTCGGGATCGTCGAAACCGCCGGACAGTCCGAAAGGCGGATCAGTGAAATACAAGTCGCCGTTGGATTTGAAGACCAGGTCGTTGGGACTATTCAACCGATGCCCGTCGTAGCGATCGACGAGCGGCACGATCGTTCCATCCGGTCCCAACCGACCGATGTGCCGGTCGCCGTGGCGGCAGAGGATCAGCTGTCCATTCGCGTCGAAGGTCAATCCGTTGGAGCCGGGTTCCTTACCGGGAAACGGCGGCGAGCCGCTATAGCCGCTGTTCTTCAGAAACAGACTGGCGCCTTCACCGGCCTTCCATTTGTAGACAGCATTGGCGGGGATGTCCGAAAAGAGCAAGTATTCGCCCTGCTTGTGCCAGGCCGGCCCTTCGACCCAGGTAAAGCCCTCGGCGATACGTTCCAGACGCGCATCCTGCGGAACGAGTCGATCGAATCGTGGATCGAGGCGGGTGATGACGGCAGCGGGTTCGGCCCATATTGTGACGCTCTGCACGAACAGGCCGAGCAGCGTCGCCGCGGCGAGTCGGAGACAGTTCGCGTTCATGGTCGCACTCCCGCAATCTGCAGCCTCATCCGGTAGACCCCTGTCGACGCCGTGATGTAGAGCGTCCTGCCGTCGTCGTCGCCCCAGGCCATGTTGTGCGGATCCTCGGGGCCCTTGATGAGGCCGAGCGGCTTACCCTCTGAGGAAAAAATCCAGAGTCCGCCCGGTCCAGTGGAATAGACGTTGTCCTCGACGTCGACCTTCAGGCCGTCGAGCGCATCGGCACCCGGTGCGTCGGTCAGATCGACGAACAGCCGGCCGTCAGACAAACTGCAATCGGGCCTCACAGCGTAGCGGAGGATGACTTTCTTTTTCTCGTTCCAATTGTTCACGTACAGCGTGTGCTCGTCCGGAGACAGCGCAATGCCGTTGGGCGCATCGAGATCGGTGCCCACTAACATGATCGCGCCGTCCTTCACGCAGTAGATGCCGCTATGGGACAACTCCTTGCCGGGATCGTCGAACCCTTTCGGAAGCCCGAACGGCGGATCGGTGATATACAGCGCGCCATCGGATCGATACACCAGATCGTTCGGGCTATTGAGCCGCTTGCCGTCGTAGCGGTCGGCCAGCACGGTGATATTCCCGCGCGGCTCGACTCGAATGACACGGCGATTCCCATGCTGGTTGATTGTCAGGCGGCCCTTGGGGTCGAGCGTCAGCCCGTTCGATCCCGGCTGATGGTACTCTCCGATATCGAATCCGCTGTAGCCGCTTTTGGTCCGAAAGACGGATACCTGCCCTTCAGGTGACCAACGATAGACTGTATTCGCGTTGGGATCGCTGAAGAGGAGATATCCCGATGCGTCGGCGGTGGCCGGGACCCACACCGGTCCCTCGGTAAAGAGAAAGCCACCGGCAAGCTTCTCGAGCTGCGTACCGGGCCTCACGATGCGGTCGAGCGACTGATCGACCCTGACGATCTCGGTCCTCACAAACTGTGACGACTCGATGCGGTCGGCCCGATAAAAGTCGAGCGTGGCGGAACGGACCCATATGAAATTGCCCGGCGGGTTCGAGAGCGGTCCGTTGATACCGAATACGGCCAGCTGGATAGTCTGGCCCGGACGTGCATGGTTCGTGAGCACGACTCGATTGGGCGCATTGAATCCTTTGATGAGTCGGCCGCCCGTCTGCCCCACCACCAGCGGCAGTTTCCCGTCGACCCAGACTTCCGCATAGTCGTCGATGACGATTTCGAAGACCACTGTGGAGCCGGTCGGATCGAAGGCGCCGATTGTGTCGGGAATCGTAACGCTACTGCGGTACCAACTGAAGCAGAGTCGCCCAGTCGAACGCCGCTCCTCCAATTGAACCGGCGTCAACACTTCCCACATAGAATCGTCGAAGTCGGAGGCGCCGGCGTGCGGATCGATATCGTGTGTCCGATTCGGAAGGCCGGACGGGGCGAGATCCTCTCCGGGGCCGCGATGCTCCACATCGATCACGTTGACGTTGCTGTACCGCCACTGTCCCTTCAGCAGGGCCAGTCCTTCGTCGGTTTTCAAATCGACGATCGCGTCCGGCCGCATCCCCGTCTCATCGGACATACCCTCTCCCCATACAACACCGGAACAGAGCGTGACGGCGAGCACCGCCCCCATCATTGTGCCGATTGTTCGATGATTCATTTCGTTCTCCATCTTTACAGGATGCCCGCAGCGGTGATCCGACGCGACCCTAGCCAGCCTTTCCTTCGCCGACGATCGGCACGCCCCCCTGTAACGGCACGGCGCCGTGCAACGCCAGCGCAGCCACACGCCCGTTCCGGACCTGCTCTTCGAAGACTCTGCTCGGTCGCCGGAAGATCGCGGCGGTTCTCGCCTTATCGAGACCGACATCGACGCTGGCCACTTGCGTGTCATCGAGCCGTTGGAGCATGAGGAGGTTCCCCCCCTCATCCACCACAGCAATCACGACCCGGGCACCCTCCGCTTTTGCTTTGGCTTCCGCCGCGGCGACAATCCGTTTGGCGCCCTCCAACGTCAACGCCGTCTTCTCGATCAGCTGAGACTGCGCGGCGACGACCATCGCCGCCAGAATGCCGATCGCAACCACCACCGAACGAATCATGGTATTGCCTCCCCCACCTAAGCGGCGCACACTCGGCCGTCAGCGGCCGGCCCCAGACTCCCAAAGAAGCCGAGCGCCGGTCGCCGGCGGCTGATGGCCATTCGCTAACGACTCATCGCCATACCGTCGTGCTTCATCCCGCCGTCCGCGCGCATGCCGTTGGCGCGAGATTCACCTGCGGCCGTCATGATCGGCTTGGGAAACGCCGCTTCCCCCAACAGCGCTTCGGCCCAGGCACAATAGATCTGCACCTTGTCGACATCGTGGATGTAGGATGGAATCACGATTGTCCGGTTCTCTTTTTCTCCGCTGAGAGCGCCACCCTTGATCTTCAGTCGGTTGAGCAGGTAGACGTTGCCCTTCGAGTCCACCACCTGCCAGTGCGGCGCCGGGGTGTCCGGAATCTTGAACTCGTCGGACCAGGTCAAGGTGTCGTTGTTCCCTGACCGGCCATGCGTGGCCATACCGCTGTTGGCCTTCGCGCCTTCGAACTTGGCCGTGCTGTGAGCATCGGCTGCCCATCCATTGGATGCCGCAAACAACCCCGCTGCCGCCACCATGGCCAGGAACCCTGTCTTAAATACGTTCGTCGCATGCATAACGCCTCCTTCTGTTGTGAACGATGTGAGTGGCCTGCGGGGTCGAGGCCCTCCAGCCCGCCGACCTCCCGCATCTGCACGTCTGTCCGGCGAAGTCGTAAGACCTTACAGGCGGTGCGCGACACGCCGTTTATCTCTCGCGGCAAGCCGTTGTGAGTCCTCACGAAGCGCGCGTTGCGATTCCTGATTCACGGATGCAGGGAATGCCGCCGGCGGACGGTGTTCGCGTCCTGCCGCACATAACAAGCCTGTTCATCGAGCAGGTCGTAGAAGCCGGTTCAGCGAGGCACTACCCGATCGGGGATGAAGGCGACAGCAGCGGGAGAAGAATTCGAGAGACGCAGGAGCGCCTCTTTGGCCAAACCGGTGTAGTAGGCCCAAGCAGGATCGGGGTATCGAGTGAGCACACGCTCGTACAACGCCCGCGCCTCCGGCACTCGCGCGGCCGCTTCCATCACCCCGGCAGCTCGGAGGGTGCAGGCCACGCCCAATGCTTGGGGATCGATCGCGATGCGTACCGGTTGATTCGTGAGATGGTCCCCCCAGCCCTTCATCCATGAGGGCGGTTCGGCGCCCGAGAGTCTCACCCCTTCGAAGCGTGCGATCAACCGAAACAACTCCAACGGATCGGACGTTGCGCGACAGTGTTGATACTCTTCCCACAACGACATGATGGGTGGAGGGGCATGTGCTTCTGGGCGTTCAACCAACAAGACCCCGTGGCAACCATTGAGGAGAAGGATGATGAGACCGAGTGTCCAACGCATGCACGTCAGTCGGCGCGACGAAGAGGCTCTTACAGGAACCGACGACGTCAGCGGAACAGCTTCTCCGCTTCTCGTGCTTGAACAGAGGAGAGGCCAGAACGGCCTTGGGTACGTCTTCCCGCCCGCTGTACTCTTCCAAGCCGAACGTCGGATCTAGTCGGTGCGCTAGTGTGAACGGGATGCCTGCAGTTGGGCAATGGTGCGGAGCCAGTCCGAATCAGGGAGTCGGCATGGTATGACGAACGCGATACTCGTCGCCAGAAGATGCGTACCGATGCGGGCAAGATGAAGAGTCGTCGAAGAAGGGATGAAGCTTCGGTGAGAAGAGGCGATGATGATCAACCCGTCACAGTAGTCTGAGGCGACGGGCGAGAGAAAGAGGCCATCAGTGCAGGGATACCTGCAGACGGGGGTGGTACGGGCGACAGCGGAGCGGTGGCGTGCTCTCCGCAGGGACAACGTTCCGGTGGTGCAGGTGAAAGCCATGCACTCTAGGCAGTTCATGAATCAGCAACGCTGGCGCCTGCATTCATACATAGAGGATCTTGCCGGGCCTCAGCCTTCCTCTTCCGTGCTGTGCTCATCGTTGACTGCGACGGCGCAGTCCCCGGCTGATGCGCCAAGATGGCGCGCATACCAATCGATGGTCCGCTGCAAGCCTTCCTCTAACGAGACCTGTGGAGTCCACCGCAAGAATTTCTCAGCGGCGCGGGGATCGGCCACCCGCACTTGCTCCAACGGCCGGTCCGGTCTGGTCCCGAATACCGGCGCCTCGTCCTGCGCCAGTAGCCGCGCGATGGTTTGCACGACGCCGCGCACCGTCTCGGTTTTCCCCGAGCCAACGTCGAGGGTTTTCCCCTCGATGTTGACGGCCAGAGCCGCCGCGAGGAACGCGTCCACGACGTCATCTACGTAGATCCAATCGATCGCCCGCCGGCCGCTCGACAACTCAGGCGTGTCGCCTCTCAAGAACGAGGCAATGACGTAAGGAATGAGTTTGTTGAGATCGCGTTGTCCGGGACCATAGACCATAAAGACGCGCAAGATGACGGCGGGAAACTGGTACAAAGCATGGAACATACGGGCATAGGCGCTGCTGGCCCATTTTGTGACCGCATAGGGAGAACTCGGCACTCCCTCCCCGGCGTCTACAGAGGGTTCTTCCAGTGAACCGGAGAGAATACACCGGTTGCAGCCGATGCTTTGAGCCGCCGTCAACAGATTCACGGTGCCGGCGAGGTTGCAGTGGAATGTGGGTACGATGGCCTCGCTACCACGTCCTCCGACCACGTGACCGGCGAGATGATAGATGACATCCGGCTTGACGGCCTCCATCAACGACCGAGCGGTGGGCAGATCGGCCAGGTCCCCTTGGTACCACTCTACATTGGACGGCATCTCGGGTTGCTGCTCACGAGATACCGCATGAACATGGGCGTCCATTTCGCAGAGACGCGTCAGCAATCGGCTTCCGATAAAACCTGTGCCGCCGGTGACGAGAATTCTCGCCCCGGCCAAGGTCGTTGCATCATGCATCATGGCGTTGGCTTCCTTCGTGAGTGACGACATCGCATCTTGGTACCAGCAATGGCTCGTTATGTCCATGTGCGATGACCGCATCGACGGCCTGGGGGACAGGTTCCCCGCACGCGGTAGCCACGGCGATCTGCCCTCTGTGAGGCTGGAGCTGCGGTGGATAGACGATAGAGTTTGTTCTGGTCAACGAACAACTAGGAATAACTGAGACGTGCCCCTGATGCAAACTAGTGAAACCCCTAGTTCCCGCAGTTCTTGGATATACTTTTCGCCGGCTTTTGTCAGAGTGGCCAAACAATGTGTTTCATATGGCGACAGTCCGATCAAGGATGAACATTCGCCGGAGGAGGTATGAAGCTGGGGGAGGGACTGTGCTGATCAGGAAGGTAGCGTTCGGTCCTGTGTCGTACGATTGACAGCGCTCCACAATGTCCAGATCACAGACAATCACGGGAGGAAAGTATCTATGGTTAAAAAGGGCCTGCGAGGAAGCACATCGGGGACTGAGCAACTACCATTCTATTCCGCCCATTCCGTGAAAAGGAGAGCAATCGCATACGCGAGCCCCAACCAACCGACAATCAGTGTAAATTTGCGAACACACACCCTGCCGAACAATACTTTGAGAAGTGATTGGGAATATACCAGCGCGAGGTGCTCCGGCGGATCGACCAACCATTTCCATCTCCTATGACTTCCGAAAATACAGATAAGCGACCCGACCACCAGAGAAGGGATGACGATCTGCAGTTTGAGTCGCACATCCATGAGAGTCCTCTCACGAGAATCGGAGTGGTACCGGGGAATTCCCTGAATGAATACCCGGGTTCAATTCAGCCCCCCCTTGGTTTGACTCATGGAGAAGAACCTGGTCGCTGCTCCGACTACAATCTCTATTCTGTCGCCCCTGCTGCTAAGAGAATTTGCTCGATATCCGAATGGTAATTCCGCCGAGCGACTTTCAGCGGAGTGTCACCGGCTTTAAAAGCCTTGTCCTCTCCAGCAATGACTCGTGAGTTTACTGCGGCTCCATAATTGAGTAACACTTGCACCATGTCACGATTCCCGAGGTTTGATGCCACGATGAGGGGAGTAATGCCTTTGCGCCCCTCATAATTCACATCCGCACCTCCAGCCAGGAGTGTCCGCACAATGGAAGTGTGACCTTTGGTTACAGCGACGATCAAAGGGGGATATCCTTCCGCAATTTCTTTGTTGGGGTCGGAACCAGCTCCGAGTAAGGGCTGGATGATGTCATTGCATCCCTGCAAGACTGCCACCATGAGAGCTGTCCAGCCATGCTGATACAGCATGTTATAGTCAGCTCCATGAGCCAGAAGTATCTCGGCACTCTTCGCATGGCATCCATACGATGCTGCGATCAATGGAGTCTCACCGTCTTGGGCTTGCTTGTTGACATCAGCCCCCTTGCTCAGTAGATACTCTATCGCCGCTCCTTCTCCGTAACGAGCTGCATAGATCAATGCGGTATTCCCACTCTCGTCGACTCCATTCACATCGGCGCCCTGACTCAAGACAGCCTGCATATGCACCACTGATCCGCCCCTAGCGTAGTGATGGAGAGGCGGTGCTCGATGACAGGAATACAGCGTCAATAGAAGAAAAGGAACCAGGAAGTACCACCATATAACGCTTTGAGACATGGTGGGGGTCATCGGTCATTACTCCGTATTGGTTGATTCCGCTGCACCCGTGCCAGAAATTACTCCTGGCACATCACACATGCTTGATCTACTTACCCGGAATAAGCAAAACAGGCAATACACATGATCGACCCGCGGCAAGAGTCTGCAGGATGGAGAAGTAGAGAGAGCAGGACGAACGGTCACCGGCATTGTCTATAGGGCAGAAAGAATGACGAGAGGCTCAGCGTGAACAGCCTACGGTACCCGCGCTGTTGTATGCTAGCCGGTGATGCATACGACGTTGAGATGACGGATTATCACTGATGCGAGGTGTGCGATGAGTATCCCCAATAAGCGAGCGCGCACAGTTCGGCCCACTCATCCGGGTGTGATGCTGCGCGAGGATTTCTTGCCTGAGTATGGCTTGACGGTCTCCGGGTTTGCACAAGCGTTGAAGGTATCGCGCCAGACGGTGAACGAGTTGCTGCGGGAGCGCCGAGCCCTCAGTCCGGAGATGACACTACGACTCTCTCGGTTATTCGGAAACAGCCCGGAGTTCTGGTTGAAGGCTCAGCGAGCCGTCGATCTCTGGGAGGCGGCAAAAAAATCACACCAGACGCCTTCGCCGCATATTGGTCAGCAATGCCTCAGAGAGGCGCTGTCTCACTCGAATTGCTGGAGACACTCAATCCTCAGGTCTTGTTTGCTCTACCTTCGCGGGGCAGGTCACCGGATCGGGCCAGAATCTTGAAATTGCTCAAGTAATTGAGTCGAGCATTGTTGAGCTGCCTGAGAGAGCTGTTGCTCAAGAATGTTGTTCCCCGGTTCCACCTGCTCATGCATTTCGTCCGGCGTGTCTAGTATCTCTACTTGGCAACGCCCCTGCCAAAGCACGGTGCGGTCCTGGAGATGGATGAGTCGGGCCCGTGCGCTAAAGTAGAGGTTGATTTTTCGTCTTAGTAAACGATCGACAGTTAATCCCAAATCAACATGATAGGGGCTCTTATCACTTAAAAAGGCATTCACTGAGGCGAATTCAAGAATATCTGCGTTCCCGAACAAGTCCTGCAATTCTCCCATCCCACGCTGGATACAACACGGTGAGATCAATGAATACTCATGCCTCCAGAAAGCTGCTTCTTCGACGGCTTGGATGTTCATGAGCCCGTGTTGACTCACTAAATTCAAGAGGAGCTGCTTCTTCACCATAGTTATCGGATCCATGGCATAGATCGTACGAGGGGGCCAAGGATTATACTGTACGATAGGTATGAGACCTTCTCCATATTGCCAATGTACTGCGTGAATCAGTGGTAAACCACTGAGATTGCTCCGTTGATGATCGGAAAGGTTAATCCTGCCTGTCCCTCCTGTGCACCCCAAACTCGTGAGAATACATGCCGCCACGGCACATGCCTTGGCCACTTGAATGATCATTCGTATTCCCCCTTTCCCATTATCGATTCGTTGAAAGAAGGAGCTGAACAGGGTGAGGTCTTGCAATCGTACATCCGTCCTGAGCCTCCGTCCTCAGTGCGGAGCGACTGCATCCGCTCCGGGTTACGCACGAAATGGACACGAAAAAGGGATGCCCTTGTTCGACGGCTCCGGTCAATGACCAGCGCTCCTCCAGACACAGAAGAGCGGCGTGGGCTAATGAGCCGCGGCGGCGCGGATGCGTATAAAAATGAAACCACTGAAGATATTGATCCGGCGACGGGAGGAGGAAGACGAGCGCTGATGAGCGGGCGACAGGATGAAGTTTGGTTTGGTGGAGGGCAGGGGAGTCGAACCCCCGACCCCTACGTTGCGAACGTAGTGCTCTCCCAACTGAGCTAGCCCCCCACAACCAGGCGGCATTATACACAACCAGCGCGTCAGTCTCTAGCCCGCATTATTGATGACGCACTCGTCGAATGTCTCCGCAGCTCGCTGGATGAAGCTGCCCTGAAGACTCTGCGAAGCACTGGATCACGGATAGTGGAATCCGACCGCCGGGGCACCAGGCTCCGCCACGACGACCCGACGCCCCTCCACGCGCAACCGCCCCTCGGCATAGAGCTGGATCGCCCGCGGATAGATCCGGTGTTCCTGCTCCAAAATACGCGCCGCCAAGGTTCCCGCCGTGTCCCCTTCAGCGATGGGCACCGCCGCCTGAATGATGATCGGCCCTTCATCCACGCCTTCCGTGACGAAATGCACCGTGCAGCCGGCAATTTTGCAGCCGTGCTCGATGGCCTTTTTCTGCACATCCAGTCCCGGGAAGGACGGGAGCAGCGACGGGTGAATGTTCATCATCCGGTTTTCATAAGCCGAGACCAGCACCGCGGTGACGATCTTCATGTAGCCGGCCAGCAGCACCAGATCGACTTCGTGCTTCTGCAACACTTCATGAACGGCCCGATCATAGGCCTCACGACTATCCGGCTTGCCTGCAAATGGTTTGGGATCAAGCCAGACCGCCGGCGCGCCATGTGTGCGAGCGCGTTCCAGGGCCACGGCGTCCTGCTTGTTGCTGAGCACGACCGCGATCTCAGCCGAGAGCGCCCGCTGTTCGATCGCCTCGATGATGGCCTGGAGATTGGAACCCCGTCCGGACGCCAACACACCCAGCCGCACGAGCCGAGGCGCCTTACCCGACATAGTCGACCACCCCTTCCTCGGTCTGCTGGGCGACCATCTCCCCGATGTGGTACGCCCGCTCCCCTAATTCGCGAGCCTTCGCCATCACCCGGTCGGCATGTTCGGGGGCCACGACCAGGATGAGGCCGATTCCCATATTGAAGACACGGTACATTTCGTCCAGAGCCACTGATCCGCGCGTCCGAATCGCCTCAAAAATCGGCAGCACCGGCCAGGACCCACGGCGAATCCGCGCGCCACAACGGGCAGGAAAAACCCGTGGCAGGTTGTCGGTGATCCCGCCGCCGGTGATGTGCGCAATCCCCTTGATGGGACAGCACTCCATCAGCGACAGGACCTGCTTGGCGTAAATCCGCGTGGGCGTCAGCAAGGTCGCGCCAAGCGGCCCGCCTAATTCCGGCACGACCGTCTCGACGGTGAACCGGCTTCGCTCCAGCAGCACCTTCCGAACAAGGGAAAAGCCATTGCTATGCACACCGCTCGAGGCCAACCCGATGACGACGTCACCCGGCACAATTTGTTTTCCATCGATGATCTTCGCTCGATCGACCACGCCCACGGCAAACCCGGCCAGATCGTATTCACCCTCGCCATAAAATGAGGGCATCTCGGCCGTTTCTCCCCCGATCAAGGCACATCCCGCTTGGCGGCAGCCGTCGGAAATGCCCTTCACCACCGCCGCGGCCGTCGCAATCGATAATTTCCCAGTGGCAAAGTAATCGAGAAAGAAGAGAGGCTCGGCGCCGCTTACGGCGATATCGTTGACGCACATGGCGACCAGATCGATCCCGACCGTGTCGTGCTTGTCCATCAGGAAGGCGATCTTCAGCTTCGTCCCGACGCCGTCCGTCCCGGACACGAGAACCGGATCCTGGTAGCGGTTGGCGTGAAACCGGAAGAGGCCGCCGAAGCCGCCGAGATCGGTCATCACCTCAGGGCGAAACGTGGCCCGCACATGCGGCTTGATCCGTTCGACGAATTCATCGCCGGCATCGATATCGACCCCGGCCTCACGATAAGTAGTCATAGGGGTCGCATCTTAACGAGCCGACTGATAGCCGGTCAACAATAGTCTCATACGCTTAGACTCTGAATGAGATTTCGGCCAAGAAGACTATACGGGCTGCTCAAACAGCTCATCCAACGAGGCCGCAGGCGAGAAAGAACCGGAGGCGTACCCTCAGGGGTACGTTGAGGATCGATTCGAGCCGAGCACGACGTTGGGGAGCTGTTTCAGCAGCCCGGTTACATTTCCGGGCGCATCTCCACATCAAGCAACTTAATCTTCCGATGCAGATGGCTGCGTTCGATTTTGAGATCTTCCGCCGTGCGGGAAATATTCCAGTGATGTTCGCGCAACTTCCGCGCAATGAACTCTTTTTCAAACGCATTGCGCGCGTCACGGAGTGAATCGTAGTGCCTGGTCAACAGCGTATTGGCCGGTTGCGCTCCGCCGGCCGATTGCGCGGCGGACAGTTGAGGACGCACCTGCAACGCGACGGACGCATGCGAGGCCTCGATCACCGGCCCCGGCACCATGATCATGAGCCGCTCGATCAGATTCCGCAGTTCGCGAATGTTGCCCGGCCATTCATAGTGCATGAACACGTCCATGGCTTCCGGCGCGACTTGCTTCAGCTTCAACCCCTGCTCCTCGGCATGCACGCGCAGAAAATGTTTCACCAGCAAGGGAATATCTTCGCGGCGATCCCGCAACGTCGGCACCACGATCGGCACCACGTTCAGCCGGTAGAAGAGGTCCTCGCGGAACGTCCCCTTCTCGATCTCCTGCAAGAGATCTTTGTTCGAGGCGGCCAGGACGCGCACATCCACCTTGATCAGCTTCGTCCCCCCCACGCGTGTGAACTGCTGCTCCTGCAGCGCCCGCAACACCTTGGCCTGGGTGCTCACACTCATGTCGGCGATCTCGTCGAGAAACAGGGTGCCGCCGTCGGCCTGCTCGAACTGGCCCCGCTTCATGGTCGTCGCCCCGCTGAAGGCGCCCCGCTCATGGCCGAACAATTCGCTCTCGATCAACGTTTCGGGAATGGCCGCACAGTTCACCGCCACGAACGGCCGGGTCGCCCGCCCGCTGTGCTGATGGATGGCTCTCGCCACCAGTTCCTTACCGGTGCCGTTCTCTCCGCCGATCAAGACCCGGCTGTTGGTGGGCCCGGCGGTTTCGATGATCTGTTTCAACTGCTGCATGGCCGGCGAGTGCCCGATCAGCTCGAACTTCCGTTCCACCTTGGTGCGGAGGGTGCGATTTTCCTGTTCGAGCCGATGCTGGTCCAACGCGTGCTTCACCCGCAGCGTCACGTTTTCGAGTGAGAGCGGTTTCTCGATGTAGTCGTAGGCGCCCAACTTGATCGCCTTGACTGCCGTCTCGATCGAGCCATGTCCGGACATCATCATGACCTGGGTGTTCGGCACCAGCTCCCGCAGCCGGCGCAGGGTCTCCAGCCCGTCCATTTCAGGCATCCAGATGTCCAGCATCATGAGTTCCGGCGGACTTGTTGCGCATAACTTGAGCGCCTCGACGCCGCTTTTGGCCACACTCACGTCATAGCCTTCATCCTCTAGAATGCTGCTCAAGGAATTCAGGATGGACACTTCATCATCGACAATGAGAATCGAGGCAGACATGTCTTCTCCAACTTCTTCAGCCGACAGCGGTCAGCGTCGTCATTCGCGGATACCCTGTTGCGCCGGCCGACTCCTGACAGCGTGGGCTCACACCGGCAACTCAAACGTAAACAAGGCGCCTTTGGGCTGATGGTTGCCCGCGTGAATCTGGCCGTCGTGATCCGTCACGATCCGGCGCACGATC
>Ga0268299_1001395_pt1 | contig 43311 bp, 36 predicted proteins | sample NOBtaG_FD_193484 | JGI IMG/M metagenome (GOLD analysis project Ga0268299, IMG submission 193484) | Activated sludge microbial communities from bioreactor in Nijmegen, Gelderland, Netherland - NOB reactor | ecosystem: Engineered > Bioreactor > Aerobic > Activated sludge | place: Netherlands... | reverse complement strand
ACCATGGAGAGCCCTTTATCAAGCAAAACCTGGCAGCGCGCGATTTTTCTCGCCTGAGTATCGCCGGACAATCGAAGCACGTCACAGCATTCGCGCATGGTCAGCTCTTTTCCGGCAACCGAATTCTTAGTCAGACCCAGCCCGAACATGCAGTCGACCACTTCCAGTGGATCTTTCTGGATGTTCTTGTCGTCCAGCATTTTTTGAAGCATAGACCGCAATTGATTGAGCTGAACGACCTGTTCGCCTGATATGGCCTGGTTTTCAGGCATATATTGCGAATCGTCGGCGGTATTTTGACGAGGATCTTCTTGGTCAGGGTCGAGATTGAGGTCCTGCAGGGTGGTCTTTTCCCAGTCCCATTCTTCTCTTATATAGTCGATAGCTTGATTGTGCACGGAGCGCTGCACGTAGGCGGGCAACAGCACTTTGAAACCATCTTCGGCACCCTGCTGGATCTGCTTGCGCACAGCTCCATCAAGCTTCTCAGCTAATTCCGTCGCAATAGAAAGGGCATGGCGTTTTTGCTCATCCTGAGCGATGCGGCGTTGGGCAAAAAAGCGCTTCAAATGCTGATTGTTGCCGACCATTCTGGTTGCCAGAGGCTGCAAATAGTAGTTTCTTACCAGCGTAAGAAAGATCTCGCGATGGTCTTTTAAAAGCTGGGCCTTCTTGTAAAGAGATTTAGCTCCAAGTTTTTCGAACAATTCAAAAAGACCAACGGATTTGGCTTGCCCCGAACCAGCCTTCTCATCGCTGCGGGCTATGACATCCCTGCAGAGCGATTCGAAGATCTGCCTCCAGTCCGGCGCCAATTCCAAGAGTTCTTCAATTTGTCCCTGACTTGTCAGCACTTGAACCTCGAATGTTTGAACTTATCAAGATAAGCCCACCCAAGCCAATTCGTAAGATCATATCGTCTTAAGGCAAAACGTAGTGCGCGCGGTCCTCTTCCAGGTAAGAATTGGCAATCAATTGTGAGAAGCTCGCACCCGAAGAACCGCCAATCACTTATAATCCAATCAAGCCTGTGGGATTTCTGTAACGGCTCTGGCTAGAAAGGGTTCGGGTCCAATTACCTCTGATGGAAAATCAGCATAAGACAAGTGGGGTACCCGAGAATCCTGATGTCTTCAGCGCCGCTTTGGCCAATGTCATAAGGCTGGACGGCGACAAAGAGACGATCATCGGCCAGGCATGGAAAGCGGCGCCGAATCTATTAGTTACGTGCGGCCATGTTGTCGAGCCGTTTATGGACTCGGCAAAGTCTTTGCAGATCAAATTTCCCTCCTCCGGTAATCGCTATGCCGTACGAGAAGTGCGCTTGCATCCCAGCTTCGGCAGGCAGGCCGATCAACTTGTCACTTTCGATGCGGCAATTATGCTTGTCGATTTATCCGGTCCTGAAAGAGAGGCCAGAGCTCTGCCCATTACCTTCGGCAAGGAGCTGAAAAACTTTCAGCCTCTGTCGGCGGTGCGCTATCCGGTGCATCTTGGTCAGTATTCATCCACACCTGTGCCGCTTGCCCAATTGGGAAGAATGCTTGGAGAACTGAGACGCACGGACAGTTATCACATCCTGCACGATCTGGCTCTGGCGCCCGGTGATTCCGGGTCGCCTATATTCGATGATACTTCGGTTGTGGCAATGCATTGCGGAGACACGGCCAGTCTGCCCGGCTTGAACTTACCTACGACGTCCATACGGCTGGCTTTGTGGGTGGATGCTCTGAAAGAACTGGGAGTGGAAGAAAATCTCAAGCTGGTTCGGCCAAGATCCGCAAGAACGGCCGTCTCACCGATTTTGGCATTCTGCCTGGCGGCAATGATTGTTTTTGTAGTCGGCTCCGGTCTTTTGGCCAAGCCCATCATTGATTCATGGACAATCAAGCACCCGCAAATAAAGCCGATCACCGTAGGCTTCGACAAGCCTCGTAACGAATATTATGAGGGCGAGCCCTTACTTATACGTTTTAAAGCTCACAGCAGTTGTTTTGTCCACTTGTTCGAGATCGACGGTAGCAAAGTCACACTTTTATATCCACCGGCAGCCGGCGATCAAGTTGTTGCAGTTCCCGGAGAATCAGTCACCATAAGCCATATCGGCGACATACCAATTGGAGTCGGCAAAGATCCTTCGAAATTTCTCTGGGTGGTCCTCCTAAATGCGCACGATCAACTGTTACAACCTTCAGATCGCAAACAAGACAGGGATAATATCGGCCTACTGAACATAAGCACCGATGAATTGATGGACAAAATCGACAGGATTGGCAAGGATGATCCGCAAAAGATCCTCCATGTCGTGATGGACGGTCCCATTGCCACAAAGCCAAAACCAACCACTGAAACTAAAAGCAGTGCGGATTCGTCCGGGCAATTTCCAGCTCAGCAGTTCAAGGAACAGTAAGCACGATAAACGAATATATAGATTCTGTCTGACAGGCAGGCACTTAGCCGACATCTGTTTTAGAATCTCATTACAAGCGTGTTTTGCAGAACATAACTGAGGACGTCCGCATGAAAGCAGCAAATCGGAAATTGACTTTGGCAAGCATTTTGGCTCTGGCAGTGTCTTTGAGTTTGGGCAACGGTTATGCTCTGGCTGAAGATAAAAAGAGCGAGCCGACAGTCGAAGATTTGAAAAATTCAAAAGAACGCAACGTAATTCTTTTGCCGCGAACAAGTGCTGTGAGCGCTCCGCAAAATACCAAACAAGCAGCTATCAAACCGATCGCCGGCGGCAAGAAGACTCAGGCGGTGAAAACTGCAAAGAAGCATCAAATACAAGCCAAGTCACCGGCGAAGCCGGCAAACACCAATGCCGGCTGGAGACCAGCACCTGTTCTCGACGCCGCCAACACGCAAAGTGCCGACTCGATTATCAGTGTCTGGCTCGATAAACGAGGAGCGGCACCGCAGTACAAACATGGCGACAAAATGAAAATCAACGTGTCGGCGAGCCAGGATTGCAATGTGATGATCTTCGACTTCGACGGACGCGGCAAGTTGACACAACTTTTCCCCAATGAATATCAGCAAAAAACTCTGCTCAAGGCAGGAGACACTATCACATTCGGCGGTTCCGAAAGTCCCTTTGACTATCAAGTCAGCTTGCCCAAAGGTGCATCACGCGCCCAGGAAAAGATCTTTGTTTACGCCTATCCGATTACTGAAAAACCTTTATCCATCGCTCTCAGCACAGAGGAAGGCTCGCCTTTCAGAAGTGGCGAAATGACACTTGCACAATATAAAAAGCTGGTCGCGGAGTCGAAAGTCTTCTTCAGTGGCGGCAAGAGTGTTGCTACAACCAGTTCCGAACGCGACGTAAAAATAGTGCCCAAATCGGCGAATTTAACTGCGCCAGTAAAACTCGTAGCCGCGGAAGGGGACGACAGCGAAAAACGGCAACCGAACAAGAAAGAAGTCAGTTTCACAATTCTCGGCAAGTAAGTCGCAAAATTCTCGGCAAGTAAAAGTCCAAGACAGGAATTAGACAGCCGCACTGCGAGTTTTCGAATCCGGCTTGTCCGCATTTCAGCGCAATGAAAAAGGCACCGCGAGTAGTGCCTTTTTCCGTCTGAGTTGTTTAAGCATCCCGTTCGCGTAAGGCTTCCTCAGACCAAAACTATTGCAATTAAGCGCTCGAATTGAGCTTCCTATAATCAGCGCGGGATTGAAGCGAGGCTAAAAACCAGGGCGACCCATTTGCAAGCGCAGAATTAGATCCGCATTCAAAATGCTTCCTGTATAACGATCACTGTGCACAAAGTGGTCGAAGGCTGCCGGAAAATCTGTTTGAGCGAGGGCTACTTCTTCCGGGCTGTAATAACCGACGAAACCTTCGCATGTGTATGCTGCCTGGTAGCCTGGGCCGGGAGGAGGTGGAATATTTTGCGAGCCGCCCGGACCACTCTGACCGGCACCTGTCATTACCGGCAAACCATCAGGGTAACCGCTTGCCGCTGTGTGACCTCTTTCACCTGATTGACTCCATTCATTTTGATGAAACTCATCTCCGCCCCAGGCATCAGGCATATAACTGCCATGACCGGTGGTGAGGCCGGCATCGCGTTCATCCATGATGCCTGTGTTGATCCTGTGGACTTTGCTGAAACCCATATATGGCGGCAGTCCGTATGTGCCCTCATCTCCGTAGATGTGAGCGGCGTGATGCTTAGCTTCCTTGACGAAGCTATCCGTGCGAGTCGGGGGCAAACCGTTTCTCCAACCGCTCTGATCGCCGGCGCTACTTGCGTTCGGAAGATTCGCCAGGCAGCCAGAAGCCGCTCGGCGGTTCATATTGCCTGAGGCATTGGCGCGGGCGAAACTTGCGAAACCTTGAGCCGTTGCCTGCCCGGTCGAGAATGCGATTAGAAACGCCAGAGCGATAGAAACAGTCAGCCAGTACTTCAATTGCGCGTCCTCAAATCAAACCGATTCATGCCACGCACTTTAACGGTTGTCATTGGCGTCTTTTGGGCGCAATATTGGCAAAATAGGGGCAACTCCAAATTCACTCGAAAAACTTTGGAGTGCGCATTCAAAAAAGGCATTCGTTAAAGGCATTCGTTGCGCCGATGACTCTTTCCCTGGGAAAAAAGGCTCTCATACTGGTGACAGTGCCGTTGGTGTTCGAGCTTGGTTTTGTCGGTACTTTTGCATATCTAGTCAGCCAGGTGGACCATGAGCGGGCTCGTGAAGCGCATGCCCGCGACGTAGCAGGACATCTGAACGTTTTGCTGCGTCTGGTTATGGAAAGAAGCTCATCGCTCATCGTTGCGCATTTCACCAGTCGAGAAACATTCCGGCGTCGCGCCGATCTTGCCAAGAAGCGCTTTTACAGAGAAAAGGAAATCATCACGAACCTAGTGGCGGACAATCCGCATGAAAAAGAGTCATGGGACAAAGTCTACAAATTGATGAATGAAGGCGATCGTTATTTCGACCATGCAAAAACGATGGTGGATATCGGCAACAAGCTGGCGGCCGGAATGGAGATGGTGAAAGTAAACCGACTGATGGCCGACGTTTTCCAGGCAATCGATCATCTGGTGGAAGAGCAGGAAGCTGAAACTCTCGAGCGCAAGAACAAACAAGCAGCAGTACGCAAACAGATAGAAGTGCTTATCTATGCAGCCGTTGCCTTCAATATCTTGCTTGCCCTCGGGCTGGCTCTAGCATTCAACAAAAGCACGGCACAGCGACTGAAAGTGCTCCTGGACAACACTTACAAACTGGCATCCCAGCAGCCGCTTTCACCTCCTTTGCGAGGAGATGACGAACTGGCTCAACTGGACGGCACATTTAGAAAAATGGCTGAAGCATTGGCTTCGATGAGGCGTAAGGAAAGCGCCATTTTGAGCAGCGCAGCCGATATCATCTGCTCGCTCGATCAGGAAAGACGATTTACGCAAGCCAATCCAGCAGCCGCACAACAATGGGGTTATGAAATCGACGACTTGCTTGGACGACGTCTGGATCAAATATTGGATGAAGAAGATCAAAAGGCAACACTTGAGCAGATTGGCAAAATTATCGAAGCCAACGGTCATGGTAATTTCACCAATCGTGTCATTACAAAAGACGGCAGTGAAAGAGATTGCGAATGGTCGGTGGTGTGGTCGCATGAAGAAAAGTCTTTGATGTGCGTTGTGCACGACATTACAGAACGCAAACAAATCGATCAGATGAAACGAGATTTCGTGGCGATGGTAAGCCATGATTTGCGCACGCCTCTAACCTCTATCCAGATGGTTCATTCACTTCTCTCAGCCGGCGCGTATGGCGAGCTTACAGAAGACGGTTTGGAAAGCGTCAGCGGCGCACAAGACTGTTGCGACCGTTTGATTACTCTAGTCAACGATCTTCTTGATTTAGAGCGCATGGAATCCGGGCGCATGGACCTGAATGTAGAGTCAGTACAGGTTTCGGAAATTATCGCAGCGTCTTTGAATATGGTGAAAAACGCGATCAAACAGAAAAAGATCCAATTGACCATAGAGAACAGCATCGACCCATTCGTAAAAGCTGATAAGGAAAGAATGATTCAAGTGCTGCTGAACCTGATCGCCAACGCAGTGAAATTCTCGCCCGAAAATTCGGGGCTTCTCATATCCGTCGTAAAAGACAACGAATTCGCCACCATCAATGTCAAAGATGAAGGCAGAGGGGTTCCTGAAAATCAGAAAACCTCAATATTCGAGCGTTTCAAACAAGTCAACAAAAGCGATTCCAAAGGTCGAAAAGGCAGTGGGCTAGGGTTGGCAATCTCCAAGGCAATCGTGGAATTGCACGGCGGTCAGATTGGCGTCGAATCTGAAGAGGGAAAGGGCAGCACCTTTTACTTCAGCCTGCCTCTTGCTGCACCGGAAGCGTAGCCCGAACGAACCCAACTTTGCGATATCATTATCTCGAAACACCGGCGAGCATTTTTCCTGTGGCGAAAGTTCTAATTGTCGAAGACGATATTCAGCTATCGAAATTGGTGCGTGATTGGCTGAAGATGGAAAGGCACGAGGTTGAAGTCGTGAACGACGGGCAAGAAGGCTTAAATCGCTTGAAAGTCTACGATTACGACTTAATTGTGCTCGATCTAGAATTGCCGGTCATCGGCGGCATGGAAATTTTGAGAGAATTTCGCGCCACTGGAAAAAAAACACCGGTCCTAATTCTTACTGGGCGCACCAACATTGATGACAAAGAATTGGGGTTGGATTCCGGCGCTGATGATTATTTGACGAAACCTTTTCATGCCAAGGAATTGACGGCCAGAATTCGCGCGTTGATGCGGCGTGTTGGTGGACATATCGGATCGGTTTTAAAATCAGGCGATATCGAACTTGACAGAACCACATTCACCGTAAAGCGTACAGGTGTCGATGTCAAATTGGTGCCAAAAGAATTTGCCCTGCTGGAATTTCTGATGAAAAATCCGGGCACAGTTTTTCCTGCTGAGGCTTTGCTCAACCGGGTATGGTCAAACGAGTCCGATGCGACCGTGGAAGCGCTCACAACTTGCATCAAACGCCTTCGCAAAAAGCTCGATGTTGAAGGCAAAGATTCAATTATCCGCAACGTCCACGGCGTCGGCTACGGTCTGCGCATCGACCAAAACAGTTAAATTTCACCACCCAATAGGGTCTGAAATTTAAACCGTTAACGGTTTAAATTTCAGACCTCAGTTGCGGCTATCCAAATTTACAGATGTCAGCATCAAAAATTTTTGAACTTTTTGCTTCCTCAACTCGTATTCAAAAGAAAGAGAGGAGGAATTTCCAATGGCAATATCAGATCGAGCAAAAGGATCAAATGCAAGAGCTGTCCTTACACTAAAGGATTTAGACGACGAGTTCGGTTCAGAGAGTGGATACAGGAGCGCAGCACTTCGCGACATCAACAAGAGAGAATCTGTTATATGCAAAAAGTGTGACCTCGAGAATAAAATCCCGTCATTAGATTTGCGCTCAATGCATTGCAAGGGCTGCAAATCGATAATTTGGCTAACGGCAGACACTTTCTATCATAAGGTTCGCTTGTTTCGTCCTCGTGTCGTCATAATGCGTTGGTTCGAAATGGGAATTATAGTTAGCGCAAACCAAGCTGCAAAATTGCTCACAGTGTCAAACGACACCGTTAACCTTATCTACAAGCAAGTGGGAATTGTCGTTTCTAAACTGATGTTAGATAACATCGTTGAAGAACCTTCATCCAACTGCGTGGACATCATGGACAGGCGCAGTATTGAAACTCCGGCACGAGAACCTGCAGTAGCAGAGGAGTTTGAGATACAGGCGACTATGAAAAAGTGCTTGGGGCAAGATGCCAATTCCGACATAAATGATGCAATACAACTTGAAGAAGATGAAAAAATTGCATTGGACGTTCTTTCAGAAAAAATGTCATTTGATCAAATCTCAGAACTGCTGAAGATGGAACCGAGCGACCTGACGCGCATTCTTATGTCACTTGAGCTGAAAGGCTTAATCAAAGCCATGCCCGGTAGCAAATTCATCCGCAATGATTTGTCTGTTTCAGCTCAATCAAAAACCAAACCAGAAAACAAAATGTCCATAGCAACGACATTTATGTATTTCGTAAAAGACTACTTTCAAGGCGTGAGCCGCAAATATCTGCAACTCTACGTCTCTTTGCACTGGCTTTCATTCGACAGAATACGCTGGGAAACTAAAGCATTGCGCAAAGCGTGCGCATCCCATCCCCACATTTCATACGAAGAAACTCTGAGCTACGTGACGCCGCCCATTGTCAAATTTATTCGAGAACGCAGAGTCGCATAGAAAAGGGTGCGCTTACGCACACCCTTTTCCAACACATAACTTGCTCAGGAACTAGATGGTTGCTTCCGCACCCATCGGATGTTTTCGTGCGATTGAAAAACGTTTTCCAACAACATCCCAGTCGATGTTTTTCAAAAACGCATCAAGATATTTTGCCCGGTCGATTCCATAATCGACCATGTAAGCATGCTCGTAGACATCGAGAACGAGCAGTGGCACGAAGTTTGCTGGTGAGCCGATGTTATGTGAATCGAGACCGAACGAATCAATAAATCCGCCGCGAGTATTGAAGCCAATTACGACCCATCCACGAACACTCTTACCGGCCGCCTTCAAAAAGTCATTGAATTTGGCGATGCTTCCCCAACGTTCTTCCAACGCTGATTTCAATTCGCCAGACGGGTCCCCGCCCTTGCCACCAAGGTTTCCAAAATAGAATTCGTGATAGATAACTCCATTTACGGCAAAACTCTGTTCTACGAGCATCTCTCTTACTGCTGAATAGGTAGCATTTGCAGTTGAGAGATCAACATCTTTCAACTTACTGCGCAGCTCGTTCGATTTGCCTATATATCCTTTGTACAACTTGATGTGTTGCTCAATCTGACTGGCTGACAATCCATCAAGCTTGCCTTGCAAGCCTGAAAAATCTTTGGCGACATAAAGCTCACCAGCTGGTGCCGGAGCTGAAGCAGCGCCTGCAGCCGCCAATGCCGGCGTGACAAATGCGCCTGCTGCAGCTACGGCACCCATAGTCAAAATTTCCCTGCGAGTTACAAGACCCGCCTTTGACACTTCGAAGTTACCAATTATTTCCTTCTCTGACTTTCCTGCCATACCGCCTCCTGTTGATAACTGAAAATTTCTCGACGCGCCCCAACTCGAATAAAAGACCCGGTGTGTATTAATTCGCAGTTGAAAATGCTTAATTGGTGCTTTCAAGAAGCGCTCTCCAACCCGAAAAGCGCTACCCTTACGTGACACCTCATACGAGTTTTTCAGCTTAACACATCGCGTCCAGATTAAGCCTCAGGCAAACGCCAAGAGTAATCACCATGACCACAACCAAATCACCGTCAACAATGAACGAAGAAACGAAAGAATCGAAATCGCTGGCACAACCGAGCGCCAGTTACAGCCTGACTTTACGGCTGAAGATTACCAACCGCCCAGGCATGCTTGGCAAGGTAACTTCTCTCATCGGCGAGGTGGGAGGAGACATCGGAGCAATCGACATCCATGGTGTCGAAAAGGGTTATATCGTCCGAGACATAACCGTCAACGTGCGCGACTCCGAACACGGTGAGGATGTGGTAAAAGCGCTTAATGCGCTGGATGGCATTCAGGTAGTTAATGTTTCAGACCGCACGTTTCTCATGCACCTGGGCGGAAAAATTCGGATTGCAAACAAAGTGCCGCTGGCGACCAGAGATGATCTCTCCATGGCTTATACACCGGGCGTGGCGCGAGTTTGCATGGCAATTCATCATGAACCGGAAAATGCATATAAGTTAACAATCAAGCGCAATTCCGTAGCCGTTGTCTCCGATGGTACCGCGGTATTGGGGCTGGGCAACATCGGACCGAAAGCGGCAATGCCTGTCATGGAAGGCAAAGCGATGCTCTTCAAAGAGTTTGGAAAAATCGATGCGTATCCTATCTGTCTTGACACTCAAGACACTGAAGAAATCATCAAAGCTGTGAAATACATTGCCCCCGGATTTGGTGGCATAAATCTAGAGGATATTTCCGCTCCAAGATGTTTTGAGATTGAAGCTCGCTTAAAGAAGGAGCTCGACATCCCGGTATTTCACGATGATCAGCACGGCACGGCCGTAGTTGTTTTGGCAGCGCTCATAAACGCACTCAAAATTGTCGATAAGAAAATGGCAGATCTCAAAGTGATTGTCAGCGGAGTTGGTGCCGCCGGCGTTGCATGCTCCAAAATTTTGATGTCGGCAGGAGTAAAGAACATCACTGGTTTTGATCGTTCCGGTGCTATCTACAAAGGCCGTTCCGAAAACATGAACAGCATGAAGGAATGGTTCGCAGAGCAAACCAATCCAGAGATGCTTAAAGGTTCGCTGCAGGAAGCCCTGAAAGGCGCCGATCTTTATCTTGGTCTCTCCGGACCAGGCACGGTAAAAGCCGACTATCTAAAACCAATGGCGAAGAATGCAATCGTTTTCGCCATGGCCAATCCCACTCCGGAAATAATGCCGGAAGAAGCGCAGCCGCACGTGCGAATCATGGCTACGGGTCGCTCCGATTATCCCAATCAGATCAACAATGTTCTCTGTTTCCCAGGCATATTCCGCGGCGCACTTGATTGCCATGCCACCGACATTAATGAAGAGATGAAACTGGCCGCCGCTAAGGCGATTGCCTCGGTGATAAAAGAAAACGAACTGCACGAGGATTACATTGTTCCTGGTGTATTTAATTCTGCAATCGCCCCATCGGTGGCAAAAGCAGTGGTCGAGGCGGCTAACAGGACCGGTGTGGCAAGAAAATACAAAGAGAGCTTGATTCCTATTCCGGATGAGCAAATTGAAGCCTGACCCGGGTTTCCAGGTCTTGACGTAGTTTGCCGGTAAGCTTAAGCTGGCAGTAGGTTCATTTCGACTATGTGGAAGTAATTCGAGAGGCTTTCGACAATGAGTGACGTCGAGCGAAGACGTAAGCAACGTGAATATGAGGCGATGATTCGCACCGACAAGGAACGCGAGGAGCGAAAACTGAAAGAAGAGAAGGACCGACAGCGCATCAAACAGGATCAAGATCGGGCAAGAATTCTCTCAATGGCAGCGGCCAAGCAAAAAGAGAAACGCGAATATGACCAAAGGGCGATTGAAGTGAAGCAAGAGAATCGCATCAAAGAGCTTGAACGCCTGAAGCGCATTGAATACCGAATATTCAACAACCTTCCTCCTGACCCCGAAGACGACATTCCATTCGAAACCTAAGCGTGCGATGCACATTAGAAACCAACTTTACGGGCTGGCTATGTCAGTCCGTTTTCTTGCCCATCCAGCAAAAACTCCGAAAACAGAACGCCCATGGACCTTTTCGGACTCAATTTCAAAAGCAAGACCGTCCCTGGCTTGGAATTTAAGCCGTCAACGGTATAAATTACAGGTCACTCCCTGGCTAAACGTTACGGATTAATAAAGGTTGTCAAGAATCACATTCGGTTTTGATAAATTAGCAAATACGAAGCGTTGAACAACACCGCCGAGAGAAACAGAAAGTACATCGTTTTTCCATCGAAATCCAAACCCACGATCGAACAACGGCGTATGAGCGAATCAAGTAAAGCATCGCATGCACACAAACAATGCGCTGCTGCACTCGATTCGCAGCCGATAAATACCGCCCTAAGGCAAACCTACCGGCTGGCGATAACCCACGTGGTTATTGTCCAGCCTCTGGTAGCTTTTTAACAGGCTCAAAGGCGTGAGCATCACGGATGGTGGCAGCGTTATCCGGCAAGCCTAGCATTTTTCTCATTTCAGCCAGCAGTTCATCACCCTGCTTCGTCCTGTTGGTGCTTCTCAAAAGCATCGCATAATCCTGCAGCGTGTCGATCGAAACCGATTCGAAATAGCGCTTATCGATACCGGCCTCATGTTTTTTCGCAGTCAATCGAGCCATCGCTTTCTCGTAATACTTCTCAGCATCCTGATATTTACCTAGCACCGTATACACATCAGCCAATTCCGACTCCAACTCGGCGCGCTGAAGTGTATCTTCTTTACCCAGTCCATCAAGCAGTTTCAAACCTTTCTGATAATTGGCGGCGGCGTTTTGAAATCTGGAAGTACCCCTATAACAGTCAGCAAGATCGGCAAGGTCTGCAACCCATTCCCGGGTCTCTGCAGCGATTTTCTCCTGATCGGCATGGCTCGCCTTCAGCTTACCGACAGCTTTTTGAGCTAACGTCACCGATTGACTAAAAAGCGGAACAGCATCTCTAAAATCGGCTTTGGTGTAATTCAACTCAGCAAGGTCGCGCAGAGTGGCACGATAACGTTTGTCGTCAGTGCCGAATTTCTTGGCTTGAAAGAGAGCGGCCCGCAAAAATTTCTCTGCTTCGGGAAAGCGGCTGGAGCGCTGATCCATATACTCTTTTGCTTTCTTCGAATAATCGTCATACAACGAAGGCGCAGCAGAAGCTGCATTAACAGCCAGCAGAGAAAAGGAAATCGATACGGTACAGATCAGTCCGTTCTTTGAAATAATCGCTCTTTTCAAAATCAACACTCCAAAAGTAAAACTGCCGTCATCAGTTAGCCGGCTCCGGCGGTGGAGAAGGTGGAGAAGACGACGGCGGTGACGAGGTCGGTGGTTCGTTGCCTTCGCCGTAAACCTCCGCAGGCGTCATTTTTCGACGGTTCCTGTGCCCATTTAGTACAAATGCAAAGAAGAATGCCATGGCCAAAACCGAGCCGCCGATTTGCAAGAAATACCAATGCTGCCCGACGAAGTAAGCAGCCACCAGCCCCAACAAAGCCGACACTGAATAAATCACATAAGCTGTTTTCTTCTGAGAAAGACCTGTGTCCAGCAATCTGTGATGGATATGCTGGCGATCCGGCTCGAATACGGATTTCCCTCGCGCCGCCCGCCTCACAATCGCCCAGGATGTATCAAGCAGGGGGAAAAACAAAATCAAAAGAACAAGGAAAGCTGTGGGCACAATCACAGTTGCGGCCGCGGCGCCCTTAATTACACCAGTTATGGAAATTGCCGCCAGTACAAATCCAACCAGATACGCGCCCGAATCTCCTAAAAATATTCGCGCCGGATTGAAATTCCACCGCAAAAATCCTAATAACGCTCCGGCCAGGACAGCCGCCATCAGCCCTGCATAAGGCTTATCTATATTGACCGCCAGAGAAACACTCCAGATAGTCAAAGCTGAAATCAACGACACTCCCGCCGCCAGCCCGTCCATGCCGTCAATCAAATTGACCGCATTGGCGACGCCCACCACCCAGAGAATAGTAATCGGCAAACTGAGAATACCCAGTTCGATAGGAACTCCTCCGTGCAACTGAATAAAGCCGAGATCGATATTCATCGTCGTCGGTATAGGAATCGCACGAATTCGCACGCCGAGCGAATATGCAGCACCTGCAGCTAAAACTTGAATCACCAGTTTCATTTTTGCCGGCAATGATTCGAGATCATCGATCAACCCGAGAATGAAAACAATAGTTCCACCAACAGCAATGCCCAGCCCCCCTTCAACGATGCGCGCATCTTGAGGAAAGCGCCCGGTGATGATCGCCAGCGCCGTCATCGTCAGAATAAAGCTCATGTAGATGCCGACGCCGCCCAGACGCGGCACTGCCACTGTATGTATGCGTCTCTCGTCTCCGGGCTTATCTACAAGTCCCAACTTAAGAGCACGAGACCTAATCTCGGGCGTCAGCCACCAACTGACAGCAAGCGCAATGAGAAAGCCTGGAATATGCGTCTCATCGAGCTTATTCTGTGAAACCATCACAGTCCAGCCGATACCGACAAACAACACCAGCAACTGGCAAATGAGAGTTCCGTATCCAGTTTGCTTTTTTGGAGGCACTGTTTGTGTATTGCCTGTATCTGTTTCAGTTGCAGCCTTAGCTTTACTACTTAGCACGAACCAACTCTTCTTCTTCGCGATAGAGCGGAAAACGATCGCACAACTCCAACACTTGTTTGGAAATGCGCTCGTGCACCGCAGTATCTTCCGGATTGCGCAATTTCTCGGCAATCAGGCGTCCAACAATTTCCATCTCGGACACACCCAGACCGCGTGAAGTCACAGCCGGAGTGCCGATACGAATTCCGCTTGTCACCATTGGTTTTTCCGGATCATTAGGCACGGCATTCTTGTTGGTTGTTATATGAACCGTTTCAAGAATTGAACATGCTTTCTTTCCAGTCATTTTGATCGGGCGCAAGTCCACTGTCATAAGGTGATTGTCCGTGCCGCCCGATACGATAGCCAGACCTTCAGCCATAAGGGTTTCCGCAAGTTTTTTCGCATTGTCGACAATGCGTTTTTGATAGGACTTGAAGTCGGGCTGCAATGCCTCGTGGAATGCCACCGCTTTTGCTGCGATAACGTGTTCCAGAGGTCCGCCCTGCAAGCCGGGGAAGACAGCCTTGTCGATTTCTTTGGCAAATTCTTCCTGGCACATGGTGACGCCGCCGCGCGGCCCGCGCAAAGTTTTGTGCGTTGTCGTGGTGACAAAATGCGCATGGGGAAAGGCATTCGGATGCAAACCGGCGACAATCAAACCGGCGATGTGCGCAACATCTGCCATCAAATACGCACCAACTTCGTCGGCAATTTTGCGGAAGCGTTCGAAATCAATGATGCGAGGATAGTTGCTGGCGCCGCAGATAATCAGCTTCGGCTTCACTTCCTTGGCGATTTTAAGAACATTGTCATAGTCGATGCGACCCGTTTCAGGATCGACACCATAACTGTGCACTTTGAACCACTTGCCCGAGAAATTGACAGGCGATCCATGAGTCAAGTGTCCGCCTTGATCGAGAGCCATGCCCATAATCGTGTCGCCCGGCTGCAGCATGGCGAAAAAAACAGCCATGTTCGCTTGCGCACCACTGTGCGGTTGCACATTAGCATGGGGAGCATTGAAGAGTTTTTTCAAACGATCGATTGCCAGTTGCTCGACACCATCGACAAATTCGCAGCCGCCGTAATAACGCTTCCCGGGCAAGCCTTCAGCATATTTATTTGTGAGCACCGAGCCCTGCGCTTCAAGCACTGCTCTGGAAACGAAGTTCTCGCTGGCAATGAGTTCCAACCCGTGACGCTGCCGGTCCAGTTCTTTGCTTATCTGCTCGAAAACTTCCGGGTCAACTTGTTTGAGTCCAGCCACGTGAAAACTCCTTCTTTCAACGTACGGCTAGTATTTTAGCCGCTTCCCATCATTCTTGTCGGCTACTTGTAAACAGACAACTCAGTTCCTAACACAAATCTTTCGGGTTTTTGAGGCAAATCTACCAGAATTCGGGGAACATCGGGGCCGGACAAGAAACCCTCACGTTTGACTCACCTTTGCCGGGTCATGATTGAGACGCCTCTGATATTTTTCACAACTTAAATAGATCTGCAGCAATTGTTGCAAAGTACTGCACTTTAGCAGTGCCGGCTTTCAATCTACTTACCAGCCGACTAAATGACACAAACGCCCACTGACAGACCAGCTCAGGTTAGAGACGCAGCACCGGACAATGTGCCCGCTTCTGCCGAAATTGATGTTATCCAGCTCCTTAACGACTTCAAGGTTGCGAGCCCTCCGAAAGACGCATCCCTGGAGCCCACCTTCTCAAATATATACAGCAGCGGGCCCAACCACCTGCCGGCCTTCATAAGAAAAGACGGCAACCTGGCGGTTCTCGCCGAGCCTACCGACGCCGGCAGTTTGTTTGCTTTTGCCGGACCCGGACATGATCGCCCAGCCGCACGAATTGGTACGAGGACAGCGGGTCTTCCTGTCCGAAGCGATGCGGGAACGCCTGCCGACGACAAGGTCGCGATTCCAAAAGACGCATCCGATCGAATTCAAACTCCGGCAACGCCCGAGCGAGCCATCAGCGAGTATACGCAAACCCTGGAAAGAGCTGGTTTCAGCGCGGACGAAGCCAGAACCATTGCCGGCACCACCTACAAACGCCTGCTGGAAGCCGCTGAAAAAGGAAAGCTGACCGGCACGCCCGCCGAACAGATGCTGCGTATCGATAAAGCGCACAGAGATATTCTGGACAAAAAGCCGGGAGGAACGCTCAGCGACGGGCAAAGAGATTATTTAACCCAAGCCGATCGGCAAAACATAGTCAAAGACTCGGCTTTAATGACCATGAATCCCGAAAAATATGTCAATCAAGGTCAGCACATGACCTGCGCTCTGCACTCCATGGGCAAGCAAGAGCTTGAAGCCGGCGACCCGGCGCGCGTTGCCGAACGCACAAGAGATCTCGTCAACACAGGCTCGACGACAGTAAAAGAGATGGACAGGCGCGGACCGAATGGTGAGGTCATTCCCGGCAAAGAGCGGACGGTGCGTGTTGATTCACTGAGTTTGCTTCCGGACCGCGAAGCCCACAATACCGTCAATTCTCAAAATTACGGCGACAACGGCAAACAGGGGCCGGCCGGGCAAATTTATGCAGCCCTGACCGGACAATTAGCAGCCGATCTTCGCTCCGAAAGAGAAGGCAGGCCGACATCAGCCGACGGCATTGAGCGTGCCGGATACATATATATATGGCCGCGCATGCGGGCGAAAGAGGCGCAAGGCGCGGACAAACGTCCACAGACGAAGGAATGTTCCGCAGGGACAGTGGAGGCGCGCTGAAGTATATGGGTGACGGTCCCCAGGTAGCCATCTGGGATGTCGCACACCTCAATCGCGCCATAGGAGGAGCAGACGGTGCGGTTTTTGCAAGCTCCACACTGTTCAGAGCGCCCAATGGGGAAAAACCACCGCCGGGTTATCCGCCCGATCTGAAAATTACAACGTTCAAAAACCCTGATGAATTGCGGACAAGGCTGCGCGAGTTTCAAGAGCGCACCGGACAGTCCGGTCAATTGGGTGTCAACGCGCCGTTCCTGCCGGGCGGGGGCAGAAATGGTCACGGCATGCACGCCATGAATATCAGATTGAACGAAGATGGCTCATTCAGGCTGGACAACAATTGGGGCACCAAAAAGGATCTGACTCGTGTCAGCGACGCGGATGTCGACACTGCTACCAACAGAGACAGATGGACAATACAGAATCCGACGCCAGGCTCGGGCAGTGGACGCGGAGGCGCTCCGGACGACAGAACGAGATTCGGACCGGGCGCAGGACGCAATCCGAATGAAACGGACAGCGAATATAGAAGCAGACTGGAAGAAGAAAATGCACGCAAAAAAGAAAAAGAAGCAGAAGAACTGCGCAAGCAGGCGCTGAAAGAACAAGAGAGAGAAACTCAATTGGCGCAGCTTAGAGCCGAGCAGGAACGTGCGCTGCAGGAAAAGACACAAGCAATGCTTCACGCTCGAAACAGAAAAGGGCCGGTTGCAGTCGGGTAATTCAGAATAGATAATCGGAGATTTCATGCGCGTCGAAGATGTCGGCATTATCAAAACAATTGAATTGCCCGACAGCTTCGGCAGAGGCGAAATACAAATGGGCGGCATGGGTGAGAACTGGCGCCGGCAGTTTCAACCGCGCGACAAGAAAGACGCCGATGATGTTTCCATCGTCTCTTTCTATCGAGGCTCCCCGGCCGCGAATGACGACGCGGCACCTTTTCGTTTTTTGCTGAGGCAGCCACCCGCCATCGTTTACTCGAGTATGAAAAACGGAGCCGGGCAAACTTCACAATGTTCCGACGTGATAAGAGAACTGGAAGGAGTTCTTGGTCAATGCGGAAACAATCAAGTTGCAAATGAAGAAACCGGATTTGGCGGCCCGCGCTTTCATCTGGAGAAACTGGAAACCATCTCGGTTGGGGGCAAGAATGTGCTCAGCGCATGCGGCTACTTTCACGACATGGACTTTCGACCCCAGGCTTATTTCGCTGGTTTGTTTCTCGATGCACAACCGGATTCGCCTCAGTGTTTTGTTGAAGAATTCATTTTCGAAGCCCAGACTCGCCCGCTGTTTGACAAATACTATCCTTCATTCGAGAAAGCGATTGCTTCCATTGAGTGGAAAAATTGAATGGTTGTGGCAGTCGATATTAATATTGATTTGAGGTTATGATCTAAGTTCCTGCAAGTGAAACGTCGGCACAGATCAATTTCATTCAGTTTGAACTGATTTCGATGAAAGAAAAACGAGACAACAGATTCGCCGAGCTGTCGCCCAAAGCTCAGACTTTTCTCGACGAATACCGCGCCTTTTGGGATGAAAAACTGGCGGCGGCAACTGCCAATGGCATGTCAGATGAGCAGTGCATTGAAGTGATGCACTCACTCTATAATTTTCTCGGATTACCAGCACCAGCAGTAGTATCAGTTGAAAGCCCGTTGCAGTTGATGCTCATGCCCGCGTTGTTGAGAATTCGAGCTCTCAGCGATGAGAGCACCTGGAAGATGGTTTGCAACAATTTGCAGTTGCCGCGCTGGAAACACGCTATCGAACAGCTCGAAAGCAAATTCTTTTGTGAGGATATAGAAACGCTTCTCGATAGACGCCGTGAAACATCCGACTATTTGAGCAAGATCAAAGAGATGGAAACATCATCAGGCAGTCTCTATTTGGATTCAGTATTCGGGCGACCCAAGGGGCAAAGCGTCAACACGAGGCTGGGATTCTTCGAGTCGCTCATATCAAGACTTGATGCGGATATGACAGGTGCCGTCACGCCTGAGATTTACCAGTGGATCTCTCGTGAATGCAGGTGGAACGATGGCGGGCTTCCGGGCGTCTGGGAAAATTGGGTCAATATAGAAGCGCGCGCAGAGTCCGTAAGAATGGGTCAGTTGCGAACGGCGATCCAGAACCTGAGCAATATGGGAACGACGGAAAGAGCCGCATTGCGAATCTTTAGAGATCGAGGAGAGCAGACTTCTTTCGTTCCCGAACAAATCGTCCGCCAGGGCGAGCTGGAAACTGAGTTCATCGAGCAACTGGGAGAGTCCACAGTCAATATTCTTGCGCAGGCACTGAGCGCGCAGCAGTTGGAGCCAACCATCTACGAGTCTTATCCACCGGCTCTGGAGCAACTGTTGGACGGCAGCTCCTCAGGGCTTTGGTTTACCGGTCAACTGGCGGTGGGTTTCAACTCATCGATCTTTTTTCCGCAAATAGATCGCCTATCGATTTTCACCTTTTTTCTGGACGCTGATGAAAAGGGAATTTTCCAAAACGATACTAAGAAAGCAATCGAGCACCTGCGCCTCTTTCTTGCCAATCGCACTCCAATTTGTCCTTTTGCAGAAATAGTATTTGTGGCGAAACCACCGCAATCATGCGAACTGGACGAAGAGTTCAGGCTGCATTCTCTGAGCGGACCGGCACTGCAATACGAGGATGGATATCGCCTTTATTCGATACACGGAGTATCGGTTCACGATCGCACTGTATTGGCTCCAGAAACCTTAACTGTGAGCGAAATCGAAAGCGAGATCAATCTGGAAATGCGGCGTGTGATGATGGACCAATTCGGAATTGCGCGCTATCTGGAAGAAGCAAATGCCGAAATTTTGCACGAAGATCAATACGGTACGTTATTCAGAAGACGCATGGCCGGCGACGAACCCCTGGTCATGGTGCGCGTGATCAATTCGACTCCGGAACCGGACGGCAGTTTCAAGCACTATTTTTTGCGCGTTCCGCCTTTCATGCGCACCGCCAAAGAGGCTGTCGCATGGACTTTCGACTTCGAGGCCGATCAGTATGAGCCAGAAGAAGAAACATAAAGTTTAAACAGACTGCGCGTTTTCCAATAGCTGCAGCGACTTGATGCGCCTGCCGGCGCGATGTTCTATGTATCCTTCGATGACACGGTGAGCGGCTCTTGTAGCCCGTTTAACCGGATCGCTTTCTTGCGATGCATCAGGGACATCGCTGCCGGCCGATGCCAGAACAAGCCGTTTCCATACAAGCGGAGTGACGTGCTTGTCCAGTTTATCAACACCCGGCGTTTCGTATATGCCTTCATCCTCAGCCACTCGCATTCCTACTTTCACCCTTTTGCCTTCAAGGTGACAGCGCTCGCAAACCATCCCGCCGAGATCGAAGTGAAATCCAGCCAGAACATGGTCATTGAGAACGGAGCGACAATTGACGCAAACTGTCAATTCCGGTTTATATCCTAATATATCGAGAAGGCTCAGCTCGAACATCAAGCACAGATATGCTGGATCGGACTGAGACAGACACTGGTATCTAAGGGACATGACGAGAAAGTCGAAATAGGCGCTGGATTCCTCGGCCAGCCCCTGCCCAAAGATGCTGGTCAATTCAGCGTAATAGAGGCTGTAAGCAAGGCGCTCGAGATCTCCTCGCAACTGAGAAAATGTTTCCAAAGTTTCTGCCTGCGAAATGATTTCGAAGGTGCGCCCCGATGCCAGCAGCAGCTTGTTTACATTGAGCAGTTCCGCACGCCCGCCGATTTTCGAGCCCGGCTTGCGTGCGCCCTTTGCCACACACTTGATCAAGCCCTTTTCGGCCGAAAAAACAGTCACTACTTTGTCCGTTTCCCCTAATGGAAAACTGGCGACATTAACGGCATTGACCGAGTAAGTGGGCATTAATTACGTGAACTTTCGAGCCGCGGCAATATGGCTCTATTAGAACACGAAACAGATCGGCTTATGTAATTCGGGCAAAGGTTCTATTTTGCCGGGGTTTTCTCTTTGATGAGATGTATCCAGTCTGTATGCACAAATCCCAGTTCCGGTTTATCGACGCGCTCATAAGTATGAGCGCCGAAGAAATCTCGCTGTGCCTGCGTGAGGTTTTGCGGCAAACCGGCACTGCGCAGGCTGTCGTAATAAGCCAGACTGGACGAAAGCGCCGGAACCGGAATGCCTCTTTCCACTGCAAAAACAATTGCTCTGCGCCAGTTCTTTTCGAACGAGCGAACGGTTTTGGCAAACTCAGTATCCATCAAAAGGTTGGGCAAATCGGCACGGCGAGCAAAGGCAGCCCGGATTTTTTCCAGGAGTTGAGCCCGAATGATGCATCCGCCCTTCCAGATGCGGGCGCTCTCGGACATATCGATGTTCCACTTATAGAAGTCGGAGCCTTCTTTGATAAGCGCCATTCCCTGCGCATAGCTGCAAACTTTTGATGCGTAAAGCGCATCATGCAAAGCCTGCAATACCGCTTCCTTCTCAGCCTTATCCGGCGCTTTGCCGCTGCCGATCTCGTCGCCGCCGAGAATTTTCGATGCTTCCTGGCGAATTTTATGCAAGGAGGAAAGCATGCGACCGGTCAGCGCGGAGTCGATCGTCGGAACCGCAATACCCAGTTCCAATGCGCTTTCACTGGTCCATTTACCAGTCCCTTTTTGTCCCGCTTTGTCGAGAATCACATCAACGAGCGGCTTTCCTGTATCGGGATCGTTGACGGTCAAAATCTTGGATGTTATTTCGATGAGGAACGAATCGAGAATGCCTTTGTTCCACTCTTCAAAAACATCAGCAATCTCGCGAGCGGGCATGGAAAGCCCACGGCGCATGATATCGTAAACCTCGGCAATCAGTTGCATGTCACCATATTCGATACCGTTGTGCACCATTTTAACAAAGTGCCCGGCACCGTCCGGCCCGAGATAGGTTACGCACGGCCCGTCGTTTACCTTGGCGGCAATCGCTTCCCAAATCGGGCGAACCTTTTCATATGCGCTCTTATCACCACCAGGCATCAAGGACGGTCCCCAGAGCGCCCCTTCTTCACCACCGGATACACCGGAGCCGACAAGGTAAATGCCCTTTTCTTTGAGTTCCTTTTCTCTTCTTTGCGTGTCGGTAAAGTGAGAATTGCCGCCGTCGATGATAATGTCACCTTTTTCCAGGTCGGGCAGCAACTTGGCGATAGTTTGATCGACCGCCTCACCGGCTTTGACAAGAAGAATAATCATTCTCGGTTTTTCGAGACTATCGACAAATGATTTCTCGTCGCGGCAGCCAATCACAGGCTGGTCTTTGCCTCTGCCTTTGACGAAAGCATCAACCTTGTCGACGCTGCGATTATAGACGGCGATCTTGAATCCGTTTCTGGCAATATTCAAAGCCAGATTCTCACCCATGACACCCAGTCCGATCAGACCAATCTTCGCTTTGTCAGCCATTATTCACATCCTCTGTCAGCAATTGCCATTACAAGTTTTGAATTTCGAAACGACTTAAAACTTCAAACGCCCTCGAGTTGCGAGGCTATTTCTTTGTCGAGATACCAGTAGAGCTTGCCGGTCTCGGCCTTCACATTCTGGCTTGGATACTTGCCTTCCGGCCCGGTCAGCACATCCTTGAGCACGGAAGCTTTCGACTGGCCTTCGGCAAGAAAAACAATATGGCGAGAATTGTTGATCACAGGATAAGTTGTCGTCAGTCTTACGGTGTTCAACTTTTCGACTTTGTTATCCACAAACCATCTCACCGCCTCAGTGAGCGCCGGCGAGCCCGGGAAAAGCGAGGCCGTGTGGCCGTCATCTCCCAGTCCGAGCAGCATGAAATCGAATTGAGGCAGTTCATCCCCGCTCAACTTAAAAAACTCGCGCATCGATCTTTCATAACTAATCGCAGCATCTTTCGGGTCCATATCCGGATCTTGGATGGCGAAAACATTCTCGCGACTGAGCGGAACTTTGGAGAGCAGCAGTTCAGTAATCATTCTTTGATTGCTGTCCGGACTTGTATAAGGAACGGTTCTCTCGTCACCGAAAAAAACCACCACCTTGCTCCAATCAACGCGTGAAGCGACTTCCGCTTCAGCAAGACGCGAGTAAAAACCCTTGGGAGTGCTCCCGCCGGAAAGAGAAATGATGAACTTTCCTCTAGCTTTTATTGCCTCGTCGGCAAGCTTGACGAAGAGCTCCACAATGCCTTTGACGAGCGCATCGTAATCGTCGAACACCGATATATTCTTCGCTTCCAAAACTGACGATCCCATCGAATCTCCTTGCTCTTTAGCCGTTTCTACTTAGCTGCATCCACAAGCTTGACAGTGCATTCGAGTGTCTGACGGAAGACGGCATCATCCGGCATGGACTCCATTGCAAAATCGATCAAGCGCGCTTCCGTAAGCTCGACAAGACTGTCGGCTCCCGGGCCGATTCCGGCGCCCGGCTCACCTTTGTAGCATTCGGAATCCGACAACACGTAAATACAGGGAGATCCCGGTCGCTGTTCGGCGATCATGCGTTCTGAAATCACTTTGCCGTTCATCGGCGTCTCAGCCTCGATGATTACCGAACAGACGGCACCTTCGCTCAGCTTGTCACTGGCGAACGGTTCTATTAAAGCTGAGACGGTATTCTTGCCTGAAGTAAATTGTGCGGCAAACTTACCTGCAGTAAAAGAAGCCGAGCTCTTTTGCCAACCAAGCCTCGATGCCAGCCAGGACAGCAACAGCAGAGGCTGCGCCGGAATAGCGGCTTCTTTGCCATTCTGCGCATGCGCGAAGGCGATTGTAACTTTAGAAATTCCGGAAAGAGAAGGCAGCGACATGGGCGGCGCCGCATCGCTGAAGGCGTCGGCGATGGCACGGCGCCAGGGAATGAGGCGTCCCCAGTTGAGATCGAAAAGCGGTCGGCGCGATGCCGATGAGGTAATGCTGGACATTTCTTTGATAAAACTTTTAGAGTCCGCCGCCCTGACAGAATCAACTATCAGCATATCGATGAAACGCGAAAACGGCTCCAAATATCCGCGATCCAGGCGGTTGGCGCGCCACCACAAAATGACCGGAAGATCGTTTATCACCAGAGGCGATACCACACTGGCCAGCTCTTTTGTGCCTTCACCGTCATAGCGCACAGTGATCTGTTCGGAACAAATCTGTTTCAATGTCTTGCTGTCCGCCATGTGGCAGCGAGCCGAAACCCAGGCTTCCAGGCGCTGTTCGGAGGCGCGGCGGGATATCGCCAATATCGCCCGTGAAGGATGGCGAATCGCCACTTCATCAAGTATGGCCGAAGCTTGCACTTCAGCATCGGCATCCTCGCTGAAAAGAACAATGTTTGCAGTGCAGGCGCGCATGACGTTTGACGGCTTGGTCGCCGATTCATTGCTGTCCGCGTCCTTGCCTTCAGTCACTCGAACCGGCGCATTGTCGGAACCTTTCGCATCGGGTTGCGCTTGATCGATTGCCCGCCACAAATCCTTGAGTTCGCGCTCAATGCGCTGTATGTCGACTTGAGATAATTTGCCCGAAAGAAAATTATTCGTCTCGGTTGTTGATTTGCGTTTGTCAGTGCTGGAGCTCATTTATAGGCGCCTCCAGGAATGTCCGGTCGATGCGATCAATTCGTCGGCCTCTTGCGGTCCCCAACTGCCTGCTGCGTAATTGGGAAAGCGCGGCTGCGGTCCTTTCTTATGCTTGGCCAGATCCCAATTTTCCAGAAGCGGCTGAATAAAACGCCAGGAGGTCTCGACGGAATCTGTTCTTGCAAACAGCGAGGCATCACCCAGCAGACAGTCGTGGATCAAACGTTCATACGCACTGGGGCTGCGCACACCAAATGCGGTGCCATAATTGAAATCCATATTCAGCCAGCGAATTTGCGTAGTTGCGCCCGGCTGCTTGGTCGCGAATTTCAAGGAAATGCCTTCATCCGGTTGAATCTTCAATACAAGTACGTTTGGACTGAGTTGATCGTCTTCAGCCGTTTGCCCGGCCTGCAAACCTGCCAATCCGGCAAACAAGCTGTGCGGCGCGCGTTTAAAATGAATCGCCACTTCTGTCAGCGACTTGGCCAGACGCTTGCCGGAGCGCACGTAAAACGGAACCCCTGCCCAGCGCCAGTTGTCTATCGTCAATTTCAGCGCAGCGTATGTTTCGGTTGCCGAATCAGGTGCAACCCGGTCTTCCTGACGATATCCCGGCACTTTGGCACCGTTGATATAACCTTCCGCATACTGCCCGCGAACGGCGCAGCGATCGACATCTTCAGGCAAGATCGGTCTAAGCGCTTTCAAGACTTTCGCCTTCTCGTCGCGCGATGCTTCCGGCTCCAGTGAAATCGGAGGTTCCATCGCCACGAGCGAAACAAGCTGCAGCATGTGGTTTTGAATCATGTCGCGCAGGCAGCCTGACTCTTCATAATACGGCCCGCGCCCTTCCACTCCCAGCGTTTCTGCAATGGTAATCTGCACATGATCGACATGCTGACGATTCCAGAGCGGCTCGAAAATACCGTTTGCAAAGCGCAATACCATGATGTTTTGAACGGTTTCTTTGCCCAAATAATGGTCGATGCGATAGACCTGATTTTCACTGAGCACCTGGTGAATGTGGTTATCCAATGCCAGAGATGACGACAGGTCATGTCCGAACGGTTTTTCAACAATCACTCGTTGCCAGGGTTTGTCGGTAACCTTTTTCTTGGATACCAGCTTGGAATTGGAGAGTTGAGTGATAATCGCCTCGTAAAGACTGGGCGGCGTAGACAGGTAAAAAACGTGATTGCCGCCTGTGCCGTGCTTTTCCTTCAGCTCATCGAGAAACTTTGCCAGTTCGTCAAATGAGCCGTCTTCGGTAAAGTTGGATGGCTTGTAATAAAGACCGGATGCAAAACGGTTCCAGCTCTCTTCCTCGAATTTCAGGTCAGGAGCGTACTTCTGTATCGATTCTTTCATGGCGCTGCGGAATTGCTCGTCGGTCATCACGGTGCGCGACATCCCCACTAAAGCAAAAGTCCTGGGCAGAAGCCCGTCGATGTAAAGCGCGTAGAGAGCAGGCAGAAGTTTGCGCTTGGTCAAATCTCCGTGTGCGCCGAGGATAACCATGGCAAATGGATCAACCGCACGATTCTTCGGCAAGCCCTCGAGGAGCGGATTGTCTACAACAGCGCTTTGTGTCATCTGTCCAACCTCTGATGCAAAAGATGAGACCACTTGACGGCTGGAGCTTCCGCCCCGCCGCATGGAAGAAAGAAGATTACACCTTTTTGTCTATCGATACATTTAATGCGACCCGAATCCGAACTGAATGCGATCAGTCGGCGAAGTGTTGAATGACCGCTCTCGATAGATTCTGCAGGTCGTATTCTGAAATTGGAAAAGAAGCAAGCGCCTCAGCTTGCCCGCTTCTTGACGCCCGCACTTACGCACCTTAAATCAAGAGAAAGTAGAAACCATCATGTATTCAGCGAAAAATGCAGAAACTTCAGATGCTGTCAACCTCAATTGGACAGAAAAGAAAAATTCGACAATCGTCAATGACATACATTCGAAACTAAATGCAACCCGGCATCGGCAAGTACTGCGCGTAACTTCCGGCGATCAAGTTCAACAATTATTGAGAGCACGCAAATACGAGGGTTCATCTTTTTGCATCGCCGGCGGGCGGCATTCCATGGGCGGACAGCAATTTCTCACCGACGGGATAATGCTGGATACGAGCATGATGAATGCGGTGGTCGATTTCTGCCCGAAAAGAGGAAGGTTGACCGTAGAGTCCGGCATGCTATGGGGCGATCTGGTCGACAAACTGAATGCGCTGAACGAAAAACATCATTGCCGCTGGTCCATCATTCAAAAACCGACCGGCGCTGATGACATAAGCATCGGTGGCTCGCTGGCATCGAATATACACGGCAGAGTTCTGGCAAGAAAACCGTTTATTGCCGATGTTGAATGCTTCACTGCAATCCTGGCTGATGGGCGAAGAATCAATGTTTCCCGCAACGAGAACGCCGAGTTGTTCACCCTTTGTGCAGGCGGCTACGGCATGTTTTGTTTCGTCGAAACTATAACGATAAGACTAATGCCCAGCACTAAACTTCTAAGAAAAGTGGCCTTGGTATCAAGTGAAAACCTGATTGAGTTGATTGATAATGAGCAAAGCAAAGGCGCATTATACGGAGACTTTCAGTTTTGCATCGACAGCACTGCGCAGACGTTTCTCACAAGCGGAATTCTCTCGACCTATCATCCATGCGCGGAAGACACCGAATGCAATACCAGCAATGTAAAACTGAGTGAAAAAAATTGGCGTGAACTGCTCCGCCTGGCACACGTCGACAAAGAAAAAGCATTTACCCAATACAGCGAGCACTATAAGAGAACGAATGGTCAGGTCTACGATTCGCAAACCGCGCAGCTAAGCATGTACGTTCCCGACTACCACGATACGCTAAAGCATGACTGTTCCGGCGGAGATTCAGGCGGAGATTCAGGCGGAGCATCAGAAATGATAAGCGAACTATATGTTCCGAAACACAAACTGCATGAATTTCTCCTTGCTGCAAAGTCAGCGCTCGCAAGGCAAAAGGCAGACGTCATTTATGGAACTGTTCGACTGATAGAAAAGGATGATGAGAGTTTTCTGTCCTGGGCCAAAGACGATTTCGCATGCATCATTTTCAATTTACACATCAATCATGACCAGATTTCAATTCTGCGCGCCAAGCATTCATTTAGAACCCTGATAGATATTGCCATTTCAATGGGTGGATCGTTTTATCTGACTTACCATCGCTATGCAACGCGAAAACAACTTTTGAGCGCCTATCCGCAATTCAGAACATTCATCGCCAGAAAAAGACATTACGATCCCATGGGAAGATTCAGAAGCAATTGGTTCAATCAAATGCTTCTCAGCCTGGAATCCGACGTATAAAAGCAAGCTTTCGCAAGCCTTGCGCAACCGCCCCTGAAATTCCATATTAATTGGGAGAAGCGCCATACAATTACCTTTCTTGCAGCTTTCTCTCCCCTTACAGGGAGAAAGTCTTTTGCTATCATCAAACTGTGCTTTATACAACTGAGTTTCGAGGTAGGGAGTTTGCCATGAGACTACTTCTGGTCGAAGACGATTCCTTTTTGTCCGAGGGTGTAGCGCTTGCGCTGAGACATAGCGGCTATGTAGTCGATCAAGTCCAATCCGGCACCGATGCCGACAGTGCGTTGACCGGTACGCCGTACGATCTGGTCATTCTCGACCTGGGCTTGCCGCAAATGGACGGCATAGAGGTGTTAAAACGGCTGCGCTCGCGCGGTCAAGCCACGCCGGTGCTGATTCTCACAGCCAGAGACACCGTTGTAGACCGCGTTAACGGTCTGGACAGCGGCGCCAATGATTATTTGAGCAAGCCGTTCGAGCTCTTGGAACTGGAAGCCCGCATCAGAGCCTTGTTGCGCAAAGAACAATGGGGCAATATGACCAAAATCGTCGTGGGCGGGTTGGAATTCGACACGGTGGAAAGACGAGCGACGATAAACGGCGACAACCTGGACCTGTCAGCCCGCGAGCTGGCTGTTCTCGAGCAACTTTTAAAGAGCGTCGGCAAAGTCGTGAACAAAGTACAATTAATACGGAACCTCTCATCCTGGGACGCCGAGTTGTCGCACAATGCCCTGGAAATAATCATGCATCGCCTGCGCAAAAAGCTCGAAAAAACCGGTATCAACGTGCGTACAGTCCGCGGATTAGGATATATGCTTGAGAAACCTGCATGACCTCATCCATCAGGAAGCAGCTTCTCCTGTGGCTTTTAATACCGCTTTCCACTATTGCCGCTTCCAGTACGTTCATTGCCTATAACGCCGCAATTTTGCTGGCTCGAGAAATTTACGATAAGGGACTGCTGAATTCGGCGGACTCAGTGATTGCACGTGTTCGTCACAAGGGCGGAAAAGTGCTTGTCGACTTGCCTCCTGCCGCGCAATCGATTTTAAAACACAACTATCAAGACACATTTTTCTATCAAATCTACACGCTGGACGGCAAACGCATCGCCGGTGATGGCACGCTGCCGTTCGACCCGGGAGCCGTAGACTTCAACAAGCCGGTCTTTTCCACGCGGATGCTCAATGGAAAAGAAGTGCGTGTTCTGACCATCCTGTTTCCAGTCGCCAGTCACTTTGCCGATGAAACACCGGACGATGATGACGAGGACAATCAAAAACCAGAGACTCTCATTTTGGAAGTAGCTGAAACCCGCAACGCGCGCCGGGAAATAGTCACACATATTGTCATTTCAGTATTGCTTCCTCAGTTGATCCTCATCATATGTGGTGGCATTGCCGTATGGTTCGGCATCAAGCAGGGACTTTATCCATTGCAACAGTTGAGCCGCGCTCTTTCGTCTCGCTCGCCCACTGACTTGAGCCCTGTTTCCGAAAGCACGGCACCTATTGAGGTGCGCCCCCTGGTTGGCGCCATCAATGACCTGCTCAAAATGCTAAACGAAGAAATAGAAAGGGAGCGGCGATTCGTGGCGAACGCCGCGCACCAGTTGCGCACTCCACTAGCCGGCTTGAAGACATATGCGGATCTGGCCGTTAAAATGAATGAGGACTCGTCTGTAAAGTCTGTGCTGGCACAGCTTCACACCGGCATCAACAGAATGTCCAACTTGATCATTCGTCTTCTCACTCTGGCCCGTTCGGAGCCAGGAGTGGCGATGCAGGCAGCCAAACAATCAACCGATCTGAGCGCCATCGTGTCTGGCGTAACCGAAGATCTCGTGCCGCTTTCGATCGAAAGGAAAGTAGACCTGGGATTCGAGTCACCGCACGAATCGATTTTTATCGAGGGCGATCCGGTCGGATTGAGAGAAATGGTCACCAACATTGTCGAAAACGCCGTCATTTACAGCCATGAAGGCGGCAAGGTGACAGTGCGCCTGTCTAAAATGCGCACGCCCATCCTCTCTGTCGAAGACAATGGTCCAGGCATTCCAAAGCACGAAAGAGACCTCGTCTTCGAGCGCTTTTACCGGATTCTCAGAGACGGCGCCAGCGGCAGCGGATTGGGTCTGTCAATAGTCAAGGAAATCGCCAAATCACATGGTGCCAAAGTGGAAATCAAAGACGGCACAGACGGCGTTGGCACTTGCTTTTCGGTTACATTTCCGGAAGGCAACGGCAAGCAATAATGGTCGAAACATCAATCGGGAATTGCATCGTCGGATTGCACATTGACGATGCGCAGACCGCGCCCGTCCAGAAAATCAATTACGTCTTTTACTTGCTCACCTAAAGGCCAAAGAGGCACTTCCATCTGTGCATATGGCGTATGCAAAATCATCGACGACGAGTCGCGATACGGATAATACTCCACATATTTGACGTCATCGAGAAGAACCATCTGTGTTGATTTGCGCTTGTGAAGCCGGTCATATACATAAAGGACGGCGTCCGAATCGGTGAGTTCGAAGACGAAATCGCGATATGCATCTCGAACCATCGAATAGGTCATGAAACTGAGAAAGAGCGAAAAGCCAAAAGTCGAGGACAGCAGAATCAGCCCCCAATACACATTATTCGCGATAGCAAAAATGCCGGTGCAGAGCCAGAGAAACGAAAAAATCCAGCCTACGCCGACACCTATCATCAAAGGCGCCAGCGCGGTTCGGCTTGAATACGGCTTTGATACTAGTTTGATTGCGATTTGTGGCTTGGCTGTAACCATGGTAGCCCTTTGCCGACATAGGGGTTTGACCTTCTATGTTTATGCCCATTAATCGGCAAAAAACAGGGTTAGACCGCGTTATCACTCAGGGGGAGAAGACCAAAAGCACCATGGTAAACGTGCCGCTGTTCCACAGTCCGTGCGCGACGATACAGGGCAGGAGACTGCGTGTGCGCTCGAGCGTGAATGCAAAAAGCATTCCCAGAGTCATGAGCGGCAAAAATCCACCGGCATCCAGGTGTATTCCGGCAAAGAGGGCAGCCGACACGATCATTGAAGGAAAAATCCCCCAGTAGCGCCTGAGAGCGGTGTAGAGAAAACCGCGAAATAAAATCTCCTCGCAGATTGGCGCCAGAATGCCCAGGGTCGCATAGAAAATCAAAGCAGCGGCAAAATCATGCGTGCGCGCAGCCTGCATTACGATTGAGAGAATCGGATTGCTCGAACCTTGAGAGCCGAGATATTTTGCCGCAATCAAATACGTTACGGCCACACAAGGCACGGCTGCCATCCAGGTGAGCAGTCCATAGACCGCCAGCCGGAAAGGTCCGCTTCTGTCTACTTTGAACCGCAAGCGGATGCCCTCGAAAAATTTGATGGCGCGCGGCTTGAGAGCAAGAAAATATACCCAGAGAATGCCCGGTCCATTTGTAAGCAAGTAGAGAATGAATGTTGCCGCGCCTGCAATGATGGCACCTTGCTGGAGCAAATGAGCGTCCTTGAGACCTAAATGGACAATCGTGCCTACTGCTTGCTGCGTGGCAAGCCAGCCGAGCATTACTGAGTAGATTGTCAACGCTCCGTACTGTTGCGGCGAGGCTACTTGTTCTTGATGCCCCGGAGGAGAGACTCGGCGCGACATGGTAAAAAGCTGGACGAGGATGACAATCACTCCGCCAAGAAATGCCAGCCCCATGAAGCCCAGAAGAATGATAAAGCGAGCCACAAAACGCAGATTGGCGCCATCGAAATCGCCGATAGTTTTGTTGAGTTCGTCGTTTTGCTTTGTGACGCGATACAAATGAATGAGACTTACCGAGCGGTACCATCCGCTGAAGTTGGTTTCGATGTTTTTTGCCAGTTGTTTGCGCTTTTGAGCATCGAGAGATTTTGTGTTGATGTAGAGATCGTCAAGTATTTGCGCAAGCTCTTTTGATTTTTCCGTATTGAGAGAGGCCAGCCGCTCTCTGTAAGTCTTGACCGGATGGCCCAATTCATGGGCGATGATGATGATACGCGCCAGCGCCATCGGATCATCGGGAGAATCGGCAGCGCTCTTTTTGAGCAATTCCTCGGCTTGTCCAAGCAGCGATTCTCGCCTTTCTTTGACCATGGCTGCCGAATTGCCGACGGGTATGGAGCTGGCGCCGCGCCCCAGCGTATTGAAAGCCGATTCGAATTTGAGATACACCTCGGCGTTATTGGCATTTCCCAGCCCGCCTTTGGCCTGCTTTAGCGGTCCGTGCGAGGCCTGGTACAGACCATTGCAAACAAAAGTCGTGGCATAGCAAAGCAAAGCCGCCGTTACGACCTGTTTCACCTTTTCCTTAGTAAGAAGGCTGCCACCGATAAGCAACACGAATCCGTACAGCCAGAGAAAATTCGGATCCGTCAAGGCATCCCTCCCCAGTAACCAACGATTTTAGCGCGTTCTGGTTAAAGAGACCTTGAAGTCTAATCGCCACCCATGGCGCCGCCGCCGTCTCCGCCGAAGAAGCTCTGCCCGTATTCGCCCAATTCACCGAATCCGCTGAATTCGCCGAAGTCGCCGGCTCCGTCCAGACCACCGAATTCCAGCCCCGTGTCGTGCAGGAAGTCGTCGGTGTCTTTATCGTTGAACATATATGGGTCCGACTGGGGAATCTGGTCGGCATAGTAACCCCAGGGGAAACCCTTCTGGAGCTTACGCCTGAGCAACCAGCGGGGCATCCGAGCAAAGCCCAAGCCCATAGCCACAAGAGCTATGAACAGAACTTCGAAAACCAGTATGTTGCCCCACTGCATAGTTAATGCCGATTGACTCTCTGCCGGGTTTTGAACCCTACTCTGCCTGAATGCCGTCACGCCAGTGCGGCATTTCAGCCTCCGGCGCTGCGAAACCCTCACGGGCCTTATACGCCGAGCTTCAGGATCGTATGGCTGAGCGTCCCGGAAGTCAACAGACTCAGTGGGGAAACTACTATGTGATTTAACGTTTCAGTACAGTTCGGCGAGCCGTTGGAGAAACGGGCTGTCTGGCCTATTCAGATTCCGTCAGCAAAGCAATCTTTTGCGATCCGACGGAGCTTATGGACATGCGCGGTCCTTGAGTGCGCTTAAAACCGTCGATGTAGCGTCTCAGAGCCTCTCTTATCAAATCGGAGCGGGTGCGGTGCTCAACTTGAGCAACACTGTCAATCTGCTCCAGCAGTCCGGGAGGAAGCGCCACAAGTACTTTCTTTGGCATGCCAGATCCTTCTTAAATATCTGAGTGGGGTAGAAGAAGTTACGAAACCACGTACGCAAAATAGGCGTAGACTAACGCAAGGACCACCGTCTATGCTTGTTGCGAGGTGGGTTCCGCAAATAAATCTACGCTACTAACTCCCTTTTTGGAACAAGCAAAACGCCACAATTTCAGAAGACCTGTTGGAATTTAGTTAAAAGCTTTCTCCGAATGGCGAAAACCGGGTCACATCAAGAACTGCATATCATGCGGGTTTACATGAATGGCAAGAAAGTTCATCTCTACGGGTAACGATTTTTGCAATAGAGCAAAACCAATACTCCAGAACGCCCATACTAAGATATCCAGTATTCATGCGGGTTCTTTGCGACAACCATGATCGAGACGAAATGAGCAACAGCAACAGCGAATCTTCAAGAAAATTGACAGCCAACGTAAAAGCCGCTGGCTGTGCGGCAAAGATTAGTTCTCTCGAGTTGAAGCAAGTTCTAAGCTCGATAAAAAGACCGCAGTGTCCGGAATTGCTTACCAGTCTGGATAATTTCGAAGACGCCGCTGTTTACAAAATTACAGAAGATATTGCAATTGTAGAAACTGTAGACTTTTTCCCGCCTGTAGTAGACGATCCCTTTCTCTTTGGGCGCATTGCGGCTGTCAATGCGCTATCCGACGTATACGCGATGGGTGGAAATCCGGTAATCGCCCTCAACATACTGTGTTTTCCAACCTGCGATTACCCTCTTGAAGTAGTAGAAGAAATATTGAAAGGTGGACAGGCGGCCTGCAGCGAAGCCAATGTCACGATTGCCGGCGGCCATTCCATACAAGGTCCGGAGCCTGTCTATGGTTTAGCCGTAACTGGCGTAGTTGACCCGCGCTCGATACTCACCAATGGTGGTGCAAAAGACGGCGACCTGCTTCTCGTTACAAAACCTCTTGGCACTGGAGTGATGCTCCTGGGCCTGAAAGGAGAGTTGCTTAAAGATGCGGAGCAAAAGCAGCTTTTGCAGTCTTTGACCGGGCTCAACAAAGGGGCGCTGGAGATTGCAAAGAAATACGAGCCGAGTGCGGCAACAGATATCACAGGATTCGGAATGATTGGACATACTTGCGAAATGGCCTTAGCAAGCGGACTGTCCGCGTACTTATATATAGATGACTTGCCGTTTTTTGCCGGAGCCAGAAGCCTGGCCGCACAGGGCTTCGTGCCGGCCGGTGCATATGGAAACAGAAATACATTCGGCTCATCCGTTATCAATCTGGAAAATGTAGAAACTGCAATTCAAGATCTGCTTTTCGATCCGCAAACTTCGGGCGGGCTCATGTTTGCGCTCAAAGAAGAGCCAGCCATGCGCCTTCTGGCCGAACTGCTCGAGAATGGCTACGATGCCGCCATTGTCGGAGGACTGCAATCGGGCACGCCCGGCTCGATTTTTTTAAACCAGAAATCTTCTCTAATCGAGGCAAAAAAATGAGCACGCAAAAAGCATCCGAAAAGACAGAACGGCTTGACCTGAGAGGTTTGATGTGCCCTGAGCCGGTTTTGCGCACAAAAAAGGTTCTGGACGGCAAACCGCAAGGCGCAGTCGAAGTTCTTGTAGACAGCGACATCAATGTGATGAACCTGACCAGATTGGCTAATTCACTTGGTCTTGTGCTGGAATCTCAGCATGGCAACGAAGGATACACAGTGGTCATCAAAGACAAAAAAACGCTGGAGCATAGTCACGATTTGCCTGCGCCTGAAAAGGCAATGCAATCGAGTGACGAAACGACAAAGCATGCCGAAAAAAATGCAAAAGCAACCACTGTCGTTTTCATAGCCAAAGACACCTTTGGAGAAGGCGACAGAGACTTCAGCCTCAATCTGATGAACGTTTTTCTGCAAACGATTTTGCAAGCCGGACATCGTCCTCAAGCCATTCTTCTTGCCAATACCGGCGTAAGACTGATGGACCCCGATTCATCGGTAATCAAAGTTCTCAACGAATTCAAAGCAGCAGGCGTAAATGTTTTTGCATGCGGATTGTGCGTGGAATTTTACGGACTGCAAGAGAAAATAGAAAAAGAGCAGATAACGAACATGTTCGCAATCTGCGAATACTTATTCTCAGCAGACAAGATCATTTCGCCGTAGAGCTAATTGCCGTCCCAGTCAGGCTGCCAGACTTTCAAAAGAAGAAATATCGCCAACAGCGAAAAAGCTACGAGGCCGACTACGACCAGGATAGAGGCAGCATGAAACATGCCGACGAGATTGGCAATGGCTTCCATTTGGTCACCCGCGAAGTAGAAGAAACTACCCTACTGACAGATATGCGCCCAGAATAGTCTAACCTTAGAAAACTCCAAAAGATAGCCCACCGGACCTGATTTCATATGAAAACTGCTTTTCAGACTGCGGTTTTCACCAATAAAGACAATTCGTCGGGAGTGGGAAGCGACTCCCAGGCGGTCATAGAACGCGTAGATAGAGCACCCACGGCATTGGCGACTGTAAGAACGCGCTGCCATTCATCGCTGCTCAAAGCGGACAGAAAGTCGACCGAGCCGGCTGTTTTCGAGCTTGCATCGGCAGTATTGCGACCTTTGCGGCATTTGATCAACTCGGAAATCATGCCGGCGATAAAAGCATCTCCGGCGCCCAGCTCGGAAACAGCTTCGGCTGGAAGGGCCGCTGCGAAGACATCTCTTCCGTCTTGCGTGATCAAAAGACTGCCGTAAGCACCCAGCGTGACGATCAGATTCGGTCCTTTCTCGTTGGCAGCGTTCAAAAAACCGCTCAGTTTCTTGCCCATGGTAATCACTTGCCTGGATGCTGTTTTTGTCCTTTCATCGAGCGGATCGATTATCGTCGCCGACAACGGCTTATCCGGCGCGATCGCGCCGGCAAGCGCTGCAGGCGCACTATTGCAGCCATGCATCGCATCTCTGGCGCCTTCCTTTTCCAGAGCATCGGCCCAAAATTCCAGTTCACTCAAATTGACCTTAACTATATCGGCAGTTTTAAGCGCGGTCAGCGCCAATTCTCTGGCCTGACGATCTTCACCTGTGGGAAAACCGGCGTCGAAAGAAATCGGGACACCAAGCCGTTTTGCTATCTTAAATGCTTTGATGATGGCGTGACGGCGCGGTGCAATCGTCAGCGAAATGCCGGTAGCATGCAAAAACTCAGCCCCGGCAATTGAATTTTCCTCGACTTCGTCTTCCGTTAGCAGGTGACTGGCATTCGGTCTTGGCCAGTTGAAGAAGCTGTATTCTTCCCGCTCATGCCGGAATACATAACATTGCGCGGTCGGGCTGCCACCATCAACGATCAAGTGTTTCAAATCGACTTTCTCGTTTTTCAACACGCTGTCCAGGTATTTGCCGTGCGGGTCGTCACCGCGCTTGCCGATGAGACTGACTTCGACACCCAGCCGCGCCAGGCCGATGGCGACATTGGAGGCATTGCCGCCCAACGAGCGCACGAAATCTTTTGCGTCACTGAAGTCAGTACCGATCTCGGTCGAAATCCAGTCGACAACGACTTCGCCGATTGTCACCACCGACATCTTGCTTACGCCAGAACTTTCTTATGCTGGCTGATGACGTTTGGATAAATGTCGAAAGCCGGCTTGATTACAGGCAAGAGTTGCAGCGCTTTTGCAACCGGACCGCGAGCCATGATTTTGCCGCTTACGATTGCGAACGGCACGTTCACCTTGCCGAGCCAAAAATCATGAGCAACGTCAGCTTTCATCGCCATCTCTACCATCGGCTTGAGAGTCTGCTTGCCGACAAACACTTTCATTTCCTGTCCGTCCGAGCAATCGACCGTGATGCGACCTTCCGGCTCGCGATATTGAAATTGCACGATCAATTTCGATTGCAAAAGCTTCTGGGACATGTCAGGGTCTTTGCCGATGCGCGCCCAAAGTTCTTGCATGACTTGGTGAAGCTCATCAGTATTTGCGAAAAACTGCATCAATACGCCCTCTCGTATAACCCTTTAATATCTTCGGGTGAACATTCTTTAGGATTGAACATTATTGCAGGATCCGAGCCCGTTAAAAAGGCGAGTTCTTCAATGTCATCGCTCTTGAGTTCGGGAACGCCGGCATCGCGCAAGCGCCTGGGCAGTCCGCAATCGGTGCAGAGTTTTTCTATGGCCTCCACCAGTTCGGAAGCGGCCACCGAATCTTTTTCCGATTTGGACATTCCAACCAATCTCGAGAGTTTTGCATAGCGGGCTAAAACCGCATCCATGTTGAACAGCATGCCGTGAGGCAGAAAGATGCAGTTGGCGATGCCGTGATGAGTGCCGAATTTGGCGCCTACGGAATGGGCCAGAGCATGAACGACTCCCACGCCCGAATTAGTGAATGCGACCCCTGCCATGGTGCTGGCGACGAGCATTTGCGAACGCGCTTCGATGTCGCCACCATTTTTGGTGGCATTGAGCAGATTCTCGAAAATCATCTTGGTCGAATCGATGCACAAAGAATCTGTAAATACGGAGTTGCTGATGACGGCCGTATAAGACTCGACCGCATGAGTGAGTGCATCCAATCCCGTAGCAGCCGTTAATTTAGGCGGCAACGACACGGTCAAGAGTGGGTCGAGAACCGCAACGGAAGGAGCGAGGTAGCGGCTGCCGAAAAGCAATTTCTTGCCTTCGGCCCTATCTTTCACCATAGCCACCATGGACACTTCCGAACCGGTGCCCGCAGTGGTAGGCACCGCCACCAGTGGCAGCAATTGTTCGGCGATATTATTCAGTCCCTGATACTCGAGAATTTCGCCTCCCAGGGTCAGGCAAATGTTTACGACCTTAGCCGTATCCATGACCGAGCCGCCGCCGATGGCGACGATGCAATCACATTCCTCCGAACGTGCCAGATCGGCCACTTTGTTGACGCAATCGACATCCGAATCGGGCGGCACATCATCGAACACCACATGTTTCATGTCCGTGAAACCTGCCAGTATCCGGTCGACAAGGCCTGTCTTCATCAAAGGTTTGTCCGTAAGGATCAGCGCACGGCTGCCGGCCAGCTCCTTGACAATCTCGCCTGTGCCTTCAGCTAAGCCTTCACCGAAGGCAATTTTGGTTGGCACGTGAAAAACAAATGGGTTCATTGAAAGTACTGAATTGCGAAGAAAAACCAGGGGCTAAGAAATTCTCATGGAAACACTTGGCACGCGGTGCGCGTCGATTTGGGAGTTGGGACGGATGAGCATGCAAACCGACATTCTAGAATGGGTAGATGTTCCTTGACCTGAGTGCCATTTCTTTATAGTATTGTCACCCGTTGTTGACATCCGCGTTGGCAATGGCGCTCGGAATCGGTCTATATTTCGGCGGATAGTCAGAAGAAGCTAGTCAGAAGAAACTAGTCGGAAGAAACTAGAAGGACTAACAATGATTTTGAAGCCCTCGTCGGCTCGTTATATCAAAAACAATCTCGCACCGTGCGGAATATCGCATCTTGCAAAGATTATTTCACCAGAGCGCTTAAAGTCAGCTCGCGCAACACGCCCATCGCGCCTCTTTGCAACCGCGTTTTGCCTGCTTCTCGTTTCCAACACCTTAACTTTAGGCCAGTGCTTGCCGGCAGAAGCCAAAGCTTCCTCCAAAGCGGAGCCGGTCGGCACACTTCTGCATCCCTTAGTTCCAAAACTGGATGTGGCGCCTAAAGAAGAAGCGCCGGCAGCGAAAAACAACCAGTTTGCCACGCCCATTCACGAAACACTCGAATATGACGTCAATACGGTCAAGCCGAGCGGTCCAACGGCCGAAGAGACCTCCGGAAACGGCGCCCCTGACCTGAGCGCCCAGAAAGCCAAAGAGCAAATTCTCAAGCCGGCACCGGAGAAATTCTCGCCTGAGCTCAGCAATGTAGATGAGAGCTCTCTTACAATCAACGAAGACACTACTCTTAAAGGAACGATTCAAATCGTCGCCGACGACACTGAATACGACCAGCAAAAGAATACTTTTTTAGGCACAGGAAACGCAGTAGCAATCATTGCCGGTCAGAATTCCAAATTGGAAGCCGACATGATCCTCTACGATCAGAACACCGAACTCATGGACGCGCGCGGCAATGTGCGCATTTTTCGTGACGGGCAACTGACCACGGGCAGCGCCTTCAAGTTCAAAGTCAATTCCGACGAATACTTGATCACCAATCCCGATACGGAAGTACAAGGCACTCAAATCATCGCGCGCAAAGCATATGGAACCAGTGAAGGTCTGAATTTCAGAAACGGCACGATGTCGTTGCCGAAGCCGATCATTGTATCGAGCAACGTCGGCTATGCACCGCTTTCCTATCAAGACGAGCTCTTCGAGAAGAGGATGCATCCGGACGCTTACATTCCGGAAAATGCCAGTTTTAAATTCAGCGCCCGCAAAATGGTCTACGAGCGCTATAAAGAACACGACAACCTCACCGTATTTGGTGGCAGGATGATGTTCGGGAAATTGGGCGTCAAGCTTCCCAAATTCACGGCGACCGTAGGTCAGGAAAACAGCGTCACCTTCCCTGTTACGCCTTACATGGGCAACAACATGATGTCCGGCGGTCTCAACCTCGGTCCGAATTTCCACAGATCAATGGGCAAGTACGGTGTTCTGTCCTATGCGCCGCTCGTTCAATTCGGCGGCAGAAAATTGACAGGCACCGCAACCGAAACGAGCAATCTGCCCGGTGTCGGTGCCCAGATTGGTTTCCGCAACAAGAAATTGCAAGCGAACCTGGCATATGGCTCCAATTCCGACCTGCTCATCGGCAGTCTCAAGTACAGATTCAATAACAAGACACACCTCCAGAGCGGTATCAACCGTTTCTTGGAAGATGGATTGTTCGGCTTCAGACGTGCTCGCGCCTTGGCTGAAGTCGTCGATGTTCGCTCGACCGGCAAAATTCCATTAATTGCCAACTTGAGTTTCAGAACTGCCGGCGGCTGGGCCCAAGACAATCCTCAATTGATCAATTTAACGCCTGAATACGCCCAACTCTTCAACAAAACAACCGAAACGAAGACCGTGTCGGCAATGCGTTTTTCCGAAACTATCAGCGCTTCATCGCATCCGATATTCAAGATCGGCAACGAGAAATACGGTCTCAGCTCGAACCTGACCGGCGGTTTAGCCTTGCGCTACTATTCGACCGGCGACGCTATGGTGCTCGGACAGGTTGGTCCCAACATCGAAGCTAACGCCGACCGCTTCAGACTGCGGATCGGTTATGCGCAATCAGCAGTGCGCGGCGAAACGCCCTTCATCTTCGACCAATTCATTCAAGGCACCCGTTCCGCTTATGTATCCGGCGGTTTCAGGGTCAATAAATACTTGACGCTGGGCGGTTCTGTCGGATACAACTTCATCGATAAGTTGGCGTATTCCAAGTCGATGACGGCTGCCATTGGACCGCAGGATTTCAAGTTGCTGCTTTCCAATGATTTCATTACCGGCAATCAGCGCATGGGCTTCGACCTGATTTACGGCCAACGGATTCCCTACAACCGCCTGGTTTTGAAGGGAACACCCGATGCCGGACGATTAGGTGGGATTTAATGACATCGCAGAGCACAGATAGTCAGAGCGCTGAAGGACAAAGAATAGACCGGATTCTGAAAGACAAGATGCCTGCTCTGGGCATCGATCTTGGCGGCACGAAAATTGGATGCGCGCCGGTTTGCGATCGCAAAGTAATCGGCGAACCCAAAAAAGTACCGACACCGAAAGGTGCTGACAAAATCGTCGATCAGCTTGTGGAGCTGATTGAAGACGCGCGCAAAGATCATATTTTAAGAGGCGTCGGCATCGCTACGGCCGGCATCGTCAATACTGAAACCGGCGAAGTAATTGGTTCTACAGGCAACCTGCCGGGTTGGGCGGGAACACCGATCAAGAAAGTAATCGAGAGCAGGACCGGCTTGCCTGTGCATGTAGACAATGACGCAAACGCTGCTGCATACGGCGAAGTGAGATCGCTCGGACTGACTGAGAAAGCTTGCGTGGTTGCCGTGACGTTGGGCACCGGTATTGGTGGCGGCATCATTTTGAAAGGCCAGCTCTATCGCGGCGCTCATTATGCGGCCGGAGAAATCGGGCATCTGCGCGTCAACTTGAACAATCATCGTCTTTGCACTTGCGGGCTTTTCGACTGCTGGGAAGCATATGGCTCCGGTCGAGGCTTCAGAGCGACAGCCAAAGAAATGCTCACCAACGTGACCGTCGATCAAAGTCCTCTTGCCGCCTTGCTGCCCGATCCGCCTGTAGACAAGGTTTGCTCGGCGGCTGAAGAAGGCGACATCATCGCTCGCAGAATAGTTCAAACCTGGCATGAGCATGTTTGCGCGGGTATCGTCACTCTTGCTCATACACTCGATCCCGATTGCTTTATCGTCTCGGGCGGCATGGCGAAATTCGTCAATTACGAGCTCTTGAAAGAACTGGTAATTGATAAATGCATGCCCAGAGTCGGCGAGCGCCTGGACATCCACCGCTCTTCTCTAGGCGATGTGGCAGGCATTATCGGCGCAGCGGAAATCGCGCTCGATCATCTCGTAATCGGCTGCTGATTCTAGTACTTCATCTCAATTTCGTAAGTGACTTTGGTTTCACTGTCAGGCGCCACTTTGACGTCGAATTCGAAAGTAGTTGAATCTTTCTTTCTGTAATCCTGCGATGAATTGATGATCTTCCACTGTCCGTAGGCATGCTCTACAGCCGTGACAGTTACGGGTTCTTTCTTATGATTGCGCAGGCTCAGTTCCATCTGCACGCGTGTAACGCGGTCAGAGACACGCTGCACATTCATCTGTTTGCGCTCACCGACGACATCGAAAGCATCCCCAATGTAGAGGCGAATTTTCTCATCGCGCGGAGTGTGATCGATTTGATCTTCTCCAATAAATTGCAACGCACCATCTTTGTCTTTTTTATAGACGCGCACTTTTCCTTTGGGCATGGGCATTCCGAGATTGTTCTTCTCGCTGTTTTCCATCTCCAATTTGACATTGATTTTCTTGTTTGCTCCATACGGTGTCCAACCACCCGCATAAAACTGCCCTGTAGAATCAAATACAAATTGCTTTTTAGTGGGAATTTGAGCCGCGTTAAAAAGACTCAGTTGCTTGGTTTCACGGTCTTTCACATCAGTCTTGCCGGCCAGAGTGTAGAGGTGATATTCGGCAAACGACTGCTCGGTGAATTGCTGCTCAGCGGCTGCGGCACGTCCCATCAGCATGCCTTTGGCATGATATGTCTGAGGCTGCGTGACACGATGCACGTCGCCGGCAAGCAGCTTCAGCGCTGCATCTCGATAACTTGCGCCGGATTGATTGTCGAGCGTCACCCAACTGGTCAAATCTGTCTTGGTATCATCGCTGTTGACGACAGCGACATAATCACACTTCCAATTCAAACCGGCCGTTTGATAGGCGATTTCTGTTTTGTGCATGCCGGCTTTGTCCGTCTCCAACTTCCAGAGAAGCGAAGGTTTCGGAACCAGACCGGCCGGCAACTCGGAAAGCTCGACCTGTCCTTGCGGATTCAAGATTACGCCGTTGCCTGTTTTCACAACCAGACCGGAATATGTGGAAGAAACTCGACCTTCCGCGTCGGACACATATGTGCGCGGCGAGTTTATCAATGTGCCGGAGATGTCGGAAACACCGCCGCCGGCAAGGTAATTCTTGATGCGTACATCTTTGCCCACGGACTTGGAAAGAATGGTGGTGGGCTCAATCAGGTCGTACTGATAGTTTTGTTCTCGCACAACCACCTGATTGGGCGCGGTCAAGGATGTGAAACTCACCGAGGTCGGGTCGATTTTTGCGGCAACATCTTCAAAACGAACGTGATTGATGCCACTGCCCAGTTCGACTGAGCGCGTGTCTCGAACCAAACCGAAATTCTGGTTGTAAACAGTAAGACTGACACCCGACGACTCGGAAATCTTCTTTTCATCTAAGGCAAGAACCGGCAGGCTCACCTGGCAAAATGCCAAAAGCGCGGTCAGCGACGCAGCTCGCCTGACGCCTGTTTTTTTGTTCGCAAAACTGATCACGCACTTCCCTCCCTGGAAATACCCGAGGCTCATCCTACTGGAAACCAGTGTGCCATCGCTCGACACTCAGATCATACCGTTGTCTGCAAAAGGCCTTATTAACCCACCACTGAGGGGGCTTTCTCAAACAGCCGCTTCAAGCGTTAACAAGCGGTTCCAGCTTTCGAGCCAGTTGAACGTCCATTTCATGCCCACCTTTGATGCTGATGAATTTGGCTTTCACACGCATCGGATTGACTCCAATCAGTGCAAGGTCGCCCAACAAATCAAGAAGTTTATGACGTACTGGTTCATCATCAAAATGCAGCGGCTTGGTAAATCCGTCTTCGGTGATGCTCACACTGTCTTCTGCAAGACCGAGCATTTGGTGCTCTTTCAGTGATGCAAACGTGCGAGCG
>Ga0268299_1001394_pt1 | contig 43372 bp, 33 predicted proteins | sample NOBtaG_FD_193484 | JGI IMG/M metagenome (GOLD analysis project Ga0268299, IMG submission 193484) | Activated sludge microbial communities from bioreactor in Nijmegen, Gelderland, Netherland - NOB reactor | ecosystem: Engineered > Bioreactor > Aerobic > Activated sludge | place: Netherlands... | reverse complement strand
CTCCCATTGCTTCGGACCCCACCTCGCGGTGACGCCCTTACGTTCGGTTACAGGCCGGAGAGCGCATGCCTGACGAGGACTCACACCTCGCTGACCATGCACGCTCACAGGCGCACAGAGCGGCGCTGCACGCCGCACTCCAGATCAGCGCTTGCCGGCGACGGGGGTCGCGCCGCGCGGGCCGGTGAGCGTGCCGCTCAGGCGGTCACCCTCCACCTTGGCCTCGAACTGGATCTCGGTCTCGCTGAACAGCACCTTGCGAACCAGGGTGAAGCGCAGCACGCCGTCGGCGTAGCGGACGTCCTTCGGCTCGGTCGTACCGCGCGGGCCCTTCCAGGTCGCCGCCAGCGCGCCGCCGCTCTCGCTCACCGTCAGCGTCGGTCGGATCGTCTCGTCGCCCTCCTTGAACTCGAGGTTCCACACGCCGACGACGTCGGCGTTGCCGGCGGCGTGCACCGACGTGGCGAGGAGGAGAAGACACGCGAATGCGACCCGGCCGAGGTTCCGCATGGCACGACGACTAGCACAGCCGACGCGGCCGCGCATCTTCAGTGCCGCGGTCGCCGCCGCTCCGGATCGTTCACCGGAACCATCCCGAGCGGCGGCGACCGCCGCACTCCAGACCACCTGGCACCCACAGCGCGATTCGTATAAGCGGCTGCGCGTGAGCACCGCAGCAAGCAGCGACAACTTCCAGGTCGTCGACCTCCGCACCACCGCCGAGGAGCGCTACCTCGCCTACGCCCTCAGCGTCATCACCTCGCGCGCCCTGCCCGACGTGCGCGACGGCCTCAAGCCGGTGCAGCGCCGCATCCTCTACGCCATGTTCCAGAACCTGCGCCTCACCGCCGGGGCACGGCCGCGCAAGTCGGCGGCCGTCGTCGGCGAGGTGCTCGGCAAGTACCACCCGCACGGCGACGCCGCCGCCTACGAGGCCATGGTGCGCATGGCGCAACCGTTCGCGCTGCGCTACCCGCTGGTACAGGGCGAGGGCAACTTCGGCTCGCTCGACGGCGACAGCCCGGCGGCGATGCGCTACACCGAGGCCAAGCTGGCGCCGATCGCCGACGAGCTGCTGCGCGACATCCGGCAGGACACCGTCGACTTCCGCGACAACTACGACGCCACCTCGAACGAACCCATCGTCCTGCCCACCGGCATCCCGCAGCTCCTCATCAACGGCTCCGCCGGCATCGCCGTCGGCATGGCCACCAACCTGCCGCCGCACAACCTGAGCGAGGTCATCGAGGCGCTGCTGGCGCTGGCGCGCGATCCTTCGCTCGAGAGCAAGGACCTCTGCAGGTACGTCAAGGGTCCGGACTTCCCCACCGGCGGCGAGATCCTCAACTCGAAGAAGGAGCTGCGCGAAATCTACGAGACCGGCCAGGGGGGCGTGCGGCTGCGGGCGCAGTACAAGGTCGAGACCGACAAGCGCCGCCGCAACGTGGTCATCACCTCGATCCCCTACCAGACCAACAAGGCGCGCATCGTCGAAGAGATCGCCGAGCACATCACCAGCCGCAAGCTGCCGCAGGCGGTCGACGTGCGCGACGAATCCACCGACATCGTCCGCGTCGTCGTCGAGATCAAACCCGAGGCCTCCGCCGAGGCGGTGATGGCCTACCTCTTCAAGCACACCAACCTGCAGATCAACTTCAACGTCAACATGACCGCGCTGGTGCCGACCTCGACCCCCGGCATCGGCCAGCCGGCGCGCCTCACCCTCAAGGAGCTCTGCCGCCACTTCCTCGACTTCCGCCTCGAGGTCGTCACCCGCCGGCTGCGGCACGAGCTGCGCAGCCTCGAGGAGCGCCTCCACATCCTCGCCGGCTTCCTCAAGCTGTTCGACAACCTCGACCGCGCCATCAAGATCATCCGCAGCTCGAAGTCGCGCGGCGAGGCGCAGCAGAAGCTGATGGCGGAGTTCAAGCTCGACGAGATCCAGGCCGACGCCGTGCTCGAGACGCGCCTCTACCAACTGGCGCAGATGGAGATCGACAAGATCCGCCAGGAGCAGAAGGAGAAGCGCGCCCGCGCCAACGAGATCGAGCGCCTGCTGAAGAGCGAGAAGGCGCGCTGGAAGATCGTCGAGGGCGAGCTCGAGAAGATCGGCGCGCAGTACGGCGACAAGCGCCGCACCGCCTTCGCCGGCGGGGCGGAGCTGGTCTACGACGCCGACGCCTACGTCGTGCACGAGGACACCACCGTCGTCGTCACCCGCGACGGCTGGCTCAAACGCGTCGGCGAGATCAAGGACCCCGCCAGCACGCGCGTGCGCGAGGGCGACCAGGCGCGCTGGATCCTGCGCGGCAACACGCGCGACAACGTCGCCCTCTTCTCCAATCTCGGCGTGGTCTACGTCGTCAAGGTCACCGCCGTGCCCGCGACCACCGGCTACGGCGAGCCGGTGCAGTCGATCCTCAACTTCAAGGACGGCGAACGCGTGGTGCAGGCGCAGCTCGTCGCCGCCGCCGAGCCGGGCGCGCCGCAGGAGCCCCGCCTGGTCGCCACCACCGGCGGCATGGGCCTCTTCTTCCGCCCCGACCTGAGCGAGACCACCAAGAGCGGCCGCCGCTACGCGCGCGTGAAGGACGGCGACGAGATCGCCGTCGCCGTGCCGGCCGCGGGCGAGGTGGTCACCGCGATCACGCGCCAGGGCAAGCTGCTCAGCTTCGCCGCCAAGGAACTGCCGGAGCTCTCCGGCCCCGGGCGCGGCGTCATCCTGATGCGCGTCGACGCCGGCGACGCGCTCGCCGGCGCGCTCTGCCACGGGCGCAAGGACAAGCTGCTGGCGATCGGCGCCGACGGCAGCGAGCGCCAGCTCGAGCGCGCCGAGCTGGCGCAGCGGGCGCAGAAGGGGCGGCGCGCCGTCCGCAAGCTCGAGGTGGTCGAGCTTCGCCCCCTCGCGCCGCCGGCCCCCGCCAGCGCACCCCCCAGCGGCTCCGGAAGCGGCAGGCCCGGCGCCAAGGGCGACGACGGCAAGGGCAACGGCGCCCGCCAGCGCAGCCTGTTCGAGGATTGAAAAAGGGGGTAATCCCCTTTTCCTGAAACCAAACGCGTCGTTCCTACGTCTTACAGGTCGTGAACCCCGCGGGCAGGTCGCCCGCCACAACCCGAGAGAATGGAGGTCAGGATCATGAAGGTTTCGAAGAAGGGCGCCGTCATCGCCGCCGTCGCCGGACTGCTGGTCGCCAACGGCGCCATCGCCGCCGACTCCGCCCACCCCGCCGCTGCCGGCAAGGTGAAGTGCGAGGGCATCAACTCCTGCAAGGGCACGGGCGCCTGCGGCGGCGCCGGTCACTCCTGCGCCGGCAAGAACGAGTGCAAGGGCAAGGGCTGGGTCAACGTCGCCAACGAGAAGGAGTGCACCGACAAGGGCGGCAAGGTCGTCCAGTAGGGCAGGTTGTTACGTTGTTAGGTTGTTAGGTTGTTAGGTCTGAATGTCACGTCGCCTCTGACCTAACAACCAACAACCTAACAACCAACAACCTCTCTGACCTAACAACCAACAACTTCTCTCTCCCGCCCATGCCCGCCCACCTCGGCCACGGCCTCGGCCTCCGCCGCCAGCACTACGAGCACATCCTCGCGCATCGGCCGCGGGTCGACTGGTTCGAGATCCTGTCGGAGAACTACATGGTTCCCGGCGGCCGGCCGCTGGCGATGCTGGACCGCATCCGCGCCGACTACCCGATGGTGATGCACGGCGTGTCGCTCTCGATCGGCTCGAGCGATCCGCTCGACCGCGACTACCTCGACGCGCTGGCGACGCTCGCGGAACGGGTCGAGCCGGCGTGGATCTCGGATCATCTCTGCTGGACCGGCGTTGGCGGCCGCAACGCCCACGACCTGCTGCCGCTGCCCTACACCGAAGAGGCGCTGGCGCACGTCGCCGGCCGCATCCTTCAGGTGCAGGACCACCTGCGCCGTCGGATCGCGATCGAGAACGTCTCCAGTTACCTGAGCTTCCGCCACTCGACCATGAGCGAGTGGGACTTCCTCGCCGCCGTCGCCGATCGCGCCGACTGCGGCATCCTGCTCGACGTCAACAACGTCTTCGTCAGCAGCTTCAACCACGACTTCGACGCGCTCGCCTACCTCGACGCCGTGCCGCGCGAGCGCGTCTGGCAGTTCCACCTCGCCGGCCACAGCGACCGCGGCGACTACCTGCTCGACACCCACGACCATCCGGTGCGACCGGAGGTCTGGGCCCTCTATGCCGAGGCCTGCCTGCGCTTCGGTCGCGTCTCGACCCTGCTCGAGCGCGACGACCACATCCCCGAGCTTCCCGAGCTGCTCCTCGAGCTGGAGCAGGCGCGGACCATCCAGGAGAGCGTCCTTGCCGCAGCCGACGCTGGCCGAGACGCAGCGCTACCTCTGGCGCCTGATCACCGCGCCTGAGGGCGTCGCCGCCGGCCTGGCTGCGATGCCGGAGAGCGAGTCCGCCCGCCTGGGCGAGATCGTCGCCTCCGACGCGCGCCGGTCGGCCGCGGAGCGCCTCGACGTCTACGCCAACATGTACTTCTTCCGGCTGCTCGACAGCATCCGCGAGGACTACCCCGGGGTGCTCGCCGCCGTCGGCGAGGACGAGTTCCACAACCTGATCACCGACTACCTGCTCGCCCATCCCTCGTCGCACTTCTCGCTGCGCTACGCCGGCCGGCATCTGCCCGACGTCCTGCGCCGCCACCACCTCGCGGCCGAGCGGCCGTGGCTGGCCGACCTCGCCGCGCTCGAGTGGGCGATCCTCGAGTCGTTCGACGCCGCCGACGCGCCGGTGCTGACCGCCGCCGAGCTCGAGCCGCTGAGCGCCGACGACTGGGCCGAGGTGCGCTTCCGCGCCAGTCCCTCGCTCCAACTCCTCGACCTGGAATGGAAGGTGGACGAGGTCTGGGATCGCACCCAGCGCGGCGACGACGCCGGCGCCGCCGCACCCGGCCCGAGCGCGATGCGCGTCTGGCGGCGCGATCTGCGCGTCTACCACCAGCCGATCGAGCCGCTCGAGCGCGACTGCCTGCGGCTGCTGCTCGCCGGCGAGCCGTTCGCCGCCTGGTGCGAACACGCCGCCGCCAGCCTCGGCGACGAGCAGGCCGGCGCCGCCGTCGCGCGCATCCTGCAGACCTGGCTGGCCGCCGGCCTGCTGGTAGGGTTCGAGACCGCTTAGCGGCCGGCGCGGCTAGACGGCATCGCGACCGCCCGGCAGTGGCACCACAGCGACCAGGCTGCAGAAGACCACCACCACCGCCAGCGCGGCCGGTAGCGAGATCCACTCGGCGGCCAGCCCGATGAGCGGTGGCCCGGCGAGAAAGCCGCAGTAGCCGGTCGCGGTGACTGCCGCCAGAGCGCGGCCCGGCTCGATGTCGGGCAGTCGACCGGCCTGGCTCAGCAGGATCGGAAAGACGTTGGCGATGCCGAGGCCCACGGTGGCGCAGCCAGCGATGGCCGCGGCCGGATGGCCGAGCAGCAGGGCGACGCCCAAGCCGCCCGCCGCGACCACGCCGGAGGCGCGCAGGACCGCGGGCGCGCCCAGGCGGCGCACCACCTGATCGCCGCTCAATCGCGCCAGCGACATCGTCAGCGAGAAGGCGGCGAAGCCGATCGCTGCCACGTGCATGCTGCTGCCCAGCGAGTCGCGCAGGTAGACGGCGCTCCAGTCCGCCATCGCCCCTTCCGCCAGCAGCGCCGCGAAGGCGAGCAGGCCGAAGGAGCGTAGGGAGCCGGTCGGGCGGACGAAGAGGGGCGCGTGTTCAGCGGACGCGATCGTCGTCGGGACGAGCGAGGCGCTGGCGAACGCGACCACCGTCAGCGTCACCACCGCGGTCGCTGCGACGTGATGCAGGGGGGCGACGCCGAGCCAGGCGAGCGCGGCTGCCGCGGCGGCGCCGGAGAGACCGCCGAGACTGAAGAGTCCGTGGAGGCCGGAGAGGATCGGGCGGCCGCAGAGAGCCTCGACCTCGACCGCCTGCGCGTTCATCGACACGTCGAGGAGGCCGTTGCAACCCCCGAGCACAAGCAGCGACAACGCCAGCGCCTCCGGGCTGGGTGCGAGGACCGGGAGAGGCAGCGCCGCGCAGAGACCGACGGCGGCGACGATCGTCGTGCGGCGGCTGCCGAAGACCGTCACCAGCCAGCCGGCCAGCGACAGCGAGGACACCGCGCCCGCCGCCATGCACAGCAGGATCGCCCCGAGCCGTGCGTCGTCGAGGCCGTGTGCGGCCTTGACGACGGGGATGTGCGGGACCCAGCTGGCCAGCACGAGGCCGTTGACGACGAAGACTGAGGCGACGGCGGTGCGGCTGCGAGCAGCGCCGGGCTCGATCGTCACGGCCGCACGCCCGGCACCTTCAGGCGCACGCGATAGAGCCCGGTGCGCGCTGTCAGGTAGAGGGTGCGCCCGTCGTCGTCTCCCCAGGCGAAGTTGTGCGGATGCTCGGGCGGAAACAGGGTGCCGAGGTGCCTGCCCGCCGCCGAGAGGATCCAGAGCCCGCCCGGACCGGAGACGTAGACGTTGCCCTGCTGGTCGACCTTCAGGCCGTCGAGCGCGTCCTCGCCGGCGGCCGCCGTCATGTCGAAAAAGACCTCGCTCGGCCCCAGTCCGCCGTCGGCGAGCACCGGGTAGCGCAGCACCACCTTCCGCGTCTCGTCCCAGTTGCCGACGTAGAGAAACGCCTCGTCGGGCGAGAACGCCAGGCCGTTGGGGCCGGAGAGCTCGCGCGACAGCAACCGCACCTCGCCGTCGCGGACGCGATAGATGCCGCTGAAGGGGAGCTCCCTGCGCGGATCGTCGAAGGCCCGCGGCAGGCCGAAAGGCGGATCGGTGAAGTAGAGCGCGCCGTCCGATCTGTAGACCAGGTCGTTTGGGCTGTTGAGCCGCCGGCCGCCAAAGGCTTCGGCGAGGACCGTCTCCTCGCCGTTGCTCTCGAGCCGGATGACGCGCCGGTTGCCATGCTGGTTGATGGTCAGGCGGCCCTCGCGGTCGAGCGTGAGGCCGTTCGAGCCCGGCTGGCCGTACTCGCCGACGTCGAAGCCGGAGTAGCCGCTCTTGGTCCTGTAGATCGCCAGCTCGTCGTGCGGCGACCAGCGGTAGATGACGTTGCTGTTGGGGTCGCTGAACAGCAGGTACCCGGGATCGCGCACCCACACCGGCCCCTCGGTGAAGAGGAATCCGCCAGCAAGCAGTTCGACCTGCGGCTCGCTCGGCACAATGGCGTCGATGGCGGGATCGGCTCGTACGACGCGCAGCGGCTGCACGTCGCGCTGCACACGCCGGTGGAAGTCCAGCGTCGCCGACTTGATCCAGATGAAGTTCTCCGGACTCGCGGAGACCGGCCCGTTCATGCCGAAGATGGCGATCTGGAACTGCTGGCCCGGCTGCGCGTCGCGCGTAAGAACGACGCGGTTGGGGGCATTGAAGCCACGCACCACCGCGCCGCCGAGTTGGCCGAGTACCAGCGGCAGGCGGCCATCGACCCAGATCTCGGCGTAGTCGTCGACCACCACTTCCAGCGCCACCGTCGCACCGCGCGTGTCGAAGGTCCCGACGCGCTCTGGGATGGTCACCCGGATGCGGTACCAGTTGAAGCACAACCGACCGCCGCCCCGCCGCGCCCGCAGCGACTCCGGCGCGACGACCCGCCAGGCGGAATCGTCGAAGTCGGCGGCGCCCGCCTTGGGCTCGAAGTCGTAGGTGCGCAGCGGCGTGCCGCTGGGCTTGAGGTCGTCGCCCGGGGCGCGGCCGTCAACTTCGTCGATGCGAACGTCGCTGTAACGCCACTGCCCGTGCAGCAGCGCGACCCCGGCGGTGGTCGCGAGGTCGACCACCGCTTCCGCGCGGCCGACCGGCGCTTCCTGACTGCGCGGCGCGGCCAGCTCGCCCCCCGCCGGCAACGCCGCCGACAACAACAGAAGGACCGACCCGAAGGCGCGCTGCACGGCTCGCCGAGAAGTCACTGGCTTCATCGTCCCCCCCCGGCTCAGCGCACCTTGACAACGTAGTAGAGCACCGGCCCATCGACCTCCTTGAACCAGTGCGGCGTGTTACTCGGCACGATCACGACGTCGCCTTTGCGCAGGTGGCGCACCTCGCCACGGGCGACCGCGCGGCCGCGGATCTCGCCCTCGCCGGTCGCCTCGGGGTCGACGCAGGTCCCGCCGGTGACGAACGTGGTAACGCCTTCGAGGACGTAGATGATGTCGGTGTCGCGCGTGTGGATCTCGCACTGTCCCGGCGCATCGCGCCGGCTGGCATGCACCATGTAGTTGGCGCCGCGCCCGTCGAACAGGACCGCGCCGCGTTCGAACGCCGAGGCGACCTGGGAGGAGTCGAGATGGGTCACGGGCGGCTCGGCGGCCTGCGCCGACAGCGCACCCGCCAGCACCAGGAAGCCGAGGAGCACGAGGGATCGCATCGTCTGTCTCCCGCACCGTGCCGGTATCATCGGATGACGGCCGCCCCGGCCTTGGCAACCGCTTCGTCGCGCTGCTGGCTGGCCGCCCCGCTGACCCCCACCGCACCGATCACGGCGCCGTCGAGCTCGATCGGCACACCGCCCTGCAGGGGCGTGAAGTCGCTGAGCGCCACCATCGGCGTGCGCCCGTTGCGGATGACCTCTTCGAAGGCCGCGGTCGGCTTCTTGAAGAGCGCGGCCGTGCGCGCTTTGCCGATCGAGACGTTGGCGCCGGCCGGGAAGGTGCCGTCGAGTCGCTCGAGGTACATCAGGTTGCCGCCCTCGTCGACGACGGCGATGACGCCTCCCTCGCCGCTCCTGCGAGCCTCCGCCGCGGCCGCCGCGGCGATCTTCTTCGCGCCCGCGAGGGTCAGCGTGCGCTTTTCGGCGGTCTGCGCGCCCGTGGTGGTGGCCAAGGCCAGGGTCAACGCCCCCAAGGCACCGGCGAATGAACGTTTCCTCATGGTTGGTCCTCCGCAGCTTCTGATGCCACCGTGCCACCGCGGGTTTCTGCCGCTGGGCATGACGTTGCGAGGGCCGCGTCCCTCCGCTAGCGTCTCGCCCATGCGCGAGCGTCTGACGCTCCTCTTCTTCTACTACTTCTTCCGCTCCCTGCTGGTCGTCATCGCCATCGGCGAGTGGGCCTGCCTCGCCTGGCTGCTCGGCGCGCTGGGCGCGACCTTCCCGACCTGGGTGCATGTCGCCATGCCGGCGGTCTTCTACGTCGCCAACCTGCTGATCGTGCGGCTGCCGGCGCGGCTGCCGCGGCCGTGGAACCGGGTGGTCGAGGGGTACAGCGCGTACGCCTTCACCTCCGTGTTCGGCTTCGCCTTCCTGCTCCTCAACACCCTCGCCTGGAGCCTGATCGGCCTGCTCACCGAGAGCGTCTCGTGGGCCACGACCGCGCAGACCGCCAACCTCGCGACCCTGCCGGCGCGCGCCTACGACTCCAGCACCACGCTCGGCCTCGCGACCATCGGTCTGCTGTTCGCCTGGGGCTACACCTTCGGACAGAAGGAGACGATCGTCACGCGTCACCGCGTGCCCTTCCGCCGCGCCGGGCGCGAGCTCGACCGACTGACGATCGCGCAGATCTCCGACATCCACATCGGCCGCTACATGGACGAGGATCTGCTGAACCGCTTCGTCGACCAGGTGAACGAGCTCGACGCCGATCTGGTGGTGGTCACCGGCGACCTGCTCGATCGCACGCGCGACATCCCCTGGGGCTTCCCGATCCTCGCGCGCCTGCGGGCGCGGCTCGGTGTCTTCGTGATCCTCGGCAACCACGACGTCGCCGCCGGCGCCGACGAGGTGGAAGCGGGGCTGCGCGAACACACGCCGCACACCATCCTGCGCGACCAGGTGGCGACGGTGCGCGTCGGCGGCGACGCCCTGCACGTCGTCGGGCTCAACGACCTCGGGCGCGACTGGGCGCGCGGCGTGCTCACCCACCCGGCGCTGGACGAGTTGCTCGCGGGGCTGCCGTCGGGCGACCCGGTATTGCTGCTCTCGCACCGCCCCGACCTCTTCCGACACGCCGCCGAGTGCGGCGTCGAGCTGACGCTCTCCGGGCACACCCACGGCGGCCAGATCTCGATCCCGGGCCGGCGCCGGCCGCTGACCCTGGCGCGCTTCATGACGCCGTACGACCGCGGCCTCTACCGCGAAGGCGACAGCACGCTCTACGTCAACCTCGGCATCGGCGTGACCGCCCAGCGCATCCGCCTGTTCGCGCCGCGCGAGATCTCGCTCTTCGAGATCGACAGCCGCGCGAGCTGATCTGGAGTGCGGCGTGAAGCGCCGCTCTGGATCGTTCGCTGAAGCCATCCAGAGCGGCGCTTCACGCCGCACTCCAAGAGCCCGGGGTTGGCGAAGCCCCCAAAACCGGATAGGCCCACGGCATCACTTCAGAGACGGGAGGTCGCGCCGTGGATGCCAACTACCTCAACGAGCTTTCGCAGAACCTGATCACCTGGGGCGCCGAGTTCGGGCTCAAAGCGCTCGGCGCGATCGCGATCTGGGTGATCGGCCGCAAGCTGATCAACCTGGGCGTCTCGCTCATCACCCGCGCCCTCAAGAAGCAGCCGATCGACGTCACCATCGTCACCTTCGTCGGCTCCGCCGTCACCATCCTCCTCAACATCACCCTGATCGTCGCCCTGCTCGGGTTCTTCGGCGTCGAGACCACCAGCTTCGCCGCCCTGCTCGCCGCCGCCGGCTTCGCGATCGGCGCCGCCTGGAGCGGACTGCTGGCCAACTTCGCCGCCGGCGCCTTCCTGATCGTGCTGCGGCCGTTCAAGGTCGGTGACTTCATCCAGGCCGGCGGCGTCATCGGCACGGTCGCGGAGGTCGGCCTCTTCGTCACCACCATCGACACCCCCGACAACGTCCGCACCTTCGTCGGCAACAACAAGGTCTTCGGCGACAACATCTCCAACTTCAGCGCCAACCCCTACCGGCGCGTCGACCTCACCGCGCAGTTGCACGGCGGTGTCGACCACCGCGACGCGATCGCGCGCCTGCAGCAGCGCGTCGCGCAGATCCCCAACGTCCTGAAGGATCCGGCCCCGACCCTCGAGATCCTCGAGTTCACCCCCTTCGGCCCGGTGCTGGCGGTGCGGCCGTTCTGCAACAACAAGGACTACTGGCAGGTCTACTTCGACACCAACCGCGCCATCCGCGAGACCTTCGGCGATGCCGGCTACCCCGGCGTCGAGCACCGCCTGGTGGTGCGCAACGAGAGCTGATCCGGAGTCCCGCGGTCGGCGCGTCTGGAGTGCGGCGGTCACCGCCGCTCTGGATGGCGCGCTTGGCTGCGCCCCTCCGGGGCGCACTCGTCGGCTGCACCGTAGCCCCGGGCTGACGCCCGGGGCTACGGCCCTGCGCCGCTCCGCGGCGCGCCCGGGTGCGCAGCTCCGCTCCGCGGCGCGCCCGGGTGCGCAGCTCCGCTCCGCGGCGCGCCCGGCTGCGGAGTTCCGCTCCGCGGCGCCCGGGTGCGCAGAGCCGCTCCGCGGCGCGCCCCGTTGCGCAGAGCCGCTCCGCGGCACGCCCCGCTGCCCTGCGCCGCTCCGCGGGGCGCCCCGTTGCGCAGAGCCGCTCCGCGGCGCGCCCCGCTGTCCGGCGCGTTAGGGGCGCGACTTGCGCTCGACCAACTCCAGCAGCGCGCCGCCGGCGGACGCGGGTGCGAGATAGGAGATGCGCATGTCCGCGCCCTCGCGCGGCACGTCGTCGACCAGCGCCACGCCCGCGGCCTTCAGCTCGGCGACGCCGGCGGCGACGTCGTCGACGCGCAGGCCGACGTGATAGACGCCGGGACCACGGTACGGCAGGTGGCGCATCGTCGTCGCGCTCCAGTCGCGGGCTTCGATCAGCTCGAGGTAGATCGGCCCGGCGTGTACCCGGCACAACCGGATGCCGTGCTGCGGAATCTCCTGGATCGCGTCGGCCGCCAGCCCGAGGCGGTCGCGGTAGAAGCGCAGGGCCTCCTCCATGCTCTCGACGGCGATGCCGACGTGATCGATGCCGGTGACCTTCATCCGACCTCCCTCGCGCCGCCCGGCGCGCGCGCCGGCAGCTCGCACGACTCGCCCCCCTCGAACGGGCCGAGCTCGAAGCGCTTCGACACTGAGCGCGTCAGGCCGAAAGTGCAGAAGTTGAGCGCGTGGTGCCCCGACTCGCCGCCGGCGACCGCGAGCAGGAACTGCTCCGGGCGCGCGCACAGCGGCACCGCGCCGCCCTCGACGAAGCCGCGCTCCTCGAGCTTGCGCCAGTGGTTGCGGTGCCAGCGCTCGATCGGCGTGCGGGTCTGCTCGAACAGCAGGCGCTGCGCATCCGCGACCGACAGGCCGTCGCGCGCGATCCTGTCGGCGAAGTCGGGGCAGAGCAGCAGCAGCATCTCGCCCTCCTCCTGCGGCACCAGCACCTTGTTGTTGCCGATCCAGTCGATCGAGCGGGCCAGGATCCAGAGCAGTTCCTCGCCGCTCTCGGCGTAGATGTCGGCGATGTCCTGCGTGCCGGTGGCGCAGTGCGCGGTGACGACGCTGTCGGCGGCCGCGAACCCGCGCCGCACGTGGAACGGCTCCCAGGGGCTCTTCTCCTCCCACTCGCCGAAGCAGAGCGAGAAGCGCCCGGGCTGGCCGAAGACGGACTTGCTCACCGCTCCCGGAACCGCGCCGCCGACGTTGCGCATCACCAGCCGCAGCGCGCGCCCGATGGTGGCGTTGGCGCGTCCGTTGGTGCCGAGGCAACTGTAGCCGCACTCGATTCCCAGGGCGCCGCGCGCCGGCCCGTTGATCATCAACGCCGGCGTGGCGCAGCAGGTCGTGGTGTTGAGCGCGTAGAGGTTGAACTCGGGCTCGCACACCGCCGCCACCGCCGCCACCACCACCGGGAACACCTCGGGCGCGCATCCCGCCAGGACCGCGTTGACGGCGATCTTCTCGAGCGTCGCCTCGCCGCGCAGCGGCTCGACCGTGGCGACGACCTCGTGCGGCGGTCCGGCGGCGTGCTCCAGCATCGCCTGCACGCGCGCCGCGGTGGGCGGGATGAGCGGCAGGCCGTCGCCCCACCCATGCGCTTCGGCGAAGCGGAGAAACGCTTCAGCGTCCTCCGTCGTCTCGTGCAGCTCCGAGGTCAGCGTGCCGCGCACACCTCGACCTCGTCGCCGCGCTGCACCAGCACGACGTTCGCCATGCGCGCGAAGATTCCGGTGCCGACCACGCCCGGGATGCGCAGGAGGTCGAGGTCGAGCGCGGCCGGATCGGCGATCGACGAGACGCGGCAGTCGAGGATGTGGTTGCCATTGTCGGTGACCCACACCGAGCCGTCGTCTCGCCGCCGCAGGTCGGCCTCGAGGCCGAGCTTCGCCAGGCGGCGGCGGCAGAGGGCTTCGCCGAAGGGAATGATCTCGACCGGCAGACGGCCGCGCTCGCCCAGCACCGACACCAGCTTCTCGTCCCCCACCAGCACGACGAACTGCCTGGACGACGCAGCGACGATCTTCTCGCGCACCAGCGCGCCGCCATAGCCCTTGATCAGATCGAGGCTGGGGGCGACCTCGTCGGCGCCGTCGAAAGTGACGTCGAGCTCGCCGGCCTCCTCCAGGGTGAGCAGCGGGATGCCGAGCTCGCGCGCGACCTGGGCCGTCGCCTCGGAGGTCGGCACACCGCGCACCTTCAGGCCCTGCTGTACCCTAGCGCCGAGAGCGCGGACGAAGGCCGTGGCCGCACGCCCCGTCCCCAACCCCAGCGTCTGCCCCTCGCGCACGTACTCCAACGCCTTCTGCTCGATGCTCATGGCCCGTGTCATGCCAGGAACCGGGGGGCGTGGTCCAGGGAGCCCGACTGCGACCGCCGCGCAGGGGCGCAGGCGAGCCTGCCATCCAGATCGGCGGCGAACGCCGCACTCCAGCTCAGTCGCAGCTTTCGATCGAGGCGCGGGTAGCGGCGACCAGCTCGTCGACGCTGACGGCCAGATCGCCGTCGACGTCGGCCGCCCCGCACGCGCCCACCGCCAACTCCAGAAGCGCGATCCGCACGCCCACGACTCGCTCCTCGAGGCTGACGGTGCGATTGCCGTCGCAGTCGCCGGGGCAGATGGCAGGCGGGGTCGGCGTCGCGGTTGGTGCCGCGACCGTCGCCGTCTCCTGCGGCGTCACCGTGCCCGTCGGCACCGCCGGCGTCGCGCTCGGCGTTCCGGGGGTGAGCGTGGGCGTCGGCGTTGCGGTCGGGACGGTCTCGGTCGCCGTCGCCGTCTCGGTGGCGAGCGGGGTCGCGGTCGACGTGCGCGTCTCGGTCGGGGTCTCGGTCGCGATCGGCGTCTCGGTCGTGGTCGGAGTCTCGCTCGGCGTCTCGGTCGGGCTGGGCGTGGACGTGGGCGTCTCGGTCGGCGTCAGGGTCGGGGTCAGCGTCGGCGTCGCCGTCGGCGGCTCGAGGATCGCGATGGTGTCGTCGACCGTGCGGATACGACTCTCGCCGCCGGCGGCCGAGAGGTCGACGCCGGCGGTGTCGCCGACCGAGACGCGCGCCCCGAACGGCGGCTTGGGAGTGGCGTCGCCGTCGGTGGCGGCGAAGACGTGCAGCGGCACGCTCGCCGGCGCACCGGCGCCCGCGCGCAGCGTCAGGGTCAGCAACTCGCCGGCAGGCAGGCTCGGCAGAGCATCGGGGTCCTCGCCTTCGCCGGCCTTTGGCCCGAAGACGGCGATGTTGACGTAGGGTGCGCGCACCTGCCCCTCCTCGGGGCAGAGGCAGGGCCGCGTCGGCTCGCCGTTGCAGGTCGTGTTCTCGATGATGACGCGGAACTGGGCCGCGATCGCCGGCGCGATCGCGATCGCCGAGGTCAGACCATCCTCGCTCGGAGCGGCGCAATCCGCCAGCTCGAGCCCCGCGATGCCGAGACTGAGAGTGAGCGCCGCGATCGCGTCGAGTCCGCCGGGCTCGCCGTCGTCCGCTCCCGGGGTGAACGCCAAGCTCACCGGGAAGGTCTCGAAGCGCACCGCCGATTCGGGGGCGGAGACCGCGACTTCGACGCAGCTCGCCTCGGCGGGGCAGGGCTGGACCTGGGCCCGTGCAGCCGCCGCCGGCGACAGAATCCCGGCCAGGGCCGCCACGGCCACACCCAAGAACGTCAGACCCGGCAACGGGCGCTCAGCGTGCTTCCTTCCCACTCGCGACTCCGGGTACCCGACGCGGCACTCCGAGTCGTTATCTCCTCCCCCGGACCCCGTATTGCAAGCTCGACGCGCCCGGGCCCCCTCGGGGTCGCCCGGGACCGGTCGCCTCGTCTGGCAACGCGCCGTGCCTCTCCAGGGTTCTCCTGTCGCCGCGGCGCTCAGATCGAGTCCTCGACCGCCTCCTCGCGCATCTCCGGCACGGGGCGCTGGTGGATCGGGCTCCAGCTCCGCTCTTCGGCGCCCAGGTAGATCTGCCGCGGCCGGGTGATCTTCTGCTCGGGGTCGCGTACCAGCTCGGCCCACTGCGCCAGCCAGCCGCAGGTGCGCGGGATGGCGAACAGCACCGGGAACATCTTCACCGGGAAGCCCATCGCCTGGTAGATGATGCCCGAATAGAAATCGACGTTGGGATAGAGCTTTCGCTTGACGAAGTACTCGTCCTCGAGGGCGATGCGCTCCAACTCGAGGGCGATGTCGATCAGCGGGTTCTTGCCGGTCACCTCGAACACCTCGTAGGCGAGCTTCTTGATGATCTTCCCGCGCGGATCGTAGTTGCGGTAGACGCGGTGGCCGAAGCCCATCAGACGGCCCTCGCCCTTCTTGAACTTGGCGATGGCGGCGGGGACGTTGTCGACCGAGCCGATCTCCTGGAGCATGCGCACCACCGCCTCGTTGGCACCGCCGTGCAACGGCCCGTAGAGAGCTGCGACGCCGGCGGCGACGGCGGAGTAGGGATCGACCTGCGAGCTGGCGACCGCGCGCACGGCGTTGGTGGAGCAGTTCTGCTCGTGGTCGGCGTGCAGGATGAAGAGGACGTCGAGGGCGAGCTCGAGCACCGGGTTGGGGCGGTAGACGCGCTCCGTCATGCGGAAGAGCATCTGGAGGAAGTTGCCGGCGTAGCTCAGATCGTTGTCCGGATTGTTGTAGGGCAGACCGCGCAGGCGGCGATAGGCGTAGGCCGCCAGGGTCGGCACCTTGCCGATCAGGCGGCGCGTCTGCAGGCGGCGCGACTCGATGTCGTTGATGTTCTTGGCGTCGGGATAGAACGTCGAGAGCGCGCCGATGGTGCTGACCAGAATGCCCATCGGGTGGGCGTCGTAGCGGAAGCCGTCGATGAACTTCTTCACGTTCTCGTGCACCATGGTGTGGATGGTGATGTTGTGCTTCCACATCTTGAGGTGGTGCTCGTCCGGCAGCTCGCCCTTGACGATCAGGTAGGCGGTCTCGAGGTAGGTGCTCTTCTCCGCCAACTGCTCGATCGGGTAGCCGCGGTAGCGCAGGATGCCCTTGTCGCCGTCGATGAAGGTGATCCGGCTGGTGCAGGACGCCGTGTTGGTGAGCGCGGGGTCGTAGCTGACCAGCCCCTCGTCGTCGCCGGAGCGGATCTGCTTGAGGTCGGCGGCGCGGATGGCGTTGTTCTCGATCGGCAGCTCGTACTGCTTGCCGGTGCGGTTGTCGGTAATCGTCAGGGTGTCCTTCGGCATGGTTCCTCCTCGGTCGCTCCGGATGGCGCTCGCCGTGAACGCCTGCTTCGCCAACCCCGAGCGCACGCCAGGGGGCGCCCGCCGGGGCAGTCGGAGAGGCTGCCCCATCTGTCTCGACGTCGCAAGATGACCCGTCGTGGCTCATCCTGACAGCCCATCGGATTGCCGCCGGCGTGGGCGTGGGAAATAGTGACGGGGTGAAGAGCCGCGCCGCCCGATCGACCTCCCGCCCCGCGGCGCGCCGGGCGCGGCGGCGCACCGCGATCGCGCCAACCTGGCTCCGACTCCTCGAGGGCGCGGCGCTGGCTGCGGCCGCGCTGGCGCTCACCGTCGCCGTGCTCGGGCGCGCCGCCGGCGGCTTCGCCGGCGGCGGCCTGTGGGGCAGCATCCTGCCCTTCGCCGCCGTCGTTCTCCTGCTCGGCGGCGGGCTCGCGGGCACTCTGCACCTGTGGGGCAGCGCGCGGCGCTGGCTCGCGCCGCGACTGCCCTGGGCTCCGGCGGCGACGACCGCGCTGCTCGCCGTGGCTGCCGGCTGGTGGTCGACGCAGCCCTCCTTTCAGGACGAGGTCGGCAACCTGCGCGCTCTCCTGGGCGGACGCGCGGAGGCGGAGCGGCGCGCCCTCTCGCACCAGGTGTTCGCCGCCTACCGCCGCACCCCGGCCGACACGTGGCGGCGGCTGCTCGAGAAGGGCGCCGCCTACGAGGCCGAGGTGCGCGCGGCGGCCGAGGCCTTCGAGGTCGACGCCGAGGTGCTCATGGGCGTCGCTGCGACCGAGTCGGCCTTCGCTCCGCGCGACAGCCGCGACGGCGGGCGCGGCCTGTTCCAGATCACCGCGCCGCCGGCGGCGGCGGTCGGCGCCGCGCGCGCTGCCCTCGGCGTCGCCGCCCTCGACCTGGACGAGCCGCGCCACAACGCCCACGTCGCCGCCGCCACCCTGCACGCCTACCTCGCGGAGATGAACGGCGATCTCTTCCTCGGCCTGCTGGCCTACAACATCGGGCCGAGGAACGGGGGGCTGCGCTCGATCATGCAGCAGTACGGCGCGCGCGACTTCGTCACCATCCAGCCCTACCTGCAACACCTGCCGCGCGACTACCCGGTGCGGGTGCTCGCCGCCGCCCTCGCCTACCGGCTCTGGCGTCGCGGCGGACCTCTGCCGCGCTACGAGGAGGGCGACAACGCCGCCCGCATCCAGCAGATCGGCGTGCCGGGGCTGTGAGGCGCCGGAGCTCCGTTCACGCCGGCTCGCCGGCCAGCAGGCGTTGCAGGCGGGCCGCGTCGCGGCGCAGGTGGATGGTCTTGCCGCGCAGCACGTGCACCAGGCCGGGTTTGGCGCGGGCCGGCTTCTTCACGTCGCGGATGGCGGCGACGTGCACGTCGGCGCGGCCGGCATTGCGCGCCTTGGAGAAGTGCACCGCCAGCTCGCAGGCGTCGAGCAGCGCGCCGCTGGGCGGATCCTTCTGGCCACCGGTGCGCAGGATGACGTGGCTGCCGCCCACTCCCTCGACGTGGAAGAACAGATCGTTGCCGCGCGCGAGCCGGGTGGTGAGGTAGTCGTTGGCCTCGTCGCTGCGCCCCACCCAGATCTCGAGGCCGCCTTCGGTCGGATAGACCTTCGGCCGCAGGCGCGCCGGTAGCTTGGCGAACGGACCGCTCGCTTTGGGGGCGCCGGCCGCCGCCGGCCGGGTCGCCGCCTTCCGCGCCGCCTTCGACACCTGCCGGCCGAGGGCGGCGCGCACGTCGCGGCGCTCGGCGAAGACGCGCAGCGCAGGCAGCTCGGGCTCGGGCCCGAGCGCCTCCGCCTCGCGCGCCAGCGCCGCCACCGCCGCGCGGCGCTGCCGCAGCTCGTCGAGCTGCGCCTCCAGCACGCGCGCGCCCTTCTGTGCCTTGTGGTAGCGCGCGAAGAGCCGCTCGAGGTTGTCGGCCGGCGAACGCGCCGGGTCCAGCGGGATGACGACCTCTTCGCCGGTGGCGAAGTCGTGGGCCAGGGCGCGCTCGTCGCCGGGCTTGACGGTGTGCAAGACGCTCTTGAGGAGCTCGCCGAGGTGGCGCGTCTCGGTCGCCGCGGTCGCGGCTCGCAGGTCCTCGGCGAGCTTGGCGCAGCGCTTGTCGAGGAACTCCTCCTCGCGCCGCAGCGCGTGCGCGGTCTGCTGCAGGAGATCGTCGCGCGCGCGCGCCTCCTCCAGGCCGGCGTAGGCGCGCTCGATCGCGGCGAGGTAGTCGGCGTCGTCGACGTCGGACCAGCGATCCTCCCCCTCGCGCGGCGCGGCGCTGCCCGGTGCCTGCCAGGGCTCGCCGAGGGTGAGGTCGCGACGGGTCTCGGCCAACGGCCGCAGGCTGGTGACGACGCGCCGCTCGCCGTCGAGCAGGTAGAGGTTGCTGCGCGGCCCGAGCAGCGAGAGCAGGATCTCGTGCGCGCCTTCGCGGTCCTCGAAGCGCAGCGACGCCACCCGGTCCTCGCCCAGCAGCGCCACGCCGGTGCAACGCCCGCCCCGCAGGTGGGCGCGCAGGTACTGCGCCAGAGCCGGCGGCGTGGGCGGTGCGGGCGGAGCGTCGGCGAGCAGCGAGAGGCGGGCGAAGCCGGGGCGGCAGCAGAGCAGCACGTGCGTCTCCTCGCCCAGTCCGTAGAGGCCGAGGACGAGCGAGTGCTCGTCCGGGACGACGATGCGCTGCAGGCGGGCGCCGGCGATGCGCGCGTCGAGGGCGCGCACGGCGCGGCGGAGCTCGGCGAGGGAGAGCATGGCGATCAGGTGGTGCTAAAGGCGGACGCGGTCTCTCGGCCGAATCCAGAGCGGCGCTTGACGCCGCACTCCGGACGGCGCTGCGCGCCGAGGGAGGGGCGAGGTCGCGCGGGGGAGTGCGGACGGCGCTGCGCGTCGGGCGCGGAGCTCACGACTGGGCCCACAGCAGGAGCCGCTTGAAGGGGAAGGGGTGGGGGTGGACGTCCGCCAGGCGCGGCAGCAGGCACTCGCGGTAGCGCGCGAGGAAGCGCTCGAACAACTCGGTGGAGAGGCGGGCCTGGTAGTCGGTCAGCAGGCTGCCCTTGACCCACTCGACGACGTCGTCGCGGCGGTCGAGCAGGTGCAGGTAGACCTGCAGGCGCACGTGCTGTCGCTGGAAGCCGAGCTCGTGCAGCAACACCGCATAGGCTTCGGGCGCCAGCACCGGCCAGTCGCGCTCGTAGCCGCCCATGGCGCTGCGAAACGGCTCCTCGCGCGCGACCTCGAAGGCGGTGACGTGCGAGGGGTGGTCGAAGTTGGCCGGCATCTGCACCGCGAGCTGGCCGCCGGGCGCGAGCGCCGCGCGCAGCCGGGCGAAGAGCGCGCGATGGTCGGGCAGCCAGTGCAGCGCGGCGTTGGAGAACACCAGATCGTACTGCGCCTCGGCGCGCCATGCGGCGATGTCGGCGCGCTCGAAGCGGACGCCGCCGCCGGCGTGCGTCGCCGCCTTGGCGAGCATCTCCGGCGAGCTGTCGAGTCCGAGCGTCGCCGTCGCAGCCAGCCCGTCGTGCAGTTGTCGGGTCAGCTCGCCGGGTCCGCAGCCGAGGTCGACGACGCGCAGGCCCGCCCGCGCCTGCACCAGCGCCGCGAGATCGTGAAACGGCTGCGCGCGCTCGGCGCGGAAGCGCGCGTACTGCTCGGGGTCCCAGGCCATGGCGCGGCAACTACCAGCTCTGGAGTGCGGCGTGAAGCGCCGCTCCAGATCACTCCCCGCTCTGTTGCAGCAGCTTGGCGACCAGGGCCGTCCAGCCGGTCTGGTGACTGGCGCCGACGCCGGCGCCGTCGTCGCCGTTGAAGTACTCGTGGAACGGGATGAGGTCGCGCCAGTGCGGGTCGTTCTGCATCCGCTCCTGGGCGCCGAACACCGCCCGCCGGCCGTTGCGGTCGCGCACGAAGAGGTGCGTCAGCCGCCGCGACAGCTCCGCCGCTACCTGCCACAGCGTCAGCATCCGCCCCGAGCCGGTCGGGAACTCGACCAGGAACTCGTCGCCGTAGAAGTGGTGGAACTTCTGCAGCGACTCGATGATCAGGTAGTTCATCGGGAACCAGATCGGACCGCGCCAGTTGGAGTTGCCGCCGAAGAGGCCGGTGCTCGACTCAGCCGGCTCGTAGTCGACCCGGTACTGGTTGCCGTTCACCTCCATGACGAAGGGATGGTCGCGGTGGTGGCGTGACAGCGCGCGGATGCCGTAGGGCGAGAGGAACTCGCTCTCGTCCAGCATGTAGCGCAGCACGCGCCGCAGCCGCTCGGCGTTGACCAGGGCGAAGCAGCGGCGCACGCCGCCGCCGGGGGCGGTGCGGGTGGTGATGTTCATCGCCAGCCGCGGCCGGTTCTCGATGAACCACTGCATGCGCCGCTTGAAGCCGGGGAAGAGGTCGGCGACCTCGCTCTCGAGCGTCTCGATCGCGAACAGCGGGATCAGGCCCACCATCGAGCGTACCTTGAGCGGCTCGTGACTGCCGTCGGGGCGGCCGAGGACGTCGTAGTAGAAGCCGTCCTCCTCGTCCCACAGCTCCACCCCCTGGCCGACGAAGTTGTTCATCGCGTCGCAGATGTAGACGAAGTGCTCGAAGAACTTGCTGGCGACGTCCTGGTACACCGGATTCTCCTGCGCCAGCTCGAGCGCGATCGCGGTCATGTTGAGGCAGTACATGCCCATCCAACTGGTGGCGTCGGACTGCTCGATGTGCCCGCCGGTCGGCAGCGGCGCGCTGCGGTCGAAGACGCCGATGTTGTCGAGGCCGAGGAACCCGCCCTCGAAGACGTTGCGGCCATCGGCGTCCTTGCGGTTCACCCACCAGGTGAAGTTGAGCAGCAGCTTGTGGAAGACGCGCTCGAGGAAGGCGCGGTCGCCCTTGCCGTGGCGCTTCTGCTCGATCTTGTAGACGCGCCACGCGGCCCAGGCATGCACCGGCGGGTTGACGTCGCCGAAGGCCCATTCGTACGCCGGCAGTTGGCCGTTGGGGTGCATGTACCACTCGCGCAGCATCAGCACGAGCTGCTGCTTGGCGAACTCGGGGTCGACCAGCGCCAGCGGGATGCAGTGGAAGGCGAGGTCCCAGGCGGCGTACCAGGGGTACTCCCACTTGTCGGGCATCGAGACGACGTCGGCGTTGTTGAGATGCGACCAGTCGCGGTTGCGCCCGTGGCGCCGCTGGCGCGGCGGCTCCGGCCCGGCCTGGTCGCCGCGCAGCCAGCGGTCGACGTCGTAGTGGTAGAACTGCTTGCTCCACAGCACGCCCGCGAGCGCCTGCCGCATGACCTCGCCGCCGTCCTCCGACAAGGTGGACGGGATGATGCGGGAGTAGAACTCGTCGGCCTCCTCGCGGCGCTCGGCGAAGACGCGCTCGAAGGCGTGGCCGAAGGGGCTCGCCAGGTCGCGATCGCAGAAGCGCAGCTCGAAGCGGCGCGAGCCGCCGGCGGGAACGTCGACGACGTAGTGGGCCGCCACCTTGGTGCCGCGGCACTCGGGGTTCACCGCGTCGACCGCGCCGTGGACGACGTAGTCGTTGACGCCGTCCTTCACGTAGGGCTGCTCGTTGGGCACGCCGAACAGCCGCTGGGTGTTGGTCTCGTTGTGGGTGAAGAGCAGCGGCGGCGCGCCGGCGCAGTAGAGGCGGCGGGCGCCGTAGTACCAGTGGTCGAGCTCGACCGCGCTCGCGCCCGCGGGCGCCTTCCCCTGCGCCAGCGACGGACGTCGCTCGCCGCCGCCCCACGACCAGGTGTTGCGGAACCACAGCGTCGGCAGCACCTGCAGATGCGCGGCCGCCGGGCCGCGGTTGAACACCTCGATGCGCACCAGCACGTCCTCGGGCGAGGCCTTGGCGTACTCGACGAACACGTCGAAGTAGCGGTCGCCGTCGAACACGCCGGTGTCGAGCAGCTCGTACTCGAACCCGCCGCGCCCGCGGCGCCGGTTCTCCTCCACCAGACGGGCGTATGGGAACTCCGACTGCGGATACTTGTAGCGGAAGCGCATGTACGAGTGCGTCGGCGTGCTGTCGAGGTACCAGTAGTACTCCTTCACGTCCTCGCCGTGGTTGCCCTCGTTGCCGGTCAGACCGAAGAGGCGCTCCTTGAGGATCGGGTCGTGTCCGTTCCACAGAGCGAGCGAGAAGCACAGGTACTGGTGGCGGTCGCACAGACCGGCGATGCCGTCCTCGTTCCAGCGATAGGCGCGCGAACGGGCGTGGTCGTGGGGGAAGTACTCCCAGGCGTTGCCGTGGGGGCTGTAGTCCTCGCGTACCGTTCCCCAGGCGCGATCGCTGACGTACGGCCCCCAGCGCTTCCAATGCGAGGTACGATCGCGCGATTCGCGCAGGCGCTTCTCTTCCGCGGTCTCTTTCATGGCTCCACCAGTTGGACGACGTGGCCGGTCGGGTCGCGCAGGCTCACCCCGGCGCGATAGCCGAGCGCAGTATCGGGCAGGCGCACGGCTCCCGGCGAGACCCACTCGAACCGGCCCGCCCGCGCCGCATCCGCCGCTTCCTCGGCGTCGTGTGTGATCAGACGCGTCTGCCCGTGGGTCAGATCGTTGGCGCCGGCGTCGGCCGGCACCGGCCGGCCGCGGCGCGGCGCCAGGTACTCGAGCAGCTCGATGCCGGGGCCGGCGGCCGCGCGCAGGCCGGTGATGCGCAGGCGCGCGCCGAAGACGTTGTTGAGGTGCTCCTGCTCGCTGCCCCAGTTCTCGCTCTCGCCGGCGACGCGCAGGCCGAGCAGGTCGCGATAGAAGGCGAGGCTGCGCTCGGTGTCGGCGACCACGATGGCGGTGTGGTCGATGCCGAGGAACAGCGCCGCGCCGGGCTTCTGCCAGCGCGGCTCGCCCTTTCCCGGCGGGAAGTGGATCGCCTCCAGCGCATGGCCGTCGGGATCCTTGAAGTAGAAGGCCTCGATGCCGCCGGCGGACGGGTTCCAGTCGGGTAGCCGCTGCGGGCCGGAGGAGGCGTGCTCGACGCGATGGGCGCGCAGGTGCCGGTAGGCCTCGTCCATGTCGCGCACCACCAGCGCGAGATGCTGGAACCAGTGATCGTCGCTGCGGGCGTCGACCGGCGCCGGCCGGCCGCGCGGCGCCAGGTACTCGGTGAGTGCGATCTCCTCGTCTCCCAGGCGCAGGCGCGCGACCCGCTTGCGCACCCCGAAGAGGCCGTCGAGGCGCTCGTGCGCCTCGCCCGTCACCTCCGTCTCGGCAACCCGCTCGAAGCCGAGCACGCGGGTGTAGAAGTCGAGCGAGCGGTCGAGATCGGAGACGGTGAGCCCGACGCCGTCGACGCGCGTCGCGAGCTGCGCCTGCGCGGGTTGGCAGAACAGCAGGAGGAGAGCCAGGGCGAGCGCACCGCCGCTCTGGATGGGCGCGACCGATGCGTGCCAGCGACAGACGAAGGGGCAGGGCGAGGTCTGGTCGTGCACCAGCTTGGCGCAGTAGACGCGCTGCCAGCCGCGCAGCCGCAGGTACGCCTCGGCCGCCAGCAGCATGCCCAGCGGCGGCGCGCTGAAGTAGATCCACCACCCATGCCAGACGCCCGCCGGCAGCGCCGACGCAACCGTGCGCGCCGGGTTCATGCTCATCCCCGAGATCGGCGCCTCGAAGGTGATGTAGAGCGCCAAGAGCGCGCCGGTGAAGAGCGGCGTGAAGCGCGACAGGCGCGGCTGGTTCGAGACCAGCAGGACGGTCGACATCAGCGCGAACGACATCGCCACCTCGGCGGCGAAGGCGGCGGCGGCGCCGTGGGCGCCGGGCTCGGTGACGGCGTAGCGCACCTGCGGGTGGGCGATGACGTCGCCCAGCAGCGCCTCGGCCACGAGCACGCCCGCCACGCCGCCGGCGAACTGCGCGAGGACGTAGAAGGCCGCGTCCCACGGCGCGATCCGGCCGAGGCGCAGGTAGGTCAGCGTCACCGACGGATTGAAGTGCGCCCCCGAGCGACGGCCGAGCGGCGAATAGACGATGGCGACCGCCGTCGCCGCCATCGCCAGGCCCATCAGCGCCATGCGCAGGAACGGCGGCCAGGCGCTCGCGCCCGAGCCCGGATGGAACAGCAGCGCGCTGAAGAGGCAGGCGGAGAGCATGAACAGGCCCAGCTCGGCGCCTTCCATCAGGTACTCGGGCCAGTGTTCGCGCACGGCGGCCACGGCGGGCCGCCGCCCGCTCGGGGCGTTGGCGGTCACTCGGACTCCTCTCGGATTCGGGGCCGGCGCGCGTCAGCGCGTCCAGCGCAACCAGGTCTGGAACAGCTTCTTGACCAGTGGGCTCAGCAACGTGCGCCGGTAGGCGTCGCCGCACTGGCGCATCGCCTCGGCCTGCGTCGGGTAGGGATGGATCACGCTCGCCAGCGCGCCCAGGCCGACGCCGCCGGCGATCGCCACCGCAACCTCGCCGATCATCTCGCCGGCGTGGCGCGCCACGATCGTCGCGCCGACGATCTGGTCCTTGCCCTTGCGCACGTGGATCTTGACGAAGCCCTCTTCCTCGCCGTCGGCGACGGCGCGGTCGACCTCGGCCATGCGGCGCACGAAGGTGTCGATCTCGATGCCCGCCTGCGCCGCGTCGCGCTCGTACATGCCGACGTGCGCGACCTCGGGGTCGGTGTAGGTGCACCACGGCATCACCAGCGAGCCGAGCTTGCGCCGCGGCCCGGGAAAGAGCGCGTTCTGGATGACGATGCGGGCGGCGGCGTCGGCGGCGTGGGTGAACTTGTGGTCCATGCAGACGTCACCGGCGGCGAAGATGCGCGGGTTCGAGGTGCGCAGGTGGTCGTCGACCTCCACCCCGCGCGCGCCATACGACACGCCCGCCGCTTCCAGCCCGAGGCCCTCGACGTTGGCGGCCCGGCCGGCGCCGACCAGGATCGCGTCGACGGTGGTGAAGTGCTCGTGCGGCCCCGTCTGGTAGTACAGCCGCACCCCGTCGGCGCCGCGCTCGGCACGGGTGATGCGGCTGTTCATCTCCAGTGCGATGCCTTCGCGCACGAAGGCGCTCTGCACGATCTCCGCCGCGTCGGCGTCCTCGCGCGGCAGGATGTGAGGCGTGTCGTTGAACAGCACCACCTCCGAGCCCAGGCGGCGGAAGGCCTGCGCCAACTCGCAGCCGATCGGCCCGCCGCCGATGACGGCGAGGCGGCGCGGGCGCTCGGTGAGGTTGAAGACCGTCTCGTTGGTGAGAAAGCCGACGTCCTCGAGCCCGGGGATCGCAGGGTGCGCGGCGCGCGCGCCGGTGGTGATCACCGCCTTCGAGAAGCGCAGGGTGCGGCCGCCGACCTCGACGCTGTCGCGGCCGTTGAAGCGGGCCTGGCCGACGTAGACGTCGACGCCGAGCTCGTCGCGGAAGCGGCGCGCCGAATCGTGGTGGCTGATGCGCGCCCGCAGCCGCCGCATGCGCTCCATCACGGCGCCGAAATCGACCGCCGTGCCGGCGGGCACGCGCACGCCGAGGGTCTCGGCGTGCCGGAGCTCGCCGATCACGCGCGCCGGGCGGATGATGCATTTCGAAGGCACGCAACCGACGTTGAGGCAGTCGCCGCCCAGCAGGTGGCGCTCGATCAGAGCCACCTTCGCGCCCAGACCGGCCGCGCCCGCGGCCGACACCAGGCCGGCGGTGCCGGCGCCGACGACCACCAGGTTGTAGCGCCCCGCCGGCTCCGGGTTCACCCAGTCGGGCGGGTGGACGTTGGCGAGCAGCTCGAGGTTGTGGGAATCGCGCGGCTGCACGTCCGGATCGAGGCGCAGGTGCGCAGCCGCGGCGGCCGTGCTATCTCCCCCGCGACCCGCGCCTCCCAGGATCTCCGCCGCCATGAGCGCCCCCTTAGCCCGGCTGTTTCGCATTGTCACGGCAGTGGATGCAGCTCGCATGTCTCGGTCCGTTCTCGACGGCGCTGTGATGCGAGCGCGCCCGCGGCGGTTACGCGCAACCGCCGAGCCGCGGCCGACATCGAAGCGCGCATGAGAACGGACGGCCCCCTGCCCATGCCCCCTCGCAAGACGACCCCCCGCAGCAAGGCGACGCGCCAGCGCGCGCCGCGTCGCACCGCAAAGGCGGCGGAGACCGCGGCGCCCTCCCCTCTGCCCGCGCCGCTGCGCCCGCCGCGCGCCGTCCTCGCCGACCCGGCGCAGGCGCTCGCGCTCGAATGGCTCGAGGCCAACGGGCTCGGCGGCTACGCCTCCGCCACCGTCCTCGGCGCGCACACGCGCCGCTACCACGGCCTGCTGATCGCGGCGACCAAGCCGCCGACGCAGCGTACCGTCCTCTTCCACCGGATCGACGAGGTGGTGACCACCGCCGCGGGCTCGTTCGAGCTCGCCACCAACCTCTACCATCCCGACGTCGTCCACCCGCAGGGATACCGCCATCTCGCCGGCTTCGCCCTCGACCCGTTCCCCACCTGGGTGTGGGAAGTGCCGGGGGCGCTGGTCACGAAGACGGTCTTCATGCCGCGCGGCCGCAACGCGGTGGTGGTGCGCTATCGCGTCGAGCGCGTCGGCGACGCTCCGGTGAAGCTGACGGCCCGCCTCTTCGTCAATGGACGCGACCATCACCAGGAGACGCACGCCAACGACGCCTTCCAGCGCGAGGTGGCGCAGAGCCGCGAAGGGCGTCTGCTGCGGATGACGCCCTACGCCGGCGGGCCCTCGCTCTGGCTGGCGCACGACGGCGCCTTCGCCGCCGACCCCGCCTGGTACTTCAACTACCGCCACAGCGCCGAGAGCGCGCGCGGGCTGAACGACCACGAGGACGCTTACACGCCGGGCGTGCTGCACTGCGAGGTGCCCGACGAGGGCTCGCTCGCGCTCGTCGCCTGGAGCGAGCCCTGCGGCTTCGACGCCGACGTCGACGCCGGCGCGCTCGCCGCCGAGCTCGAAGCCGCGGAGCGGACGCGGCGCGCGGCGCTGGCCGAGCCCTGGCGTTCGGAACCGGCGGAGGTCGCGCGCCTGGCGTGCGCGGCCGACCAGTTCCTCGTCTGGCGCGCCGGGCCGGAGGCCGCCGAGCCGCAGCCCGACGATCCACCGGCGACCGCGATCGCCGGCTACCCGTGGTTCACCGACTGGGGCCGCGACACGCTGATCTCCCTCCCGGGGCTGGCGCTGGTGACGGAGCGCTACGACAGCGCGCGGCGCATCCTGCGCACCTTCGTCGACCACCTCGACCGCGGCATGGTGCCCAACTACTTCCCCGACGCCGGCCAGAACCCCGAGTACAACACCATCGACGCGACCCTCTGGCTGTTCCACGCCGTGCACCGCTACCTGGCGCGGACGCGCGACCGCGACTTCGCCCGCGCCGTCTACGAGCCGCTGGTCGAGACCATGCGCTGGCACGTGCGCGGCACGCGCTACGGCATCCGCGTCGACGACGACGGGCTGCTGACCTGGGATGCGCCGGGCGTGCAGCTCACCTGGATGGACGCGCGCGTCGGCGACTGGGTGGTGACGCCGCGACGCGGGAAGCCGGTCGAGGTCAACGCGCTCTGGTTCAACGCCCTCGGCGCGCTCGGCGCGCTGGCCAAGGAGCTCGGCGACCAGGCGGTCGCGCGCGAGGTCGGTGCGCTCGCCGCCCGCTGCCGCGACGGCTTCGCCGCCTTCTGGAACGCCGAGCACGACTGCCTCTACGACGTGCTCACCCCGGACGGCCCCGACGCCTCGCTGCGGCCCAATCAGGTCTTCGCCGCCAGCCTGCCCTTCCCGCTGCTGACCGGCGAGAGGGCGCGCGCGATGCTGACGCAGGTCGAGCGCGAGCTGCTCACGCCCGTCGGCCTGCGCAGCCTGGCGCCGAGCGATCCCGCCTACCGCAGTCGCTACGGCGGCCCGATGGCGCAGCGCGACGGCGCCTACCACCAGGGCACGGTGTGGGCCTGGCTCATCGGTCCGTACGTCGACGCCATGGTCGCCTGCGCGCCGCGCAAGGCCGCCGCCCGCGAGCGCGCGAGAGAGATCCTCGCGCCGCTGCTGGCGCAGGTCGCGCAGGCCGGCCTCGGCAGCATCGGCGAGATCTTCGACGGCGACCCGCCGCACACCCCCAACGGCTGCCCCTGGCAGGCCTGGAGCGTCGCCGAGGTGCTGCGCGCCTGGGTCGAGCACGCGCGGTAGGATTGCGGCAGGAACTCGGAGCCGGGACCGTCAGGGAGCGGTTGGCCCCGCGCTGGAACGGGGGCAACCGCTCCCTGACGGTCGCGGCTCCGATGATCTGCCGGTGGTGACGGAGAGAAGAACGCGGAGAGAGTGCGGTTACGAGCCCGTCGCCAGCACGGCGAGCGCTTCGGCGTACATGCCGCGCTTGATCGTACCCATGGTGGTGCGGTCCTTGTCGGCGATCGGGGCGACGCGCGCCACCGCCCGACTCAGAACCTCGTCGGCCGGCGCGGCTTCGTCGACGATGCCGCGGCGCACCGCATCCTCGGCGCCGAAGCGGCCGCCGGAGAGCAGAACGTCGCGGAAGGTCTGCGGCGTCAGGCGCGCCTTGATCAGCGCCGTCATGCCGGCCGCGAAGGGCAGCTTGAGATCGATCTCCGGCAGGCAGAAGTAGCCGCGGTCGGCGCGCATGACGCGGAAGTCGTGCGCCAGCGCCAGCATCGCCCCGCCGGCGAAGGCGTGGCCGTTCATCGCCGCCACCGTCGGCAGCGGGAACGCCATCAGCCGGCCGAAGAAGCGGATGAAGTCCTGGATGAACGAGCCCGCCTCGGCGGCGCCGTCGCCGCTCAGCCACTGCAGGTCGAGGCCGTTGGAGTAGAACTTGTCCTCGCCGACGGTCACGAGAGCGCCCGCGCCACCGTCCGCCTCGACCTCGTCGAGCGCGGCGCCGAAGCGATCGAGGAAGCCGCGGTTGAAGCGGTTCTCGCCTTGGCGCATCCGCAGAACGTACACCGGCCCCTGCTTCTCGACGTCGATCATGTCAGCTCCTCCCGGGGACGTTGTGGCCGGTGCGCAAGGTTGCGGCAAGGCGTCTGGAGTGCGGCGGTTCCCGCCGCTCTGGTTCGTTCGCCGGGAATCCAGAGCGGTGGGTAGCGCGGCTCTGCAGATCAGCGCAGCCGCGGCAGGACGTAGCGGCCGACCCAGTCGCACTCGTCGGCGTGTGGGTAGCCCGAGAGAATGAACGCCTCGAGGCCGAGGTCCATGTAGGCGCGCAGCTTGTTCACCACCTGGTCGGGGTCGCCGACGATCGCCGCGCCGCAGCCGCTGCGGGCGCGGCCGATGCCGGTCCACAGGTTCTCCTCGACGAAGCCCTCGTCGTCGGCGGCGTCGCGCATCTCCGCCTGGCGGCGAACGCCCTCGGAGGCGTGGTCGAGCGATTTGCGGCGGATCTCGTCGCCGGTCGGCGCGTCGAGGCGGCTGAGCAGGTTGCGCGCGTGGGCGCGCGCCTCGGACTCGCTCTCGCGCACGATCACGTGCACGCGGTAGCCGAAGCGCAGCGTGCGCCCGTGGCGCGCGGCGCGCGCGCGCATGTCGTCGAGCAGGACGCGCAGCGCCGGGATCGGCTCGGGCCACATCAGGAACACGTCGGCCTCGGCCGCCGCCGCCTCGCGCGCGTCCTCCGACAGGCCACCGAAGTAGAAGGGCGGGCAGCGGCCCGATACCGGTCGCACCGCCGGCGGCTCGATCTCGAGCTGCCAGAACTCGCCGCGGTGCCGCAGGCCGTCACCGTTCAGCAGAGCGCGCAGGATTTGCATGCACTCGCGGGTGCGCAGGTAGCGCGGCCCGGAGGGCAGCGGCGCGCCCGGCAGGTCGCTGGAGATGATGTTGATCGTCAGCCGCCCGCCCAGCATGCGGTCGAGGGTCGCGAGCTGGCGTGCGAGCTGCGGCGGAAACATCTCGCCGCAGCGCACCGCCACCAGCAGTCTGATGCGCGAGGTCAGCGGCGCGACCCCGCCGGCGAACGCGATGCTGTCGATGCCGAGGGCGTAGCCCGAGGGGCAGAGGATGTTGTCGAAGCCGTTGCGCTCGGCGGCGAGGAGGACGTCGCGGCAGTGCGGGAAGGAGGAGCGCAGCTTCGGATCGGGCACGCCGAGGTACTCGTAGTCGTCGTCGCAGAGCGGGCAGAACCAGGCGAGTTCCATGCTGGGACCTCAAAGCACGTCTGGAGTGCGGCGTGAAGCGCCGCTCTGGATTCTGCCGGGAACGATCGAGAGCGCCGCTTCACGCCGCACTCCAGATCACGGCAGCGCCTCGCCCTGCGAGGCGACGACGATGCGATACCAGTCCTGGCGCGTCAGGCCGACGCGCAGCGCCGCCGCGCTCTCGCGGATGCGCACCGGGTTCTGCGTGCCGAGGATGGGGATCGCGCCCGCGGGGTGGACCAGCACGAAGGCCAGCGCGACCGCCGTGCGCGGCACGCCCTCGCGCGCCGCGATCTCGTCCAGGCACGCGATCAGCCCCGCCAGCCGCTCGCCCTGCGGCTCGGCGCGCGCCGCGGCCGGCTCGAGGCCGAGCAGGCCGCGCGCCAGCGGGCTCCATGCCAGCGGCGTCACGCGGTGCTGCAGGCACTGGTCGAGCACACCGTCGCGCAGCGCCGCCAGATGCCAGCAACTGAGCTCCGGCTGGTGGGTCGCGAGCGGGAACGGCAGCGCCGCCTGCAGCGCCTCGAACTGGGAAGCGGTGTAGTTCGACACCCCCATCTCGCGGATCTTGCCCTCGCGCCGGAGCTGGTCGAAGGCGGCGGCGATCTCGTGCGGGTGGCCGAGAAAATCGGGGCGGTGGATCTGGTAGAGGTCGATGGTCTCGACCTGCAGCCGCCGCAGCGAGCCCTCGCACGAGCGCAGGATGTGGGCGCGGCTCGAGTCGTAGGGCACGCCCGGCACGATGCCGCACTTTGTCGCGATCAGCATGCCGTCGCGCAGCCCGGGCGCGTCGGCGAGCACGCGCCCGAAGAGCTCCTCCGCCGCCCCTTCGCCCCCGTAGATGTCGGCGTGGTCGAACAGGTCGATGCCGATCTCCCGCGCCGCCTCGATCTTCTCGCGCCCGCGGCGCACGTCGGTGCCGGCGAAGCGCCAGCAGCCATAGGCGAGCGGGAAGGCGCGCAGGCCAGTGCGGCCGAGCGGCCGTGGCGAGGGGTCGATGGCGAGAGGTGTCATGGCGCTGGCCATAGCACGGAGCGCGACCCCTCCGTCGAGCGTCGCGGCGCGCTCACGGGCGCGATTCCCGCAGCCAGCGCAGCACGCCGAGGATCGCGAGCACGATCATCAGGTGCACGCCGATCATCGGCGGCCAGCCGACGAGGTAGAGGACGTCGTTGGCGAGGCCGGGCTGGAAGGGGCCGCCGCCGAAGGCGAGGCCGCGGGTGCCGAAGAGCGGGTGCAGCATCGGCGGCAGGGTGAAGAGCCAGGCGGCGGTCAAGGCGGACCAGAAGAGAACGGCGAAGGCGCGCTCGCCGAGGCGCATGTACTGGCCGCCGAAGGCGAGGCCCATCAGCAGCAGCCCCTGGGTGATGCCTTCCATGTGCGCCATGCGCCAGGCACGCGAGTCCCCCGGCACCTGCACGTCGACGCTGCCGGGGACCGGGAACAGCACGATCTGGCCGAGGAGGTGGAAGAACCACGCCCAGCCCGACAGCATCGCGGCCGCGATCAGGCCGAGGCCGTTGAGGAACAGCAGCGCGCGCTGGCGTTCCGGCATCATCGCTTCGGCCGGCGCTTGCCGCCGTGCGTCGGCTTGACGACCGAGGCCAGGCGCGCGGGCCCGACCTCGGCGGCTCCGGCGCGGGCGATGGCCTGACGCAGCAGAGCGCGCAGCTCCGGTCGCTTCAGGTCGGCGGCCGAGGCGACGCGCAGGTGGCGGATCGCCTTGCCGCTGCCCTCGAGCACGCCGGCGGGGTCGTCGAGGTCGGCGCCGTGGTGGAAGCCGAGGTTGACGTGCCGGCTGTAGACGGCGACGTGGCAGATGCCGTCGCGCGTCTTGGGCGTGAGGCCGTAGCTGATGGCGACGCCGTTGTAGGCGTCGTAGATGTTCTCGTGACAGGCGCCCAGCTCCGCCAGCACGACGCGCCGCAGCGCCAACGCCAGCTCGCGCACGGCGGGGTCGTAGGGCGCGAGAAACGCGAGCAGCTCGGCGGGCGGTGCGGCGGCCATGGCGGCGCTTGTACGGCGGCGAGGCGCCAGCCTGCAAGCTCTGGAGCGCGGCGGCCCCCGCCGCGCTCCAGAGCTTTCGCGGCGGCCCCAGGGATGCCACCATGCGCGGCGTGAGCGAGCTGCTCGACCGGATCGCGGCCGTGGTCGGCGCGCACGGCCTGATCGCCGACGCGGCGGAGATGGAGCCGTACGTGCTCGACTGGCGCCGCCGCTACCGCGGCCGAGCGCTGGCGGTGGTGCGGCCGGCGTCGACCGAGGAGGTGGCAGAGGTCGTCCGCCTCTGCGCCGCGACCCGCACCGGCATCGTGCCGCAGGGCGGCAACTCGGGCCTGTGCGGCGGCGCCACGCCCGACGCCTCCGGCACGCAGATCGTCCTCAACCTGTCCCGCCTGAACCGCGTGCGCGCGCTCGACCCGCTCAACGACACGATGACGGTCGAGGCCGGCTGCACGCTGGCGGCGGCGCAGGAGGCGGCGCGCGGCGCCGGCCGCCTCTTCCCGCTCAGCCTCGCGGCCGAGGGTACCTGCGAGATCGGCGGCAACCTCTCCACCAACGCCGGCGGCACCGCCGTGCTGCGCTACGGCAACATGCGCGAGCTCACCCTCGGCCTCGAGGTCGTACTCGCCAGCGGCGAGGTGTGGGACGGCCTGCGCGGCCTGCGCAAGGACAACACCGGCTACGACCTGAAGCAGCTCTTCATCGGCGCCGAGGGCACGCTCGGCGTCGTCACCGCCGCGGTGCTGAAGCTCTTCCCCCTGCCCCGCGGCCGCGCCACCGCGATCGCCGGGCTCGATTCTCCGCGCACGGCGATTGCGCTGCTGGCGCACGCCCGCGACCGCTTCGGCGCGCGACTGACGACGTTCGAGCTGTTCTCCGATCTCTGCCTCGAGCTCGTGCTGCGCCACTTTCCCGACTGCCGCCCTCCCCTCGCCGCGCCCTCCCCGTCGTACGTCCTGCTCGAGCTCACCGACGGCGAGAGCGATGCGCCGCTGCGCGCGCTCCTCGAGCGCGGACTGGCGGAGGCGATGGAGTCCGGCCTGGTGCGCGATGCCGCCCTCGCCGCCAGCGCCGCCCAGGCCGACGCTCTCTGGGCCCTGCGCGAGAACATCAGCGAGGCGCAGGCGCGCGAGGGCAACAACATCAAGCACGACGTCTCGCTGCCGGTGTCGGCGATCGACGCCTTCGTCGAGCACGCCGGCGCCGAGCTGGCGCGCGCTCACCCGGCCGTGCGGGTCGTCTGCTTCGGCCACCTCGGCGACGGCAACCTGCACTACAACGTCTCGCCGCCTGCAGGTGGCGACCCGATCGCGTTCCTCGCCCATCAACCGGCCATCAACCGCATCGTGTACGACGCCGTCGCCCGTTTCGGCGGCTCGATCAGCGCCGAGCACGGCCTGGGGCAGCTCAAGCGCGAGGAGATCCTGCGCTACAAGGCGCCACTGGAGATGGAGCTGATGCGCGCGATCAAGGCCGCGCTCGATCCCCTCGGCATCATGAACCCGGGCAAGGTGCTGTGATCTGGAGTGCGGCGTGCAGCGCCGCTCTGGCTGGTCCGCGAGCGATCCAGAGCGGCGGGGACCGCCGCACTCCAGACGGCTCCGCCGCCGCGACGCGAAGCGCCTGGAGAGCGGCGGGGACCGCCGCGCTCCAGATCACCCGCGGCGTACCAGGCGGAGAGTGACGACTCCCAGCACCGCCACCGCCAGGGCGAGCACGATCCACACCGCCGCCTGCTGCAAGGCCGCGTCGCCGGCGCCGCCGAGCCAGCGGTGACGCCAGCCGCGCGCTGGGTTCTCCTCGAGCGCGCCGGCGCGCGCCGGCACGCTGGCGACCGAGAGCACCGCGTCGCGCGCGTCGGCGAGGTCGTAGCGCGGTGCGCTCGCCTGCGGATCGCCCAGCAGGAGGAAGTAGTCGCCGCGCGGCGCGATCAGGTACAGGTCCGGCACCTGCACCAGCGCGCGCGCAGCGCGAATCGCGAGCGGCGCTTCGTCGCCGTCGTCGACGCGCAACTCGAGGCGCTCGAGCGCCGCGGCGTGGACGGCGATCGTGGTCGTGCCGGCAGCCGCGCCGAGGCGCGCCAGCTTGCCCGCCGCCACCTCGCGCTCGGCGCCGCCGCGCTCGACCCCGACGACGCGGTACGGCCGACTGAAGAACGGCTGCTCGACCGCGAGCTCGATCGACTCGACGCGCAGCGGGGCCTGCGGCAGCGCCAGGGGGTAGGTGGAGACGCCCCCTTTGCTCGCGACCGCGCCGACCGCCAACTCGACCGAGGCGAGCGCCGCGGCGCGGTGCAGGAGGTACGGGCGCTGCCGCCCTTCGCCGTCCGTCACCCGCAGGTCGGCCAGGTCGGCGCGCGCGCGGGCCAGGTCTTCCGGCTCGAGCCGCAGGCGCACGAGCCCGTCGGGCGACGCGCCGACGTGCAACGGGCGCCGATGCGAGTAGTCGCCGGCATCGACGACGGCGCCCGGCTGCATCGCGAACGCCAGCAGCGGCGTTTCGTCGAACTCCGGATTGGGCCGCAGCGCCCGCAGCGCGGCGGGACGGGAGCGGCCGCGGTCGAGCAAGGCGGCCGCCAGGCGTGCGACCTCGCCGCGCGCGACCGACTGCGACGGCGAGAGCTGCTCGAGGTCGTAGCGGGCGCGTTCCACCCGGCCGCCGCCGAAGCGCAGCACGCCGGTGTCGGGCAGGTCGAAGTACAGCACCGGTTGTCGCACCTCGGCGGTGACGAGCAGATCCTCGAGCGCCGGGCTGTCGCCGTCGGCGATCTCCAGTCGCAACCGGTCGCCGCGCGCCGGCGCCAACCGCACCTCGCTCTGCGCGACCTCCTTGCCGAGGCGGACGCGGAAGACGGTGGCGCGCGCCAGCACCTGACCCGTTTCCCCCTGGCGCACGTCCTCGACCGTCACGGCGCGGTAGTACGTCGGGGTCGAGGACTCCAGCCGGATGACGTCGGGCACGACGCCGTCGGGGCGCGCCACCTCGACGATCGTGGTGCCGTTCTCGCGCCGGCGAGACAGGATCTCGAGCGGTAGCACGGCGCGCTCGCCGCGGTCGAAGAGCGTGGTCGCGCGCAGCCGCAGGCGCGGCTCGAGAAAGGCGCCGTCGGCGCCCTCGAGCGTCACCCGCAGACGCGGTCCGTCGACCTCGGGAACGACCACGGCGGTGCGCGCGACCTCGCTCTCGCGCAGACGGTAGATGGTCGCCTCCGCGCGCGGCCGGGCGACGCCGTCGGCGGCGACGTCGGCGAGGGCGACGGCGCGGACGAACTCGGCGCGCGGGCTGTCGAACAGCAGCTCCCAGCGCGCCCCTGGCGGCGGCGGCGGCAAGGCCACGTCGTACTGCTCGCGAAAGAGCGCCGGCTGATGCTCGGGGGTGTGCTGCTCGCGGCGTACGTCGAGCACCTCCGCCTCGACCGTCTCGCGCGCCTCGCGCACCTCGCCGCTGCGCAGGCCGCTGTCGACCACGAACGCCACTTCGCGGCCGGCCGAATCGAAGACGCGCACGTCGGAGAGGTCGGCGCGCGACTTCGCGATCACCTCCGGCGGGAGGACGAGGCGCAACAGCGTGCCGTCGCCGCCGGCTTCCAGCGGCACGATCTCCGCCTGCCAGGCGAACAGCCGGGCGAGGTCGGCGGCGCGCGCCGAGATCGCACCCACCAGGAGGCAGAGCACGAGCAGCGCCAGCTTCGCCGCCACCGCCGGCCCCAGCACCCCAGCGGAGCCGCGACCGTCAGGGAGCGGTTGGCAGCGCGGTGGCACGAGACCAACCGCTCCCTGACGGTCGCGGCTCCGCTGTCCTGCAAACGTCCAACCGGGTGGCGAAATGCGCCTCATCCCTCCTCCGCGGAGCGCAGCACGAAGCGCTGGTACGCCAGCGACACGGCGATCAGGGAGACCGCCAGGCCGAGCAACGAAGCGACGCGGTAGAGATCGGTGAGCTCGCCCAGGTCGTAGAGGAACACTTTGGCGATGGTGACGATCATCAGCCCGAGGCTGACCCAGCGCACGCCGACGCTGCGCAGGCGCACCCCGGCCGCGAGCAGCGCCAGGGCGTACAGCGCCCAGGTGATCGACATGGCGAGGTCGCGCGCCGGCATGCGCGCGAGACTGACCTCGAGGCTGGTCCCGGCCGAGAACCAGTCGGCGATGGCGAGATTGAGCCAGACGAAGATCGCCAGCATGCCGGCGAAGCCGAGCAGCACCGCGCCCAGCGGACGACCGCGCGCGTACCAGCCGCTCTCCCAGGGGCGCGCCCGCTCGATCTCGAGCCGGCGCAGCACCTGCGCCCCGACGAGCATCGCCGCCGCCGGCACGAGGTAGGTGTAGAAGAGCCAGTTGACGATCCGCCAGGAGGGACGCGGGTAGTAGCCCAGCACCGCCGGGTTGGCGATCAGCCGCACGGTGACCGCCAGCAGCAGGGCGACTCCCACGACCTTCAACCAGACGACGTCGAAGCGGCGCCACAGCAGGATCAGGCCGACGCCCTCGAGCGCCCAGGCGATGGTGATCCACGATTTCTCGAGCTGCAGCGGAATCGCCAGGGTGACGAAGCCGATGGCGGCGGCGAAGAACCACACCAGGTTGCGCGCGCGTGCCGGCTCGTCCGGCGCCCACAGCGAAGCCGCGCGCCGACCCTGCGCCGCCGCCAGCGCCCCCAGCGCGATCGGCAGCAGGCCGATGGCGGCATCGCCGAACGCCTGCAGCCACAGGACGCGCAGGGTGAGGAACCACGCCGCGCCCGCCAGCGCGGCGGCCGGCCAGGCCCAGAGGTCGCGCCGCAGGCGCGCGCCGGCGGCGAACGGCAGGGCCGCATGCGCCAGCACCGCACCGAGCTCGAGCGCGAGCAGCAGCGCGGCGCGCGGCCGCGGCGCGCCGACCCGCAACAGCCAGTCGAACTGGCTGAAGGCGCCCAGCGCCACCGCCGCCAGCAGCCACTCGCCGCGCCCGAGACGCGCACCGGCGAGCGCCATCAGCACGCTCAGCCCGAGGCCGGTGGCGAGGCCGAAGGGCGCCAGCTCCGGCGAGGCGGTCGCCTGGCGCGAGAGACCGAGGAGCGCCACCGCCGCGAAGGCCGCCGCCGCGTGCTCGGCCCACGGCCGCAGCTCGGCGCGGCGGAGCAGCGGCAGGAATTGCAGTGCGACGCCGGTCGCCAGCAGCAGCGCCCAGCCGGCGCGCTCGGGCAGCGCCAGCGCGCCGTTGGCGAGCGCGATCGCCAGCGCCACCGCCGCCACCACCTGCAGCCAGGCGCGCCGCGGCAGACCGGCGTGGTGCGCCAGCATCGCCGCGAGCGCGAACGACGCCGCGATCCACGGCCACGGCCCCTGCTCGAGCCGCCCCTGTCCGAGCACCAGCAGCAGCCAGAAGAAGCCGAGGTTGGCGACCAGCGCCGCGGGCGTGGAGGTGGCCCAGAGCGGCGGCGGATCCTCCGCGCCGGCGTGCGGAGGGAAGCCTCGCTCGCGCTCGTCGCCGACCGCAGCGGCGCTTCTCCCCGAGCTCCAGGCCGCCAGGTGGAACACCAGCGCCAGCGCAACGCTGGTGCCGGCGACTTCCCACGCCAGCGGCGTCGACAGCACGCGCGCTGCGCTCCACACGCCCACCACCGCCAGGCTCGCCGAGGCCGCCGCCAGCCCCAGCCAGGCCACGCGCAACGCCCGCGCCAGCCAGGCGGCGCCGGCCGCCAGCGTCAGCGTCAACAACGCCAGCGGCAGCAGCCGCGGCGACAGCGCCGCCGACGAGGCGATATAGAGAATGAAGCCGAAGGGCAGCAGCACGCCGGCGGCCTGGATCGCCACCCAGGGCTGCTCGCCGCCCTCCTCCTCGTCGCCCCGGCCGGCGAGGGCGAACACCGCCGCCGAGATGCCGAGCAGCACCAGGCCGAGGGCGGCGCGCTCGGGCGTCATGCGCCAGGCGATCCAGGCGAAGAGATAGACGGCGGTCGCCGCCAGGCTGAGCAGGCCGAGCAGCGGCCAGCGCCGCCGGCGCGCGAGCTGCAGCAGGGCGAGGTCGAGCAGGAAGACGTAGGCGAACAGTCCGATCGGGTTGTCGACGCCGGAGGAGAGCAGGAAGGGGGTGGCGAAGCCGCCGGTCAGGCCGAGCAGCGCGATCACCAGCGACGCGTGCCGCCACGAGAGGGCGCAGCAGGCGGCGGTGATCGCGATCATCGCCACGAACGCCGCCGGCGTGCCGATCAGCCCGTAGAGCACGCGCGCCGCCCAGGTCGAGGCGTAGAGGACGACGACGCCGCCGCCTTCGACGGCATCGGCGGTGCCGGCGTAGGCGCGCCGGAGCCAACGCTCGGCCGCGACGATGCAGCCCGCGCCCGCGACCAGACCGCCGACGACCCGCAGCCAGGGCGGGATCCAGCCGTGCTCGATCGAGTAGCGGAAGAGGAAGATGCCGGCGAGCGCCAGGACGACGCCGCCCAGCACCGCCGCGCCGCGCACCCCCAACCACCGCTCCCAGTCGATCTTTGCACCGCGTTCGTCCGCCACGGGGCCGCGCTCGTCCGCACCGGGCTCGCGCGCCGCGTGCGGCGCGGCTGCGTCCGGACGGATGCTCTCCCCCACCGGCGCAGGAAGGCCGGGAACGGGGCGCACCTCGCCCGCGCCGGGCTCGCGCAACGCCTCCTCTTCCCGCTCGCCCTCCGCGCTGCCGGGGGGCGGCCATGTGCCGGCGCGATCGACCGCCCCCTCGCCGGCCTGCGGGAAAGGCGGCGGAAGGGCGCGCGGCTCGGCGTGCCGCGACTGCAGCTCCGCTTCGAGTGCGCGCAGCCGCTCCTCCAGCGCGTCGATACGCCTGGCGCGGCGCCAGGCGTAGAAGGCCAGAAACAGCGCCGCGATCGTCAGCAGGAGGTGCACGGCGGATTCTTCCGGCGCCCAGCATCCGGAGGCGAGCGGGCGAAGTCAAATCACCTCGCCGGCCGTCCCCCCTCGCCGGCCCGGCTCGAGCACGGCGTCCGCCTCGATCCGCGTCGATCCGCGTTCAGCCGCGGCTCGTTTCTGCCAGATCGAGCTGCGGTTGCGAGCCACCGCGACGCCGTGCTCTATGCAGCGCCATGAGCGACACCGTCCGCTACGGCATCATCGGCACCGGCATGATGGGGTGCGAGCACATCCGCAACCTCGATCTGATCGACGGCGCCGAGGTGACCGCGATCGCCGACAGCGACGAGCAGAGCCGCGGCTGGGGTCGCAACTTCGCCGGCGAGCACGTCGAGGTCTACCAGGACTACCGCGAGCTGCTGCGGCGCGCGCCGGTGGACGCCGTGGTCGTCGCGACGCCGAACTTCACCCACCACGACGTCCTCCAGGACGTCTTCCGCACCGCCAAGCACGTGCTGGTGGAGAAGCCGATGTGCACCGAGGTCGCCGACTGCCATCGCATCGTCGAGGCCGCCGCCCGGCACCCGGGGGTGGTGTGGGTCGGCATGGAGTACCGCTACATGCGCGCCGTCGACCATCTCATCGGCCGCGTGCACGCCGCCGAGCTCGGGCCGCTGCGCATGCTCGCCATCCGCGAGCACCGCTTCCCGTTCCTGCCGAAGGTCGGCGACTGGAACCGCTTCAACCGCAACACCGGCGGCACCCTGGTGGAGAAGTGCTGCCACTTCTTCGACCTGATGAACCTGATCACGCGCCGGAAGCCGGTGCGGGTCTACGCCTCGGGCGCGCAGGACGTGAACCACCTCGACGAGAGCTACGGCGGCGAGACCCCCGACATCCTCGACAACGCCTATGCCGTCGTCGACTTCCAAGGCGGCGCGCGGGCGCTGCTCGACCTCTGCATGTTCGCGGAGAACTCGCGCAACGAGGTCGAGATCGCCGCCACCTGCGACCGCGGCAAGATCGAGGCCTTCGTGCCCGAATCGCGCGTGGTCGTCTGCCGGCGCGACGGCAGCGCGCACGAGTCGCGCACCTTCGAGCTGCCGGCGGAGATCCGCTACGCCGGCGCGCACCACGGCTCGACCTACTACGAGCATCTCGCTTTTCTCGAAGCCGTGCGCAGCGGCGGCCACCCGGCCGTCAGTGCGCTCGACGGCGCCCTCGCCGTCGCCGTCGGCGCCGCCGCCGAGCAGTCGGCGCGCGAGCATCGCCCGGTCGAGCTGCGCGAGCTCGGCTTCTGATCCGGAGCGCGGCGGTGACCGCCGCAGTGAGTTGGCCAACGATCCAGAGCGGCGGTGACCGCCGTACTCCAGATCGGGTTTTCCCTACCCTCGGCGGTGGGAAATTCCCGGCTAGCCGACCTCCGCCGGGTTGCTAGGGAGGGGAGCGCTTCTCCCACCCACAACTCTCCCAAGGAGGAAGGACATGGCACACCACGGGTTCAAGCTGCGCGACGAGGCCGACGTTCCCGCGTGGCTCACGTTCGCGCCCGGCAAGTTCGGGCGGATGTTCCCCAAGCTGGCGCCGCTCGAGGCGCCGAAGGAAGCGTTCGAGGCGCTGGGCGCGGCGATGAAGGAGGAGGCCGCCGACATCAACGCGCCCGCCGGCGACAACGCCGCGATCCCCGCCGGCTTCACCTACCTCGGCCAGTTCGTCGATCACGACATCACCTTCGACACCACGCCGCTGCCGGAGGTCATGGTCGACCCGCTGGCGATCCACAACTTCCGCACCCCCAGCCTCGACCTCGACTGCGTCTACGGCAACGGCCCGGCCGCCCATCCGTTCCTCTACCAGCGCGAGGACGGCGCCAAGCTCCAGCTCGGGGCCACCGACCCGTCTCCCAACGAAGCGAACGTCCAGATCGAGGCGAAGCACAACGACCTGCCGCGCGGCGCCAACGGCTTCGCCCTGATCGGCGATCCGCGCAACGACGAGAACCTGCTGGTGGCGCAGACGCACGTCGCCTTCCTCAAGTTCCACAACGCCGTCGTCGACCACATCCGCGCCGGCGGCGCGCCCAAGGACTCCGACTTCTTCGAGGCGCGACGGCGCGTGACCTGGCACTACCAGTGGATCGTGCTGCACGACTTCGTCGGCCGCCTGATCGAGCCGGCGGTGCTCGGCGACGTGCTGCAGAACGGCCGCCGCTTCTTCACCTTCGGCCACGACGCCTTCATCCCGGTGGAGTTCTCGGCCGCCGCCTACCGTCTCGGTCACAGCATGGTGCGGCAGGAGTACAACTACAATCGCGTCTTCAACCCGAGCGAGGCGCGCCTCGCGCCGGCGACCTTCAACTTCTTCTTCCGCTTCACCGGCCTGTCGGGCGACGGCAGCAACGTGCCCGTGCCGAGCAACTGGATCATCGACTGGCGCCGCTTCTTCGAGCTCGGCCTCGGCTCCTCGACCGCGCCCAACAAGCCCACGCTCAACCCGACGCGCAAGCTCGACCCCTTCCTCGCGCCCGAGTTGCACGACCTGCGCGTGCCGCCCGGGAAGGAGAAGCGACTGCCCGTCCTCAACCTGCTGCGCGGCGCGCGCGCCGGCCTGCCCTCGGGCCAGGCGGTGGCCGCGGCGATGAAGGTCGCGGCGCTCGCCCCCGAGGACGTCGCCACGGGTCCCGACGGCGCGGTCGCCAAGGCGCACGGCTTCGATGCGCGCACGCCGCTCTGGTACTACATCCTCAAGGAAGCGTCGGTGGTGCACTCCGGCGCCCGCCTCGGGCCGGTCGGCAGCCGCATCCTGGCCGAGGTCTTCGTCGGCCTGCTCGAAGGCGACAGCCGCTCCTTCCTGGCGCAGGCGCCCGAGTGGAAGCCCACCCTGCCCTCCGCCACCCCGGGCCAGTTCACCATGGCCGACCTGATCCGCTTCCTCGGCGCGGGCGAGATCAACCCGCTCGGCGACCCCGCGTGAGTCGACGTCGCCGGCGCCAGCGCGGTGCAAAGGAGATGCGATGCCTCTGATCGACGACCTGCATGCCGTCCTCGGCAATCTCGCGCCCAAGGGTTGGGCGGCCCTCTTCGACAAGCACGGACTCGACATCACCGTGTCGAAGGCGAAGCTGGCCCAGGAACTCACCCGACCGCTCACCATCGACCGCACTCTCCCGGGCTTCGAGGAGTTCGCGCTCGACGGCGTCCGCGGGGTCGAGAAGGGACGACCGGGGCTGAGCCTCCTCTACCACGCGCTGGCGTCGGCGGACGTGCGCCCGCTGAAGTCCGGGGCGCTCGCCAACGGCGACTTCCCCACGCTCGAGCAACTCGACGTGGTCGAGAACTACGTCTACAGCATCGCAAACCGGCGGATCACCTCCTTCGCCAATCCGGTGGTCGCCGTCTTCGCCTTCCAGTATCGAGGTCGGACGCTCTCGCCCCACCGGCGCCACGCCGACCTGGCCTTCTCGCGCACGGGCGTGGCGCGCGTCGGCACCGAGGCGCTGCGCTACGACGGTGAGACCCGCGCCTTCGATCCACGGCCGGCGCAGGGCGGCCGCGGCTTCGCCGCGCTGCCCGCTCGCTACGCGGCGTTCATCGCCGAGTACCGCCCGCCGTCCAAGGACGATTCCGTGCTGCGTTTCGTCGCCGACGTCGACGCCAACCGCCCGTTCCTCTTCCCCGTCCACAAGCTCTTCGCGGGCAAGGAGTGCCTCTTCGACGACGAGGGCAACCCGCTCACGCTCGGGCCGCTCCAGTTCCGCGAGCTGCACGTCAACGAGAAGCTGCGCCGTATGCATCTCGCCGCCCTCGACAACCCGGGACGGGTGAAGCCCCTGTCGCAGTTCGACGTCGACGCGCCGCCCTTCCGCCGCACCTCGGCGGACAGCAACGACCTGGTGAAG
>Ga0268299_1001393_pt1 | contig 43372 bp, 38 predicted proteins | sample NOBtaG_FD_193484 | JGI IMG/M metagenome (GOLD analysis project Ga0268299, IMG submission 193484) | Activated sludge microbial communities from bioreactor in Nijmegen, Gelderland, Netherland - NOB reactor | ecosystem: Engineered > Bioreactor > Aerobic > Activated sludge | place: Netherlands... | reverse complement strand
GGACGGCTGGCCGAGCGGGCCAGCTCCCGAAAGGGCACCGACGCGTAACGTTCCTACTCGCTCTATCTTCTCATTCGCTCGCGTTCTTCACACAATTCCGCGCCGTAGCTCCGAGACTGTTGAGTTGAGTGTTGGAAGGTCGCCCCTCCACACACAAACCAACGCCCGGCGTCTACGACGCCTCGCTTCCTACCAAGTTGTCAAAGAACACCCGAGCATCGGATGTTGCTCAGGAGCGGACCCACCCGCAGGTGGACCGGCTCGCAAGCAAGCCGCAACTCGTTTAGCTGGCTGGGTTTAACTTAGCGATTGTGACCGCCGTGTCAACCCTTTCCGTCAACTTTTCGCTTCCTGCTACCTTCCGTCCGTTTGGCGCTCCTGGTCGAGATGGAGATGACGGGGATCGAACCCGTGACCTCGTGGTTGCAAACCACGCGCTCTCCCAGCTGAGCTACATCCCCGAAACCCCTTCCGGGTTACCGTGCGATCCGTCCCTGGCGCAGTGGGTGTACCTGGATTCGAACCAGGGACCTCAGCTTTATCAGAGCTGCGCTCTAGCCAACTGAGCTATACACCCGTCGTTGCCGTCGCCGTGGTTGGTCCTCGTCCGGTCAGGGCAACAAAAAAACCAGCCTTCTGGCTGGCTCGATCCGAAACGACCTCAACTAGGGGTCAGCGGACCGAGCGGTTCCTCAGAAGAATGTGCTGGATCATCGTTACCCCACTTCAACAACGGGTCGCTCACTCGGCGACTTTTCTAACTATAGTCGGTTTCGCCGGGCTGTCAATCGGCAAATCCGAAATTATCGGACCGGGGCTCAGACCCACCACCGGGCCAGGAAGTAGCCGGCCACGCCGCCGCCGACGACGAGCAGCAGGTTCCACGCCGCCAGGGACAGGAAGCGACCCCAGGTCATCTCTTCGCCCCAGTCGCCGAGCCAGGCCCGCCAGCGCGCACGCCGCTGCACCTCCGCCAGCCAGCGCCGGCCGGGGGCCGCCTTGTCGAACTGACGCACCGCCGTCGCCACCTTGCCGACCTGACGCCGCGCCGTCGCGTTGTCCGGGTCGATCTCCAGGATCGCCAGGTACGCCCAGACGGCGTCGCCGAGTTGGCCGTCCTTCGTCAGCGCCTCGGCGTGGTGCAGCCCCTCGCGCAGGTGGCCGACGTAATCGACCAGCAGCGACAGGTCGGTCTTGCAGGACGGGCACGCCCGCTCCAGGTCGCGGAGCGGCTTCTTGCACATCGGACAGCGGAGGCCGGTCATGGGTCCACCTCCCCCGACCTTCGCCGGGGGCTCGCCAGGGACGCGGGGGATGGACCGATCACAGCAGGTACGCGTAGGTCAGCAGCCGGTCGCTGAGCGTGGCGCTGGCCTCCTCCATCTTCTTCGGGTCGCCGGTGTTCATCGCCTGGCGCACCGCCCGGCACAGGTCCTCGATCTCGCGCCGGTCCTCGGCGTTGTCGATCTTCGGGATGACGAACTGCTCCGCCCGCTTGAGCACCTCCAGGGCGTCCTTGAACTCCGGCGTGTTCTCCAGCTCCATCGTCTTGTTGACCAGCTCCTTGTTGATCTCCTTGAGCTTGATCAGCTGCGAGGCGTTGATCTGGTCCTCGCCGGTCTGCTGGATCGCGAAGCGCTTCTTCTGGCCGCCGTGCGGATCCTGGATCTGCACGGTCAGGATTCCGTCATCGCCGTATTCGAACGTCACGTCCAGGGCCGCGTCGCGCTGCGGGCGCGGCGGCTTGAAGTCCCACGGGATCTCGGCCAACTTGACGTTCTCCGGGCTCTCCGGGTTGTCGTAGACGTCGCCCTCGTAGACGCAGATCACGACCCGGTCGGCCGGGTCGGCCACCGGGTAGTACGTCTTGTTGAAGTTGCACGGGATGTCGGCCCCGCGCTTGATGATCGGGTCGAGGTAGACCCGGTTCGTCCGCTGATCGACCGGGTTCGTGCAGAGGGAGTGCTCCAGCTTGACCGAGTAGGCGTAGTTGTCCAGGCCCGGCGCGCCCTGCAAGATCGCCGAGACGATCGCCGCCCCCTGGGCGACGCACGTCATCGGGTCGACCCGCTCGAACGACTCCGGCTCCTTGCCGGCGAGCTTCTCCGAGACGAAGCGGCGGATGAGCGGGATCTTGCTCGTGCCGCCGACCAGCAGGATCTTGTCGATGTCCTTCGGCCGCAATCCGCGCAGCTTCAGGGCCTCGTCGATCGCCGTGCCGCTCTTGACGACGAGCGGCATGATGACGCGCTCGAACTCGGCCCGGGTGACCTCCTCCTCCAGCGACAGGTGCCGCTCCGGCACCAGCTCCGCCTTGCGGGCCACCGCCGTCGTCTCGCCGGACAGCTCGATCTTGGCCCGCTCGCAGGCGAGCATGAACTGCTGCCGGTACGGCGAGTTGAGGATGTCGTAGCCGGTCTTGCTCTGGAATCGCTCCGCGACGATCTTCGCCAGGGCGGCATCGACGTCGTCGCCGCCGAGCTTGCCGATGCCCTTGGACGAGATCTCCTCGAAGATGCCGTGGTGGATGCGCAGGATCGTCACGTCGAGGGTGCCGCCGCCGAAGTCGTAGACGAGGACCGTCTGGTCGTCCTGGGCGTTCAAGCCGTAGCAGATCGCGGCGGCGGTCGGCTCGTTGATGAGCGTCAGGACCTGCATCCCGGCCGCCCCGGCGCAGAGCTTCGTCGCGTGGCGGGCGAGGCCCTTGCTGTTCGCGGGGATCGTCACGACAGCCTTCTGGAAGTTCTCGCCCAGGCCGCGCTCGGCGTCCTTCTTCAGCAGCGAGAAGAGCATGACCGCGATCTGCTCGGTGCGCAGGTTCTGGCCGACGAGCGGCACCCGCTCCGGCGTGCCGAGGATGCGCTTGATCGACCGGATCGAGCGCTGCTCGTCGAAGTTCTCCTTCGCCTCCTGGCCGAAGGCGAGCGTGCCGTCGCGGCGCAGGGTGACGATCGAGGGCGTGTACTTCTGCCCCTCGTGGTTCGGGATCACCTCGGCCTGGCCGAACTGGAAGTTCGCCACGACCGAGTTGCTGGTGCCGAAGTCGATGCCGATATACGCGGGCATGGGAACACTTCCTCGCGGCGGTCTTTCCGGGGGAACCGGCGTTATTGTACGGGGTCGGCGTCACTCGGAGACGACGACCTTCGGTCGGCGGAGGACGAACTCCGGCTGCTGGCTGGCGTAGCCGCGTTCGCGCTGCTCGGCGATCAGGAGCGGGCCCATGCCCTCGACGCGCTTGCTGCCGACCCGCTCGTGCATGCGCGGGTCGTACGGCGCGCCGACGACCGCGTCGTAAGGGTGGATGCCGTGCCGCAGGAGCGCGGCCTGCACCTTGCGGTGCTGCACCTCGATCGCCTCCATCCACTTCAGGACGGCGGCCCGGTCGTCGATGTTCGGGCGGTTGTGGGTGATCTGGTGCAGGTCCTGGCCGAGTTCGAGCAGCTCGTTGAGCAGGGCCAGGCCGGCGCGCTTCTCGCCGTTCATCTCCTGGCGCAGGGTCTGGTACGCCTTCTGGGTGTCGCGTGCGAAGTTGTCGAACCCGGCCTGGAGGGCGTCGCGCGTCTTGGCGAGGGTCTGCTCGAACATCTTGTGCTGGCGGTCGTTCTTCTCGCGCATCTCGATCAGGGCGGCGCACAACTGGAAGAGGGTCGAGGCCCCGAGCGTGTCGATGAGGTTCTCCGGCTCGTCTGCGGCGGGCGGCGTGCCGTTCGTCGCCGGGGCGGGCGTCGGCGTCGTCGCGGCGGGGGCCGCGCCCGTGCCGGGGGTGGCCCCCGGGGTGGCCGGGGTCGGGGTCGGCGTCCGTTCGTCGCTCATGCCTGGCGGTCCTGCGAGGGGAGGTCGAGGTTCCACGGGTCGAGGGCCGCCTGGGCCAGCTGGCGGACCAGGTGGGTCACGGCCGGGGCGTCCTCCGGCAGCGGCGGTACCACCAGGCCGGAGCGGACGCTCTCGATCGTCGGCACCTCGGCCGCCGGTTCATAATCGGCGAGCGGCTTCTCGCAATCAAGGGGCTGCCACAAAAGGGCCCCCTTCGTCCCGCCGGTGTAGCGCCGGACGAGCGACCGGACGAGCGAGTCGCAGGCGTCGAGGTTCAGGCTGGCGACGTCGGCCCGGATGCGGCGCTCCTTGTCGTTGAGGGCGTCCTTGGCCCAGTTGACGTCCTCCAGGGGGACCTTCAACGTGTTGCGCCGGGCCCACTTGAGCCGCTCGGACCAGTTCTCCTCGATCTGGTCCTTGGTGGCTTCCTTCGACACGCCCAGGAGCAGGAACGGGCCGATCTGCTCGCGCGGCAGCGTGGCGAGTTCGAGTACGACCGGTGCGGCCATCGTCGGGGTCCCTCGGGGTCAAGCGCCCATCGACCGGCAGGCGTCCATCTTACTATCGATGTGGTCGGCGAGGTCGCGAATAATCCGCTTGTGGTCCTCGTTCTCGACCAGGGGCAGGCACTTGCCGGTGATTCGGCGCAGCTTCTGGAACTCTTTCAGCAAATCGCGCATCACCTCGCGGACGGCCGACCAGTTGATCTGGTACTGGGGCAGGTCGCGCACCTGGTTGATGACGCGGGCCATCTGGTCGGTGAGTTGGTCGCACAGGTTGCCCATGAGCGGGATGATGTCGCCGACCATGTTCACCGCCCGCTCCCGCACGCGCGGATCGGACGGATACCGCCGGACGATGTCGTCGATTTCGCCGAGGAGTTTCTCGATGTCGGCGAGGCTCTTCACCTCGATCAGGTCGAGCTCGTACAGTTCCAGCTGCGGGTCGTCCGGCCGCAGGTCGCGCAGCCGGTCGAGCGCCTTCCGCGCGTCGCGGTAGTTCTTCGCGTTACGGGTGAAGAAGAACAGCTTCTCCAGGGCGTCGGCGTCCTCCTTGATCCGCGTCGCCCGCTGGAGGAACCCGGCCGCGTCGTTCCAGCGCTCCTTGTCGGCGCAACGCACGCCGAGGCGGACGAGCGTCTCGAACTCGAGATGCGAGGCGTACTTCGGCACCTCCGGCGGGGCGGGGATCTTGCCGTCGAGCAGGTCGAGGTAGCGGTCCCAGTACTCCTCGGCCTGGTCGTGTTCGCCCTGCAGCTCGTAGTTGAGGGCCTGGTTCTGGCGGACGCGGGCGTCGTTGGGGACGAGCTTCGCCACGGCGGCGAAGTGGCCCTCGGCCTCGTCGTAGCACTGCGTCAGAGTGCAGCAGACGCCGAGGGTGTTCATCAGGGCGACCTGGTGCGCCCGCGACACGTTGCGCTCCTTGGCGAGCGGCCGCAGGAGCATCTCCGCCTCGGTCCAGGCGCAGTGGTCGATCAGGTCGCGCGCCTTGACGAGGACCGCCTCGACGTACGCCTCGCGGATCGGGCCGGCGTTCGGCCGGGCCTCGGACAGCGTCTGGAGCAGCTTTAGCGTCGTGTCGAGCTGGCCGAGCGAGCGGAACAGCTTGAGGATGTTCGCCTCGTCCTGGGCGTTCATGCCGTTGAGCGAGCCGTCGGCCCCGCCCTTGCTGACCGCGCGCAGCACCGCGCCGAGCACCTGGAGCTGTCGCTTGTCCTCCGGCTTCGCCTTCGGGTACTTGTCCAGGAGGGCGAGCACCGGCGGGATGAGCTTGAAGCAGTCCTCGACCTTGCCGAGCGAGAGCTGCGTCAGGAGGAGGTTGTAGCCGGTCTCGTAGCTGGCCGGGTCCATCTGCCAGGCCTTGAGCAGCTCGCCCTCCGCCTGGGAGAAGTTGCGCTCCTTCAGCGACAACAGCGCCATCTGGAGGAAGACGTTCGCGTCCGGCTTGGGGATCTTGCGCAGGGCGTTGCGGGCCTCGACGACCTTGTTCTGCCTCTTGTACGCCAGGGCGAGCATGTAGAGCAGGTTCGGATCCTGCGCCCCGCCGGCGGTCGCCTTCTCGAGGACCTCGGCCGCCTGGCGGAAGCGCAGGGGCACCTCCTCCTCGACGACCTCGAGCAATTCGACGACCTCTTCCGGCATGGCGGCGATCTCCCGACCTCTTGGCGAGCCGGGGGCTGCATTCTCGAAAAGCCCCCGGAGGACACACTTCTGTCACCAAAGGCGGACCTCCGGGGGCTGACGCCCCCGGCTCGCCCCGGAATGTTACCCCTCGTACAGCAGCTTCTGCGCCGCCTTGACCTGGGCGAGGTTGATCAGCCCGCCGAGGGCCTTCTCTCGCAGCCCGAGCTTGCCCGCCTCGCGGAAGCGCTCGGCGGCGACCTCGTACTGCCCCGACTGGAGCGCCGTCAGCCCGGCGAGGAAGACCATGCGCCGCAGCGGCTCCTCGAGCTGCCAGGCGGCGCGCGACTTGGTGTCGAGGGCATTCCACCACTTGATCGCGTCGTCGTACGCGCCGCGGTCGTAGCCGAGCTTGCCGAGCAGGGCCTTCGCCAGCGGGGCGAACGCCGCCTTGTCGTTGCCGGCGACCTTGGCGAAGACCTGGACCGCCTCGGGCAGCTTGCCGACGTGCATCAGGGCGAGGCCGAGGACGAAGTACGCCTCCATCTGCGTCGCCGAATCCTTGACGGCTCTCTGGCCGATCTCGATGCACGGGCCATACTGCTTCGCGGCCAGGCAGCAGACCGCGCCGAGCAGGTGGAAGCGCGGCTCGGCCACCTCCGCCCGGTTCATGCGCGGGGCGAGTTCGGCCAGGGCGGCGAGGTCGTTCTGGATCGCCCGCAGGGCGGCGAGCACCCACAGGGCCTGCTCGTGGTTCGGGTCGTCGCGGAGGCACTCCTCCAGGAAGGTGACCGGGGCGTCGAGGCCGTGCGGTTCGCCGGCCTGCTCGGCGACGACCTCGCGCAGGGTGAGCCGGGCCCCGAGGAAGGCGATCGACGCCCGGGTCGGCCCCTGCGTCAGGCCGAGGGCCCGGCTCAGGGCCTCGTCGCGGCGGAACCGGTTGCCGCGCTGCTCCTCGATGACCGCCTGGCGGACGACAGGCCAGTGGTTGCCCGGCTCCTGGCTCTGCCACCGGCCGAGCAGTTGGATCGCCTTGTCCAGTTCGCCCTTGCGGTACGCCAGGCAGGCGAGCCGGTCGAGGCCCTTGACGCTCCGCGGCGACAGCTTGAGCAGCACCTCGGCGACGCGGACCGCCGCGTCGCCCTTGCCGGCGGCCTCCTCGGCCTGCGAGCGCGCCAGCAAAAACGCCTCCCCCTTCGGGGCGTAGTCGTCACCGAGCAGGTCGGGGAAGTTGCCCGGCTGGTGGGCCGCGCAGCGCTGGAGGTAGGCGAACTCGACATCGTCGAACGGCCACTTCTGCCGCTCGAAGAAGCCGCGGGCCGGCTTGGTGTCGGCGAACGTCTTCTCGAACAGGGCGAGGTCGCCCTCGCGGGTCAGGTCGTGAGCGACGGCCGCCCGGCAGTAGAGCCAGGCGTGGATCGGCGCGACGGCCTCGCGGTCGGTGCGGGCCAGGGCGGCGTACGCCTCGGCGGCCATCGGGTCGTGGGCCTGGACGGAGCCGAGGACGTTGCACAGCTGCTGCTGGTCCTCTTTCGATACCGGCAACTGGAGGCCGCGCGCCTCGTTGAAGACGCGGTTGTAGATGCTGGCCCACTCGGCGTTGCCGAGGTGCTGGCCCTGGTAGCGGGCCAGGAGTTTGATCGCCCAGTTGATATTCTTCGGCCGGTCGTCCGGGTTGGTCGGCTTCCCCATCGCGCCGCAGAGGGCGAGGTAGCCGGCCGTGATGGCGTCCTTCGACTCGTCGAGTTCGAGGGCGGTGCGCAAGTGCTTGTACGCCTGGTCGTAGCGGCCGAGGCGGGCCAGCGACAGGCCGAGGCCGCGGAGCAGGCCAACCGACGGGGCGACGTTCTCCAGGAGCTTGGCGTAGATGTCGGCCGACTCCTGGAACTGCTCCAGCTTGTAGTGCGCCTGGGCCTGGGCGAGCAGGCCGGCCCGGATGATGACGTTCAGGTCGCGGCCGAGGATCGGGCAGGTGTACCGGCTCTTGTTCGCCGCCTTGCGGACGTAGGAGCGCGACTCGGGGAACGCCTCGACCCAGGCCCGCTCGGGCGACTTGAGCCACATCGCCAGGCCCTTCGGCCCGACCGCCCGCTGCAGCGACTTCAGCGCGATGAGCGGGTCGCCGCCGGCGACGACGGCGCTGAGGCCGATCTGGTACGTCACGAACGGGCACGAGCCATCGACCCGGCTCGCCTCGCCGAGGCACTTCAGGGCGTCCTGCGGCTTGCCGAGCTGGTGGTAGAGCATGCCGAGGTACAACGCCGGGTCGATGAACTGCTTGCCGGCCTGCTCCGACGCGGTCGTCAAGGCCCGCACCGCCTCGTCGGTCTTGTGCTGGCGGACCAGGCACAGGCCGAGCCAGAACGACCCCTCCGGACACGTCGATTGGATCAGGAAGAGGCGGGTGATGAGCTGGAGGACCATGTCCACTTCGGTCGCCGACTCGGCGACGCAGAAGAGGCGGCGCACCTCGGCGAGCATCGTCTCGACGACGCGGGCGCGGGCGGCGTCCTCCTTGCCGCCGAGCAGCGGGGCGGCCTTGAGGGCGAGCTCGAAGCCGTCCTCATAGCGCTTGTCCTTCAGGGCGTCCTCGGCGGCGAGGTCGTAGGCGTCGCCGCGGGCGTGATCGACGCGCTCCTGCCACTGGGGAGACAGCTTCTCGCGCGTCAGCGGGTCGAGCAGGTCGAGGGCCTGCTTCCAGTCGCCCTGCTTGAGCAGCCGCTCGACGCGGGCCAGGAGCCGACTCCGTCGTGGGCCGGTGCCGAAGACGAAGTACAGGACGACCGGCGCGAGGACCGCGAGGACGCCCAGGAGGATGTACAGGGCCAGCATCGGCGACGGCACCTCACGCATCGCTGTCGTGTGGGGCGACCGTCCTCGGTCGCCTCTTCGTCCCCAAGGCGACCGAGGACGGTCGCCCCACGGAAGACCCACTCAACCTACCCGACTCACGCCGATCCTTCAAGCAGCCCGGCGTCGTCCGCGGTCGGCCCGGCCTTGCGCTGGAGCTGGTCCGCCACCCAGGCGACATCGGCCTCGAGGCGGCGGACCTCGCTCAGCACCCGCTCCGGCTCGGCCTCGACCCGGCCGGTGAGGCCCTGGGCGGAGCGGGCCGTCTGCTTCAGGCGCTCCTCCAGGTCGTCGCGCGCCGCGGCGCGGACGTCCTTCCAGACGTTGGACAGGTAGCGCCGGAACCGCTCCAGTTCGGATTTCGCCTCGTCTTTTGGTGGCAGAGTCGGCCGGGCTTCCTCGCGGGGTAGGGCGTCGGCGAGGAGGCGGTTGAGGTAGCCGGCGTAGCGGTCGAGGTTGTCCTTGCACTCGCGGTAGAGGCCCTGGTTGTGGTCCTCGAACGCCCGCTCGGCGTAGCGCTCCTGGGCGTGGATGTACTGATACAGCTCGGCCCGATCCCGCCCCGTCGCCGAGGCGACCGACGCCGCCAGGTCGAGGCAGTCGCGCACCAGGCCGGTGAAGCGGGTCCACGGCGGGTCGAGCTGCTGGTCGCGGGCGTTCTCCAGGTTCTGGAGCAGGTCCGTCAACTCCGCCATGCGCTGGATGGCGCGCGGCTCGTCCTGATAGCCGAGGGCCTCCAGCAGATCGCCGCGCAACTCCTGGAGCCGTGAGCGCATCCGCGTCCGCAGGCTGCCGCTCAGCTGGGCCAGGACCGCCTCGATCCGCTTCTGGACCGCCTCGACCTCGGCGCGCGTCGGGCAGCGCGGCGGCGGCGGCGGGTCGATCCGGGCCGACTCGACGCGCTCGACGCCGAGGGCCTCATTCCGCACGCGCACCCGGACCGTGATCGTGTGCTTGACGTCGATGGCGAACTCGACGGCGACCGGGGTGCCGATCGGCAGGGCCGGGTCGAGGTCCTCGACGACCATCTGCTGGACGACGCGGTTCTCCTCGAAGATCGGGACGACGACCCGGCCGGCCTGGTCCTGCGTCCGGCAGACGCACTGGAACGTGCCCGGCAGCGGCGACCCGACCGGGACGACGACCAGCTTCGTCCGCTGGCGGTTCCGGCCGAGTACCTCCAGCTGGAGCGGCTTGGTGATGATCTGCGTCGGCAGGACGGCCCGGGCCAGGGCGCGGTGGCCGGCCTGGTGGCGGATCGTCACCTGCGTCGCGGCGAGCGGCCGGCCGTCGGCGTCGCACAAGGTCGCCTGGAGCGGGTTGTCGGCGTCGGGGCTCAGCTCCAGGTGCGTCTGGAAGCCGCCGCGCTCGTCGAGGAACGCCTCCTCGACCAGGCCGGTCGCCACGGAGCGCAGCTGGACCGAACCGCCCGGAAGGAGGTCGTGCCGCAGCGACTCCGTCGGCGGGGCGTGGACGCGGACGACGCCTGCGGCGCGGTAGCGCGTCGTGTCGGCCTGCTCGGCGCTGGTCCAGTGCAATTCGACCTCGCCCGCATCGCCGCGGTTCAGCTCCGCCAGCGAGAAGACGTGCCGCGTGCCGTGCGTCGCGGCGCGGAGGGCCGCCCCGAAGGCGACGCACAGGTCCGGCTCGTGGAGCAGCGGCTGGGGGTTGCGGACGTGCTCGGGCAGGTCCGCCCGGCAGAACGCCGCCTGGACCGTCTCGCGCACCAGCGGCACGCGCGTCGAGCCGCCGACGAGGACGACGTGGTCGATCTGGCCGAGGCGGACGCCGGCCCGGTCCTTCGCCCGGGCGAGGGCCTCGTGGCAGCAGTCGATCGTCCGGTTGACCTTGTCGCGGATCAGGCCGTGGAACGTCGCCCGGTCGAGAGACGCCTCCAGCGACAGGGCCGCGCCCGCCAGCGGAATCAGGTCCGGCAACCAGCGGGACACGTGGTCGCTGGTACTGAGGCCCATCTTGAGCTGCTCGCCGACGTGGACGAGCCGGGCGAAGTGGACCGCGCCCGCCGTCGGCGTCGATCCTGCCGTGGCCGGGTCGAGGACGGCCCGGACCTCGTCGGCCTCGACGGGGACGCCGTTGCGCGTCCAACGGCCGTGCGTCGTCAGGTGGCTTGCGACGGCCCGGTCGAAGTCGTCGCCGCCGAGGAACGGGTCGCCGCTGACGCCGAGCACCTCGAAATCGCCGAGGTGGCGACGGATGACTGACACGTCGAACGTGCCGCCGCCGAGGTCGTAGACGAGGTAGACCGCGTCGGGGTGGCGCTCGATCCACGCGTGGTAGATCGCGGCGGCGGTCGGCTCGTGGAGCAGCTCGACGACCTGGTAGCCGGCCAGCTCGCCGGCCTGGCGGGTCGCCTCGATCTGGTTATGGTTGAAGTAGGCCGGCATGGTGACGATGGCGGCGTCGAGCTGGGTGCGGGCGTCCGGCACGACGCGGGCCATGCGCTCGCGCAGGTGGCGGAGGACGAGGGCGCTCGCCTGCGGCGGCGAGAGGGCCTCCGGCCCGACGGCGAAGGTGCGGTCCAGGCCCATGTACCGTTTGACGGACGCGAGGGGTAATGTGGCGGCGTCGCGGGCACGGGTTCGGAGTTGGTGGGCGTCCCGGCCGACGACGAGTTTGCCGTGTTCGGCGGCGTAGCCGATCAGGGACGGGACGAGGGCCTGGCCGTGCTCGTCGCTGGCGAGGCGGAAGTCGCCGGTCGTGCCGTCCAGCAGGGCGAGGACGCTGTTCGTCGTGCCGAGGTCGATGCCGACGGTCTTGCGGATGCGCATGGCGGACCCGGCCGTGGGGGAAGGCGGTTCACCAAGATCATCCCACCCCCGGAGGGGCGTGTCAACCGTCCGCGGCGTCGCTGCCGCCCGGGTCGCGCGGATAACGCCGACTCGAACGAATCCGCCAATCCCGCTGATTTTTCTTTGACAACCGGCCGAGCGCACCCCATGTTTTCGCGACGCCGCCGGGGCACCAAACCTCGCCTCACGGCTGCCTGACACCGACCGCGAGCAGCGCTCGCCGTCTTGCACACCGGGTTCCTCGACAAAGGCAAACCAGCCGCGAGGCTGGGACGCAAAGCCATGGGTCCCCTCCCTGCTGAGGCGGATCGCCAGGCTACCGAAAGGTTAGTCCACCCGGGAATCCCGACCAGCGACCTCGTCGTTCGTTGGCATGTGTGCCCCCGCCCTGCACGGGGAGAACCACGGTGTCGAATACCCGGCGCGGCAGGGCCGGGGGCCGGACGGGCAGCGTGCCCGTCCACCTTCGTCGGACTAACGTAGGGGACCTCGAAACATGTTCAGCGCGATTCGTCGGAACGTCGTCAACTTCCTCAAGAACGAAGACGGCCCGACCGCGGTCGAGTACGCCGTGATGCTGGCCCTGATCATCGTCGTCTGCATCGGCGCGGTGCGCGTCCTCGGCACGAACGCCAGCCAGACGTTCACCGACGTCGGCTCGGTCGTCGGCAGCTGAGGCCACGCTCCACGAGCCGTCCGCCCCGCGCTTGGTCGCCGGGCGGACGGCTTGTTTTTTGGCCGGCCATTTGACACGTCGGCCGGGGTGACCTACGGTTGCGGTGGAAGGCCGACCCTCCGTTGGCCGGCCCTCCGAGCGGGAGCGGGATCGCGAAGCCCCCCTGCAACTTGCACACACCGGGTTCCTCGACAAAGGCAAACCCGCCGTGAGGCGGGGACGCAAAGCCATGGGTCCGCCCCCTCCGTTGCGGGCGGATCGCCAGGTTGCCGAAAGGTTGCAGTCCACCCGGGAATCCGACCGGAAACCGCGCCGTTTCATCGGTCCGTGTGTGCCTCGAACCGGGGCGGCGGCAACAAGGCCGCCGCGATCCCGCTCGCCTCGACTGTCCGGGGGACGCTTCCATCGGTGGGGGTGACCCGGTCCGACAGAACCGGGGTGCCGGGCGGGCAACGTGCCCGCCCACTTTCGATGGACTCGCGAAAGGGACTCGAACTCATGTTCCGCACGATCACCAACCGGCTGGCGGCGTTCCTGAAGGACGAAGACGGCCCGACCGCGGTCGAGTACGCCGTGATGCTGGCCCTGATCATCGTCGTCTGCATCGGCGCGGTGCGCGTCCTCGGCACGAACGCCAGCCAGACGTTCTCCGACGTCGGCTCGGTCGTCGGCAGCTGACCTCGCCTCGCCTTCGGCCCGCGTTCGCTGTAGAATGCCTCCCACGGATTCAGGGAGGCTCGCGCCCGAGGAGGGGCCATGCGAACGCGGGATCTCGTCGGCCTGCTGCTCTTGGCGGCGCTCGGCTGCCAGCCGGCGTCGCGCTACTCGTACACCGCACTCACCCCTCCCGCCGACCCGACCAAGCCCGACAAGCCCACCCCACCCGCACCGAAAGAGCCGCCGCCGCTCGACCCGGCCCTGGTCTGGTATCCGTCGCAGTGGTCGCCCGGCAACCCGCAGCCGACCGACGTGCCGCTCGTCTTCGTCTCCGAGGCGAAGGAACCGGCGCGCTGGGCCGCCCTGCCGCGCTACTGGAACCCGCCGCCGCTAACCGACCCGGTCGCCGTCGCCAGCCTGATCGGCGACCCGCTCGAATCGGTCACCCGCCTCGTCGCCCTGCACAAGCCGGGCGGCGTCGAGATCAAGGTGCCGCGCGGCCTGGACGATCCGACGCCGCTCCTGCCGGCGGAGAACCCGCCGACGCTCGGGGCCTGGCTCCTGGGTCGTCGCCTGTTCACCGACACGAGATACCTCGTCGATAGGCAGGTTCTCTCCTGCGCCGGCTGCCACGACCCGGGCCGGTCGTTCAGCTCCCGGCAGACGCTCGACGGCAACAGCACCCGGAACACCCTCGGCCTGCACAACGTCGTCTACCAGCGCGACCTGTTCTGGGACGGCCGGGCTAACCTCCTGGAGGAGAGCCTGCAACAGTTCCCCGAGGACGAGCGCGCCGTCGCGGCGGACCGGCGGCACGCCTGGCCCGGGGCGATCACCCGACTGCGGAACAGCACGGAGTACGTCCAGCTCTTCCGCCGCGTCTACGGGGCGTTCCCCAACCAGGACAACGTCGCGCGGGCCCTGGCGACCTACCTGCGGACGATCCTGGCCGGCAACAGCCTGCACGACCGGGCGGTCGCCGCGGCTAAGGCGGCCGGCAAGGCCGAGCCGGACGTCGATCACTACGCCAAGGCCCTGACCGACGCCGACCTGGCCGGTCTGCAACGGCCGAATGCCAAGCCGGAGCAGGTGGCCGAGGACCTGCACCGCGGTTACCTCCTCTACCACGACAAGGTCGGCCCCCGGCCGACGGCGTGCGTCCAGTGCCACGGCGGGCCGCTATTCACGAACCGCGGCTTCCACAACCTGAACGTCGAGCCGCCGGAGAGCATCGACTTCGACCGCGGCCGGCTGTTCGCCGTGCCGCCGGGCCGGCGGACGGCGGCCGACGTCGGGGCGTACCGGACGCCGTCCCTGCGCGACGTGGACCGCACCGCGCCGTACTTCCACAACGGCCGGGCCGGTTCCCTGGAGGGGGCCGTGCGCGCCCACCTGGAGCCGACGTGGGGCAGCTTCCTCGACCCACTCTTCCTCGATCCCGACCAGCCGGCCAACACGCGGAAGCGGCCGTTGCCCGACGGCGACCTCGCCGCCCTGCTCCTGTTCCTGCGGGCGCTCAACAGCGAGCCGCCGCCGGCGATCTTCGCCCCGCCGCTCTAGCCGACCACATAGCCCCCGGCTTGCCGGGGGTGCCTTCCCGAACGAAGACCCCGGGCAAGCCCGGGGCTATATGAAGAAGACCCAGGGCCCACCGACCCATGCAAGCGACGACGCGTCTGTACCTGACGGAACTCCTCGGCACGTTCCTGGTCGTCCTCTTCGGGGCCGGGACGGTCTGCGCCAGTCACCTGAACCTCGCCGCGACTGAGGCGACGACCGGCCTGCCGCGGGGCCTCGACGTGACCGGCATCGCCCTGGCCGAGGGGCTGATCCTCGGCGCGCTGCTGGCGACGCTCGGCCCGCTCGGCTCGGCCGGCTTCAACCCGGCGATCGCCGTCGCGCTGTACGTCCGCAAGACGCTCGACCTGGGCACGACCGGCCTGCTCATCGCCCTCCAGCTGATCGGGGCGGTCCTTGCCGGGCTGGTCGTCTACCTGCTCTTCTCGCGCGAGGTGCTCGAGGCCGCCTCGGTCGGCACGCCGCACCTGTTCGCGTTCCGCGGCTTCGGCTCGCCGGGGACGGCCTTCGCGGGTGCGGAAGGGACAGGCGGGACCGGCTACGAGGTGTGGGTCACGTCGCTGACGAGCGGCGTCCTGCTGGAGTTCCTCTTCACGGCGGTGCTGAGCTTCGTCTTCTTCTGGTGGATGCTCGACCCGAAGTCGCCGCCGCTGGGCGGGGTACTCGTCGGCCTGGTCATGGTCGCGATCGTGGTGTTCGGCTTCCGGCTGACGGGCGGGGCGGCGAACCCGGCGCGGTGGTTCGGCCCGGCGGTCTGGGAGGCGATGCTCGGCGACGGCAAGCGGGCGTTCAGCGACAACGCCGTCTACTGGGCCGGGCCGATCGGCGGGGCGGTGGTCGGGTCGCTGCTGGCCGGCTGGTGGGGCCCGAAGCCGGGGGCCGGCCGATGAACGGCCTGACGCCGGACGACCTGCTGCCGCTGGACGAGTACCTCGCCCGGCGGCGCGAGCTGTTCGAGGCCCACCAGCGTTATGTCGATCGCTACCGGCGGGTGCGCGTCGGCCCGGTGGCGACGCTCGTCTTCGAGAACCGCCAGACGCTCTGGTTCCGGGTCCACGAGGTGATGCGGATCGCCAGGCTGGCCGAGCCGGCCCGCGTCGCCCAGGAGCTGGCCGTCTACAACACGCTGCTGCCGGGGCCGGACCAGCTCCACGCCGTGCTGATCCTCGACGTGGAGGAGGCCCGGCTCGCCGAGGAGTGGGCGGCGTGGCGCGACCTGCGCGGCGAGGAGGTTCGCCTGCACGTCGGCCCGGCGACGCTGGTGGCGAACCTGTACACCGCCCGGCCGGAGGACCGCTGCTTCGGCACGGCCCACTGGGTGGAATTCATCCTCGACGACGCGGCGAAGGCGCTGCTGACCGACGCGCGCCGGCCGGTCACGGTAGCGATCGATCGGCCGGCGTACCAGCACGTCGGCGGGCCCGTCAGCGCGGACATGCGGCAGAGCCTGCTGGAGGATCTCGGCCTGTCAGCCCGGGCGGCGTGAGCGAGACCGGAGCAGCGGGGACGGGGTGCGTCGGTACGTTGGGGTTTCAGGCGGATTTATACGGCCCATGCTCGTACACTTCGCGGTCGAGCAGCCAGATGTCGTCGGCCACTTTGCGACCTTCTCCGCTGGCGAGAAGCCATTCGTTCGACCCCTCGACGACCAGGCTCAGGTGCGGCAAGTGACGGGCACGGGCCAGTTGGGTAGCATCGGCCTCGGTGAGTTCTTCCGACCAGCGCGTCACGATCAGGGTGGTTAGTGCGGGGAGGTGCCGCGTCGTCAACAACGGCGCGAGGGCTCCCACGTCGCGCACCGGTACGCGAAGTGTGTGCAAGCGAGGCCACGGCCGGGCGAGCAAGTCGGCCAGGTCGTCGGCGGACAACGCGTCGCCGTATTGGGTCAATTCGAGCCGGACGAGCCCCTCCCGGAACGACCCGTCGGCCAGGGCGGGGACGAGTTCCGCATTCAGCATGTATCCGTCGATCCGCAGGCGGCGGAGGTTGGCCAGGTGGCGGCTCGCGAGGAGGTCGGGACGCGGGCCATTGTTCTCTGGCTCGGGGCCGTCCGGGGAGTCGAGGAAGAGTTGGCGAAGGCCGGCCGCCTGCGGCGCGTCTGCCAGCGGGGCGAGGTCGGCGGTAAGGTCGGTGTGGCCCAGGCGGAGGGTGCGCAGGGCACCCCACGACGGTTGTTCCGCGAGCCGGGACAGGTCGCGGAGGCTGACGCGCAGATCCTCCGTCGGGGCGGCGAGTCGTCCCGCCAGGTCTGGCACGTCCGGCGTGCGGTAGATGCTGCTGTAGGAGATCGAGTTGATGTGGTGGTAGAAAGCGAGCTGCCGGAGGGTCGGCCAATGGCGTGAACCGACCAGCCAGGCGAGGTCATCTGGCTCGTCGGGGAGAATGGGGTCGGAGTACGTCTCGACCGCCAGCCGTCGAAGCGGCTGGCGCAACCCGAGGACGAACATCGCCCAGTTCTCGGGATCAGCGTGCCGCCAGTTGAGGCCTTCCAGGTCGGGGAGGTCGAGCGCATCGCCCAGTTCGGCGAGGGCGTCGGAGTCGTCCTCCTCAGACAAGAAGATTGATCCCAGGTACAGGCCCCGCAGCCTGGCCGGCCGGCTTCGGCTGGTAAGCAACGCCCGCGCGGCGTTGATCCTCCAGCTATCCAATCCGAGGAACCGAAGCGCTGACAGTTCGGGGCGACGGGCGAGCACGAGGGCTTCTTCTTCGCGATGTTGCCTGAAGACCGCTTCCCGAAGCGGCGTCGAAGCCCAGGTTCTGGCGGGGTGTTTCAGATACTCCGCGGGCTCGATGGTCACCCGGTCGATCGTCCCGCGCCGAAACGCGACCGCCGCCCCGGGGATGTGGTCGCGCCACGGCACCGCCGGGGCGGTGGCGAACGTCGCGGCACGCCGGCTCCGGGCGAGTACCTCGGGGTAGCGCGGGTCGGCCAAATCGCGCTTCGCTAACTCGACCTGGGACCGGATGAAGACCCCCCGCTCGGCCTCGCCGTGGTCCTCGAGCCAGTCGGCGTAGACGAGGCGGAGGTCGTCGTCGTCCGGGGCGTCGAGGATGCCCTGCCACAGGCGGTCGGCGTCGGTCATGCCCCCCCCCGTCGCGGCGTTCACTTCTCCGGCTTCGGCGTCGTCGTCGCCAGGCCGGCGGTCACCGTCTCCAGGAACTCGCGCGCCCGCTTCGCCAGGGCATCGACGCCTTCCGGCTTGTTCGGCCGCGGCACGAGCGGGGCGAAGATGTTCTCGCAGCACAGCGGCATGACGCGCCCCGTGAACGCGACCGGGTGCAGGAGTCGGTAGTGGTCGATCTCGCCGAAGCCGGGGCCGCAGTCCTCGTCGCGCGGCCAGTTGCGGTGGTCCTTGATGCAGAAGCTCCACACCTCGTCGGCGCACGTCCGGATGTCCGGGATCGGGTCGAGGTCGAGGTAATCCATGACGTTGCCGGCGTCGTAGTTGACGCGCACGTTCGGGTGATCGACCTCGCGCGTGATCTCGGCGCACGCCTTGCCGGTGCCCGTCTCGCCGCCGTGCTGCTTGACGACCAGGACGACGTTGTTGTCCTTCGCGATCGGGCCGAGTTGCTTCAGCCGCTCGACCCAGAGCTTGCGGTTGCCGCCCTGCGTCTTGCCGAACGTGAGCACCTGGCCGACGCCGGCCGCCCCGGCCTGCTTCAGCCGGGCCGTCAGCACCTCCAGGCCCATCGGGTCTTCGGGGTAGATGCCGGAGAAGAGCATCAGCGGTTCGAGGCCCTTGTCGCGGCAGCGCTGGGCGAGTTCCTTCGCCTTGTCGGGGGCCGCGTCGCGGGCCAGGACCGGCACCGGCCGCGGCTCGCCGTCCTCCTTGTGCGTCGTGCCCCAGGCGACGAACTTGTAGCCGGCCTCCTTCAGGCCGACGAGAGCCCGCTCGAACGAGAAGGCGCTGTACGGCAGGGTCATGCACGCGATCTGGAAGCGCGTCGGCATTGGCGGCGGGTCGGCGGCCCGGACGCGCCCCAAGACGAGGGCGGCCCCCCCGGCGAGGACGGCCCGGCGTGTCGGTCTTTCGTGGAAAACCGCCAGCATGGTTCCTCCTCTCACGCGAACGCCGCCGCGACGGCGGCCTTCATCTTGGCCAGGCCGGTTTCGGCCACCTTGGCGGCGTCCTGCTTGTAGTACTCCGGGTTGAACAGCTCCAGCGACAGCATGCCGCGGAAGCCGATCGCGTACAGGTCGCGCAGGAGCGTCTTCAGCGGGGCGACGCCGTCGCCGGGAAAGACGCGCTGAGCGTCGACGATCTTGTCGCGCGGCAGGTCGGCGGGGTAGTCGTTCATGTGGAAGACGCCGAGCGCGGCGGCGTTGAGCAGGCGGAGGCCCTGCCAGCCGGAGCCGCCCTTGTAGAGGTGGTACACGTCGGCCAGGACGCACGCCTTCGGGTGGTCGGCCTCGACGGCGACCTGGACGCACTCGCCGAGCTTGTTCATCCCCGCGGTGAAGCCCCACAGTTCGACCTGCGGCACGACGGCCATCTTGTCGCCGAGTTCGAGCAGGGCCCGGTAGCGCTCCGCCGCCCGGCGCAGGTCGATCGGCACGTCGCGCGCCCCGGCCGGCGGCGCGGCGATGCGCTTGCCGCCGAGCTGCTGGACGAGGTCCATGCAGCGCTTCGCCTCCTCCAGGCCCTTCTTGCGGCGGGCCTCGTCATCGACGACCCACTCCGGAAAGCCGATCGCGTCCTCCAGCGACAGGCCCTTGTCGCTCAGCCGCTTGGCGAGGTCCTTGAGGCTGCCGCCGGCCTTGACGTACTGGTCGATCTCGTTTATCCAGGGCTCGAAGCCCTGGTAGCCGGCCCGGGCGACGAGGTCGACCTCGGCGACGAGGTCGAGCTTCTGGCCGCGGATCGTGCTCGTGTTGAAGCAGTAGCCGAACGGCTCCGCCGGGGGCTTCGGTTGTTCGGCCTGGGCCAGCGAGGCGAGGCCGACGCCGGCGGTCAGCGCGGTCATGGCGTCACGGCGGCTTGGGTGCATGGCGGGTTCCTTCATATAGCCCCCGGCTCGGCGGGGGTCTTGGCGGTGGTCTTCCCCAAAAGACCCCCGGCGAGCCGGGGGCTATATGGTCGTCAGCCGTTATACCCCGCCGGCGCGGCGAGTTGAAGGGGCCAGCGCGAAATCCGGGACGGCACCGAGCGGGAGGGGACGACGCCATGTCCACGGACGGCACGGCGCGGTTCGCGTTCATCGACGGCCTACGCGGCCTGGCGGCGTTGTGGGTCGCCTTGTGCCATTTCACCCTGGCATACCCGGCTGCTCCAGACGCGGCCCATTCCTACCCGACGATCCGCGACGGGTTCGAGGCCGTCGCCTGGCGCGGCAGCCTCGGCGTCGATATCTTCTTCGTCATCAGCGGGTTCGTCATCGCGTGGAGCCTGCGCGACGTCGCCGTCACGCCGCGCGTCGTCGGCAACTTCGTCGGCCGGCGGTCGCTGCGCCTCGACCCGCCGTACCTCGTCGCGCTTCTCCTGGCCGTCGCGGCGGGGTTCGCGTCGCGCGCCCTGCTCCGGGACAGCAACGCGACCGTGCCGGCGAGCTGGACCGACCTCGTCGCCCACGCGTGCTACTTGCAGGAGTTCCTGCACGTCCGGCCGCTCCTGCCCGTGGCGTGGACCCTGTGCCAGGAGGTGCAGTTCTACCTGGTGTTCATCCTCGTCTGGGGCGTCGCCCGACGGCTGCGCCGGGGAGGCGTCGCGCCGCTCGGCGTGCCGGGCCTCATCGTCGCGTTCGCGCCCCTGGCGGTCGTCTCGCTCCTGGTCCGCTGGCGGATCGTACCGCTCGACTGGCCGGCCCTTTTCGTCGAGCAGTGGTTCCTGTTCCAGCTCGGCGTCCTAGTCTGCTGGGCGGTATCTGGACAGGTGCGCGCCGCGTGGTTCGTGCTGTACGCCGCGGCGGTCGGCGGCCTGCTCTCCTGGCGGTGGGACGACCGGGCGGCGATGGGCCTGGCGACGGCGGTCGTCGTCTTCGGGGTGGGCAAGGCCGGCCACCTGGGCGACTGGCTGTCGTGGCCGGTGTTCCAGTACCTGGGCCGGATCTCGTACAGCCTGTACCTGGTGCACATGATCGTCGGGAACCGGGTGATGAACGGCCTGTGGCGGGCGAGCGGCGGGTCGCCGTCGTTCGTCGTGTCGCTGTGCTTCGTCGCGGCGGCGCTGGCGGCGTCGATCCTGGCGGCGCACCTGCTCTACCGCCTCGTCGAACGGCCGAGCGTCGCCCTGGCCCGGCGGTGGAAGCTGGCCCCGCGTCCGGCAGAGGCCGAACCGCCGCCGTTGCGCGCCGCGGCGTGATGGACACCGCCGTCTCCGCCGGCTAGATGTACCTCCGGAAGCGTTGTCGCCGTCATCGCACCCGGAGGGGCCGCCATGCGTCGTGGAGTGTTCGTCGTCCTGATCGCAGCGTCGGCCCTGTTCGCCCTCCAGGCCGACCCGAAGGCTGACGCCCTCGCCATCCTCCAGCCGGCCGTCCAGGCCCATGGGGGGAAGGATGCTCTTGCAAAGGCGGCGACCTACCTTCGCCTCGCCGACGGCAAGCTCCACAATGGCGACGCGAAGTCGCCGTTCTCCGACGCGGTCATCGCCCGCCTGCCGGACCGGCTGCGCGTCGTCATCGACCTGGAGCGCGGCGTCAAGGTCACCCACGTCCTCGACGGCAAGACCGGCTGGAAGGCCGGCAGCGCCGGGGCGATCGACCTCGCCGCCGACTCGGTCGCCGAGCTGCGCGAGGAGGCGTACGTCCTGTGGATCGCCACGCTCGCCCCGCTCCTGGGCGACGGCTTCACGCTCCGCCCGGCCGGCGACGCGGAGCGCGACGGCAAGAAGGTCGTCGGCGTCGTGGTCGGCCGGGCCGGCCACGCCGACGCGACGCTCTGGTTCGACAAGGCGAGCAAGCTCCTCGTCGCGATCGACAAGGAGGCGACCCAGGGCGGCGAGAAGATCCGCAAGCGCTACGTCTTCGGCGACCACAAGGACTTCGCCGGGGCGAAGTTGCCGACGCGCCTGGTCGAGTCGGTCAACGACAAGGTCGTCACCGAGGTCGCCGTCAAGGAGTACCGCCTCGTGGACCGCATCGACGACGCGAGCTTCCGCAAACCATGACAGCCGTCTTCCGCCACGTCGAGGAGACGACCGTCTCCGCGGCGGAGCTGTTCGGGCTGTTCGTCCGCCCGGCCCTGGCGCTGGCCCTCGTGCCGTCGGCCGGCCTGGAGCTGGTCGCCGGGCCGCCGTCGGGCGTCCTCGTTGTCGGCGAGACGGTCACGCTGCGCACGCGCCGCTACGGCCTGAGCCAGCAGGTCGTCCACCGCGTCGAGGCCATCGATGAGCCGCGGTGCCTCGTCGTCGTCCAGACGCGCGGGCCGCTCAAGGCGTATCGACTGGAGCAGGTCTTCGAGCCGACCGACGCCGGGACGCGCCTGGTCGAGGAGGTGACGTTCGATCCGCCCGGTGGGGTGCTCGGGCAGCTGCTGACCGAGGGGCGGCTGCGGCGCGAGTTCGCTGAGGTGTACGCCCTGCGGCGGGCGGCGTTCGCGGAACGGGGCTGGCTGGCGTGAGGCCAAAAACCGGCCCGGGTGAGGTCTCCCCCACCCGGGCCGGCTCGGAACCAGCTTCCTTCAGATACGCTTACTTGCCGGCGCAGCAACCGGCCTTCTCGACCGGCTTGACCGAGCAGCAGCCAGCCTTCTTCTCGACCTTGGCCGCGCAGCAGTCGGCGACCTTCACCGCCGCCGGGGCGGCGCAGCACGGCGAGCCGTCGAAGCAGCACGGCGAGCCGGGGAAGCAGCAGTCGGCCGCGCCTTCGCAGCACGGCGAGTTGTCGAAGCAGCACGCCGCGCCCGGGGCGCAGCAGTCGGGCTTGCCGGCCGGCTGGCTCGGCGTGGTGAACGCGAACGCGCCGCAGACCACCACGAGCAGCAGGGCCAGGGCCGCCAGGGAACCGATGCGATTCATCTCTCATCCTCCAGTGCGTCTTGGATCTTGGAACTTCCGGAAACAGTACGGCCGCCTTGGGAGGCGGCGGTGTACCGCGCCGGGGTCAACACGTCCAGACGCAGTAGAGCAGATGTCGTGGTGGTGGTGCCGCCAGGCACCCGGCCGTCATCCCGATCGGGACCGTCGCCAAGACGGCCGAGTCGGCCGGCTCGACGTCGAGGACCGGGGCGGGGACATCGACCAGGGGCCACGACTCGGGCGGCGTGCCGGGGTGCCATTCGCAGCAGCAGACGCGCGGCGCGGCCGGTGCGCACGGCTTGTCCGCGGCAGGGGGCTCGGTCGGGGTTTCGGCACAGCAGCAAGGGGGCGGGTCGGCCTTCGTCGGTTGGGGGTCGGCCGTCCGCTTCGTACAGCAGCCGGAGACGGGCAACAGGCAGCACCACCCCGCGGGGAGGGCTAGCAGACCGCACAGGACGGCGATCAGGGCCTGGAGCGTCAATCGCTGCATCATCCGCATTATCGGTCGCCCGGCGACGAAAAGCAAGCAAGGACTCGCCACCGGCGCGGCATTGACCCGGCCGGCGCGGTTCTGGCATCATCTGCCGGTCCGTCGCCCCGTGGAGGTGAGGTCATGGATCGACCCGCGCCGGCCCCCGTCCCCGCGTCGCCCGCCCTGCTGGCGTGGCTGCCGTACCTCTGGTCGCGCGTCGTCTGCGCCGGCGGCGTCCGGCCGGCGACCGAGCCGTGGCGGTGGTCGTCCCTCGCCTGGCTGCTGTTCATGCCGGGGCTGCTGCTCTACCCGTCGCTCTTCTTCCCGCTGTTCGAGCCGGACGAGAGCCGGTACGCCCAGATCCCGGCCGAAATGCTCCAGCGCGGCGACTGGGTCGTGCCGACGCTCCAGAGCGAACCGTACCTCGACAAGCCGCCGCTGATGTATTGGCTCGTCATGCTCGCCTACTCTGTCCTCGGCGTCGCCGACGGCGTCGCCCGGCTCGTGCCGGCCCTGGCCCTGCACGGGACGATCCTCGTCGTGTACTTCCTCGGCCGGCGGACGCTCGGCGAGCGGGCCGCCTTCTTCGGGGCGATGCTGCTTGCCCTCGCCCCCGGCTTCCCGCTCATCGGCCGGCTGCTGCTGCTCGACGGACTGCTGGCCTTCTTCACGACGCTCGGCCTGTTCGCCGCCTTCGAGGCGGTCCGGACCGAGCGCTTTGGCTGGGGTTGGTGGCTCCTCGCCGCCGCGGCGTGCGCCCTGGGGGCGCTGACGAAGGGGCCGATCGCCCTGGTCCTGGTGCTGGGGCCGGTCGTGCTGCACCGGCTGCTGGTCGATTCGGCGCGGGTGTCGTGGCCGGCGTGGGGCGTCTTCCTCGGCGTCGTCGCGGCGGTGAACCTGCCGTGGTACGTGGCGATGCACTTCCGCGTGCCGGAGTTCCTGCCGCAGTTCATCTGGGACCACCACCTGCAGCGCTACTTCGGCTCGTTCGCCCACGAGGAGGGCGTCTTCTATTACGTCCCGATCGTCCTGCTCGGCCTGCTGCCCGGGACGCTTCTCCTGGTGCCGTTCGTCCGCTGGCTCCTGTCCGGCGACGAGGCGACGGCCCGGCAGCGGACGACGGAGTTCGGTTTCTGCCTCCTCGCCGGCGGGTTCTGCGTCGCGCTGTTCAGCCTGTCGAGCTGCAAGCTACCGACATATGTCATGCCGGCCCTACCACCGCTGGCCCTCGCCCTCGGCTATTTCGTCGGCTGCTCCGGCTGGCACGCGGCGGGGCTGACGAAGGTCGCCGCCGTCGGGGCGTTCCTATTCCTGGCGTTCGCCCACCACGTCGCCATGCCGTGGTACGCGGAGTTCCGCTCGCCGTTCCGGCTGGAGGACGAGATCGTCCGCCTCTGTGCCGACCCGGGGCAGCGCGTCGTCTGCTACCCGCGGACGTGCGACTCGGTCGCGTTCTACCTCGGGCGGCGCGACATGGTCAACTTCCGCAGCAAGGACATCGAGGAACTGCGGCAGCTCGTCCGCACCGAGCCGCGCGTCGTCATCCTCTGCACGCACCGCAGCTCGCTGGAGGGGCTGCGGCAGTTCCTGACCGAGACGCCGATCACCGAGACGGTCCACCTCGGCCTGCCGGACCTGCCGTGGGTGCCGTCCCGGTGGCAAAAGCCGCTCAAGGACCTGCTCGGCAAGACGTCGCTCGGCCTGGCGGACCTGGCCGTGGTCGAGCGACGCTGAGCCTCACGGCCCGGCGTTCTGGATGCGGATGACCTTGTCGTCATCGGCCGCGAGGGTCAGCTGCAACTTGGTGCCGTCCTTCAGATCCGTGAGGGCGGCCGGCTGGCCCGCCAGGGTCACCTTGACGTCCTGCGCCAACGTGAGCGTACTGTTCACCTTCCCCTGCCGGGCGGTTTCCATCGTCAGGGTGATGGTCCGCTTGCCGGCGTCGAAGAACGCGCCGGTCACGGTGCGGCCAACGACGGCGACGCTGACGACGGTCGCCCCGTCGGGCGACAGCTGCAACGTCGCCCGGCCACGCTTCAGGTCGGCGAGCTTGGCCGGGACGCCGTCCTTGAGGATCTTCGCGTCCTTGGCCAGCGTGAAGATCTTGTTGTTGCTCTCGGCGGCCAGGCGGTCGAAGATCGAGATCGTCACCGTGTTCTTGACCGGGTCGGCGATCTCGAAGTTGCCGCTCACGGTGACCGCGTCGCGCGGCTGCTCGGCGGTCAGCACCGACACGAGGAGCGCGGCACAGACCAGTGCCAGTCGGGTGGGGCTCATGGCGCTCGGACCTCCTCACGAACCGGGATTCAGAACCGCTGATTCAACTGCTCGAAGTACGACCCGTACAGGCGGAAGATGGCGATGATGATGATCACCGCGACGAGGAGCCAGATCGCGTAGCCGAGGACGGCCGTCAGTGTCGCCATGCGCCGGCCGGCCTCCTCGTGGTAGTGCTCGGCTTGCCGCTCCATCACCTCGCTCAGCTGGCCGCTCTCCTCCGCGACGGCGACGACGTGGAGGAACTCCTCCGGGAAGAGCCGCGTCCTCGTCAGGATCGCCGACAGGTCCTGGCCGGAGCGCGTATCGGCCTTCGCCTGGTCGGCCGCCGCCTGCCAGGCCGGGTTGCCGGCCGCCTGGAAGCTCAGCCGCAGCGCCTTGCCGACCGACATGCCCGTCTCGTGCGTCAGGCGCAGCGCCGTGCAGAAGCGCGCCAGGGCGAGCGTCTGCAAGCAGGGCCCGATCGCCGGCAGCCGGAGCAGGTAGCCGTGCAGCCCTGCGCCGCCCTGCGGCCCCCGCGTCGCCAGCCAGTAGATGCCGAAGACGCCGAGGACCAGAGCGAGCACGATCCCGAGGAATGTCATCGCCCCCGACGCGCCCATCAGGCCGAGGCCGAGCGGGTCGTACGCCGGCTGGCCCGGGCCGCGCATCTCGGCGATGACCCCCAGGAAGTAGATCAGCCCGGTGATGACGAACACCGCCCCGACCAGCTGCACGACCGGCCAGGTGATCCGCGACACGAACGTGTACCAGAGCTTCTGCTGGCGGAGGAAGTGCTCCTCGAGATGGGCGAACACTTCCGACAACATGCCGGTCGATTCGCCGACGCTGACCAGGGCGATCATCAGCGGCGGGACGACCTTCGCCTCCTTCTTCAAGGCGGCGGGCAGGTCGTCGCCCTTCTCCAGGCGGTCGAGGACGCGGGCGCACAGGTCGCGGGCCGCTCCTTTTTTCGCCAGGTGGCGAAAGCCGTCGTGGACGGTCAGGCCGGAGTGGAGGTAGTGGCGCAGGCTGCGGCACAGCGGGATGAGCGCGGTCAGGGGCAGGCGCGACGAGAACATGGTGCGCGGCACTCCGGAGGTGAGGCGATTGTAGCAGCTGCGCCCGGCGGCCCCAAGCGGTTGTTTCTGCCGGGGGCTCGTCTATGGATAGAGTGTGAGAAGGGGTCGCCTGGGGGGAGATGGCATGAACGAGGCACCGCAGGGGCTCCCCCCGGACGAGGGGATCGTTCGGCTCTTCCCGCTGCCGAACCTGGTCCTGTTTCCGCACGTGCTCCAGGGGCTGCACGTCTTCGAGCCGCGCTACCGCCAGCTGATGGCCGACAGCCTGGCCGACGACCGGCACTTCGGCCTGGCGTTGCTCCGGCCCGGCTGGGAGGAGGACTACCACCTCCGGCCGCCCCTCTTCCCCGCGGTCTGCTTCGGCGAGATCCGGGACGAGGTCCGGCTCTTCGACGGCCGGTTCAACCTCGTCCTGCGCGGCACCCGGCGGGCGACCATCCTGGAGGAGGTCGCGACCGATCGGCTCTATCGCGTCGCCCGGGTGCGCTGGCTGGACGACGTCCCGGTCGCCGACCCGGCGGTCGGACACGACCTGCTCGCCCGCCTGGAGCGCGGCCTGCTCGCCTGGACGAACGACCCGGCGGCGGTCGCCCGGCTGGTGCATGGAAACCTCGGCCTGGGGGCGCTGTGCGACGTGCTGGCGTTCGCCCTGCCGCTTGAGCTGGAGGAGAAGGAGCAGCTGCTCGGCGAGGCGGGCGTCGAGGCCCGGCTGCGGCGGCTGGTCGCGTCGTTGGAGCCGGCGTCGCCGGGTGGGCGGCGCTTCCCACCCGAGTTCAGTCCGAATTGAGCCGGGCCGCCCCTCCCGTCCCCCCGCCCGTCGCAACCGGCACAGGCTGACGATTTTAACGGACCCGACGACTTTACCGCCGGCGGGGCACAATTCCGGCCGGGTTGGGCACCTACCCGCTAGGCAGAGACATTTGCTCCATTTAAGGTAAAGAAGGATCGGAAACTGTCCGGCGGAGTCCGGACGACAGCGAGGGCATTCCAGACGCCCCGGCGCGGTGCCAGGGCGAGCGCGAGGCCATCCCGACCATTCCCGACCGACCCGACACCCGGGACAAGGAGTAGACGCAATGAGACCGCCGAAGGTCGCGTTGTGGGGCTGCGCGCTGCTGGCGCTCATTTGGGCCAGCCCGGCGCAGGCGGCCTGGAACAACGTCTTCCAGGTGTGCTGCCTCGGCTGCAAGCAACAGCAGCAGACGATCGCCGCGTCGCCGATCACGCAAAACTGCCCGCAACCCTGCCCGCAGCAGAATTGCACGACGCGCTACGTCCAGCGCTCGTGCTACCAGCCGGTGACGACGTACCGGACGACGTACTACCAGGAGCCGGTGACGACGTACCGGACGAGCTTCTTCTACGAGCCGGTCACGAGCTACCGCTACAGCTGCAAGTTCGACCCGTGCACGTGCAGCTACCAGCAGGTCGCGACGCCGTGCACGAGCTACCGCCTACGGCAGCAGTGCTGCCCGGTGACGAGCTACCTGCAGCGGTCGTGCATCCAGCCGGTGACGACGATGCAGGAGATGCGCTACTACGTCCCGGAGACGACCTGCTGCCAGACGACGACCGGCGACCCGGTCTGGTCGCCGCCGGGCGGGGCGAACGTCATGCCGGGCCAGCAGGGCTTCCAGGGCGGCATTTCGTCGGAGCCGCCAAGCCTGAACGAACAGCGCATCCCCGGCAACGGCGGCAACGGTGGCACCATGCCGCCGATGCAGATGCCGTCGCTCGACGAGCAGCGCATCCCCGGCGGCGGGGCGCGCTTCGAGCGCAACTACCCGACGACGCCCAAGCCGGCCGTCCCGGCGGTGCCGAACATCCGGCTCGACCGGACGACGTCGCTCGACGACGTGAGCCTCCGCGGCCAGCTGGTCGGCACCGGCCAGCAGCCGCTGCGGAACGCCCAGGTGCTGTTCGTCAGCGCCGACCAGAACCGCCTGCGGACCAGCGCGACGACGACGGCCGACGGCCGGTTCGAGGTCGGCTTGTCGGAGGGGAACTGGCTCGTCTACACACCCGGGGCGGACGGCAAGCCGGTCTTCAACCAGAAAGTCTACGTCCAGGGGAGCGGCCCGCGCAGCGTCCTGCTCGTGAGCAACCCCCGCTGAGGCGAGAAGCCACCCGCCGCCGGCGCGCTCGGATGCGTGCCGGCGGTCGCGTTTTTGGGCCGGGTGGTTCCCTTCGGCCCCGTGTCCTGGTAGCCTGAGTGCGGGGTCGATGCCAGGTCACCATGCGAGGGTTACGCTATGCGCAGGCTCGTTACGGCCGCCCTGCTGGTCGCGGCCGGGTTCGCCACGGCCGCCCCGGTGCCGGAGTCGCCGCCGCTCGTCCAGGGGCCGCTCCCGACGTTCGTCAACCTGTCCCAGGCCAAGATCGACGGCAAGACGATCAAGGGCACCCTGGTCACCCACCGGGCCGTCAACAAGGCGGTGCAGGAAGTCGTCGACGTCGGCGGACAGAAGGTCACCCGCACCAAGACGGTGACCGAGATGGTCCCGGTGACGACGAGCTTTACCTACGCCCTGGACCATTTCGACGTCGTCACCGCCGACGGGAAGACCCTCTCCCTGGAGGCGGCCCTGCCGCTGCTGAAGGGGACGCCGCTCGTCCTGGTCTCCGAGGCCGCCCTCGACCCGGCTTTCCAGAAGGTGCTCGCGAGGGACGCGCTCATCCTCGTCCGCAAGAAGCCGCCCGAGCCGAAATGACCGCCGGACGAGGTGACGTCGATGCCCCGCTATTGTCCCGCCTGCAAGGTCGTCCTGTCGCCGACCGAGCGCACCCGCGGCGAGTGTTCCGACTGCGGCGCGACGTTCGGCGACGAGGGCGTCCACCCGCAGGCGAACCAGGCCGCCCCGCTCCAGCCGGTCGCCAGCACCGGCGGCCCGATCGGCCACGTGCCGCCGTCCGGGCCGCACAAGTTCCTCGCGGTGGTCCTTTTCCTGGTCACGCTCGGCAGCTTCTTCCTGCCGTGGGGCACGTTCCGGTCGATCTGGGACGGCTTCGCCAAGGGCGAGACGATCTGCGCCGCGGCCGGCTGCCACGCCGCGCCGACCGAGAAGAAGGAGTACTTCAAGGACAACCTCCTCGGCCCCGTGCTCGAGGAGACGGTCCACTACTGCAAGGCCCACCTCGCCGAAGCCCCGGACGCGGTGACCGTCACCCGGGGAAAGAGCATCTCGATCGCCGTGGCGATGGTGTTCACGATCGGGCCGGCGATCTACGTGCTGTGGTTCGTGATCGCCCTGCGGATGGTCTTCCTCGAAGAGCCCGGCGCGATGGCGTTCTTCCTCTGGCTGGCCGCCGGCGGCCTGGTCGCGATGAACGCCCTGTCCTACCTCTACTGGCACTACTGCCACTTCGCCTTCCGCCACAGCGGCTGGTGAGCCACAGCCCCCATCACGGCGGCGGGCATGTCGCGGCGGCGGGTCGGCGGATGAGGTCCGTCCCGGCCCGGGCCCCGACGCGCTCGCCCGGGGCGAACCCCGGCGGCGTGTCGCGCCACGCGTCGCCGGTGCGGATGCGGCGTCGGCCCTCCTCGAACAGGCGGGTCATCTCGGCCGGGTCGAAGTCGGTGATCGCCGGGGCGTCCTCGTATTCCTGCGGCACCGCGGCGAGGTGGAAGCGCATCCCGTTCAGGGCGGTGCCGGTGTAGAGCTTGAACAGCTCGTCGCGTGCCTGCGAGAAGTTCAGCGCCGAGACGCTCGAGAACAGGACGGACAGGGCCCGCGACGGGACCGGCTCCGCGTCGGCGAACAGCTTCCCGGCGACGAGGACGTACAGGTCCGAGCCGAAGTACGGGCTGTCCGGCCCGGCCCAGGTTTCCCCCTCGCGGCGCGGGACGCGCAGGAACAGGGTCGCCGTCGTGCCGCCGTCGATGTGGCGCGACACGGCCGGCTCGCCGTCCACGGTGAGCGGGATGCGCACCGGCGGCAGCAGGACCGGGAACGCCGCCGACGCTCGCAGCACGGTTCGGTACAGTTCCAGGGCCTCGGCCGTCCCCTTCGTCGCGATGGCCCCCATGTCCCAGATCACCAGCCGCCGGCCTTCAAGGGCGGTCGACCCGACGTAGAAGCGCCGCCCGGCGGCGTGCTCGGCGGCGACGCGGCGCAGGTAGTCCGGCGTGACGAACTCGGCGATGCGCTCCGCGAGCGGCCCGGAGTCGGCGAGCGACTCCGAAAACAGGGCGGCGAGCAGGGGCTTCCGGCGGTAGACGTCCTCGGTGCGCGTCGTGGTGAAGAAGCGGCGCAGCAGGTCGTCGTGGTCCGGGCCGGGGAAGGCCATCGCCCCGGCGAGGGCCCCGACGCTGATGCCGGTGATCACGTCGAAGCGCGGCCGGGTGCCGGCTTCCGTCCAGCCGCAGAGGAAGCCGGCCTGGTACGCCCCGTTGCTGCCGCCGCCGGACAGGACGAGGATCGACTTGCGCGGCGGCGGCACGGCCGGGCCGTGCGCCCGCACCTGGCCGGCGATCCGCTCGAAGTCGGTCAGTTCCAGGAGCTGGCCGACCGGCTCGGCGCAGGGGTCGGCGACGCGGCGGAGATCGACCTGCTTCGGTTCGACCGCCCGGCAGCCGCACACGACGAGCAGCACCAGCCACGCCATGCGGCGCGTTCGCGATCCCGTCGGCACAGCGCACCTCCCCTCACGATGTCTCATCGGCCGGCCGGCGACACGGAGGTAACGAGAAATCCGATCGGGGCGGTTGCGTAGAAAATGAGAAATCCGCCGCCGACGCGGTCGGCCTTCTGGAGGTGGCCGTCTGTCCCCCTGGGATTGTGTCACCAACGGAGGAACGAACATGCAGACGCGACTCTCCCGCGCCCTGGTCGTGGCCGTCTTGACCCTGGCCTCGGCCCCTGCTGTCTGGGCCGAGCCGCTCGCGACGTTCGGCGTCTTCGGCAAGCAGGGGGCGACGCTGAACGGCACGACGGTCGTCGGCGGTCTGACCGGCAGCAACGGCAACGTGACGGCCGGGGCGTTCACCAACCTGGCCGGCGTCGTCGGCGGCGGCCAGCTGACGTTCAATGGCTCGGCGATCACCGGCCCGGTGACGTTCAACGGCGGCCTGACCGGGTCGCCGTTCGGCCTGAGCGGCAACCTGACCGGCCCGGTCAACAGCGGCGGCAACGTCGCCCTCGCCGCGACGCTCAACGGCAACCTGACCGCCGCCGGCAACGTCGCGCTGCAGTTCAGCAACGTGACCGGCAACATCCTCGCCGGCGGCAACGTCTCCGTCGCGGCCCTCAGCGCCGTCAACGGCAACGTCACCGCGAACGGCAGCATCACCGGCACGGGCATCACCGGCACGGTGACGCCGTTCGCCGGCGTGCCGGTCAACCCGGTGGCGTACTCGCCGACGACCGTCCCGCCGGCGGACGTGTTCACGGCCGGCGGCGCGGACATCTCCGTCGCGACGTTCCAGTCGCTGACCCTGCCGCCAGGCACCTACGGCGACCTGACCCTGGCCGGCAGCGGCACCCTCACCCTGACGGCGGGCGACTACTACTTCGACACGTTCGGCACCGTCGGCCCGTTCGGGTTCTCGAACCTGCGCTTCGACTTGACGAACGGCCCGATCAACGTCTTTGTCGTCGGCGACGTCACCCTCACGAACGCCCACCAACAGGACGCCCTGATCGGCGGCGTGGCCCAGACCGACCCGACCCTCGGCCGGATGGTCTTCGTCGAGAGCTCGAACGGCAACATCTCCCTCGGCGGGTTCGCGTTCGACACGATGTGGGGGACGTACTTCGCCCCGAACGGCAACGTCAGCGCGGCGACGTTCACGAACCTGAACGGGGCCTTGATCGCCGGCGGGTTCGTCACGACCGGGAGCGGGACGATCAACAGTCAGCCGTCGCCGCGGCTTCAGGCCGGGCCGGGGGCGGTCATCCCCGAGCCGGCCAGCCTCGCCCTGTGGGGCCTCGGCCTGGCCGGCGTCGCAGCCGGCTGGCGGGCGACGCGCCGGCCGCGCCCCTGCTGACAAGGGCAAGGGCGCGGGGCACGCCCACCCCGCGCCCTTGCCGCCGCCTTCCGGTCGGCCTGATTGACAGGCATCACCGGACCGGGTGTAATCACGCCGGGGATCAGCGCCCGGCGGCGTCCGCGATTCTCGCCGGGTCGTCCCTCCGTCAGGTACCTTTTTCGGAGGTGCCCCATGTCGCCGCGGGTCGAGTTTCGCGTCTTCTGTCTGGCGATCGGCCTGCTCCTCGTCATCCCGCTGGTCGCCGGCTTGACCGGCGCGTTCGCCGGCCCGGCGGGGATGGCCCGCCTGTTCGGCGAGGACGACCGCGTCGAGATGTCGCCGGTCGTCCGCAACAACTTCCGCGCCATCTGCTTCATGTTCTTCGCCTGGGTGCCGCTGCTGCTCTGGGAGTTGGCCGACCTGCCCGCGCGGGCCGGGGCGTTCCGCGTCGCGATCGGTTGCGCGTTCCTGGCCGGGTTCGCACGCCTGACCGGCTACCTGGTCGATGGCTACCCGGGCGTCGCGCCCGTCGTGTTCATGGGGCTCGAGCTGGCCGGCATGCCGCTGCTGCTCTTGTGGCACACGCGGCTGGTGGGTCGATGCCGCAAGTGACCGGCCGGGTCGCCCTGAGGGCCCGGCCGTCCTACAATCCTCTCCTGACACCCGCTGGGTCCGCGTCCGTCGGGGCGCGGCGAAGAGGGAAGACGGTGCGAATCCGTCGCGGGGCCGCCGCCGTGTTCGGCCAGGGCCCGGCACCAGAAGCCACTGTCCGCGTGCTGTCACGAGCCGCGGATGGGAAGGCCGCCGGGACCGTGGGGTGACCGCTCACCCCGGAGCCGTCAGTCGGAAGACCTGCCCAGGGGATTACCCGGTGCTCCGGCCACGAGCGTCCCGGGAGGAGCCCCTCCCGCGCGCCGTCCGGAGCCGTCCCCTTCCCGCCCGTCCCGGCGGAGATCGGATCGGCCATGCGACCGTCGCGTCGTCTTCCCCCCGGCTTCACGCTGATCGAGCTGCTCGTCGTCCTCGCGATCATCGCCGTCCTGATCGGCCTGCTCCTGCCCGCCGTCCAGAAGGTGCGCGAGGCGGCGGCGCGGCTTCAGTGCGCCAACCACCTGAAACAGCTCGGCCTCGCCGTCCACAACTACGAGTCGGCCCACCGCTACTTGCCTGCGGCGGCCGGCCTCGCCGGCGGCGCGCCGGACTTCTCGACGCCGCGCTGGTTCGGCGTGGCCGCCGGCTCCCCGGCGACGGTCGATCCGACGCGCGGCATCCTGTCGCCGCATTACGAGGGCAACAACAAGGTCGTCGCCTGCCCGAGCCTCGACCCGCTGAAGGTGCGGCCGGTCTTCTCCGGCCACGCCGGCGGCTACGCCTACAACCGCTGCCTCGGCGGCGTCGAGTACAACTGGGCCGTCTGGCCGGCCCCGGAATACCAGCGCCTGCGGCTGCGGCGCATCGTCGAGTTCGCGTCCACGTCAGCGACGTTCGCCTTCGCGGATTCGGCCCTGATCGCGACGCGGACGACCCCGCCGACGGCCCAGGAGGCGGACACGATGGCCGCCCCGCTGGTCTGGTCGCCGTTGAACACGAGCCCGCAGCCGACGACGCACTTCCGCCACGCCAGCCGTCTGGCGAACGTCGCCTTCCTCGACGGCCACGTCGAGGCACGGACCGAGGTGCCCGTCGCCAGCCCGGCGGGCTGGTCCGCCGCGGCGAACGCCGTGCGGGCGGAGCTGGGCCTCGGCTACCTCGCCGCCGGCAACGGCCCCTACGGCGGCGAGTGAGCCGCGTACAATGACGGGAGACCCCGTCCCCGAGGAGCCCGTCGCGATGGCCGTGCCGCGGTTCATGCTCAAGGCGAAGATCCACCGGCTGACGATCACCCACGCCGACGTCGATTACGAGGGCAGCCTGACCCTGTCGCCGGAGCTGCTCGCTCTGGCGGACATCCTCCCCAACGAGGAGGTCCACGTCTGGAACGTGACGCGCGGCACCCGGCTGCGCACGTACGCCATCGTGGGCGAGCCGGGGTCGAACGTCGTCTGCATGAACGGGGCGGCGGCCCACCTCGCCGGGCCGGGCGACGTCGTCATCGTCGCGACGTTCACCCTGCTCGACGACGCGGCCGCGCGGAACCACCGGCCGCGCGTCATCCTCATGGCCGAGGGCAACCGGGTCCTGATCGTCGATGGCGAGGTAGCCGGGCCGAAGCGACGCGGCGCGCCCTGAGGAGGCGTCCCATGGACCTGGAAGCCGCCTTTCTCCAGGCGATCTCGGAGCAACCCGACGACGACGTCCACCGGCTCGTCTTCGCCGACTGGCTCGACGACCACGGCCATCCCGCCCGGGCTCGCTTCCTCCGCGAGCAGTGCGCCGCCCGCCCCGGCGAGGAGCCGCCGGACGACCCGGCCGCCGTCTCCGCCTGGCGGGAGGTCCTGCCGCCGCTGTCCCGCATGACGATCGGGTGGACCTTCCGACGCGGCATCCCGGAGGGGATCTCCTGCGGCCCGATCGACGCGACCGTGCCCGGGGCGGTGCGCGTCGTCGGGCAACTCGTGGGCGAGCCGGCCGCCTTCGCGGTGCCGACCGTGCGCGAGGTCGTCCTCGACTGTAAGGAGGTGGTCGAGTACGACTACGATAAGCACTACCGGCCGCTGGAGGATCGCGGCCACCTCGACGCGGACGCGGCGCAAGTTCTGGCCGGTCTGCCGCTCCTGGACCGGCTCGACCGCCTCGCAATCCGCCACGCCCGCATCCCGCCGGTGGCGTTGGAAACCCTCCTGGCCTCGCCGCGCCTCGGCCGGCTGCGGTCGCTCGACCTGGCCGGCGGCGTGGTGCCGGTGTCGGTGGCCCGGGCGATCGTCGATTCGCCGGTCGCCGCCCGGCTCCGCGTGCTCCGCCTCCCCGGCGGCTTCTTCGGCTACAACCGCCGCTGGCAGCCGTGCGTCGAGGGGGACGCCGTCGCCGTCCTGGCCGACGCGCCGACGCTGGCCTACCTCGACGTGCTCGACCTCGCCTGGAACGGCCTGACCGATGCCGAGGCGGACGCCCTGCTCCGGTCGCGGCACCTCGCGGCGATGCTACGGCTCGACGTCGCCGCCAACGTGATCGGCGCGGACCGCGTCGGTGCCCTGCGCCGGCGCTTCGGGACGGTCCTGGTTCGGCGGCCCTCCCCCGGTTAGAATGGGCCCCGTTTCGAACCCGGCCCCTCGCAGGAGCGACCCATGCGCCTCTCCCTCGCTCGCCTCGCCGCCCTCGGCGTCTTCCTGGCCGGCTGCTCCGCCCCGCCGGCCGGGCCGATGCCGACGCCGGAGGCCCTCACCGACGCCCCGGTCGAGCTGCCGACCGCCGACGTCGCCGCCCTCGTCCAGGGCAGCAACCGCTTCTCGCTCGACCTGCTCCGCCGGATCGACCCGGGCAAGAACGCCTTCGCCTCGCCGTTCAGCGTCGGCGTCGCCGTCAGCCTGGCATTCGCCCACAACGCCGACGACGCGGTCGGCCGGGCCCTGCACGTTCCGTTCGACCAGGCCCGGCTCAACGCCGCCTACGCCGCCCTGCTCGGCACCGTCCGCGGCGACGGGGGAAAACCGCGCCCGTACGAGCTCGCCCTCGCCAATGCCGTCTGGCTGACGACGAACAAGGAGTTCAAGCCGTTCCCCGAGTACGTCGCCAAGGCGAAGGAGTTCTACGCCGCCCCGCCGCGCGGCGTCGATTTCCTCGGCGACGGCGTCAAGCAGATCAACACCTGGTGCGCCGAGCAGACGCGCGACAAGGTCAAGAAGATCCTCGAGCCGGTCGACGTCGGGGGGAGCACGGCCGCCGTCCTGACCAACGCGATCTACTTCAAGGGGGACTGGAAGTCCCAGTTCAAGAAGGACAGGACGCAGGAGGACGGGCTGTTCCACGTCGCGGCCGACAAGACGGTCAAGGCCCCGCTGATGAACCAGCTCGTGACGGCCGGCTACCACCGGGCCGACGAGGCCCAGGTCCTGGAGCTGCCCTACAAGGGCGACGAACTGGCGATGCTCGTCGTGCTGCCGAACCGGCGCGACGGCCTGGCCGCCGTCGAGAAAGACCTGACCGGCGAGAAGCTCGCCGCCTGGGCGAAGCAGTTGAAGAAGGGGCCGGTCCGCGTCACGCTGCCGCGCTTCACGATCGCCGGCGGCGCGGTCCCGCTCAAGGCGACGCTCGACAAGATGGGCTGGCCGGTCGGCGGCTCGCCGCACATCGGCACGCCGCCGCCGGGGACGGTCCTGTACGTCGACGAGGTGTTCCACCGCGGCTACGTCGAGGTGAACGAGGCCGGGGCCGAGGCGGCGGCCGTCACGGCGGTCGTCGTCAACTTCAAGGACCAGGGCGGCCGGGAAGACGTGACGCCGGTATTCCGGGCGGATCACCCGTTCCTATTTCTGATCCGCGATAACCGGACCGGTCTGGTCTTGTTCGCCGGCCGGCTCGTCGCGCCGGTCTGAGGCACGGCCGGCGTCAGCGAAGGCCGAACCCGCCGGCGTCGAGCTGCCGCAGGTTCGCCCGCAAGTCGTCGAGGTTGGTCAGCTCCCGCGCCACGGCGACGACCTCGCTGCCCTTCTGGTTGAAGTTTACCGCGTTGAGCGACTGCCGCGTGCGGCGGGCCGTCTCGGCGTCCATGTTCGGCGGCGGCTGGTTCAGGCCGAGCAGGGCCAGGGCCTTGAAGCCGTCGAGGACCTCCTTCGCCTCTTTCGCCTTGGCGTCGCTGGGGTAGGAGCCGGACAGCTCCGACTCGACGAGCAGGCCGCTGAACGTCGCCCCGACGAAGACCTTCCGCGTGTCGAGCAAGGCCCCGAGGTGGAGCGGCCCGACGTCGGCCGGCACCTGGGCCATCAGCCGTGCCGGCAGGACGACGCCCATCGCCAGCTGGCGCGACCCGGCCCGGTTGACCAGGTCGGCCAGCTCGCCCTGCGTCCGCGGCTTGACGACCTGGTCGATCGCGTGACCAACCGCGCCGCGCGGGCCGTAGAGGATCGTCCGGTCGTCGATGAAGGCGAGGAAGGACTGCTCGTCGGCGTGGTAGCGTCGGCCGTTGTGGGTGAGTTCGGCGGCGGGCAGGCCGAGCGCCTCGCGGATCGTGCGCGGGTCGGCCGGCTTGTTGAGGTGGTAGGCGAGCCAGGTGGCCGGCGGGGCCGGCGGAGGGCCGTCGAGCCGGTCGGGCAGGGTCTGGACGATGACCGTCGCTCGGTCGAGGTCCTTCAGGGCAAGGCCGAAGCGCTGCTCGGCGAGGGCGAGGGCCTGGCGCGGCTCGGCCGGCAGGGCGGCGAAGACCTCCTTGCCGACGTCGTTGGCGAGCAGGTCGGCGACGCGGATCGTGGCGAAGGCGGCCGCGTCGCCCGGGACGACGGCCAGCTCCGAGGCGGCCCGGCCGCTGCCGAAGTAGCGCCAGCCGAGCAGGACGACGATCGTGATCAGGGCGAGCGTCCCGACGGTGACCCCGGCCCACAGGGACAGGTTCGGCCCGCGGCGGCGCTTCCGCTGCGGGCGCGGCTCGTCCTCGTCGCGGGCGGACCGCCGGTCGTCCGGGACGTCGCGGTGCGACGTCGGCCGGCGCTCGCGGGTGAGGGCCCCGTCGCGCGGGGCGGCCCTGCCGGGGACGCGGTTTTCTTCGCCGCACGCCGGACAGGCGACCGTCTGGCCGGCGAACTCGGCCCGGGCGCGCATCCGCTTGCCGCAGTCGCAGGCGAAGTAGATCGCCCCCGCGTCGGCGGCCGGCTCCGGCTCCTCGACGAGGAGGGCGTCGCCACAGCCGGGGCAGCGGATGCGTTTGCCGAGGTGCTCGTCCGAGACGCGGAACTGCTTGCCGCACGCGCAGGACATCGCGGGCATGGTCCACATCCTTCGACTGGAGGCGGGGTCGTGTCGGAGGAAGTCTACCGCACGGCGCGGCGGTTCGCCATCGGGAAGTGAGCCACGCGGAGTGGGGGTTCCTATCTTGACCCCGGCCTTCCGCCGCGGGTGCGGGCGGAGGGGTGCCCGATAGCGCGGCGAGGGAAGCCGATGACGTCCGATCCAGCGACCCGGCCGGCGGTGCGGTGCCGCGGCGTCCGCGGGGCGACCTTCGTCGAGGCGGACACGCCCGAGGCGATCCTGTCTGCGACGCGCGAGCTGCTCGCCGCCCTGGTCGCCGCCAACGGCATCGCCGTCGAGGACGTCGCCAGCGCCTTCTTCACGAGCACGCCGGACCTGCGTTCCGTCTTCCCGGCCCGGGCGGCGCGCGAACTCGGCTGGGCCGACGTGCCCCTGCTCGGCGCGACGGAGGTCGACCACCCGGCCGGCCCGCCGCGCTGCATCCGCGTCCTGCTCCACTGGAACACGACCCGCCGGCAGGACGAGGTCGTCCACGTCTACCTGCGCGGGGCCGCGTCGATGCGGGCTCAGGACCCGCCGACCCACCTCGCCGCCGCCTCGGGCGAACCGAGGGGGTGAGCCGGCGGAGGCGCGGCTGGAGGCTCAAGGGTTCCGAATCGCGGCCAGCGCGGCGTTGGCCGCTTCGCGGCACGGCTCCTGGTCGGAGGCTGCCATTTCCATGAGCGCGGGAACGGCCTGCCTGGCATCGGGGCCGATCCGGCCGAGGGCTTCCGCCGCGCTCTTGCGCACGTGGATGTCCCGATCCGCGAGCGTCGTGACGAGGGCGGGGACGGCCTCCCTGGCACGAGTGCCGAAATCGCCGAGAGCGCGAGCCGCATGCTCGCGCATCTCCGCGTCCGAATGCGCGAGCGTCGTGACGAGGGCGGGGACGGCCTTCTCGGCAAGTTGGCCGATCCGACCGAGGGCGTAAGCCGCTCGGTTGCCTACCCCGGCGTCCGGATCCGCGATCGCCCCAATGAGAGCGGGAGCGGCTGCCTCGGCGGTCGGGCCGATCTCTTCGAGGGCGAGAATGGCCCTCAGGCGCACCTTCGCGTCCGGCACCGCGAGCGCCGCGACGAGGGCGGGCACGGCCTCCCTGGCGGCGGCGGAACTTGCCCACGAGCTGTCGATCGCGCCGAGGGCGACGACGGCATTCCTGTAATCCTTCGCGTTCGTATCCGCGAGGGCCTTGACGAGGGCAGGGACGGCTTCCCTGGCGTTGGGGCCGATCCAACCGAGGGCGTCCGCCGCACCCCCGCGCACCTCTTCATCCGGATCCGCGAGGGCCATGACGAAGACGGGGACCGCCTCCCTGGCGGCGTTGGAATTCGCCCACTCCCGGTCGATCTCGTGGAGGGCGTAAACCACGCCCACGCGCACATCCCAGCCCGGATCCGCGAGCGTCTTGACGAGGGCGGGAACGGCCTCCCTGGCATCGGGGCCCCTCTCGCGGAGGGTGTAAGCCGCGATACCGCGCACCTCCGCGTCCGGATCCGCGAGCGCCGCGACGAGGGCGGGGATGGCAGCGGGGCCGATCTTGGCGAGGGCTTCCGACGCGCTCTCGCACACCCACGCGTCCGGTTCCTCGTGCCGCCAGCGGCGAAAGTGACGCGGCATCGCCCGGCGTATCGCGAGCGCCTTGACGAGAGCGGGGACGGCGTCGGGGCCGATCTCGACGAGGGCTTCCGTCGCGCTCGCACGAACCTCCGCGTCCGGATCCGCGAGGGCCGCGACCAGGGAGGAAACGGCGTCGCCACCCCGCACCGGGTATCGCCAGATCCAGGAGAGGGGGACCCCCGCCAGGATACCGACCAGGCCGATCAGCAGGACGATCTGGGCGGTGTTGTTGGCGTTTCTGGTCGGGCCTTGTGTCATCGGCTCCCCCACGCATCGCCCGGGACCTGCCTCGACTCCGTGGCTACTGTCGCCGGACGGTCATCTGACTTTGACCGCCGTCGCCGAGTTGACGAAGACCGGATCGATCGTCATGCCGATCCCGACCCCGGTCGGCCTGTCGTTGCCGGCATGGACGGGCAGACGTTACCTGGTCAGCTCACAGGCGACAAGCCGGCCCGGTCCGTCCCCCGTGGCGGGTGCGCGGAGTTGTTGCAGGAGTGAGGGTGGCGGCCGCGACCACTTGCCGAGGATCGTTACGGTGTCCCCTTCCTTGACGTCGGCGAGGCTCCCGCCCTCTGCCACCCCATCCGGGACGGCCCGAGCAAGGCGGAAGAAAGAACACCGCAAGGCGACGTCGGATCCGATCCCGTCCGCGGGCTTGACGACAAGGTCGAGTTCCTCGTAGCGCAGGGATCCCCCGAAGGCCGCGGTGGAGGAAGGCCCGATCAGGTGCGCCGGCCGCCTGGTGACCGCGGCCACCTTACCGACCACCGCGAGCCATTTGTTCCGGTACTTCTCGTCCGTGGCTTTCGGATCCGCGCGGTCTTCCGCCACCAGCGCGGCGAGGGACACCTTCTCGGGCGTACCCCGCGCTTTCCAGTCCTCGGCCGACAGCAAAACGGAGGTGCCCGCATCGGCCAGCGATTTCTTCTCGACCGCTTCGAGGACGTCCAGGAATTGGGCCCTCCCGACTTCGTCCCGCCATTTCTCGCGCTTCTCGTCCACGGCGGCCTCTCGCACGGCCTGCGCCATCTGCTCCAGGTTGTTCACGGTCGTGGCGCGGGCCACGACGTCGCGAACTCCTTCCCGCGGAGGGGTGAGCAGGTCGAGGATGGCAGGCAGGAGGCCGAATACGGCACCGAGGAGGAACGTCCCGCCGAGCCGGAGCCGGGCCATCGCCGAACCGCACTCGGCGAAGTACTGCACCAACAACAGGGCGGCCAGCGCGTTGAGAACGACGACGGGGAGGAACCACACCAGGCCCGCGCCGGGCAGCTGGCCCTCGGCCCAGCCGAGCGCGCCGGCGAGCCCGGCCCCGATCGCGCTGGCGAGCAGGAACGGCAGCCAGCCCTCGCCCTGAACGGCGTTGCCGCCGGGGTCGTTCGGAGACGGGACGTCCGGGTAGGCCGCCGCGTTCGTCCCGGGCGGGTTCGCGGGGAGTCCGGCCGCGAATGCCCGGACCTGGTCCTGGAAAGCGGCCCGCCCGGCCGGCGTGTCGGCCCAGGTGGCGACGTTGATGCGACCCGGCGCGACGTCCGGCGACCCGAGCACGGCCAGGACCGCGCGCCGCCACTCGTCCGCCGTCCGCGAGTCGTCCGCCACGAAAAGGGTCCGGTGGAGCCCGAGGCAAACGACCGCCAGTTCGACCTCCTCGCGGACGAACGGCGTCAGGTCGGTGACGTCGATCAGGGCGCACCGCGCGTCGCCCAACGACCGCCACAGGCGGGCCTTCCAGTCCGCGCCGGCCTCCAGGTTCATGTACCTCGGCTGGGCGTACCGGATCAGGAACAGGATGTAAAGCAGGTGGCGCACCAGCCACGGCCAACGGCGGCGTGGGTCCCGGATGCCCGACAGCCGATACTCCCGACCGAGCGCCGCCTGCGCCGCCACGCGCAACCCGCCGGTCCGGGCATCGTTCCGGAACGACCGCAGGTAGATGGCGTTGGCGGCCCGCCGCGGCAGGATGCTGAAGACGCAGAGCCACAGGGTGAACGCCGCCGCCGTGAACGCCCAATCGACCTTCTCCCGGCCGGTCGTCGGACCCAGCCGAGGCAGCAGCCAGTGGACGACGATCGCCACCCAGCCGACCACCAGGATGACGAAAAGCAGCCGGCGGTACACCCGCAAGGGGTCGCTCAACGGCCGAGGGAGCGGGGCCGGGAGGGCAGGGCTTGTTGCGTGCTCCATCTCCTGGGCTCCTGGGACGCCGCGGCAGGATCTTCTGCCACCGAGACGATTACACAACGGGCGTGGCCACCGCGTCAAGCGCCGGGCCGTCAGGTGGCCTTTACCGGCACCGCCTTCTTGACGAAGTCCGGGTCGATCGTCACCCCGAAGCCGGCCCCGGTCGGGCAGCGCACCCGGCCGTTCTCGCACTTCAACGACGACGTCGCGCACACGACCGGCAGCGTCGCGTTCCCCTTGAACTCCATGTGCGGCCCGGCGTTCGGCGTCCACGACGCGAAGTGGATCACGTCGAGATACCCCAGCCCGCCGCCGGACATATGCGGCACGACCGGCATCCCCGCCGCGGCCGCCATGCGGGCGACCTGCGCCGCCCGGATGAAGCCGCCGCCGTAGTGCAGGTCCGGCTGGACTATATCGACGCCGCGATTCGCGATCGTCCACTTCCAGCGGTGCAGGCTGAACTCCTGCTCGCCACCGGCGACCGGGATCGTCAGCGCGTCGGCGACCTCCTTCGTCGCCCACAGGTCGTCGAACTCGCACGGCTCCTCGTAGAAGGCGTAGCCGTGCTCCTCCATCACCTTGCCGATGCGGATGCCCTCGGCCGCGTCGTAGGAGCTGTTTGCGTCGGCGTAGAGGGTGAAGTCCTTGCCGAACGCCTTGCGGACGAGCGGGATGATCGCCTCGGTCCGGCCCGGCGGCGCGTCGGCGTTGCGGCTCATCCGGCCGCCGAGGCGGAACTTCAGCGCCGTGACGCCGGAGTCGGCGACGAGCTTGCGCAGGTGCTCGACCTCCGCCTCGGGCGTGTTGCCGCGGTTGCCGCTGGCGAAGTAGACGGGGATGTCGCGCCGTTTCGCCCCGCCGAAGAAGTCGGCCACAGGCCGGTTGGCGACCCGGCCGAGCAGGTCGAGCAGGGCCATCTCGACCGCGGCGACGCAGACCCACAGGGCGATGCCCTGCATCTTGTAGTTGCTCGCGTGGCGGTAGACGTCCCACAGGAGCGTCTCCAGGTCGCGGGCGTCCCGGCCGACGAACACCGGGGCGACGTCCTTGAGGAAGTGCGGATAGACGACGGCCATCTTGGCCGGGTTCGCCACGGCGACCGCCTCGGCCCCGTCGGTCGAGCGGGCCCGGACGAGGAATGTCGCCCCGTTTCGGAGCAGCTCGATCGACGCGACCTTGACCGGGGCCTTGACCGCGGCGAGGGTCAGGACCGGCTGCTTCAGGACGCGGTCGAGGTCGGCGACGGTGACGCGCTTCGGCGCGTCGGCCGCGAGGGCCAGCGGCACGGCGGCGGCGGTAGCGAGCAGGTGGCGGCGGGTGATCGGCATGGCAAGAGACCTCGGTGGTAGTTCCGGCGAGATTACAACCGGCCATTCGCCGCCGGTCAACGGACGAACGCTCCCGGCTCGCCATTTGCACCTGGCGCGGGTAGACTAGAGCCGCCGCCC
>Ga0268299_1001392_pt1 | contig 43402 bp, 41 predicted proteins | sample NOBtaG_FD_193484 | JGI IMG/M metagenome (GOLD analysis project Ga0268299, IMG submission 193484) | Activated sludge microbial communities from bioreactor in Nijmegen, Gelderland, Netherland - NOB reactor | ecosystem: Engineered > Bioreactor > Aerobic > Activated sludge | place: Netherlands... | reverse complement strand
AAGCTCCTAAGTGATCGATATACTGAGTAAATTGGGGAAACCGTTGCAATAGCGAGCACTTGTCAAAAACCGTTCTTTCGATCTTTTAAGGCGAGGGTCCTGGGTTCGAATCCCAGCCGACTCACCACAATAAATCAGGCACTTACGAGGCTGTGGAGCCTCGAAAATCTTCAAAAACTGTCCCGTGTGCTAAATTTGTGCTAAACCGCTCTGGTTGGCGCTCATCCAGCACCTTCACACCCTCTCTCAGGCTTTCCGGCGAATGATGCGCATAGCGTTGCGTCATCAAATTCGTCTTATGCCCGAGCAGTCGTTGAACCTTGTAGAGATCGACCCCGCGCTGAACCAGCCGCGTGGCGAAGGTGTGTCGCATGTCGTGAAACCGGAAATCTGGAATTCCGGCCCGATTGCGCGCCTCACAAAACTCTCGCACCAAAAAGCGCACCTGCAGGAGATTGCCGAGTGGAGTCTTGAAGACTGGCCCACGTGACAGGCCGGTAGCAGCCTGTTTTGCGGCAAGGAGTTCATAGACCTTGGTATTGAGCGGAATGGTCCGCCGTGTGCCGTTCTTGCTTTGCATCACGATCAAGGTTCCTCGCGAGAAATCCACGTCCTGCCATTGCAGGTTCAGGATCTCGCCTTGGCGCATGCCGGTATTCAGGGCAAAGACCATGATCTCTCGCAGCCAGGGTGACGACGCGGCCATCAGCCGGTCTTCTTCCTCCGGCGTCAGCCAACGGTCCACTTCGTTCCTCACCTGTTCCATGGAAACCCGGTGCATCGGGTTTTCCCTGCACCATTCCCATTCCCGCATGGCGAGGTTGAAAGCATGCCGGACAAGCTGGAGCTCCTTGTTGATCGTCGCTGGAGCCGCTCGTTCCATCCGCCGCTGGGCCTTGTACTGAGCCATCACCTTCGGGGTGATGTGGGCTAACACTTTCTCTCCCAATACAGGGAGGAGATGTCCCAACGCGGCATGATCCCGCAGACGGCTTTTGACCGCTTTCAGGGTGGCTCGTTCCGCGACGTACCGTTCCATCATCTCCTTGAACGTGTGTTCCTGTTCCTCACGCCGTTCGAAAAACTGACCCTCGGCAATTTGGACCTTCACCTTGGCATAGATGGCTTCGGCCAATTGCTTCTTGCTGGTTCCAGTGCTCCGCCGGATTTGCCGGCCCTGATACATAAAACTCATCCACCATACATCGTTACGCTTCGTGAGCCCCATCCTGCTCCTCCTTCCCGATGAGGCCTGATTTCGGTCTGGTTTCCCCGTGGCGGGGAGTATAGACCTCGCGTTTGGCGGCTTCAATGATCGCATCAACAGTGTGGAATTGGAGGTGCCGGCCAAACGTCACTGGCTCATGGCGCCGGGGTGGTCCGTCCAACCAAGCCTGGATGGCAGGGGTTTCGAACCGGATTAATCCGTTCAATCGACGGTAGGGAATCCTGTTCTGAGATACCCACAGATACACCGTGGACTGCTTGACGTTCAGCCATCCGCATACCTCTTTGACGGTCAACAACGTTTGCATGGCTGATTCCAATCGTGAAGGCCCTCAAGATCCCGCGCACTTATTGGTTTGGTGATTTCATCGAAATCGAATTCAGAAAACGTTTCCATTCTGGTGCGACCCGTGGCCGGGGAGCAGGGGACAGGCCTTCCCGGTTCGCTCCGTGCCGGTCTCCGCCCCTCCAGGCCTGCCCCCTGCGAGAACCCCGTGCCGCCTCCTTCGTTACGCCCCACCCTTGGTTGGTGAAGGGTGGGGCTAGAACATAATTGCAGAAGGAGGCGGACATGTCCGTTGATAGCTCTCTCGGTTCCTCGAACGGTGGACGGCCACTGAGCCCGGTTCGGAAATACGCGGTCCCTCGGTACCGTGTCACGCTCGTGCGTGAGGGCCGTGCCATTCCAGCTACCGAATCGGTGCATACGTCGGAAGGTGCGGCGGCGATTCTTCGACCGTTGTTTGCTCATCTGGACAGGGAACAGTTTCTCATCTGTGGCCTGGACGCCAAGCACAAGCTCATCGGGATCAACGTGGTGTCCACCGGCTCTCTGAACCTGACGATTGTCCATCCCCGTGAAGTCTTTAAACCGCTCATCTTGATGAATGCCGGCGCTTGGCTCTGTGCGCATAATCATCCGTCTGGCGATATCACGCCAAGTGCCGAAGATCGCGTCCTGACCAAGCGGCTGCGTGAGGCCGGAGAACTGTTCGGCATTACGCTTCTAGATCATCTCATCCTCGCCGAAGAACGCTATTACAGCTTCGCCGACCAGGGCTGGCCCGGCGCTTAGCGCAGGAGCCGCAACACCCAGGCGGCCCCGGCAGCCACCAACGCGAGCCCGATCGCCGCCGTTCCCCAGGCGACCAGATCGACCGCCAACGCATTGCCGATGGTTTGAATCTGTTGCGCCGTCATGTTGGAACTCCTTTGCCATTTCCTGACCGTTCTCGATTGCGAGAAAGGAGGCAGGCTGTTGCCAGCCTGCCTCGATGGGCTACCTCTCAGCCCACAATTGCGCGGACGCGCTTAAAGGCGTAGATCGCCAGTGCCACGCCAATCAACGCCGTGGCCCACAAGAGCAGATCGGCCCGCACCGTGGCCACATCTGCGGAGACCGGAAACAACTGCGCCTGCGAGAGCGCCGGGACACCCAGGGCGAACACGAACGCCATGAGCAGCCCGCCAAGCCCTTTCACCCAACCCCATCCCTTCATACGGCACCTCCTTGTGCTGTGTGGTGGTTCCGTCCACCCCCGCCGCCGGATGACTCGCCGGCGGTCGAGCGCCTCAGTAAGTCTGAGGCAGAATCAACTTGATGATGAGCCCCACGGCAAAGCCCCCGAGCCAGAAGATCGCGGTGAAATAGGTCATGGCCTCAATCGCCGGCAGGTCCATAGAACACTCCTTCGCCGATGAGTCGCATCGAGCCCTCTTCATAGACTTCCGAGACCGACAGCCCATAGCGTCCGGTAATCTGGGCGGCCGTCAGGATTTCGCCGCTGTCCAGGAGATACCGCCACCCTTGGCGATCCTTGCTCATGCCCGCACCACCAAGGATTCTCACGGATCGCTTTGGGACGGGCGGAGTCGTCGGTGCTGGGGGAATCACACCCAATGGATTGAGGAGACTTGCGGTCCCAGAAGGACCTGTCCCAGCCACCATATTCAGAGTAGGGGTGGCCCCGGCGGTAGGTGCCGGCTTGGCGGAACTCAGTGAAGACCAGGGCCGCCAGACCATGAGACCGATCGCGAACAGGCCTGCGGCAATGCCAATCGCCACCCGCGCCGACTTGAAGACCGTATGGCTGCGCTTCTCTTCTTTGATTGCGGCCGAGGCATAACTGGAATAGTAGGCGTAGACCGCCGGTGAGTAGGTTCCAACGAAGGCCCGGATGACCTCATTGTCCTCCGGATTCCCGCGCACCTTGCCCTGATATTTTTTCGAGAGCCCGACAAAGCTCAGCTTGCGGAACTTCACGGTGGCTTCGATCAGTCTGGTGACGCCCTGCGACATCTGGCGAAAATCCTGACTCATCAGCAGAATGTCCACCCCGTAATGGCGGTGGGTTTCGAGCCAGCGGAGGAGCCCCGGCTCGACCTTTTGCATGGACCGGAAGACGGTCTGGGCTTCATCGATGATGACGGCGGAACCAGGTTCGACATGGGAAAAAGCCTGGAGGACCTCGACGGAGTCCTTCCATAGCGTGATTTGTTGTTCGAGAGTCTGGAGATCGATTCCGGTGAAAAGCGACAACCGATCTAGGTAGATGCCATCGACCGCGATATAAAGCCGTCGGCCTTGTTTGACCCAGGGCAGAAACTTCTCGCAGATCGCGTGATAGGACTTGCCCGAACCTGGCACCCCTTCATACAACTCGATCATGGCACACGCCTCCACAGTAACCAGATGGTGACGGCTAACATTGCTGACCACGCATACGCCAAATTGATCGGGATCGTGTTCATGAGCCCCACCGGACGAACGGAATCGTTTGTAAGATGAACCGGGTTCCCATGGCGCTCGCCAGGATGGCCAGCGCCTGACTCATCCCCGTCGCGCCCAGCACCCACGCATACTGATCCGGAATCAACGGCAGCGTGAGCCCTGCCGCGCCAATGGTGGCGAGCGTGCTGTCCGCCACGGAGAGCACAGAATCCCAGATGCCGAGTCCCCAATCCGTGAGCGAGAAGAAGAACTCCTGCAGCCAGCAATAGATGAGGGTCAGAATGGCCGTCACGTCGTCTGGCCTCCTCCCACAAAAATGATGCGGTAAGCGGCAATAGAGGCCGTCGCGATCACCAAGGTGCGCAGGACCGTGAAGAACCAGGCCCATTGATTAAAGTCCACTTGCTGGCTGCCGAAGAAGGCCGACGGTAAGGCAATCACCGGCAAGGTCGATGGCCAGGTGAGCGACTTCAAGAGATTCAGCGTCCCGAGCAGACCGCTCGTGGTCCAGATGGTTTGATGCGCTTGCAGGACGGTTCCAAAGGTCCGGCTCTCATGCGAGCCGACCGCGCAGGAGGTTGTCGCCTGGGTCTCTTCTTGTTGGGTCGTCGACCCGTCCGGATTCTGGGTGGTCGTCGTCTTCGTCGTGGTGGTCTGTTGCTGGGTATTCTGTTGCGGCGTACTGGCCGGAGGCGGCACGGTATCGACGACAACAATGTCTCCGGCCGGCACAGGCTTCGGCTTGACGGTTGTGGGCATTTCAGTGGGTGTCACTGCGTGGGAAATGGTGGTATCGGCCGGCTGTGTCGTGCCAGTGGTGCCGACGGGATTGGTATGGGCTTCGACAGACTTCGGATCGCTGGCCGGGAGACCTCCGACGAAGTTCGCCACTTGCTGCTGCGTCGGCGGAATCAAACCCTCTTGAATCGGTAAGGTGGAGCCGGGAATGCCTTTACGATGACAGACATACAGGCTGTAGCCGCCCACCGCAGGACCATTCACAAAGAAATTGCCGGTGAAGAAGACGGCCGTGCTGAGGCTTTGAAACGGCCCGACGACCCAGTCATGCTGATACTCGGTATCCACGGCACAGAGCGGCACATTCGTGGCGCTGAACTGGATGGTCGCATTGGGATAGGCCGGATTACCCGGTGTATTGGTACCGAAACCAGGGAACGTCTGGAGACCTGCGTTCGAGCTGGTGACCTGCCAGCCGCCCGGCGTGGATGCAGCGGTTTTCACAGCCGAAAGATCACTCTGCGAGTAATACATCTGGGCCAAGACCAAACCCGCACTGACCCCGAGGGCTGCCCATCCGACGGGCCCAGCGACCATGCGCACCGCCAGCGACGCGGCGGAAGGTGCCACGGCTGCTGTCGCAACTTGAGAAGCGAGGGCTGAGCGTTGCGCGGCCAGATACGCAATGCGCTCGGCTTGCGCCACGACCCGGGAATACTGCGTCGCGGTTTGGCTGAAGGCTTCACCCGGCGCAAGACAGAAGGAGACGAAGAGTGCCCAGGTGAGTGACAGATAGCTGGTAAGTGAGAGCAGCTTCACAATCGTCCAACTCCGAGGCCGGTGAGGAAGGCCAGTAAGAAGATCGCGACCAGAATCATCGTCAGATCCACCGGCCTTCCTCCCTCTAGCCGTTACTTCACGAGTTCCAATGCCGACAAATCGAAGAACACGCGACCCGTCTGCTCGAACTTCCGCACTTCGATGGAGGCCCGGGCCTGCTTGCCTTCCGCTTGTTTACAGACCTCAATCAACGTCATCTGGTCTTCCGGAATACCCAAGCGCAGAATCCCCGGATCTTTGCCCTTCACATAGAAGTCCACCGATCTGAAGACCTTCCCTTCCCGGCTCCTCCGTTCCACATACCCCTGGACTGCACCCTCCGCTTTGACTTGCATCGTGATCGCCTCCTTCCGCTGAGTGTTGAATCGGATCAGCCAAGCGCCTGATCCACACGCCCCGGCCGAGCGGCCGAGATTTTGAGAGATACTGAAATTCTGAATCACATTCCGTACAGCTCACAAATAATGCGCCATTCACCCATTTGCAGGCCGCGCCATGCGCGCCACAGCCAGGACAGCCACGCCGCCAGCTGCCGTTATGAAAGCGTAAGGACATAGGGGGTGCCTTTCTTACGTTGCTTCAGCAACGCAAAGTGCTTCTGCGTCCATCGTTTGGTGCCCGCATAGATCATCTCGAACAGAAACTGATCGCCACGACAGGCCACCACGACAGCGAGCATCGGACTGATGGCGTTCGCCAGCCAGGCCGCCACATCATCCAACCGCTGCTGAATCCGTTCGACGACGAGTCGGCATCGCATGAAACCTTCGGTGAGTGCTTTCCACCAGCCCACCAATGGCGCTCGATACTTCTCATAGGATTCGGCCTCTCGGTTGGTCTCCCGGAAATCGACATAGGAACGCAGCACGCCAACCAAAAAGGCCCGCCAATCTTCCGGATCGAGGGTGAGTAAGGCCTTGGCGCAGGCCTGGGCTCGATCCTGTTTGAATTCCAGTTCCCATCGGACTCCGTATAAGGCCGCGTCTTCTCGGCCTCTGGCCTGAAGTTCGAGCCGCTTGTCATAGACCCGCAGCATGGTCTGGCTCTCTCGACTCCCGAAGTACAGCGTTTCTCCGGTTCGAACGCCCTCCCGATGATTCGAGGCTTGGATGACTTTGAACTGCTTGGACCGGCTGACCACCTGTCCGGCCTCCACGGCGAGGCGGACGGTCTCCACTGCGACAGACGCCTCCCGGTCGTCCAGCGCCACATCGATCCGGGTGACATGACCTTTCTGCGCAAAGATCCAGGCCAACACGGTCTTCAATTTCGTCTCGTCCCACTGGGAGACAATCCCGGCCGACAAATCCACGTGCACTTCCTTTGGATTGCGAGGAGCACCCGTCCCCAATTTGCCGACCCCGGTCTTGCCTTGCGTCATGAGCTGCGCGAAGGGATAGCCGCGAAAGCCGCTCTCACTCTGGAACCAATCGCCACCAATCAGCGCAATCACGTCGGCGACCTCAGCCTTTGGAAGCGTGAAGGCGAGCCAATCGACCGTTTGGGTGAAACCTCCGGAACCTGTCATTTCTTCCTCCTTGGGGCTTGTGCGATAGACGCCCCCGTCTTACCAAGTCGGGGGCGGGGCCGCTGCGCGCGCCGCCGGCTCGCGCCGCCTTGCGCGCTGCGCTGTCCATGTTCCGGGGAGGCGAAAGGAGACTGTCCTTGCCCGTTGCCCCGCATGGCGGCTTTCACGCGTTCGAGATCGAACCGGACAAATCGGCAGATGCGCTCCACCGGAATCTGGCCCTTCCGATAAGCACGGCGAATGGACTTCACGCTGACTTGGAGTTCCAGGGCGAGTTCATCGATCGTTAACCACGTTTTCTTCATCGCGTCTCCTCTTCGGTTCAGCGCACGACGTATGAGCGGACCATACGCAAGGGCGCGTGAGTGGTGAAAGAGCCCGTTCGGGGACACTAGGGGACAGTAGGGGACAGGAAGGGACAGTAGATAGCGGCAGCACTGTTCTCTGATGCGGAGCGACTCACGAGGAATTAGACATGTTTCGAATCGTCTTCGATCTAGCGTCACGAAGTTCATGACTCATAAATACCGCTATAGATGCGGATAATTGGTGGCAACCTGTATTCAATCTATAACGGTCGAGCGAGATGGACATTTGAAATCTCATCGTAAGTGACCTCTGCTCCAAGCCATTTAGAAGCATGATTTTGCAAAAAAATGAGGGACAGGGCCGAAAAACATAGACTAGGGCCGGATGGCCCTATCAATAGCCTGATTGATCGAGAGGCTCGGTATCCGGAAGAAATTTAAAATGGGCCCACACAGTGCAAACACGGTGCGAGAACGAGCCTGCTTTGAACGTAGCCTAATGGACAGCAACGAGGAGTGCTAAGAGGGTGTCTCGCGGATGGGCAGCGAAAAAAGTACGAGGAGAGTCAAAAAATGATTGCGGCAGGCAACCAGATTGTCGCCCATGTCACTGCCGGGAACCCGAGACTCGTATGCAGTCCGAAGAGCTAGTCAGAATAAGTTTCACAGCGAAGGTCGCAGACGCTCGATTCCACCTCACGTACCAATCAAGTCGATAATGCAAGAGCTTTATTGTGGATTCTCTCTCTGTCGAGGTCAGTGATTTCTAAAGGCAAAACAGGTATTCTGCAGCGGTAAATTTCCTGGTCGTAATTCTCGTTCTACCTGAGATCCGCAAGCCGCTACAGATAGGAAGCCTTGATCCCTATCTAACCGGTGATAAGACGTGAGGCATAGGCAGGTTACCAATGATGGTGGGGGCACTGGCAGAAAAGCATTATGGCGCTGAGCTGACAGCTGGAGCATTAAAGGTGTCAGAGAGCCGGATTATTGCTGATCTGCTGCTCCGAGGCGGAGGGCAAGAAGAATGGCATGAGACTCTCTATAAGCAAAATGCACTCCAAACCCGTAACCTTGAGACAGCGAGGCGACTGGGAAGATTGATCCGTCAACGGCTGGAGTTAATGAATGCCGACCTCTGGCGGCTGATTCGTGATGGCTCGAAAACTGTCGCCACTCATGCGTGTCTCGCCGCTGCCATTAAGCACAGTGCCTTGCTAGGAGACTTCTTAGATTTGGTCGTTAGGGAGCAATACCGCCTCTTCACTTCAAAACTCTCACCAACGCTCTGGGAAGAGTATCTGAATGACTGTCGAGGCCGTGACTCTATGATGCCGCTCTGGAACGATTCGACGAGGCGACGCTTGCGGTCGTCAGTGTACCAAACACTTGCGCAGGCAGGGTTTCTAGACAGTACACGAACGCTACGGCTTCAACCGGTCCATATCGCCCCCGAAGTGCTTGGCTATTTGCGGAACCAACGCGAAGAGTATGTGCTGCGTTGCATTCAGGTGTCTCCGTGAGTGATCTGCTGACCGATCGGCTTAACAAGATTCTTCCGCGGATCATCTCCGATGACTTCCTGAGCGGCAGCGGCATCGGGAACGAGATATCTTTCTACATCTTCGACTATTCGCCCGAAGAGGAACTCCGAGTCCGAGCGCACCTTCGTTTCTTAGAAGACCACATTCCTAAACAAAAGCCAGAGCTTCGTTTCACACACATCAACCTGTTCGATCTTGTGTTGGATCACCTCAAACAACGAAAACTGCTTGAGAAGGCACTTCAGATACAACGGGAGAAGGGTGACGAAGCGCTCAAGGCGGCGTTGGCTGGCCCCCTCCATCCTGAGAAGCTCGCATCGATCTTTTGTGAAGTGGCTAGGCCGGATCAAAATAAACTTGTCCTGGTGTCCGGTGTCGGAAGCGTGTATCCGCTGCTCCGAACCAGCGGCTTGCTCAGCAATCTGCAGAATGTAATGGGACCCATTCCTCTCGTGCTGTTTTATCCAGGAAAGTACGATCAACTGACCCTCAGACTGTTTGGGAAGCTGAGCCTGTCCGCACACATTGACGGTGGAGCAAAAAGCAAGAAGCCGGAACATTATTACCGCGCTTTTAGATTAGTGCCCTAACAGAGGCTGACTATGAACATTCAGAATCTCTTCGAGCGAGACCTGTTCCGCTCCATCAACGGAGTCGTCAAGGCGGATCAGTTGGACGAGTCGTCCGTCTGGCAGGAGTTGGACGAATTCGTTGTGACAAGAGAGCTCGATCAGCATCTCCGCCGCTTTTTCTCGACATATGGTGATGCGATCAAGCATCCCGAAGATCCCGATGTCGCAGGAAAGATTGGCGTGTGGGTGTCAGGCTTCTTCGGCTCTGGTAAATCACACTTTATTAAGGTTCTGTCCTACCTTTTGCAGAACAAGATCCACGCTCATCAGGGGCAGAGTAAGCGGGCGGTTGAGTTCTTCGAGAGCAAGATCAAAGATGCCATGCTGTTTGGTGACATCAAGCGAGCGGTCGCCTCGAATACCGATGTCATCCTGTTCAACATTGATAGCAAGGCCGACCACCGCATTGGGCGCGATGCCATTCTTGCCGTATTCCTCAAGGTGTTGAACGAGATGCAAGGCTATTGTGGTGATCATCCTCAGATCGCACACCTGGAACGCCATCTGGAAGGGAAAGGCAAGCTCGCACAGTTCCACGACGCCTTTCGCAAGGCGACGGGTAGCGAGTGGGTGGCAGACCGTGATGCATACCATTTTAACCGGGACGAAATCGTAAAAGCGCTCGGCGAAACGCTAAAGATGAGCAAAGAGTCGGCGGAGAAATGGGTCGATGGGGCGGAAGGCAGTTTTGCCTTAACCGTCGAAAACCTCTGTAAATGGCTCAAGGAGTATCTGGACTCGAAGGAGGAAGGTCATCGCCTCATTTTCCTCGTCGATGAAGTGGGGCAGTTCATCGGGACAGATTCCCACCTGATGCTGAATCTTCAGACCATTACAGAGGAGTTGGGAACTATCTGTAACGGACGGGCCTGGGTGGTCGTCACTTCCCAAGAAGATATCGATGCTGTATTGGGCGAAATGAAACAGAGCAAGGCCAACGACTTCTCGAAGATTCAGGGACGCTTCCGGACGCGCCTCTCGCTCTCAAGTGCCAACGTTGATGAAGTGATCCAGTCTCGCCTATTGGCCAAACGCGAGGAGGTAAAAAGCGACCTCCAGGAACTCTTCCGCAAAAAAGGGGACATTCTCAAGAATCAGCTCTCGTTCACCAATTGCGGAATGACCTTCAAGAACGTCAAGGATGGCGAGGATTTCGTCCAGAACTATCCCTTCGTTCCGTATCAGTTCCAGCTCGTCCAAAAGATTTTCGAGGCGATCAGAAGAGCGGGGGCCACCGGTTTGCACCTATCCCGTGGCGAACGATCGATCCTCGATGCGTTTCAGTCGGCTGGCAAGCAGGTTGCCCTCGAAGAGGTCGGCATTCTGGTCCCACTCTATCGGTTCTACCCTTCGATCGAAAGTTTTCTTGATACCGTTGTCAAGAAGACCATCGATCAAGCCAAGGACAATCCGAGTCTGGAGCATCCCTTTGATATCCATTTGCTGCAGGTATTGTTTCTCATTCGCTATGTCGAGGAGATCAAGGGGAACGTCGATAACCTGGTGACCCTGTGCATCACCGAGATTGATACAGACCGACTGGCGCTTCGTCGCAAGATCGAAGGGAGCCTCCAGCGTCTCGAAAAGGAAACGCTCATTAATCGCAGCGGTGATCTGTATTTCTTCCTGACCAACGAAGAACGGGACATCAATCGGGAGATCAAGAATGTCGAACTCAGTAGTGGCGAGGAAGCCAAGCTCCTTGGAGAACTCATTTACAACGATGTCTTGAAAGAACAGCGAAAGCATCGCCATGCCGAGAATAAGATGGATTTTGCCTTCAATCGCTTCTGCGATTTGCTTCCGGTTGGAAACCGTCTTGACGGTGTACTACAGGCCTTGGTTATTACGCCGCTGAATGATGAGTACGGTTTGTACGACAATGCCAAATGCCTTCTGGACACCTCAACCGAAGGCGGCAGCATTCTGGTCCGCATGGGCAATGACGAGACTCTGGGCCGTGAGCTCCGGACATACCTCCAGACCGAGAAATATGTTCGACATAAGAATGATGGCACACTTCCAGAGTCGGCGAAGCGCATTCTCCGAGACCTATCTGGGAATAACCAAGACCGCCGAGCCCGTCTCGTCACACTCTTAGGCGAGATGTTCGCCGAAGCCGATTTCTATGCCGCCGGCCAGCCCTTGAAGTTGAAAGCCTCCACGCCATTGGCCGCACTCGACGAGTCGCTGGCGTATCTCGTCAAGAACACCTTCAATAAGATGGGGTATCTGAAGCGGCTGTCTCAAGAGCCATCAAAAGAAATTCAGGCCATCATTCGGAGTAATGATATCGCTCAACAGACGTTGATCTTGCAAACCGAGGAGGGCAATAAGCAGGCAATCGATGATGTTCGCAACTATGTCGCCCTGATGTCATCCAATAATAAACAGATTGTGCTCCAGGACATGATCGACAAGCGGTACTCCCTGCGTCCGTACGGGTGGCCGGAAGACGAAGTGGTGATGCTGATTGCCCGTCTCGTGGTGCTGGGCGAAATCAGTCTCATGATGGATGGGTCGCTGGTCCCGCTCGATAAGGCCTATGACGCCATCACGACCCCTGCGAAACGCCGTAAGATCGTGATCCTTAAGCGGCAAACCACCGACCCTAAGGCCATTCAAGACGCCCGCACGCTGGGGAAAGAATTATTTCATGAGATGGGGCCCGATGGCGAGGATGCCCTGTTTGCGTTTCTCCAAAACAAGCTCAAGAGCTGGCAATTCTCCTTGATGAGCTACAGACCGTTGGCGGAGACCGGCGATTACCCCGGTAGAGACCAGATCGCAGATGGCCTCCTCGCTGTAAAAAAGCTGCTTGCTTCAGATAACAGCTATAAGTTCATCCAGCAACTCAACGAACAGAAGAATGAACTTCTCGATTTCGCTGATCACTTTACTCATCTCGAACAGTTCTACGAACACCAAAAGCCCACGTGGGAAAGACTAAGGAAGGCGTATAACCGTTTTCAGCGGAATCACCTTGAGCTTGAGAGGGATCCGCAGGCCGGAGTGGCGCTCAAACGGATGCAGCAAATCCTGAACGCGTCGAGTCCTTACAGCCTGATCAAAGAGACCGAGGGACTCATTGCCACAGTTAGCGCCGTCAATAGCGCGCTCGTCATAGCGGCCCGTCAGCAGGCGATGACCAAGATTGACGGGCACCTTGCCACAATTCTCAAGGACATCGAAGCAGCTATGGGCGATGCTCAGCTGCGTGATGCCTGCATGAGGCCATTAGAAGCACTGAAGAACACAGTTCAGCTAGAAGAGAGTCTGGCCCATATCACACAGATAGAAACTGAGGCTCTGAAAGAATTCGATCTTACGACCTATCGGATCGAGGAGTTCGTTCGAAAAGCGGCGGAACTATCGAAGGAGAAAGGAAAAGGAACAGAGCTTCCCAAGCCTATTCTCAAGAAGAAACGGGTGGTGGAACCGGCCAGCCTGGTAAAGGGGCCTTGCCTGGAAACAAAGGAAGACGTGGATCGGTTCCTCGACTTGCTCAGACATCAGCTGGAGTTGGCCATCGCCAACGACGAACGCATTGAGATTCGATAAGTTGAAGGTAATGACCATGCTTTTATTGACACGAGAAGACTGGACAATCGAAGTTGAACCCTCAACTTGGTCAGAGATACTCCTGTTTTTAACAAAGTGTGGATGGAAACCTTCGGTGCCCGTTCACCATCTTTCGGCCAATGATTTTACGGTGACAGGAGACATCGCACAGAGCCTAGCCGCCGCAGGTGAGGTTGTGCTTGATGAGACAATGAAAGATCCACTAACTGCCTATTCGGTCATCAAATTTGACATGGGCAAGTTCGCCGAAATTGTGGAATTTGCGTCTGAAGGAGAATTCATCATATCTCGAAAGGTGTAAGCAAAGCGTCTTTCATTTGTCCTTAATAAGTTCTCAGGCAAATCAATCAATGAACCGCACCAAGCTCAAGACCTACGCCCCGCAAGCACGCCGGGATTTCACTCAGGCCGTAACAGACCGCGCTGCCTTTTATGGTCTGACAGATAAGAAGATCGAACCCGTCACCGAGAACGGCGACGTGGCCATCATCGGAGGCCGCGCCTTTCCTCGCGCTATTGCGAGCAAACGCAAGGCCTTGGAAGAACGGATTGCCCAGTACGGCTTCGGGCAGACTATGGACGCGATTGCCTACACCTGGTTTAACCGCCTGGTCGCCATCCGGTACATGGAATTACATGGCTATCTTGACCACGGGTACCGGGTGCTGAGCCATTCTGATGCGTCCAAGTCAATTCTCGAGATCCTGGAACAAGCCGAGCACCTCGATCTGCCCGGCTTGGACAAGCACAAGGTTATTGAGCTGAAGTTGGAAGGCAGCAAAGAGGCCGAGCTTTACCGGATGGTGCTACTCGCTCAATGCAACGCGCTCCACAGAACGATGCCGTTTCTCTTTGAGTGGATCGGCGATGAAACAGAACTCCTCTTGCCCGATAACCTGCTCCACACAGATTCGCTCATCCGGAAGCTTGTCACTGATATCGATGAGGAAGATTGGCAGGAGGTCGAGATCATTGGCTGGCTCTACCAGCTCTACATCTCCGAGCGCAAAGAGGAGGTCATGGCCCGCAAGAGTGCTGTGCCGACGGAGGACATTCCAGCTGTCACCCAACTCTTCACCCCACACTGGATCGTCCGCTACCTCGTCGAGAACTCGCTCGGCCGACTCTGGCTGCTGAATCGTCCCGGCTCCAGGCTCAGTGAGCACATGCCGTATTACATTGAGGGAGAAGCCGGCACCAACTTCCTAAAGATTACCAAACCCGAGGACATCCGCCTGCTGGATCCTGCCTGTGGAAGCGGGCACATGCTCACCTATGCCTTCGACCTGCTCTTCCTCATCTACGAAGAGGAAGGCTATGTGCCCAACGAGATTCCTGCGCTCATCCTGAAGCATAATCTCTACGGTCTAGAGATCTGTCCCCGCGCTGCGCAGCTCGCCGAGCTGGCCCTTGTCTTCAAGGCCCGGGCAAAATCCCGCCGCTTCTTCCAGCCCGGCACTCTTGTCCAGCCCCGCATTCTCGCCTTGCAAAACATCCGCTTCGACGAAGGCGAGCTTCACGACTATATCGCCGCGCTCGACCTCGGCGACCTCTTCAATCAGCCCATGCTGCGGCTTCTCCATCAGTTCGAAGAGGCCACCACCTTTGGTTCACTCATTCAGCCCTGCCTGGACGAAGAGAATATCACCTTCGCCCGCGACGCCATTGAGGCCAAAGACCTCGGTGGCAAGCTCTTTCTAGGCGAGACCCACGCCAAAATCCTCCAAGTCCTCGAACAAGCCGAGGCGCTCACCCAGCGGTATCACATTGTCGTGGCCAATCCGCCGTATATGGGGTCGCGAGCTTTCACTGAAATATTGAAGGATTTCACTTCCGAACACTTTCCTGATGTCAAACATGACCTCTACTCTTGTTTTATAGTCCGAGCTTTAAGTTTAACCGTTCCGAGTGGTTATGCAGGCCTGGTCACGATGGAAACTTGGATGTTCCTCTCCTCGTTCGAGGAGATGCGCCATCGAATGCTCAATGACGTTTCGTTCCAAACCCTTGTTCACATGCCGTACGAGGGCCGGGGACGGACCAGCATGGGAATCAACTTTGGCACTACCGCTGCGGTATTCAGGAACTCGCGTGTGCCAATGTTCAAGACGCACTGCTCGTTTATTCAATATTCGGACCTGGACGATGACGGCGTGCCTTTCACCTTTCCGGTTCAGAATCCGAGACTCTGCTCGAAAGTCCTTCAAAATATAGAAAAGATACCGGGGCGGCCCATCGCCTATTGGTTATCGGATGCGTTTCTCCGAATCTTCGACGATGCCATCGTGCTGAAGGAAATCGGCGATACTCGCCAAGGCATGGCAACCAGTGACAACGGCCGTTTCCTTCGTCTCTGGCATGAAGTGGGGCACAGTCGAATCGGGTTTGGATTAGCTAATTCCAATGTGTCACGCTCGCGCGGTTCCAAATGGATCCCTTACAACAAGGGTGGAGATTTCCGCAAATGGTGGGGCAATCAAAACTTCGTCGTGAACTGGGAGAACGAGGGCGCAGAACTCCTCGACTATGCACGCGGACTTTACGGGAGTCCCACGCGAACAATCAAAAGCATGAGCGAGTATTTTAAGCCCTCAGTAAGCTGGTCGAAGGTTTCCAGCGGCGCTCTGGCGGTTCGCTATTATCCAACAGGATTCATTTTTGATGTCGCGGGCTGCTCCGTTTTCTCAGACAGCGAGGACAATCGACGTTTAGTGCTCGCGTTTCTCAACACATCACTAGCTAAAGCACTCCTAAAGTTCTTCTGCCCGTCGCTCAATTTTGAGGCCGGCCAAATCGCCCGCCTTCCAATCCTCGCTAAGAAGCTGAAGCCATTGATGAACCGACTCAGCGAACTGGCCGGAGATTGCATTACCGCTGAACGACTAGACTGGGACAACTTCGAGACCTCGTGGGACTTCCGCGACCAACCGTTGCTGCAGCCGGGGCTCAAGGGCGCGACGCTGGAGGCGAGCTGGCGGAATTGGGAGGCGCAGAGCACAGCCGCCATCCACCGGATGCAGGAGCTGGAGACGGAGAACAACCGGCTCTTCATCGCCGCCTACGGCCTCGACGGCGAATTGCAGCCCGAAGTGCCCGAGGAGCAAATTACTCTCGCGCGAGCTGACCAAAAGAAGGACGTGGCCGCCTTCCTCTCCTACGCCGTTGGCTGCATGATGGGCCGCTACTCACTCGACAAGCCCGGCCTCATCCTCGCCAACCCCGGCGACACCCTGCGTGAGTTTTTGGCTAAGGTGGGACGGTCGCACGACACCCTTTCATTCACCCTCGACGAGGATGGCATCATCCCTGTACTCGATGGCGAATGGTTCAAGGACGACATCGTGGCCCGCGCACACGCGTTTCTGCGAGCTACATTTGGTGAGTCCACGCTGGAAGTGAATCTAGGCTTCATTGAGGAATCGCTGGGCAAAGATCTGCGCAAATACTTCCTCACAGACTTCTACAAGGACCACCTCCAGACCTACAAGAAGCGTCCTATCTACTGGCTCTTCTCCAGCGGCAAAGAGCGAGCGTTTCAGTGCCTGGTCTATTTGCACCGGTACCACGAAGGCACCTTGGCCCGTATGCGCACGGAATATGTCATCCCGTTACAAGGCAAAATGGCCGCTCGGATTGAACAACTGGCCTCCGAGACCCAGAAGGCATCTTCTACTGCCCAACGTAAGACACTGGAAAAGGAACGAGACAAGCTTCTGAAGCACCAAACCGAACTCCGGGCATTTGATGAGAAGCTGCGGCACTATGCCGATCAGCGGATCAGGTTGGATCTCGACGACGGGGTGAAGGTCAATTATGGAAAGTTTGGCGATCTCCTCGCCGAAGTCAAAGCTGTTGCCCGCGGAACGGACGAGGATTGATGGACACTCGTCAAATTCAGGACACGCTCGACCGCATATATATGGAAGAGGGGGCCAGGATTGTCTTCTGGAACGATCCCGACAAAGAGTTCCAGATTGTTCTGCCTGCGCTGAATCTCCACGGGGTGAACATCATCCAGCTCAATGAGCTAGGTGCGCTCGAAGTGAAGATTCGGGTGGAGCGGGAGGACCCCACAGGGCGGTATCTACTCTATTCCCCAAGTGAGGAGCCCGATTACGAGAACGATTGGCTTCTCGACATTCGCCTGTATAGTCGCCCCTTCCGGGCCGACCGCGCTTCGATTCTCCTCAATGAGCTTGGTTTGAAGAACCTCCACCTTCGTCAGTATTTGTCAGACCGCCGGAAGTTTTTTGACAACAAAGAACGGCTCCAGAAGCTGAAGAGCTTGGTCGAGCCCAATGATATAGCCAGCGACCTGGACCGAAAAATGATCGCCACGGTCGTGAAGGCAGAGCAACCGGAATGGTTTAACATCATCCGTACGCTCTACCATGCCTATACTGACAACGGCGATGAAATTGACTTGCAGACGGAACCTGCAGCTTGGGAGCAGATCGAGAAGTTCGATTTAGACAAGCCTTTCTGGGAGATGGCCAACACTACATTCGGCTATTCCGAGGCCACTCCCACGCTCAAGAATCTTCTCCTCAGGCTCTTCATATCCGACTATGTTCACGATCTGAAATCTGTTCCACCGAGTGCGCTTGTGCATCTGATCCTTCCGGCACCAGGCCGATCGAATGCCGTCGTCTGTCTCGGACAATGGCGCGATAGCAGTAGTAAAGGCAGTAGCTATGACCGACTCTCCGAAGAAGTGGCTGACCTGATTCACTTAGAGGATTACTTGCACGGCTTGGAAATCCCTGATCTGCTCGATGTAATGACGTTCCATGTCGTGGAGCGGGGGATTGCCAGCCGTCTGCGTGAGCGTGTGCACCAGACGGCGGACGTGATTAACCCCGATGAAGTGCGGTCAGTCGCAACTCGCAGGCAAGCTGGACACTGGGCCTCGCTCATGGTGAACGGTTCCCCGGTGGTTCCGCGGAGGGCGCTTTATGCGGTATATGACGCGCTGGTTGCCGCCGCTGATTTCTTTGCCCTGCGGAACCAGCATAGAGACGGGTTCGCCTTTCCCGATGCGACGGCTCTCTATCGGGCCTACGAGGACGAGTTATTCCGATTTGACCAACTGTATCGCCATTTCTGCGAAGCCGCTGATCATGCGGAGGGACAAGGCTGGAACATCCTGAAGCCGTTGCGGGAGCTGATCGAGGATTGCTATGCGAATTGGTACGTCCCGACGCTTGCATTAGCCTGGGGAAAGTTTCTTGATCCCCAAGGAACTACCCAACTTCTAAGCAAGTGGCAGCTCGAACAGATTCCCAACCAGCACGAGTTCTTCAACCGTCAGGTGCGTCCTCGTCTGGAGGAGGCTGAGAACCGGAAGGCGTATGTCATCATCAGCGACGCGTTTCGTTACGAAGCGGCCCATGAACTCACGCAAGAGCTTAATGGCACATACCGACTTGAAGCGACATTGACCTCGCAACTTGGCGTTGTGCCCTCTTACACAGCTCTTGGAATGGCTAGCTTACTTCCGCACCAAAGTCTTTCGTTTAAGCTGAACGGCGACGTCTTGGTCGATGGGAAGCCCACATCATCAGGCGAACAGCGAGGGGCGATCCTTGAGGCGGTCGAAGGAATAGCCTGCAAGGCGGACGGGTTGGTGGCCATGAAAAAGGAGCAAGGCCGAGAATTCGTCGCTGGCAAACGCGTCGTCTACATTTATCACAATGTCGTGGATGCCATTGGTGATGCCGCAGCGACTGAGGAAAAGACATTTCAAGGGGTACGAAAGGCGATCGAAGAACTTGCTGCGCTGGTCACTTACGTCATCAACAACTTGAATGGTAATCATGTCTTGATTACAGCGGATCACGGATTCCTCTTCACAGAGTCGCCTCCAGGTCAACCGGACAAAACCACATTGGACCAGAAGCCGGAGGGAACTGTCCGAGCGAAGAAGCGCTATGTAATTGGGCGAAAGCTTTCCGACAATGACTATGTCTGGCACGGCAAGACCTCCGTTACTGCTTGCGCTGAGGGGGAAATGGAATACTGGATCCCTAAGGCAGGGAATCGCTTTCATTTCACTGGGGGTGCTCGTTTCGTGCACGGGGGAGCAATGTTGCAAGAAATTGTCGTGCCGGTGATCACGGTCAAACACAAGAAAGATAAGTCCACTCGCGATGATACTAAGGTCAAGTCCGTAACCGTGCATGTGTTGGGAGCCAGCCACAAAGTTACAACGAACCGTCATCGCTTCGAACTAATCCAAGCGGAACCTGTCCGCGAACGGGTGAAGCCGATCACGCTGAAGGTGGCGATTTACGAGGGAGATAACGCCGTCACGGATGTCGAGACCGTGACGTTTGACAGTACCTCAGATAGGATGGACGAACGTACGAAGTGGGTTCACGTAGTGTTGCAAGATCATCAGTATCACAAGAGCACCGCATATCGCCTCGTCCTGCGAGATGCTAATACTGGAATTGAGCAACAGAGTGTGCCGGTGACCATTGATAGGGTATTTGCCGATGACTTCTGACAACAAAGCCATCGCTACCAGCCTCGATGAGCTCCTCAATCGCCATTTTGCCGGCAAGGTCGTCCGCAAAGATCTGACCAAATTGGTTAAAGAAGGGGCGAATGTCCCTGTATACGTGTTGGAGTATCTCCTCGGCACCTACTGCGCATCCACCGATGAGACCATCATCAAAGAAGGACTCGTCACGGTAAAGAACATTCTTGCCGAGAACTATGTCCGTCCAGATGAAGCGGAGAAGGTGAAGTCCACCATTCGTGAGCGTGGAAGTCTCAAGATCATCGACAAGATAACAGTGACGCTAAATGAAAAACGAGACGTCTATGAAGCCCTACTCGCGAATCTTGGAGTGAAAGGGGTTGAGGTCAGCACCAGCTACGTCAAAAAGTTTGAGAAACTGCTCGTGGGAGGCATCTGGTGCATTGTGACGCTGCAGTATTTCTATGAGGAGAACCAGAAGGGTTCACCATTCGTCATTCAGGACCTGAAGCCGATCCAGATGCCGAACATGGATCTGGAGGAGCTCTTTCAAGGGCGGCGGGCGTTCACAGAAGAACAGTGGATTGACGTTCTGTTGCGATCAACAGGTATGGAGCCAACGAACTTCACCGAACGCGTGAAGTGGCACTTGTTGGCCCGCATGATCCCTTTGGTGGAGAACAACTACAACATCTGCGAACTAGGTCCAAGAGGGACCGGCAAGAGTCACATCTACAAGGAAATCAGTCCCAATAGCATTCTTGTCTCTGGTGGCCAAACGACCGTCGCGAATTTGTTCTACAACATGGCGCGGCGGACCGTTGGACTCGTCGGTGTCTGGGATGTCGTGGCATTTGATGAGGTCGCTGGGATTACGTTTAAAGAAAAAGATGGCGTCCAGATCATGAAAGATTACATGGCTTCAGGATCCTTCTCTCGTGGACGGGATGCCATCAATGCCTACGCCTCGATGGTTTTTGTCGGGAACATCAATCAGTCCGTGGACACCCTTGTAAAGACCAGTCATCTCCTGGCCCCCTTCCCAGACGACATGATCGACAGCGCCTTCTTTGACCGGTTCCATGCCTATGTCCCAGGCTGGGAAATTCCCAAGATGCGGCCTGAATTCTTCACCAACCAGTACGGCATGATCGTGGATTACCTCGCTGAATGGATGCGCGAGATGCGCAAGCGAACATTTGGCGATGCCATCAGCAAGTATTTCAAGCTGGGTAGAGATCTCAACCAGCGAGATACGATCGGCGTTAAGCACACCGTATCCGGGCTCTTGAAGTTGCTGTATCCCAATGAGGAATACAGCAAGGACGCCGTTCGTCGATGCCTCGAATATGCCTTGGAAACAAGGCGGCGGGTAAAGGAGCAGCTGAAGAAGATCGGCGGAATGGAATTCTTTGATGTGCATTTCAGCTACATCGACCTCGAAACGCTGCAAGAGAAGTTTATCAATGTGCCTGAACAGGGCGGAGGCACACTCATACCTGACGGCCCCATGAGCCCTGGAGCGTTACACACCATCGCCACTGGGAGCGGTGGTCACTTAGGGTTATATCGACTTGAGACTCAAGTGACAGCGGGAAATGGGTCGCTGAAGACTTCCGGCCTGGGATCGAACAGCGGAGCGAAAGAAGCCATCAAAGTCGGTTTTGACTTCTTCAGAGCCAATGCCTCTCGCGTAAGTGCTTCGATTAAAGCTGGCGACCATGACTATCATCTGCACATTGTAGAGCTGCACAATACCAGCCCTACTAATGCCCTGACGCTTTCTGCATTCATCGCCTTGTGCTCGGCAGTGTTTGGGAAACCAATTCAATCTCAGATGGTAGTGCTTGGCAGCATGAGTCTCGGGGGCAATGTGATTCCGGTAGAGAACTTGGCTGAGTCTCTTCAAGTAGCTTTCGATTCAGGGGCTAAACGTATTTTGCTACCTATGGCTAGTGTCCGCGACATACCGACCATTCCTGGAGAATTATTCGCAAAATTTCAGACGAGTTTCTACTCAGATCCCACGGACGCTGTATTTAAGGCGTTGGGCGTCGAATAAGACATGGTTGAAAGACTATTGGTGCTCTGATTGGCCTCTGATGAGTTATGAGATCTGTATGAATTTAAATGAAATCATCGATTCACTGCGGACCGAGGATTTGGTTAGCAAGTTTAAGAGCGCGCTCAAAGATGCTGGCGTTGAGATAGCGGACGATCCCGTAGCGAAATACTTTGCGGCGGAGACAGTGGATGCCACATTACTTGTGCTTGCTCATGAGTCAACTCTTGAAAAGGGTTGGTGGGGGATTCACTCCGACATCCTTGAGCGGGCTAAAAACTCTGAACGGGTGAGAATGAATCATGTTGGATGGGGAGCCGTCCTTCTTCATAAGTCTTTTCAGCGTGGGTATTGGATCCGAGGGAATGACATATTCCGAATGAAGACCCTTTGCAGAGTGACACTCGGTAAAGAAGGACAGTATCATTTCAACGGGGATAGCCTTGATAACTCGCCAGAGTTTGCTAAGCAGTTTTTTAGTGTTAGGACTTTCTTAAAGCTCAGCGGGCTACAAAAGAGCTAATCGGCATACGCTCGCAACCATAAAGGCTAGAAGGTTAGCGCACGGAAGGCTTTGTATGGCTGGCACTCGATCGCTTCCTTCACCCAGCGTTTTGCGCAGAGCTCACAATATCTATATTGATGACCTTTGGAAGAGCGATGGTTGGGGTTGTACGCAGTGGAGGGGTTACAGTGCCCAGATGTTATTCTGGTACGGGGTTGCAGGTGCGCCCTATGCTGGGGGATCCGACTTAGCAGACAGGTATCTCGCCTCTATCGTTGGCAAGAGGAAGATCAGCGGCGTTCCTCTGGCCAAGCTGAAATTGTGGAAATCAGCAAACCGACTTGTAAATGACATTCGTCGAGAAACTGGGATGGAGCTTGTCCCATGGTTGGCGCAAACTCGCATCGACAGCGCGTGGGAACGACTTCAACAGGTTTATCTCATTGGGCCCAAGATTGCGTCTTGGTTTCTACGAGATATCAGTTTCCTCATGGACTATCGCATCGATGGGGGGCCGTCACGGTTTTCCTATGGACAACAGCGTAGTTCCGAATGGTTTGCTAGTCTCAGCCTCGACGTGATGAAATATTTTGTTCCCATAGACCGATGGGTGTTTATTGGGGCTAAGAAAATTGGAGCGCTTAGGCCGAGATCAATCCGACTTACAGTTCAAGGGATCCAGGCAAACCGCAGAAATCACCTCCAAGCCGCCTCAGAGATAGTCGAATTCGCCCAACAGCGCAATCTTGATCCCCGGGATCTGAACGCGTATTGGTTCATGGTTGGGAGTAAATGGATTGATGGCAACGGAAAACCACCACCTTAATGAAGAAGCGAAACACTATATGCGCGATTGAGGGCTGTGACTAAACCCTGAACGAGCTCCTTAGATGGCCCGATCCTGACCATGTAAATACTGGCGCTGGTGCGTTTCATGCCTAAGACTACCTGGAACGATTCCTTTCTCACGCCAGACAAGGAACACTGCATGACACGGACTCAACAACTTTTGTGCATTTCAAATATATGTGGGCGCCGGACAGTTCCGGAAACTTAAGGTCTAGCCAGGATCTAGTGAACCCGGATTTTAAAACCGAGAAACCGTTCCATATTTATGAAGCAGTCGCTTCCCGATCTTGTGAAAGCCCAGCTCCGGCAGGCCGTGGGCATTCCAATTGATGCCAATGGGTATGTGTCTCGTGTAGTCGACAATTTGCTACCAGGGGTAAGACTGGATCACTTCGAATCGGATCTTAAGCGGGGTGGCGGCCATGAGTTAAACAAGAAGTTTCTTGCACTGCACTCGTCCGCCGCTCTTGCTATCAACACCTTCGCTCCGTTCAAAGATTTTCCCAGATCGTTGAGCATACTTGGTAAGCAAGGCTTTCGCCCTCCCGTGTTTGAGAAACAGCTGCCGACTGGCCTAAGTGGTACGGCACCCAATATCGACGTCTATTTACAAAGCGATGATGAAGTCATCGCCATTGAATCCAAGTTTCTCGAACATTGGACCCCAAAGAGGGCAAAATACTCAGGCAGCTACTGTAAAGACAGTTTGCCACTAGCAGAGGATTGCTGGTGGCAGGTCTTAGAAGAGTCTAAGGCGGGTGGCCTCAAGCACCTTGATGTGGCACAGCTAGTTAAGCACTACCTGGGGCTGATCCAACTCGTGGAGCAGGTGGAGGGACGGAAACATAAAGAGGTCACACTTCTCTATCTCTACTGGGAACCAGCGAATGCCTGTGATATTCAAGATTGCCTAGGGCATAGGCGGAATATCGGGGAATTAGCGTCAAAGGTAAGTGGTTCAAAAATAAAGTTTAGGAGTTTGTCCTATCCTGAGCTCTGGAGAGAGTGGGAAGGCATACCGGGCATTGCTGCTCACGTCGCAAATCTCAAAGGTCGCTACTCAATGACGTTGAGGTGGACATGAATCCCTCTCCTTCACCAAGGACATGCAACGGTTGGTTTGCGGATTCCAACTACAGTTGTATTCCTGACTATCAACGGCCATATGAATGGGATATGGAGAAGTCCTAAACCTTATAGTGGCTCAAGCAAATGTTACGACCCCGGTGGGGTGCCAGACCAGAAATGAGGCAAGAACAAGGAGCTGAGACCAATTCATAGAAACAGACAGTCGACTCAAACTGCTGTGGAGCACCACTTCGATACAGAATTCCCGGACTGCTCAGGATGAAAGCGGACCCTACCTCTAAACGGAATCTGCAAGCCAGGCGTCATATGCGAAAGGACCCTAGTCCTGCTGCAAGAATGATCCGGATGATTCGCACACTGTTTGCTCGTGGCATGACGCGCGCCGAGATGGAGTCTGAATTTCAGATCACACGCCGTCACATCTATGATTACTTGCGAGATATTGAGCAATTGGGGTACGTCTTCTCAGATGACGAGGTCGGAGGAGAGCGGGTTTGGAGGTTAGAAGGCGGGTTTCTAGGGATCAAACCGGAGCCCGCAACCGTGTCAGAATTAATGGCGCTCTATCTTGCTAAATCCCACATGTCCCATCTGCAGGGCACGTCCTTCCTCACTGACCTTGAGAGCCTATCCCGTAAGATAGAAGCTGGGTTGCCAGCCAAGACGGCAAACAAGATTGAGCGCATGATTGAGGTCATTCTGCCCTCTCATCGGCCGTTGCGATCCTACCACAAGCACGATCTCACGCTAGTCCAGGTTCAGAAGTCGTTGTTGTTCCAACGGCCTCTTCGTATTCGTTATCGCAATCTCGGACATAAGAACTCCGCAGTGCACATAGTCGAGCCGTATGTGCTGCAATTATTCGAGTATGGCCTGTACGTACTGGGCTATTCATTACGCGCGAAGGATTTCCGACGCTTTGCCGTGGAACGCATGGAGGAGGCATGTGCCGACATGACGGCTCCCCCATTCGCTGTCCGGCCAGAATACGAGCAACATACCAAGTCTCGAGAGGCGTTCGGCCTCACCGCGGGACCCATCATGAATGTGCGCGTACGGTTTGATAAGGTCGTCGCCGACTACTTTAAAGAACGGCAGTGGCATCCCACCCAACGAGTGGAAAGCCTCAGGAATGGAGATGTCATAGTCTCCCTTCAGGCTGGAGGCATTGATGAGATCGTGTCATGGATTCTAGGCTGGGGCGCGCACGCCCAGGTGCTTGGACCGCCACAATTAGTGGAGCACATACAAGACCAACTGGCCAAGGCACAAGGGCGCTATGTGGCTAAATGACGTGGGCAATGAGTGAAAGTTCTGCCCCTACTAGCGGTGAGGGGTGGTGCGACCGGTCGCCCGGAGCGCCGGTTGTGTAATACTTTCCGCTTGTCATCCCCTATGACTTAATTCGTCCTACCTTCGTGCGACACTCCTACATCACAACACATGGTAGGAGGAAGCATGCGTGAGACCTTGTTCGCGAATCCACAGACAGAGGCGTTTCTGTCAGCACCGACGTCCCCCCCGTCTTGAGTAGCACAATGATTTAGAGTCCAATCCCTTAACTGAAAGGAGATTGGATATGAAGCAGCGGTTTTCAGAGGTCCAGATTCTTGGATTTTTGCGAGAGGCGGAGGCCGGGGTTGCGGTCAAAGATCTGTGTCGCCGACATGGATTCTCCGAAGCCAGCTACTACCTCTGGCGGAGCAAGTTCGGCGGCATGACCGTGTCAGACGCCAAGCGGTTGAAGGCATTGGAGCAGGAGAATGCCCGACTGAAGAAGCTCCTGGCGGAGGCGCTGCTGGAGCAGGCGGTGACCCAAGAGGTGCTCCGAAAAAAGTGGTAAGCGCACCGGCTCGTCGGGAGGTGGTGCGCTGGATGTGTGGTCGAGGTCTAAGCGAACGGTGCGCCTTGAAGATGGTGGGCATGAGCGCCAGCAGCTTGCGGTATCGCCCCGCGCCGGATCGGAATGCCGAATTGCGGACTGCCATGACGACACTGGCCGCGCGCCATCCGCGGTACGGGGCCGGCATGTTGTATCTCAAGTTGCGGCAACAGGGGCGCACGGTCAATCACAAACGGGTCGACCGACTCTATACGGAGGCCCAGTTGCAGCTGCGGCGCCGCACCCGCAAGAAGGTACTAGTGGGGGCGCGGCAGCCGCTGGTGCGGCCTGCCGCAGCGAACGCAGTCTGGTCCATGGATTTCGTGTTTGATCGCAGTGCGGAAGGCCGAGTCATCAAGTGTTTGACGATCGTGGATGATGCGACGCATGAGTCGATCGCCATTGTGCCGGCACGCACCCTCAGCGGGACGCATGTAACGCGGATCCTGGATCAGTTGGCGACGACTCGCGGAATCCCGCAGGTGATTCGGACTGACAATGGGAAAGAATTCTCTGGTCGGGCCATGCTGACCTGGGCTCATACGCACACGGTGACGCTGCGGCTGATTGAACCCGGCAAGCCCAACCAGAATGCCTACATCGAGTCATTCAATGGACGCTTCCGTGATGAGTGCTTGAACGAGCATTGGTTCCTGACGCTCGCCCACGCCCAAGTCATCATTGAAGCGTGGCGGCGTGAGTACAACGAGGAACGCCCGAAGAAAGCGCTGGGTGGGCTGACGCCCGCTGCCTTTGCACAGCAATTGGCCAGCAAATCAGCTACAGTAGTCCCCGGACTCTAAACGTGGCTGCTACTCAACATGGGGGGACGTCGGCACACCCACGACGGAAAGGGTGGAAGGTGTATGCGTATTCGGAAGGGATGGCAGCACAACTCTATTTTTGTTATTTGCCAGACTACCTCAGAGATCACTGTCCCGAGACGGTGAGGCGCCGGAAGTTATACCGACACTTGTCACAAGATGAGCTCTTCGAGAGGTCCTCTGCGGACCATACAACTCTCCCAGGAGATTCCTGGGACCTGAAGTTAGACCTCAATGGCAGCAGTTGGCGAGGGCTCCTCTGTTTCGAATTCGCGCAACGCCGTATCGATATTCTCGCGAGCCCAGTGTCACCTAGGCATCCATGGAGCGATGTGTACCTGGTCGCGACCCAGTCTAACCATGCCTTACGACAGCTGCATGCTGCGCTTCAGGAGCATGCCAGTGTTCGACTGAGAGCGCGGCCAAGATACCTCACTGTGATCAACGGGGAGAATCTGGCGGTCAGGCCCGTGCCATGGGAAGAAGTCCTCCTGCCACCCGGGATGGTGGAGGACATCCGTGCCAGCGTAGATACCTTCTTCCGCAGCGAAGAAATCTATCAGCGGCTCGGCCTTCCTCATCGGCGGGGATTTCTCTTCGCGGGACCTCCAGGATGTGGAAAGACGGCGACAATCAGGGCCCTGGCGACCCATACGCAGGCCGCATTCGTCACCGTCGACGGACGCTTCGATGTCGAAGACTACCACGTCGAAAATGCTCTAGCCCTGGCCAACCAACAGTCGCCTGCAGTGCTGATACTCGAAGATCTAGACAAACTGATTGAGTCCAATCGCATTTCTTTAGCCCATCTACTCAATCTTCTCGATGGGCTAAGAGAATACAAAGGAGTCTTGGTTGTTGCCACATCAAATGAGCCACAGAAATTAGATCCGGCTCTTCTCCACAGACCAAGTCGTTTTGATCGGATCTGGAGATTTCCACTGCCGCACTACGAACAGCGTTTGGCTTTACTAACAAAAGTGGCCAAAGGACAATTCTCGGTGCCGGTTCTTGAAGAGGTCGCCAGACGATCGGACGGGTTTTCAATGGCGTATGTCCAAGAAATCGTGGTCAATGCGTTACTGCGTTCTGTTGATGAAGGAGGGAAGCCGAAGGATGAGGCTCTTGTGAGGAGTCTGGCAACAATGGCAACTCAGCGTAAATCGGCCGGCAAATCAGAAGAAGTGGGGCCGCGAGAAAGCCTCGGCTTTGCTTGTGCGGGGTAATCAATATGCGGGGCGGCCTATGAGGCCGTCGCCAAAACAGATTTAATTAGACGAACCAGGCATTTGTCGATGCCATGAAGGAAACCTGTGATGGAATGGGTGTTGCCGCTGATTTTGCAATTCGTGATTCCTGCCGACTCTCTCCTGCAGCTGACCCTGAATAAGTCTCTGGCGCAGGTCATTCAGGAGCAGATCAGTTGCCGTAAAGAGTTCGACGAGGCGCGATCGGAGTTCGAACAGGCGGATAATATCGACGATATAGTAATCCGCTTAAATGCGGTAGACAAATTACGCAGGCAAGTGCTACTACGGTGCGGCGTGCGCCCATGAGGACGGAATCCTATGCAGACGGGCTTCTCTTGATGGGAAATATACTGGAGTTAAAACATGGTTGAGCCAGGAAGCATTCAGGACTTATTTGATAAGTCGCGAAAATATCATGTTCCTGCTTATCAACGAGCGTACGCTTGGGAACAAACCCCCCACCTAGAGTGCTTTCTTTCTGACCTTAGGGACGTCCCAGATGGGAAGGCCTACTACTTAGGAACATTCCTCCTGCAGGAAGAATCCACCCTCGAAACGAATAATTTTAAAAATGTATTTATCGTCGACGGCCAGCAGCGACTTACCACGATCGTTATTTTTATGACGGCAGTCTTGAAACGTTTGACTATGCCTGATGCGACTGACTGTGTTGCCGAAAAGGACATTAGGTTGCTACGTAGACGTTATTTAGTTGATGAAGAGATTGCTAAGTTCAGCACGATCGATGACGATACAGCGTTCTTTGCGGTTTACATTCGCAAGGAAAAGGTAGATAGCCCGCCGTTTGAACCTTTCGAGACTCCCTCCCAAAGAAGGTTATGGCAGGCAAGGAAGTTTTTCGATGAAAAGTTAAGTGCGGTCTCTCCCAAAGAAGTTCTCCGCTTAGTTCGGATTGTTGAACAGGCCCGTATTTTGGCGTACTCGATAAAAGATCCGGGCGAGGCTACGCAAATTTTTGAACTTCATAATGACCGGGGTAAGGGGTTGACTGATCTTGAGGCCTTAAAGGGCTTTCTTATGCACAAGCTCTACCTAAACGCTCGCAATCCTGAACACGCACTGGAAGTTATCCATGGGCATTTCGAAAAGATTTATCGAACTTGTGAACAACTATTTGATTTGGAACGTGATCTCGATGAAGACAGCGTGCTTCGCTACCATTGCGTAGCATTTGTTGAAGGATGGAATGCTAGTGAGCACTCGAGACCGAAGGACTTAGTGAAGAATGAGGTCCGTCGCCTCGTGCGGGCGGTAAACTCAGACGATGACAGAGGGAAAGTCGTCGAATGGATAATGGACTTTACTAAACAGCTTCAGGAGAGTTTCAAAATCGTTCTAAACCTACTCATAGAGCGAGATTCACTGGAAGAGCTGGCAGATTTGTATGTATTAGGTCGTATGGCAAACTTTTACCCTCTTCTTATGAAATCCTACCGTCTAAGCAGAGGAAGAACCGATCGGTTTCGAAAGGTGACCCGGTTACTTGAAAAGTTCGCTTTCCGAGGGTACGGGATAGGAAACTTGCGGGCCGACAAAGGCAAGACCAAACTGTATGATATGGCAAAAGCCTTTTCCGGGGACTTTGACAAATTGGAGAAGGAACTAAGAGAGATTTCTGGCCCGATACCATGGGATGTTGAGCAAAAATTTCATAACGGGCTTCAGAATCCATTATTTTACGATGAGGGTCGGGACGCGCGCTATTTGCTTTGGAAATACGAAAATTGGTTAAGGAGTCAGCCTGGGAATCATTACGCCAAGATATCGTGGCGTGATTATATAGACCAGGACTCTAAAGATAAATTGTCCATCGAACACATCGCTGCTCAAAAGGGCGATCTTTCGGATGGGGATTACGCTTTAGCCGAGAAGGAAGGAAATAGTGACGATTTTAGAAGATTATTCTTACACTGCCTAGGCAATTTGGTGTTGGATTGCCATTCGCCCAATGCAAGTAAAGGGAAGATGCCTTTTCCTGATAAGAAAGGCCATTACGCTTCCGCGCCCCTTATATCTCAAAACGAGCTATGCGAGAAGTTTGTCGTGAATAAGGTTGAAGGAAGGCCAATCTGGGACGAAGCAGCGATAAAAAGGCGTACCCAGACACTCGTGAATTTCTCAAAAGAATTTTGGGATATTAACAAGTTCTAAGTTGTATAGCTCAATACTTCATCTGACAGACAGCGAGTCCTCGCCGGGTTTAAGCCGCTAACATTTTCTCCTTCGCCAAGGACACACTGTCCGTAAACGTTTGCAACGGCGTTTTGCCGTAGCACCAGCGTCCCTGGTGGGACCGGTGCTCGTTGTACTCCGCCAACCAGTGATCCAAGTCGGCCTGCAGTTCGTCCAGCGTCCGATAAATCCTCTTCCGGAACGCCACCCGGTAAAATTCGTTCAGCATGGTCTTGTGGAAGCGTTCACAGATCCCGTTGGTCTGGGGATGCCGGGTCTTGGTGCGGGTGTGATCGATGTTCTCCACGGCCAGATACAGTTCATATTCATGACGCTCAGGGGCGCCACAATACTCAGTCCCACGGTCGGTCAGGACTCGGTTCAGCGGAATCTCGTGCTGCTCGAAGAATGGCAACACACGATCATTGAGCAGATCCGCGGCGGTGATCGGTGTCTTGCGGTCATAGAGTTTCGCGAATCCGATCTTGCTGTAGGTATCGATAAAGGTCTGTTGGTAGATCCGGCCCACGCCCTTCAGTGACCCGACGTAAAACGTGTCCTGGGCACCACAATACCCCGGACACTCACTCTCGAATTCCCCGTGCGCTTCTTTGTCGGCCTTCGCCTTCTCCAAGGCCACGACCTGGGCCTCGGTTAAGATCAGCCCCTCTTGAGCAACCTTCGCCTCCAAGGCCTTGAGCCGTTTCCGCAGGGTCTCCAGATCATGCCGGAGCCAGATGCACCGAACGCCCGCGGGGGAGATCGTCAGCGCTCGTTTGCGGAGTTCGTTCGCCACGCGGACTTGCCCCCAGGCGGGTTGCTCAATGGCCACTTGCACGATGGCTTGCTCCACATCGGGAGACACACGATTCTTCAGCAAGGGTTTCTGGCGGGAGATCTCTTGGAGGGCGGCCTCTCCCCCCATCTCGTAGAGTTCTTTGAACCGGTAGAAGCTATCGCGGCTATAGCCCATCACCTGGCAGGCCTTCGAGACATTGCCCAGGTGTTTCGCTAATTCCAACACGCCCACTTTGGTCTTGATGATCTTCTGTTCCGTCGTCATGGCCTCCCTCCTTCCGTGAAGGCGAGGACTTTACCGGACTGTCAGATTAAGTTCTAGCTTTCACATCTAAGTGTAATTATGATTCGTAAAAATGGGTGGAAAGACTGAACGTCCCTCGCTTAGCGAACGGCTACGCGCATTTAACGCTTGAATCATACAGATACTCTAGTCGTGGACGATGCCTCCATTCTCTTTTCCTTTTCTCGTCACTGGCGTTGTGACTTTCTCTGTCACATCCTGTGCTATGCGCGTCCTATATCGGACAGCCAATTTGTAAGCCATTGTAAAACCGTGTATGAGTTCGGAATATTTTAGTATATAAGGCATTGATTTTACTTGTCGCCTGGAGCCCTTTTAAGGCAGGTCTATTCTAAGGTCCACTCAAAGCTGCCCCGAGTTCGATTCCTAAGCATTAATGGCCACTTTTTTGTCAAAACCATCTATTACGCTTGATTTGGTTGCAGAATCTACAGAAGCAATTGAGCGAATATGTGGCTGCAAACAATGAACTTAGTGAAGGCTTTTTCATTGAGCGCGCATACATTCTCTTTGCTCCGGCAGGCGAAACGCTCCATATACCATTCGGATAGCAGCCATACAGGCCACATATCTGAATTCGCAGTGCTCTCTCGATTCACCGAAGGGCAAGCCGCCTGGCTCGCGGCGTAATTGACGCTACGATTGGTTCACCGTGCTTTCCCATATCTGTAAAAACCTGCCATCGCATAATAACTTGCAACTATCTCAAGCCAAGAATGTGCGTGCGTGGGTAGGCTGTGCTCACCAATCATAATCTATATCTCGGCTAAATTTTATTTGTTAAAGGGAGGCTCCACCCATAAATACGTGCATTTAATTAGCGTAATTATGCGTAGAACAGGCATTGACATTATTTGCAGGATTGGCTAGGTTGCCGGGAGACGATCCGGGCTCATACGTTATGAATTAGTAGCCCATAATCATATTTTGCGCCGTTTCCTTAACCGTTGAGCTGACAACCGTCCGGTTATGAAAAACTCATTTGGGAGGAACGAATGAGCAAGTCATTTTTTATGCTTCCACCAATTGTGGTTTTATCTGTTGTTTGCTTTGCCTCAACAGCGAAGAGCGCCAACTCCCCCGATAAACCAATAGACCAGCCAGCCAAAGAGTCATCAAGTGAAAAGGGGGTTGCCGAGGAGGCCAAAAAAATTGCTCAAGAAGCATTGGCTAAAGCAAACGAAATTGGAGCGCGGGCAGGGAAAGACTTTGCCGGATTACATTTTGGAGCAGGGGTTGCATTCACAAGAACCTTTGGTCGTGATCGAATCGAGACAGCGATCAATGATAATGGGATCGTACGTGTTGATGGCGAAAAGAACGCTATCCCACGAGTGATGCTTGAAACCCATTTCTTCCTCACTCCGAAGCAATGGAGCGAACTTTTTTCGACGTGGGACTATTCGGACAATGAAAAAGGGAAGTTCGGAGTAGGCCCTTTCGTGGCCATTCAACCGGGGTCAGATTTAATAATTCAAGCTATTGCGGTTGGCTTAATGGCCGGTTTCAAAGACCCTATATACAAAGATGCTAGCCATTCCTGGAATATAGGATTGGGAATATCAGTGGAACCTTCATCTAAAACGCTCGGCGATGGTCTTAAGCCAAATGAACCAGTTCCTACAGGGGCCACAGTAAGAACCCAGAGCCGATCTTTAGCAGGTTTTACAGCATTGGTTTCTTATGGATGGTAGTGAAGAAGTCGTTAATCACCGCGAGTTTTCTAGCGACCATGGCTACATCCCGTCAGTTACGATGCGTAGAATCATTTGCCCGAGTGATCAGGCCCAGCGGAGGGATAAAATGAAAACTTGTCAGTGCAAACTCAAGACCTGCTCAGGGGTTAGTCTCAAAACTGTCATGTCATGCTGTCTCGAGCAATAAAAAATCACCAGTCAGAATTTCCAAGGTCGAGAGACCGTTAATGTAAAGTGGAGATTCTGCTCGCTCAAGTACATGTTTTGCCGTGCAAAGGAAATGTGTATGTGAAATCTTAACCAGGAATGAACTGGCCCGCAATTTTGGTTTGCCACTATCAGTCAAATGGAATAACGGCGTAACGCAGCCTTTCAGCGCATCGATAGCCCTCCTAAACTGACGGACAAAGTCGTTCCCGGGCTTTTCAATCATACCTATCATCTTGCGACCGCCTCTTAAGGCTAATCGTTCATATTGTGTACTTTACTCTGCACGCTTTCGGAGGTCATTGTGGCAAGAAAGTAGGCAGCGTGAACAAGTACACGCTCATCTATATAGGACAACCACTCCGTAACTGTTTGTAAAGGTTTGCGACCGTTACCGATGGATTGATCCTCGCGTTTTATCTCGTTTCCGCCCTTCTTCTCAAAGCTCAGGTTCAATACTGGTCTTTGAGGTGAGGATATATTCGGTAAAAATTGATGGAGATGTCGAGTCGATACCTTGACATTTAATATGCCTCAATATATATAATCATATGTTACATTTATAATTCACTATTAAACATTTAAGGAATTATTATGCTAAAACACCATGATGCCGATCTGGACCGGTATATGGACCGTCTTGCTGTCGAAGGAACAGTCGCAATTCCGTATCCTCAGCTATACCTCATGTTCAATGCGGAGAGACTCAACAAAAACGTGTACCGGGAAATTCTGCGGCGTTGGGAGGATCTCTGCAAGGTGACCTTCGAGTACTCTAGCGTCCCCAAGCTTACTGTTATTCATACGGAGTCGACTTTCACGATCTTCCGGGAGGTGTTCAAAGAGCACGAAAAGGAGGAAATTCTCCCACTTGAATCCCTGACGTAAGTTTATGCTTTGGCCTTGGCAAAGTTGCGTGACCCTTCATGAGCGCACATTTAAGGAGGCCATCGTTTTGAGCTATCCGGTGGACATTACTAGATTTCCACTCCCACCACCATGGAGGAGGTTCCTCTCCGCGTAATTTGGCTCTTAAGCCCGAATAATCCAACATCAGAATCCGTAAAATATCTACATCTTGTGGTCACTCTAATTTTTATGGCATATATAGTGCCCCTTCAGTACACCTAATGCGTAGGCCGGGAGTATTACTGTGCATTTTGATGATTTGAACCGTCCAAAGGGAATTCAGCGAAACCGACGCCTTCCCGCACCTGAGCTCGGCCTGCTTTGGGAATCGATCATCGTTGACGAGGCCGTGAAATCTAAACTCCTGTCTCAGGCTGTACTTAACTTCACCGTCCGCGGCAAAGTCGAGCGCAACGTCCTTCCTCTGCACGGCGTAATTTTCCTCGTGGGATCACCCGGCACCGGCAAGACCTCACTTGCCCGCGGTCTCGCGCACAGGATCGCCGAATCTTTCCCGAGTGCAAAATTTCACCTTCTCGAAGTCGAGCCCCACTCACTGACTAGCTCGGCGATGGGTAAGACGCAGAGAGCCGTTACCGAACTGTTCAGTCAGACTATTGCCGAGGCCGCGTCGGCGGGTCCGACCGTCGTGCTGCTTGACGAAGTTGAAACCTTAGCGGCCGACCGGTCTAAAATGAGTCTCGAGGCGAATCCGATCGATATCCACCATGCCACCGACGCGGTTCTCGTACAGCTCGATTTTTTGGCCGAGCAACACCCGAACCTCCTCTTCGTCGCCACAAGCAATTTCCCTCAGGCCGTGGACAAAGCGTTCACGTCGCGGTGTGATCTAGTCGTGGAAATCCCGCTTCCCGATCGAGAGGCCTGTACCCGCATCCTAAAAGACTGCCTGACCGGCCTCGCAAAGACGTACCCGCCTATTGGCAAATTAGTGTCCTCGCCTAAATTCGAGCGCTGTGCAAGCGAATGCGTCGGGCTCGACGGGCGCGCGATCCGCAAGCTCGTCGCCAACGCGCTGGCGAGCAGCCCCCAGACGGCAATGAAGCCTGATCAGGTGACCATCGAAGATCTCCTTGCGGCTGCCCGCGCCGCGAAAGCGATCCGCATCAAAGGAGACAAGTAACATGAGCACTGTCGCCAGCCGAGTATTTCGCAGCAGCCCACAGCGTGACTCATCGCAGACGTGGACTGCGGTTGTCGCCCTATTGACACGGAGCAATGACGGTGCGAAGCGCACCGAGCTCCTCTCCGTATCCAGCATCGCCGCTAGCGTCATCGCTGAACGGGGTCCCAGGGACTCAGCCATTATCGTCACGTGCGATGGGCCGCGCACCCGCGTGTACTGTCTTTACGACCAAGATGCGATCGATGGGGCGGATGCGAACGAGGAGGAACTCGGCTTCGATCCGCTCAAAGGCGACTGGCGTGTGTCTCTACCCTGTCCCGAGGCCGATCTTGCATGGGTTCAAACTGCGCTCAAGAAGCACAGCGCACGCATTACAGCGCGCGACATCGCCGCCGCAAACGACATCGAGGAAAAGGCGAGCGCCATGGCGGAAACACTCGTCCTCGATCCCAAGGGATTCTTAAAACCATGACTAGCGTTTCGGTCAACACCTACTCACATTCAGCGGCTTACGTTGCCGACAACATCCTCAAGAGCATCAAGGACATCATCTTGCTCAGCGGGCTCGATCCGGGCTCTTTTGTCGGCAACTGGCAGTCCAATTTACAGGCGATGCAAACATGGCTGGGCTCGCATTCGCTAACCGGGGTCGAATTGGAGATCTACAACCCAAGGACTGATGCCCTGATATTCCGTTGGGACATCGATGTCGTCTATGCCTGGTCCGGCGGCGATGGCGAATTCTGGACCGATACTGAACAATTGCGATACGCGATCCGAAAGGCTGGGCTGGTTCCAAGCGGTGCCCAGTACAATTTCGTCTTGAGAGTGAAGCCTGGCACCCCGGACCTACCCGGCTGGTCGGATGCGAAGACGCGGTCCACGCTGGGAATGGTCAGACAAAGCCTTGGGACGACCGTGGAACACTCCGGGCTGGGAGCAAACACCTCGTACTGGAGGAAGGAGTGATCACGCTCGACGAAGCGTTCCGAAAGTTCAAAAGCCGTCTGGAGCTTAACGATCGCGAACAGAAAAATGCCGTTTCGCGACACACAGAAGTCCGCGATTACATTGAGACGAAATTCGCGGTCGACCGTAGCTTCCTGACAGGATCCTACGCCAGGCACACCAAGACGAAGCCTCTAAAAGACATCGACATTTTCTTTGTGTTGAGGGAGGCAGAGAAGCATTACCGTTCGACGGCGCCGTCGATCGTGATAAATGCCTTCTACGATGCTCTTGTGGGCAAGTATGGCAAGAACGCGGTTCGCAAGCAGAGCCGTTCAGTCAATGTTGATTTTGGCATCGTGGTCGATGCAGATGACAATACAGATTATCGGATCGTAAGCGTCGATGTTGTTCCGGCTTTCGCAATCGGAAAGGACTATGAGATTCCGGATGTGGACTCCGAAAAGTGGATCAAGACTAATCCGGAGATACACGCTGACAAGGCGACCCAGGCGCATCAGGCCTATTCCAGCGAGTGGAAAGGACTCGTCAGGATGGTCAAGTACTGGAACAACAACCCCAAGCACGGCGACGACAAACCTATAAAGCCGTCGTTTCTCATCGAAGTGATGGCGCTACAATGTCTGCACGGCGGATGGGGAGGACGATTTGACTACGAACTGCAGGGACTCTTCTCCACGCTCGCCGACCGCATCTTCGATGAATGGTCGGACCCCGCCGGGTTGGGGCCCCCGATCAGCAACGGTATGGATCAGGCCCGCAAACAACGGGCCCGCGGTCTACTCGCCGTGGCGAACCGCGAAGCGACGCTCGCCATCGATCATGGACGTAAAGGCCGTAATGGCGAGGCGCTCAGAGCATGGCGCGTCTTGTTCGGGCCAAAGTTTCCGCTGTCCTGACGTTATGTCGGCTAGCGTCCACTGCAATCAATGCAGGGAAGGTCACGCATGGCAGAGGCGGTGACAGCACGATGGCATGGCGACAACTACCAGGCCCGCATTTTCTGGCAGAACGCTTTTAATTTGCTTGACCCTACCTCCTGCGTTGTCGAAGTTACCTTCGAGGCGAATGGCCCGAAAGCCTTTGATGACGTAGTCGTCAAATACGACCCTCCGGTCCCTCGGTCTGGACCGGAGCGCATAGCCGCCGACTATCACCAGATCAAATGGCATGTCGAAACAGCGGGCCGGTTCGGGTATAAGGACTTTGTCGATCCGGAGTTCATCGGCGCGCAGAAAGTTTCACTGCTGGAGCGTCTCAAGCAGGCCCGCATCTCCGCGTCCGGCCCAGCATGCTTTACTTTCCTCACCACCTACCGGATCACGGATGGAGACCCGCTCGCCGAACTCGTTTCGGGGAACGATAAGGCCCTGTTGGTTGAGCGCCTTTTTGACGGCACCACGGACGCGAGTCGCATGGGCAAGATCAGGAAGCTGTGGCGCGAGCACCTGCAGCTCAGCAACGACGATGAACTAAAGGCCGTCGTTAGTGGCCTGCGCATATTCGAGGGGTATCGTTCGTTGGAGGAGCTGCGCAGCGAAATCAACCTCAAAGCCAGACTTGTCGGTGTTCTCACTTGCACGGCGACGGATTCCGATTTCCGTTACGACGAACTAGCCCGGCAGTTGAAGGCGCGCAAACTGAACGCCCTCAACCGCGTAGCCCTGCTCCAAATCTGCCGAGAGGAGGGGCTACTGGTTCCCGGATCGTCCGCGCCAGAGCCTTTTCTCTCGATTGCGATTCGCAGCTTTCTCGGGCCGGCGGCGGAAATTGTCGGTGCCACGCCCGAGAACACACTGTTGCTGACCGATCATTTCAGGCAGCGCTATTTGCAGGATGACCAGAACTGGCAGCGCGACATCAGGCCCCTAGTGGAAGCCTTTCTGAGGGGCGCGGTGCCCAAATCGCCCAGGCTTCGCCTCATCCTCGATGCGCATGCCTCGATTGCCTTTCTTGCCGGTGTTGTTCTTGACCTCAAATCAGGCGTGGATATCGAGCTCGTTCAGAAGGGGCGCGTCGGTCCTCAAATCTGGCGGGCGGACGATGGTACCGGCTGTAAGGGATCAGTCTTTGAAGTGGCGGAAGAATCCTGTGGTGCGGGGCGCGAACTAGCCATATCGATCAGTATTGCCCAGTCCACGGCTGTGCAGACACGGGCATATGTTGGGAACAACCTTCCTAGCGTCGGCAAGCTAGTTTTCTTCACCATGCCGAACGGCCCCGGCCAGCAGAACGTTGCAGGCGGCGGCCATGCCGCCCGTCTAGCCGAGCAGGTTTCTAATCACCTGCGCCAGATGAAGGCTCACGATTTAGATGCCGTCGTGCACATCTTTGCCGCCTGTCCCAATGCGCTACTGTTCTTTCTCGGTCAAAGTCACCAAGGCAATGCCCCATGCGTAGTCTATGAATTCGATTTCGACCGCAAAGGAAGCAAAACTTATCAGCCGTCGTTTGTATTCGACTGACCCGTAGCCGTCCTCATAAAATATCCCTTATTTCTGTTATACCGAAAGTTTCCGTTTTGAAATTTTGCGACCACCTTCAGCTTTGGAGACAATGACTTTTGAGGCTTACTGGAAGGGACGCAGAAGGCTGATCCACCAGTAATAGACTTTGGATGCAACGGGTCGAAGCGAGATCCAATTGACCAAATTACTTGTAACAGATTGATAATTCAGCGCGTCAATATGTCACGTTTTGCATCAATCTTACATCCAAAGCACTTGATTGATAAGATTTCTTGTCAGCCCTGAAAGGCTAGTGTCGAAAAGGGACGTTCAACCGACCTGTTAGCGCGCTGGTCATAACCCCCCATCGGACCCTTCCCGTTAAGCACCTATCAAAACTAAGTATGAGCACTACGTGTTGCCGGCGTGTTCATACAAGAGCGCAAATCGCCTAAATCTACCTCAATTCGTCTAAGAGTAACGATGCTCAAAAGCGGAGCGGACCAGCTCTGTGAGCATGTTTCTTTCTGCTGATAAGGGTTTGAAGAAAGTACAAGGAATGCTTACGAAGCCGCTGCTCAGTGCGATCCGCCGACCACCTTCCTATCTGAGTCTCAATTGAATTGACGAGATCGGAGAGAGGAATTCATAACCTCCTTAGCATCTGAGGGCGATACTTTTCACGATAGTGCCGTGTTATGGAGGGATCGTCCTCAAAACCGCTTGAGTTCACACTATCCCAATATAGAGAACATTGCCTCGTTGGCAGTATAAAAATACTGCCGTTAGCTTTTCGCGTCTTATCAGTGGAAGTTTCCTTAAGGCATGCTAGTCAAGGAGCTGCCATAGAATACCGCGCAAACTGAGCTGCGAGATCAGAAACAATTTGTGCAGAAGCTGCTAAGTTGTATCTCACCTTTACGGAGGCGGGGTATGAGAGTACCGTTCCATAGTTGATACCGACAACTTGGCCGCTTTCGGGCAAGAAAATGGGAGATCCGGAGTTGCCTGTCACCGCGTTTATGTTGAAGCGAAAGCTCCCGATGCTGTGATTACCTACATACCGACCAGTGCCCACTCTCGTCACAACAGGTAAATTTTCAGGATGTTCTAAATCTATACTGTTAGGCAAATTGCAGATTTTGAACACTCTAGAGTAGCCTTCAGGGTCAGTTGCGTCCTCATTTCTTGGGGCATCGGGTATGCCGGCTAGAACAAGTTCTGAATTGTTGGAGATTCCACCGGTATACAACTCATTTCCCATTCTATTCGCCTGATGTGGGATGCGGAACAATCCTACATCGATCGTGTCGTGGGAAATGGCCCTTTCGCCAATTGAAATGCGAACTGCTTCAGGATCAGAGGTTGGGTCGTAGTTGACATCAATACCATGGGGGAATTTCCCCAGATGCACATTGAAGACGACAAACACATCCTTTTTAGATATTGCATTGTTGTCGCTGTTAACGCCCAAGGCGGTAAGAACATGTCCGGCGGTGGCCATAAGATTAGGCGCGATCAAGACTGCTGTCCCACGATGAACATATCTACCATCGGCCTTTTCTATAACCAAGGCAACGGAGCTTAGTTTGCTTTTATACTTAGTTGCGAACAATTGAGCTGCGTCGTTGCTTGTTTTGCATGGGCTTGTTCCTTGGCCACCGGCTAAGTCCTTTCCTTGATTCAAAGCGGGCGTTTCTCGATCATTTACAACTCGGAATAATCCCATCGACAATGCGTCGACACGCGGGGCCACATCACTTCCCTTAATTGCTGGCGGTGGATGAAGAATGTCAGCACCCGGCATTTCGCCTTCCAAGCTGAGTGATTCGCCTTTTGAAAGGTCCACGGTTCCGATTTTCGAAATACCCTTTGGTATTAGCAATCGTTCGGTAAGGATTCCGCTAGGAATGAGGACCTTATCTAACAATACATCTGGTTGGGAATCATCAGCGATTGCCAGTCCGTTCAGCAGGGTACCAAGGCAGATCACATGCATTAAGAAATGTACTTTCATAATACAATCCTTAATTAGAGTCATCCGAGGTTAACTTCTTCATAAATGTTGTTTTTGAGTCCTTTAATTCTTTGTATGAATCAGCGATCTCCTTAGCTCGCTTAGTATAATCACTCATTATGGACCAAGCCTGTTCCGGCGTTATGCTACTGTTAGCCATATCAACCAAGCGCTCATTTGCATTTCGCAAACCTTTCCCTAAATCGCCTATACCAGCCGTAGCTGACAACGTTCGATAATCGTTTAAAGCTAACCGCAGCTCTTCTTGCTGCTTGTCCATGAGATACCAGTATGGAGATTTGTCTCGTCCTGCATTTTGAAATAGTTTGGTGTGCGCTTCCTGGGTAGAGTGCATAGCTAGGTAAAGATGCCATGGTTTTCTTAAGGACGCCCATTTTTGCGAAATCTCAACACCCTCTAACACAGTCACAGCATTGTTTTTTACGCATGGCGCTTTGTGGTTATTCCTCGCGCACCAATTTGTGAGCTTTTCATCGACTACATTTAGGGCATCAAAAGCTTTCTTCATCACATCTTTATTTTCGATAATAATACCCTTCAGCTTCTTTCCCCGCACATAATCGTCGGCCATTCCCAGAGTCACTACGGTGATTTTTTTTGCGGCATTCACCATAGCGGAGAATGACTCAAATGCCGCGAATGCCGCTACCGGCGCGATCTCTGGCACGTCCTCGTATTTCATGGTCACAAGTGTTCTAACTTCTTCCGAACAGCGGCTCGTGGTCCTTGGAGAGGCATCTCTCGGCTTTAGCGACTCAGGACGGTTCCAATTGTCCACTATGGATCCAAATAATGCCCCTATCTCTTCTTTCGGCTTTTCATTCGTTTTTTTCAGTAATGCATTATAGGCATCAATTCCTGCTAGCGCTTCACGTTGTTTGATAAGGTAATCCGAAGAAGCACATACAAGACTTACGAAATTTTTTAGTTTATCTTCATTTATAGGCTGTGACTCGACATCGTAAAATTCTATCTCGATTGACTTTCTTCTTTTGACCTCGTCCAGAGCTGCTGCGCGCTCCACGATTACCTGCTTAGATGTTGTAACCCCTTTATCAAACTCATTTATTACATCCGAATAAATTGTTCCACAGCCTGCAATGCTGATGGAGAGACAGCCGAAAGCAATCCCACTCACTACTCGGAAACCTTTCATCTCGTACCTCCATTCTTAGAAGCAGTGTGGTGCACTTTCAAAGTGTTAAGCAAGCAGCATGCCTGGCTCTAACTCAGTAATTCAGAGAAAACCATTGAGATTGTGAATCTGAATAGATACATAAGTATCTGTTCAGATACTTATGTGTATAGCTGAGATAAACGAGATAAGTATTCAAAACTCAGTCCGCAGGTGAATGATAAGCTTATGCCTCGTTAACTTGAGGGCTTGGCACGGATCCACCTTCTGCACAAGTGGTCGTATTTATGTTAGCGAATACATCTAGTGCTATAGCGAGTCGAGCTGACACATGGTACACATGTAATGCTGCAACTCCCTGAGGGGTAAGGAAGGCGTATGGCGTATAAATTTACGTTATCGTCGCCACCAGAACGAACTACTGGCCGGATAAAGACGCGCGACATTGTGCATAGCAAAACGACTTGCATAATAGAGTCCGAGAGTAGCTGGTTTTTATTCTCACGATTAGGCATACAACGGTTATGGCACCACAAAGAAAACAACTAATTTGCCTTTCGTGTTCTAGCGCCCTTGCTATAGCTGTGATGTCGGGTGTCAATGCGGCGGAAACCAAAGAATCCGCAGCCAGCTCATCTGTTCGGTCTGGGCGTATAACGGTTGAAAGACAAATTGTTATCGAATCTGTCCGTACGAACTTTTTAACTGATTGCCCGATCAACGATTTCGATTGTCAGGCAGGATTTCATGAAGCTCCGCAAGTGATAAAAAGAAATTTTGAAGAAGAACTCCGGAAGCGCGGAATGATGATTGCCTCACAACTACCCACAGGGAAGGGCTACTACACACTGCACATACTAGTAGACTTTCCAAAACCTCCGAACCACTGCGATCTGGTCGGCACCCTGAAGAGCGTGAACCCTTCTGCGCGAACGAAGAAGGAAAGAAGGTTTACGCTAAATTCTTTAATAGCGAACGGTCTAACTCCTTTAGCAAGCGATTCTAAGTTTGAAACGAAACAAAAATACAGGATGATCGCATCAAAATGTCTCGCTACTGCAGTAAAAAAAATAAAGGCGACTCTTGATACTATGTGAAACACAACCTGCTCATGGCACTGCCGATGTTATTTACAGGATGGCTGGAAATAGGCACGATGTGTCCGAAGATGCAAAATTTCTACATGTCGAATCTCGCAAGTTCTTAATTATCCAAGAACTTATGAAAGTCTTGCCCAGACTGCCACAGGTAATTACGCGAATTAAATCTGTTGACAGAGGCGCGGTCGGAAGTAATTTTATTTACAAAGATGCGGCAGGATAAGACCATGATTTTTCTACGAAAAATAGACGAATGAGTTGGACGTTCTCTGCTGTTCCGGTCACGCTCTCTGTTCAAGAGCGTATCGAACTCATCATCCTTAGAGAAAACAGATTTGCCAGAATGTTTCTCTCAATTACGAGGAAACAGGATCGATACCTTC
>Ga0268299_1001391_pt1 | contig 43404 bp, 37 predicted proteins | sample NOBtaG_FD_193484 | JGI IMG/M metagenome (GOLD analysis project Ga0268299, IMG submission 193484) | Activated sludge microbial communities from bioreactor in Nijmegen, Gelderland, Netherland - NOB reactor | ecosystem: Engineered > Bioreactor > Aerobic > Activated sludge | place: Netherlands... | reverse complement strand
AATTAGGCAATACTATTGAAGCTTATAGAATTAAAACCATTAGTAATAAAATGTATACTTTTTTACGTGACTATAAGCAAACAAAAATAACAGCAAATGAAGGGTTAAAATTCTCTATAGATAATAACTACTTACTTTTACAAGGTTATTTTCTACTATGGCAAACAAACTTTTTAAGTGAAGAAGTCAGCCTTGAAGAGTCTGAAAAGGCTTTTCAAGAAATTATTAAGATAGGTGAAAAGATAAAAATATATGATTTTGTTAGTCGTCCTAAGTTATCTTTAGCAACGCTTTATCACCTTAATAATGAAGACCAAAAAAGTTTAGAAATGGTTCAAAATCTACTAAATAACTCAGAAAAAATGAAAAAAGAGCGGATAATTTCACTAATGCAGCTAGCTGGATTGGCTTCATCTAACTTAAAACATTATGAGTTATCAAAATACTACCTAAAAGAATCTATACGTTTAGCTAAAAATCTTAATAATTCAAACTTTAGTTCAGATTCTATAGCTAGGTCTTACACATACTTATCATTAGTCTCTGCTGAATTAAAAAATTTTTCTGATAGTGAAGAATATCATCTTAAATCCATTAATGAAGCAAATAGGCTAGTAGACAATACTAATAGGTTAAATACGATATTCTTAATTTCTGGCTACTATGGCAAAACTAAGTTATTAGCAGGAGATCTTGAAGCAGCAGCAAAAATCTACCAAGATAGCTTAAGTATGTTTCAAGAATTAAAGCTAAAAAATAATCTAGAGTTAAGCCAGTTAAATGAAGGGTTAGCAATAGCGTTAAAAGAGCTTAATAAAATAGATGAAGCTGAAAAATATTTTGCTACTGCTAACCAGTACCGCAAATTGGCTGAAAATAACAAAGAAATAGCTAATTGTTTTCTATCTTTTGTACCAAATCCTTGTCAAATAAACTAATTATTTGATGACAGATTTACCAAAAATAACAGAATCACAAATTATTGGTTTAGGATAAAATGCTGCTTTTTCAACTGGCAATGGCATAAATTTAGGAACATTAACTTTTACTGCGTCATAGTAAAAAACAAAATGGTCAATATTCATCATATCTTTTGATGGTAAATTACTAATTGTTACTGAATAATTAGTACCTGGTTGGTAAGCTAGGCTAACTTCATTTTTTAACCCACTAATTACTAAACTATCTTGTTTATCTAATCCAACTTTAAGCGTAGGTCTTCCAATCTCCCGATTAAATTTATGTAAGCTGCTACCTGAAACAAATTGATATTTGTTCTCTGTTACATTCTCAGAATAAAACATTCCTGCATTAAAGTGTATTTTGGCAAAAAAGTTGTCTTTTAAGTAAAGCTGTTTTTGGAACAAATCATTTTCAATATCTAAACACCAACGAAAATCTTGCTTATCCTTATTCATATCTGGAGAATAATAACGCTTAGGTTGCAGCCTATTGTTAGGCATATTAACATTTAACGTTTTTCCTTTTAATTCATCTGCCTTAATTGTATGAATGAGAGTTGTTTTACCTTGCTTAATTTGCTTAATTTCAATGCTAGGTACATGATGATGAACATCTAAAATTCCCCCACTTACACGGCTAGGATCTCCAAAAGCAATTGCTTGAAGCCCATCAAAATGAAAACTTACTTCGCATTTACTACTTGCATCTACATTAACTTTAGTCATTGATAGACAAAAACAAACTACAAAAAACATCATTAAAACAAAAATTTTTTTCATACTTTTTTCTCCTTAATTAATAGATTTTTTGGGGACTTATTAGCAAATAATAAAAAAGACACTATGCCTTATTAGTAGTGGTTTATTACTTTATTACTACCATATATAGTAGTTAAACAAGAATTTACTTCTTATGCAAATTAATATTTTTTACTCTTGTAAATTCAATAAGTAACAAGCGATCAGGAAACCGATCAAGTAGAAAAATACAAGAAATTTAGTTTATTCTTCGGTTGGTTTAATTAAAATTTGTAGTTTTTCTTTTGCATGACTTGCAGCTAAAGAACGAGGATAGCGGCTAAGAATTTGTTTATAAACTGCTCCATCATAACGATAAAATTTTTCTTCTGTATCAATATAAAAGTTTATTCCTAAGCGGCTATATTTATCTAATATAGGATTGTTAAGCAAATAGCGTTCAAGCTCTAATTCTTTATCAAGTTGTTCGGGAAGTCGGCGAGAGATTTTTTTGGAAAGTTCTAAGGCAATTTTTTCTGCTGCTTCACCTTCTGCTAATAAAGCATCAGGGCAAAAGCGAGATTTAGGAAAATTACTAACTAAGATTTGGGCTAAAACAATTTTATCAACTCCTTTAGATGCTTCTATTAAGCGCATAAGGCGAGCGTCATCACCGGCTTGTGATGGACTAACTACTGATGCTGCATCAATAAAACCTCTTGTTCTACGCGTTATAGCTATATAATAATACTTAATACCATCTTGGTTTTTTATACTAGAAATAATAAAAATTTTTCGTCCGACTCTTAGTCTACGTAAACAAGTTGAAGTTACTTTTGGAGATTTTCTTAATGCTGAAAGTCCATCATCTATTACAAAAGCACGTCTAAATTGTCCATCAGCATTCCAAGCTTCTTTTTCAGCAGCTTGAACAGAAAAGCTAAAAAAACACAGCAAAGTTATAATAAAAAAGAGTTTTTGCATAAAATTCACCTGGATAAAATTTTTCTTAAATTTTTATCCAGCTATAGATGCAAAATGCACAAGATACTTGCCGAGAGTTTCGGAAAGTTGTAGATTGTTTAGTTTCTTATGGAAAAAATTCTTTCTCTTAACCAACTTTTAGAAATTCGCCTTCAAGCTAAACAGCAGGGTCAAAAAGTAGTTTTTACCAATGGCTGTTTTGATTTAATTCATCCTGGCCATATTGCTTATCTTAAAGAAGCACGTTCTCTAGGAAATCTGCTAATTGTTGCAATTAATAGCGATAAATCTATCCAAAATATTAAGGGGCCTCTTCGCCCTATCTTAACAGAAAATGAACGCGCTATTGTAATTGCTGCATTAGAAGTGGTTAACTATGTAACTATTTTTAATGAAGAAACTCCATATAAGATAATTTCTACAGTACTTCCAGATATATTAGTAAAAGGCGGGGATTGGTCATTAGATAATATTGTAGGTCGTAAAGAAGTTGAGTCGGCTGGAGGACAAGTCTTGTCTTTGCCTTATTTAGCAGGTGCTTCAACTACTGATATTATTGGTAGAATTTTAAGCAGGTATCCTAAAAATGAACACCAAAACAACGACCCCATTAACTAATTTTTTTTCTAGCCTTAATTTTCGTAGGCTGTTAAAAGACTTACAAGCCGCTAATCAGGCCGTTGTGGTAAGTGCAATGACTGGTTCTGCCAAAGCATTGCTAATAGCTGCATTAAATAAAGAACTCTCCCGTCCAATACTTACAATTGTTCGTAGTAATAAAGAATTAGAAACACTAGAAAAAGACTTAAGGTTTTTTCATCAAATTTTATATCCTGCTAAATCCTCTGACGACAAAGCTAAACCTAAAACAGAAGCCGTTTTAACTTTACCATCAGCAGAAGTTGACCCTTACCAAGGGCTTTCGCCACACGCGGAAATAGAACAAAAACGCGCCTTTGCCCTAGATACATTAGCTCTAGGTGGAGGAGAATTATTAATTACTACTGCTAGTGCTTTAATTGAAAGAACTCCATCACCTAAACAAATGTTAAATTTAAGCATTCAACTAAAAGTAGGCGAAGATTGCCCACCTGATTTAGTAGTTGATATGCTTTTTGCTAATGGTTACTTACGAGAAGATCCTATAAGTACAGTTGGATCTTATAGCTTGCGTGGTGGAATTTTAGATGTTTTTTCTCCTAATTATTTAGAACCTCTTAGAATAGAATTTTTTGGCGATACTTTAGAATCTATACGTACTTTTGACCTAGAAACACAGCGATCTAAGGAAATATTGCAGGCTTGCCGACTCCTACCAATGAGAACCCAAACAGCTAGCCCAGAAGATTTACGAAATTTTGCCCGTAAATCTAGAGATTATTGGAAAGAATCTCAATATCAAAAAGAATTATCTAATTTATTGCTAGCGGCTGAAACAGGAGAATGTTTTGAAGGCTGGGAATATCTACTACCCTTAGTAAACCCTTTAGAATCATCTATTTTTGATTATCTACGTAATCCTTTAGTAATTATTGATGAACCAAGCGAAATAGCTCAAGAGTTAGAAAAATGGTTTCTAAAAGTTAATACTAGTTATAATTTGCTTAATGATTCTGGAAGTTTAGCACTACCTCCAGAAAAACTTCTTATGACTACTGAAGGCTTACGCGCCCGCCTAGACCATAGACAACGCTTAGAGTTACGTTTACTTGGAATTGAAGCAGCACAAATAGATAATCAATTTGAAACTGAAACACAGCAAACAAAAAATCTATTCCTTTTCCCTATAGAAGCCTGTTCAAATGAACATCCGCTTAATAGTCATTCAACACAACGCTATCATGGCCGGATTCCTGATTTAGCTGCAAATCTAACTAAATGGCAAAAAAATGAGGACATTAATATCTTAGTAATGCCTAGCTTAGGTGTTGCAGAAAGAATTGTTGAAATCCTGCGGGATTATTCTGTTAAAGCAGAACTTAGAGCAGATTTAAGCAACCTAATTTCTACTAACTCTAATGGAATAATAGTAACTATAGGTAGGCTTTCTGCTGGGTGTGAACTACCAACAGCTAAACTTAGATTTTTAGTTGAAACAGATATATTTGATGAAACAACTAGCGTAGATCTTCGTCAAACTCAATCACGTCGAAAACGCAATCAAATTAGCTCCTTTTTATCAGACTTTAGAGACTTAAAACCTGGTGATTTTGTAGTTCACGTAGATCATGGAATAGGACAATTTCAAGGTTTGCAACAAATGGAAGTTAGCCCAACGCTAAAACGTGAATTTATGTTACTTACCTATGCTGAAGGAACCAAGCTTTATGTTCCTGTAGAGCGTTTAGACTTGGTGCAAAAATTTTCTAGTGCTGAAACTGCTTCTCGTCCCTCTTTAGATAAGTTAGGCGGCTTAAATTGGCAAAAAACTAAATCCCGTGTTAAAAAAGCTATGCGGGACATGGCCGAAGAATTACTTAAACTTTATGCAGAGCGCAAACTAGTAAAACGTACTCCATTTAGTCAAGATAGCCCGTGGCAACAAGAGTTTGAAGACGCTTTTGAATACCAACTTACAGTTGATCAAGAAAGTGCATTAGGAGATATAAAAGTTGATTTACATTCTGATACCCCAATGGATCGCCTGCTTTGTGGTGATGTTGGATTTGGTAAAACTGAAGTAGCGATGCGTGCAGCATTTAAGGCTGTTATTGAAGGTAAACAAATTGCTGTTCTAGCACCTACTACAATACTTGCGTATCAACACTATAAAACTTTCCAAAAACGCTTTACTTCTTTTCCTGTAACAATGGACTTGCTTTCTCGTTTTCGCTCTCCTAAAGAGCAAAAAGATACTGTACAACGACTAGCCGAAGGTAAAGTAGATGTAATTATTGGCACTCATCGCTTACTTTCTAAAGATATTGAATTTAAGTCTCTGGGCCTAGTAATTGTTGATGAAGAACAACGTTTTGGAGTAACACATAAAGAAAAACTTAAGCAAATGCGTAGACGTGTAGATGTATTAACTATGTCTGCAACTCCAATTCCTAGAACATTAAATATGTCCCTAGCTGGGCTTAGGGATATGTCTGTAATTGAAACTCCTCCGTCAGATCGTCTAGCTGTGCAAACTCACGTAGTACAATTTAATGAAGGTGTTATTCGTAGTGCAATAGAAATGGAACTCCAGCGTGGTGGACAAGTTTTCTTTGTACATAATCGAGTAGAAACTATTTATTCAATTGCTGATTTAATTAGAAAACTAGTTCCAAAAGCTAGAATAGTTGTAGGGCATGGTCAGCTAAACGAAACTGAGCTAGAAGATGTAATGATGAAATTTATCCAGCATGAAAGCGATGTGTTGGTTGCAACTACAATTATTGAAAATGGAATAGATATTCCTTTAGCTAATACAATTATTATTGACCAGGCTGATCATTATGGATTGTCTCAACTTTATCAACTGCGTGGCCGCGTAGGTCGCTCTAGTCGCCGAGCCTATGCTTATTTGCTAGTTCCTTCTGAACAAAATTTAACACCCATTGCTAGACGTAGACTTGCTGCAATTCGTGAATTTTCCGACTTAGGTTCTGGTTTTCGTATTGCAGCACTAGATTTAGAATTACGCGGTGCAGGTAATTTACTAGGCGGTCAGCAATCTGGTCATATGGACACTATTGGCTTTGATCTTTATTGTCAAATGCTAGAAAGAACTGTCCAGGAGCTAAGAGGCGAACCCATTGAGGAAGATACTGCTGTAACAATTAATCTAGGTGTAGATATCCGTATCCCAGAAGATTATATTTCTGATATGGGGCAAAGATTACGTACTTATAAGCGTATCTCTACAGCTAATGAAAAAGATTTAGTTAATATTCAAGCAGAATTAGCTGATCGTTATGGTCGTAGACCTCAAGCAGTGGAAAATTTATTTAGTTATGCTCGACTTCGTTCTTTTGCTAGTAGTTTAGGTGTTATTTCTATTGACCGAGAAATTAAACACTTAAATATTAAGTGGAAAGAAAAAGCACAAATAGACACAAACAAACTTATTCAGTTTGTTGCATCTAACAAAGATGTGAGCTTTTCACCTGCTGGAGTGTTAAAAATTAGGTTGGCAGATAATTTTGTAGATTCAGAGGTTTTTCAGGTAGTCGAAAACCTCTTGCACAAATTTGTTAGGCCAACATAAACTAAGACCTGATAAAACAAGTTAAATTAAATAATCTATTCCAACTCAATCTGTTTAATTTGATGGAGTTTAAAATTTATGAAGTTTAGTCGATTTTTCTTTACAGCAATATTAATTGCTTTGCTAAGCATCTCTGTTTTTGCCCAAGAACCCCAACTAGTGGATGAAACTGTTGCAAGGGTCAATACTGATATCATAACTCTTTCTGCTTTAACCAAAGCCAAAGCAGCTTATAAACAAGAGCTTCTAGCTAAATTCAACAATGATCAAGCTAAAACAGATGAAGAATATAAGAAAAATGAAAGTAATATCTTAAATATTCTTATTGAAGATAGACTTATTAATCAACGTGCTTCAGAACTAGCAATTGATGTTGAAGCTGAAGTAAACCAAGCTTTTGTCCGTCTTTCTGAACAAGCACAAATGAGTTTAACTGAGTTTCAAGAATATTTAGTTCAGCAAAATATTGACGCAGAAGATTTACGTAAATCTTTTCGTACTGACGCACAGCGTCGGGTTATTTTATTTCGGGAAATAATTAACCCAATCTATGACAAAGTAACAATGGAAGAAAAACGAGCTTGGTTTGATAGTCATGCTGAAATTTTTAAGCTTCCAGGAGAAGTTACTATAAGTGAAATTTTTGTTTCATTTGAAGGCCGTTCTGAAGCCGAAGCCGCAGCACTTGCTAAACAAGTTGTAGCCGATGCACGCGCAGGAAAATCATTTACAGACCTAAATAAACTTTATTCTGACCCAAAACGAGAATCAACCAAAAAGGGTGGTCTATTGCCTCCTTTTAAGGATAGTGACTTAATAGATTATCTACGCAAACTTGTAGATAATATGAAAGTTAATGATGTGTCCGATCCTGTGCGTTTAGATAAAGGCTTTCAAATTATTCAATTAAACCAGTATAAAGGCGCAGGCTTAAGAGATTTTACAGAAGTTGAGCAATATATTGCTCAAGAAATAGCTTTTGAAAGAGGTAATGGACAGTTAAAAGACTATTTCAAAAAGCTAAGAGAAAAATCTTATATTCGTATTGCTGAAGCCTATAAACCATCTAGTGACAGCAATGATTAACCCTAAATTATTAGTCTTTAGAAAAAAGCACGCAAAATGCGTGCTTTTTCCTTGTAACTACTCGATTATAAATAACTTTGTAGCTTATTAATTTATGAGATTAGATTTATTCTTAAAACTTAGTCGGCTGGTGATTCGTCGAACTGTTGCAGCAGAAATCTGCCGGGCAGGGGCAATATTAGTTAATGATTTGCCTGCTAAAGCAGGTCGAGAAATTAAAGTAGGCGACAAATTAACATTAAGACGACGTGGACAAAAACTTTCTGTTCGTGTTGCTTTAATTCCTACAGGCAATGTTTCTAAAGCTATAGCTCCAACTCTCTATGAAATCTTAAGTAGCGAACCATTTAACGAAATAGATAATATATTGACTGTAGATGCTGATAGCTAAACTAACAGCAATATTAATGACTAGGAAATATTGTGACTAAAAAAATAACCTTAAAACCTTCCAAAAAAGCTAATAAAGCTAATAAAATTCGTTCTACTACTGTTATCTGTGTACGCAAAGATAATAAAGTAATAATGGCCGCAGATGGGCAAGTTACTTTAGGAAACACAGTAATGAAAGGCAATGCACGTAAAGTACGCCGGCTTTATAATGATAAAGTTCTAGCTGGGTTTGCTGGCTCAACAGCAGATGCTTTTTCCCTGCTTTCTCGTTTTGAATCAAAGCTTGAGCAATATCATGGTCAATTAAACCGTGCAGCAGTAGAGCTTGCTAAGGATTGGCGCACAGATAAATATTTACGCCACCTAGAAGCCCTTCTTCTAGTAGCAGATGAAAAATATTCTTTAGTAATTTCTGGAACAGGTGATTTAATTGAACCAGAGGATGGAATTATGGCTATTGGCTCAGGTGGCCCTTTTGCACTTGCAGCGGCGCGGGCTTTAGCATTACACTCGCAGCTTTCCGCCCGTGAAATTGCTGAAGAAGCAATGAAAATTGCTGGTACTATTTGCATTTATACAAATACAAACTTGATAGTTGAAGAATTATAAGAGGCCCTATGGTTATTTATCTTGCTGGTGAAATAGAACCACAGATTAATTTAGATGAACTAACTCCAAAACAAATTGTTGCTGAACTTGATAAACATGTTGTTGGTCAAAGGGCTGCTAAACGTGCTGTTGCAATAGCATTAAGAAACCGTATTCGCCGCCAAAAATTACCCATTGACCTAGCACAGGATGTTATCCCTAAAAATATTATTATGATTGGCTCAACTGGCGTTGGAAAAACAGAAATTGCCCGCCGTCTTGCTAGACTAGCTAATTCTCCTTTTGTAAAAGTAGAAGCTTCTAAATTTACCGAAGTTGGTTATGTTGGTCGAGATGTAGAGTCAATTGTTAGGGATTTAGTCGAAATCGCTATAGACTTAGTTAGAGAAGAAAAAATTGAAGAAATTACTGAGAAAGCCGAATTTAACGCAGAAGAACGAATATTAGATATATTACTTCCACCTAATAAGCCTTCTGAAAATGAAACTGAAAACACTTCAGACCAATTTCAGCGAACGCGCGAAAAACTTCGCCAACAACTTAGAGATGGTCGCCTTAATAACCGTTTGATTGAAATTGAACTTCAAGAAAGAGGCATGCCTAGCGGTATTGAAATTATTACTCCTCAAGGTATTGAGGAAATGGATATTAATCTAAAAGATATGTTGCCAGGAATTTTTCCAGGTGGACGTACCAAAAAACGTAAAATGACGGTTGAAGAAGCTATAGAACATTTAATTGCAGAAGAAGAACAAAAGCTAGTTGATATGGATCAAGTTTCTCGTATCGCTCTGGAACGGGTGGAAAATTCTGGTATTGTCTTTTTAGATGAAATAGATAAAGTAGCAGGAAGAGAAGGTACACACGGGCCAGATGTCTCTCGTGAAGGTGTTCAGCGCGACCTTCTCCCAATTATTGAAGGAACTACAGTTAATACTAAATATGGAATGGTTCGCACTGACCATGTTTTATTTATTGCAGCAGGTGCTTTTCATGTCTCTAAACCTTCAGACTTAATTCCTGAGCTTCAAGGGCGTTTCCCTATCCGTGTTAATCTTGATCCTTTAACTAAAGATGATTTTAAGCGTATATTAACCGAGCCTAAAAATTCATTAATCCGTCAATATACTGCACTGCTTGAAACTGAAGGCATCACTCTACAATTTACTGATGATGCTATTGAATCAATTGCTAGCTTTGCATTTTCTGTAAATAAATCTACTGAAGATATTGGAGCAAGAAGACTTCATACAGTAATGGAAAAACTTTTAGATGAAATCTCTTTTGAAGGCTCGGATTTAGCAGAAAAAAAACAAGTTATTGATGAAGCTTATGTCAACAAAATGTTAGCAAATATTGTTCAAAATGAAGACCTTAGCCGTTATATTTTATAAATATTCTATTATTATTACAGTATTTTTAATGCTTACTACAAATACTATTTTTTTAGTTGGTTGTGGTCGTGTTGGCCCACCGCTACCGCCAATAAAATATAAAGCATTAGTTCCAGAAGTTCTACAAGTACACCAAAGAGGAACAAATTTAGTTTTAACCTGGCCCAAACCTAGCTCTATTTCTTTACAAAATTCTAAAGTCTTGCGGGCTGAAATCCTAAGACGAGATGAAAACCCAAATACACCTCCGAGGCTTCCAGAAGAAACATTTTTAGCCGAAGCCCGCATAGTCGGCACCTTAACTATTAAAGACATTTCTGCTGTTGAAGCTAACACCCTATCTTTTAATGATACCTTGGCTGAAAATGCCCTAACTGCTGATGTACGTTATCGCTATGCTATTCGCTATAGTAATTTTGCCGGTGTCCCTTTACCACTATCTAATTATGCTTTTTTAGAGCCTATTAGCCAAATTGCTCGCCCACCAGAAAATCTTGCTACTGAATTATCACAAGATGCAATTAAACTTTCTTGGAATGCTCCTACAGCTAATTTAGATAACACAACCCCGCCTAGGGTAATTGGTTACAACATTTATAGGCGTGCTAAAGATAATAATTTCCCAAACCAACCAATTAACGCTAACCCTATTATTGAAACTTCTTTTGAGGATCGGCAATTTAAGTTTGGTGGTAATTATTTTTATATAATTCGTAGCATCTCGCCAGGTAAAGATAGCACTATTGAAAGCCCTGATTCTGCTGAAATATCAATTAAGGCAAAAGATACTTTTGCTCCCTCAGCCCCAACTAATGTAACAGGTGCTGCGGCTGCCAGTATTGTAAGCTTATTTTGGCCTGCTAATACTGAAAAAGACTTACGCGGCTATTTAATTTACCGTGCTGATCGTCAAGATATGCCTCAAAGCGAATGGACAAAACTAACACCTACTCCAATTACAACAACAACTTTTCGTGATGAACGCGCTAAAGTAGGTCAAACTTATTACTATTTCATCATTGCTATAGATACAGCAGGAAATGAAAGTAAGCCGTCCTCTAGTGTAGAAGTGGAAATAGTTCAATGAAAAATAATTTAGTCTTAGCTTCTTCTTCACCACGTCGCCGGGAAATTCTTGGTTTATTTGCTCCTAAGCTAGAAATTATTCCTAGCCAAATTAATGAAGATATTTTATCAGACGAAACACCAGAGACTTATGTTCTACGGCTTGCAAAAGAAAAAGCAGAAGACATTGCCAAAAGTTGTAAAGATAAATTTGTGGTTGGGGCAGACACAACAGTTGTTTGTGAAGGAAATATTTTAGCTAAGCCGTTAGACGCAACAGACGCTAAAAGGATGCTAAAACAACTCTCAGGCAATTGGCATAGTGTTTTAACTGGTGTAGCTGTTATTAATACTATTGCTAATAAACAAGCTATTGATATTTGCCAAACTCAAGTAAAGTTTAATCAATTAACCGAGCAAGAAATTGATTGGTATATTGCAACAGGTGAACCTTTTGACAAGGCTGGAGCTTATGCAATTCAAGGTTATGGCAGTATTTTTATTGAAGAAATAGCTGGTAATTACTTAAATGTTGTTGGGCTACCAATAACATTAGTTAGAAAATTACTTAAAGCTGTTGGTGGTGATTTAATTGAGTTTAATAAATAAGAGATACTAATAAAACTATTAATATCCCTTACCTAGCATTTTTCTATTAACCTAAATCTTAAATAGCAAAAACAGGTGGACGACGATTAGCCCAGGGTTGGGCTGTTTCTAACTGTGAAGCTAATCTAAACAAAGTAGCTTCATCCGCGTAACGACCAACAAAGTGAACTCCTATAGGCAAGCCTTGAGCATTCCAATAAAGAGGAACCGACATAGCTGGTTGACCAGTAATATTATTTAATGGAGTATAGGGAACAAATTGACCTGCACGGAAAAACCCAGCTAAAGGATTGTCTGGGGTTGGGTCAAAAGAACCTAGTTCAACAGGTGGTTCTCCAAGAGTTGGTGTAAGGTAAACATCATAATTAACCATAAATTGGGCAACCTGACGGGTGACTTGTTGGAAGTGAAATAGAGATAAAATTAAATCAGAAGCTGGTATTGCTTGACCCATTTTGTACATTGCCCAGGTCAACGGCTCAAAGTATTCTTCTTTTAAGGGTTTGCCAGTGCGACGTTGCCAGCCATTAAGTAAAGAAGTACAAACAGATGACCAAACAGCAAAAAAAGCTTGATTAAGTAAATCTGTGTTTAAGACATCGGTTGGGGAAGCTTCTTCTACTATATGACCAAGGTCAGCGCAAAGTTTAGCCGCATCTTCAACAGCTTTAATGCAATCAGGGTGGATTTCTACACCTGTTAAGCTTTTGGTAGTAAAAGCAATACGAAGTTTTCCAGGATCTGCTCCAACTTCAGACAAAAATGGTTGAGAAGGTAAAGGAGCAAAATAAGGATCGCCTAGGCTTGGGCCTGATGTAGCGTCTAAGACTGCTGCACTATCTCGGACTGAACGAGTAACAACATGCTCAACAACTAATCCGCCTGGGGTTTCTCCTACATCCGGGCCTAAGGAATTTCGTCCTCTAGTTGGTTTTAATCCAAATAAACCACAACAAGCCGCAGGAATACGAATTGAGCCACCACCATCATTAGCATGTGCCATTGGAACAATTCCAGCCGCTACTGCTGCTGCTGAACCACCACTTGAACCGCCTGTAGTTCGTGATAAGTCCCAAGGATTACGACAAGCCCCAAATAAAACTGGTTCTGTTGTGGGCAACAACCCAAACTCAGGAGTGTTAGTTTTACCAATAGTTATTAAACCTGCTTTTTTATACCGAGCAACTAATTCACTATCATGATCTGGTACATAATCTTTTAAGTATCGTGAGCCTGAAGAAAGCTTAACCCCTGTATACATTGGAAATAAATCTTTTAACAAAAATGGCACTCCCTTAAAAGGCCCTTCTGGAAGTTCGCCTGCGGCAATTTCTCTTGCTAGTTCATACATTGGAGTAACTACTGCATTAATAGCAGGATTTACTTTTTCAATTCTAGCAATTGCTGCATCAACTAGCTCAATAGGCTTAACTTCACCTTTTTTTACTAACTCTGCTTGTGCAGTAGCGTCCAATAATGCAAGTTCATCCATAAATATTTCCTCACTTAAATTAGCTAGTTATGACTAGATAAAGCAACTAGTGATGGGCTAGATATATTTTCACCATGAGCTAGTACCGAATCTAGTTCAGCAGATAAATCCCCTGTGCCAGCAGATAAAGACTTAAAATCAAAAATCTTATGATCCATCATATGAGATGGGATTATCCGCCCAAGTGCAGCAAACATTGATGTCCAGACTTGTGGAAATTCTGATTCTAAATCTTTAATTAATCTTTTTACTCGTTTACGTTTTAAGTTTTCTTGTGAGCCGCATAAATCACAAGGAATAATTGGAAAATTTTGTGTAGCAGCATAAGCAGCTATGTCTGTTTCACGTAAGTAAGCCAAGGGGCGAATAATCATATTACGCCCATCATCACTTCGTAGAACTGGAGGCATAGCTTTCATTGTGCCATTAAAAAAGAAATTTAGCAGAAAGGTTTCTAAAATATCGTCGCCATGATGACCAAGTGCTATTTTGCTGCAACCTTCTTCAACTGCTGCATTATAAAGAATCCCTCGGCGAAGCCTTGAACAAACTGAACACATTGTTTCACCTTCAGGAATTAAACGCTTTACAATTGAGTAAGTATCTTTCTCAATAATGCGAAATGGCACACCTAAATTAGCAAGATAGGAAGGTAGAATATCAGGAGGGAAATTTGGCTGTTTTTGGTCTAAATTAACTGCCAACAATTCAAATTTAACTGGCGCACGTTTTTGTAAATGATAAAGAAGTGATAGCAAAGTATAACTATCTTTCCCACCACTTAAACAAACCATAATGCGGTCGCCTTCACTAATCATTGAATAATCTTCTATGGCTTGCCCCATACGACGATAAAGGCGTTTTTGAAGTTTTTCTATTGAATCATTATTTATTTTTGTGGACAAACTCATCTCTTTATCTTTCTATCCATTAAAAATTTAATTTATCAAACGCTGTTTTAATTCTTGTTCAAACTCATTTAAGCTTCTAAAACGAGTATGACGAGAAAGAGCCTGGTCAATATCGCTATTTTGTGCTAATTCTGAAAGAACATTTATTGTTATGTTAATACCACGTTCAGATAAAAGCTCAACTGCGGCTAAAGAATATTGGTAAGCTACTTGAGCTTGTTCAGGAGAAAATCTAATAAAAGAGCCGCTTAAATTTTTTAAGTTAAAGCTAGGATTTTGAGCTACAAGACTTGCTAATTGACGGTAATATTGCCTAGCAGAATCACCTTCTACTAGTTGAGCAATACCTTCATTAAGCCAGGTTGGACATTTTCCACGAGCCTTAAAATATACAAAAGAATGGGCTAACTCGTGTGTTATGGTTTTAGAAAGTTCTGTATTAATTTGATTTAGCCCACCTACAGGAACCCTCAATTTTCCATCATTTACAGCACCTGCCCAGCTTGGAGCGCGAGTTATATCTGAAAAAGTTTGTTTTGTATAAAAAACTGCATTAATTCTTTCTTTTGGTTCATAGTTAAATTGGCGTTTTAATTGGCTGTAGCTTGCTTCTAATGTAATTAATAGCTGATTTTCAAGCTCTAAGTTATTTGACCCACCTTCTAAAACCAGGTTAAAAAATCTGCTACGCTCATTACTAAAATCTCTGGAAACGCTTAATTCTTTTTCAGCTTTTGTTAAAGCATCTTTAATTAGCCCGTTGTCACCTAGTTTTAAGCCTGTTCGCCAAGTGTCAACAGCCTTTTGGATCTCATTTAAGTAATAATAGGCTGAGCCTAAAAAATAATAACCAAGTTGATTTTTATCATCTATTGATAGAATTTTGCTGGAATGTTGGACAACCTCACGATAACGACCTTCTTGCAAGTTAATATTACTTAAACCAAGTAAAGTATCTATATGATCTTCTTTCAAACTTAAAGCACGGTTTAATAGTTCTTTTGCTTTATCTAAATTTCCTGCTTGTTGCTCAGTAAAAGCAACTATATTCAAGGTTTTAACTAAAGAAGCAATTTTTGTTTTGTCTGTTGGGTCATTTTTTAGCTCTGCTTCTAGTTTTTCTACTGCTTCCATATTGGAATTACCCTCTATGGTACGAACAATAGGAAATCTTGGGATTGGGCGTAGTTTTGTTGGTTTAGAAGTATCTAAATTATTATCTGAATTATTATCTGAATTATTATTAGGTTGGTTAGGAAAGGCTTTTAAGTCTTCCCCCTTTTCTTTATCACGTTCTAGGCTTTCTATTTTATCGCGTGAAACAGTTAAAATTGAGTCGCCAATCCAATAGCGAACAACTGTGCCTTCTTCCCGAAAAAAATCGCATTTAATAACTCGACCATCTTTTAATTTTATGGTATCAGCCCAAGAGTAAGGAGTAGAAAATAGTAGTGTTATTAAACTAGCAATTAAAAAATTTTTACTATTGTTCATAATTTATTACCCCTAAATAATATTGCCTAGAATAATGAATGAGGAAGAAACCTTAAATTTCTTCCTCATTCAATTAATTAAAACAAAATAGATTAATATGTAGTAGCTATAAACTCTGCCACTGAACCTTTATTTTTTAGTTCTGCACCTGCTTTTTGGGCTTCTGCAAAGCTTTGATAACGTCCTACTCGTACACGATACCAAATACCTTTTGCTCCTAAATCAGCCCTTACAACATAAGCTTCTGCACCGCTACTACGTAATTTTTTTCCAATACTTTCTGCTTCACCTTGGCTTTGAGTAGCACGTACTTGGACAGTATATTTTCCTGCTCCAGCTAAAGAATCTGGCAAACTACCGCCTGTGCTTGGCTTATCAGTCGCTTTTGGTGTTGGTGTTACTTTTGGAGTTGGGCTAGTTGCAGGTGTTGGGCTAACACTTGCCTTTGGTGTTGGACTAGTTGTAGTTGGTGTTGGGCTAACACTTGCCTTTGGTGTTGGGCTAGTAATTGGCTCATCAGGTGTTTGAACTACAGTAGGAGTATTTTTTACTATTTGTGTTTCTGTAGGTGTAGGTGAACTTGTTACAACTGGTGTTGGAGTCCTAAAGAAAGCAAAATAAATAATTACCCCAAGAAGTGCTACACTAGATCCTACTATCAATCCTTTAAATAAACCACTTCCACTACTCTCAGCTTCTTCTGATGCTGGTGGTGGAGAAAATATATCTGGGTTATAAACTGGTATAGGTAATTCTTCTGTCTTTATTTCTTCTTTTAATGGTTTATTAAGTATATCTGCTTTAGCTTTAGGAGGATCTGACTTTGGCTCCTTTTTAGCTGGTTCTGCTTTAGGTAAGTCTACTTTAGGCGGCTTAAATGCTGGTATTTCTGAAGCAGGCTTATCTTCTTTTTTAAGAACAGGCGGTTCTGTTTTAGGTTTTAAGGATGGTGGAGGAGGTATTTTTGACTCTGCTTTTTTCTCTTCTTCACCTTTAGTTAAACTAAATGGAGGAGAATTTGGTAATTTTTCCTCCATTTTTACAGGCTCTTTAACAAGGTTAGCACCAGGCTTTTCTAGTGTTGGTGGTACAGCAGGAGGAATAAAAGTAAAAGGACTAGATTGTTCTTTTTCTTCTAAATTAAAAGTAGGCTCAGAAGAAAGTTGTTTTGTTTTATTTTCATCTGCTTTTGTAGCTTCATTTAGTGGTGCTAATGAAGGCACACCAACTGAGGTTTTTAATTCAAAAATATTATCACTTTGCTCTTTCTTGATTTCTGCTTTTTCTTCATTGTCTGCTGATTGCCAAGCAGGTTTACCAGCTTCAACAGCTACTGTAGCATTTAGATCTTCAGAAGCCTGGCTAAGGCCAGAGGATATTTCACTACTAGGTTTTGTTTCTGGTAAATTAAGGTCAAATTCAAATACAGGCGGAATAGGTATTGTTAATTTTTTTTCTGCCTTTTCTGTCTTTTCTTCTGATTTTTCTTTAGTACGAGATTCTATAACAGAAGCAATATCTGCATTGGTCATGGCTAAAGTGCTGTTTACCTCAGAAATTGGTTCTAAGGGATCTGTAAGATCTCTTTTGGTGTCTGCACTAGCTGTTTCTGTATTAGGCAATTCACCTGATTCTTTACGAGTTGTCCCTACTGCAATTGGAGTAGAATCATCAGAAAAACTAAACTTTTCTTTTGGCTCTTCAGCAGGTTTTTCCGCATTTGGATCAAGAAAATTAAAATTTGCTTCTACTTTTTCTTCCTTAGATGGTATAGGTAAGTCAAACCCTACCTCTTTAGGTTTACTTAAATCAGAAAAATCGAAAGCAGGTGATTTTACTGGTTCATTAATTTCATTTGAAGGATCCGTAAAAGAGAAACCAAAGTCTTTTTTTGAAGCTTCTTCATCCGTTTTAGCTTGTGCTTCTTCCATAGCCTTCTTGATTTGTGAGGGAGGAGATCCCATTACCATTGTAGACTCACCATCAAAGATAGCTTGTGCTTCTTGTGCTTCTTTTTTAGATTCTTCTTCAGGAGGCTTAAAGCTAAATGGGCCTGTAATTGGGCCGGGTTTATTTAATTCTTCTTCTGTAGCAGGTTTAGTATCTGTTACATTTGCTACTAAGCCAGCATTTGGGATAGTTGGTTGAGAAACTGGAGGAGTTTGATATCTGCTAGTTCCTTTTTGAACTGCTTCTGCGGATTTTTCTTCTGTTTTTTGGTTAGGACGTACTTCTATACGTGCTTGACAATTACGGCAAGTAAATTTACCTCCACCGCCCGGTATACGCGAAGGATCTATACGATATACATGTTGGCATTTTGGACAAGTAATTTTTAAGGGTTGTGCCTTTAGTGTTCCTGTTAAGCCTCCACCTACTAATGCACCTGTTAAACCCGCCTCCACAGATGGATTTGGGGCTGTTTGTAATTTGCTAGGTAGCAGTGGTGCAGTTTTAGCTGCTGAAGTTGGCTCTCGTTTTGGTTCACTATCAGCTTTACTTAGGGTTGATTTCTTTATACCTGGGCCAGTAAAAAAGCCTTCATCTTCACTTTTTGAATCACTTTGATTTGATGTAGCAGGTGGTGGTGAGCTAGTAGCTTTTGCTTCATCAACTGCTTGTTTTTGTTCTTTTAGATCTTTGCTTGATGCTGACTCTGTAACAGTAGCCTCATTTTGTCCAGCTTGTAGTGGTCGAACTTCTACTTTTGCTTGACAACCCCAGCAAGTAAACCTTGCCCCTTTTGCAGGAATGCGCGAAGGATCTAGTCTATACTCACGCCCACATTTTGGACAGGCAATTTTCATGATAGCCTCCTCAACCTGATTAGCTCAAAATCTGATGTCTAACTTCATTAACTATTAACATTTTCTCTGCTTAACATAACTGTTTCCCATTCTTGATAAAGCGATTCTAGCTTTTCATTAAGCCTATCATATTCTATTTGCAATTGAGTTAACCGCTCTGGACTGCGAGCGACCTCTAAGCTAGCTAGTGATTGAGAAACTTGAGAAACCTCTGATTCTAACTCTGCAATGTCTTTTTCAATCACAGTTATATCACGTAGAACTGTTTTTACAGTTTTAGGTTTGGTAATTTTAGTGATATTGCGCACTTCACGTGCTTGCTGTGCGCGAAGTTGCTGCTCTTGTTCAATACGTTTTTGGCGCACTTCACAATATTCTGAATATGTGCCAGAAAAAATTTCTGCTTGTTTGCCGTCTAAGTATACTATTTCTGTTGCCAATCGATCGAGAAAATATCTGTCATGTGAAACAACTAATGCTGTACCAGCAAATCCATCTAAAGCACTTTCTAGGGCTTCTCTTGAAATAATGTCTAAATGATTAGTTGGTTCATCCAAAACCAGCACATTAACCCGGCTATAGACTAATTTCGCTAAAGCTAGACGACCTTGCTCACCACCACTAAGATCAGAAACTTGCTTAAATACATCATCCCCAGAAAAATTAAATGTTCCAAGAAATGATCTCAATTTTACTTCTTCTGCATAAGGCTCAAGTTCTCTTATCTCATCAATTACTCGATTACTTTGGTTAAGTTCATTAAGTTGCTGGTCATAGTAGCCAATACTAATATTACTACCCCAATGTACTTCACCATTTAATGCAGGTTGACGATTTAATAAAGTGCGTAGTAATGTGGTTTTTCCTGTACCATTACCACCTATGATAGCTAATACTTCTCCCCGACGCAAAGTAAAGTTAATTTTTGTAGCTAAAGAATGTGTTTGATAACCGATGGATAAATCTTCTACAGTTAACACTATATCACCACTACGTGCAATTGGTTTAACAGAAAAACTAGCAACTGCTTCTGTTGTAGTTAAAGATTCTACCTTTTCCATTTTCTCTAGCATACGCCGACGAGATTTTGCTTGCTTAGTTTTTTGACCTGCTAAATTACGTCTAATAAATTCTTCTGTACGTTCAATAAGCTCTTGTTGCTGTTCATAAGCACGAAGTTGTGCTTTACGGCGTTCTTCTCGCTCCTCAAGATAAAAAGAAAAATTACCAGGATAATTACTAATTTTGCCAGTTTCCAATTCTAAGATTCTATTTGTACATTTATCAAGCATATAGCGATCGTGAGAAATAATAACATAGGCTGACTTATAAGAGATTAAAAATTCTTCTAACCATTCAATAGCACTTATATCTAAATGGTTGGTAGGCTCATCTAAAAGTAAAATGTCTGGTTCGCCTAAAAGAAGTTTTGCAAGGCTAAGTCTTGCTTGTTGGCCGCCGCTTAGGTGGGTGACAGACAATGAAAAGTCTGCCTTATTAAAACCCAAACCTAGTAAAACAGCTTCAGCACGTGCTGAAACAGTAAAACCGCCTGCCATTTCATAGCTTTGTTGCAGTTCACTATATTCAATTAAAGCTGTTTCTAAAGCTTCATCAACAAGTTCTGTCATAGCTTGTTCTAGCTTTTTCATGCGTGATTCTATTTCATGTACTTTTGTAAAAACGCTTAATGCACTTTCTAAAATTGTCGTTCCTGCTACAACCCGATGTTGTTGTGCTAGAAGTCCAATGGAAAGATTACTAGCGCGGAAAATTTGCCCTTGATCTGCTTGTTCTGTAGCTAATAAAAGACGAAAAATTGTAGTTTTACCAGCACCATTACGGCCAACTAGACCAACTTTTTCGCCAGGATTAATCTGGAAGCTTACACCACAAAGCACTTTATCTGTAGCATATGACTTATAAATATCTTCAAATCGAAATAACATAATAGTCAATTGTTAAACCATAAGATAAATAGAGTCATCATCTTATGGTTTAAAGTTAATATTTTATTTTTCTGTTGGTTTCTTTTCGCTACTTTTATCTGTAGTAGCGTCTTTGGTTTCTTTGGTTGGGTCAGTAATTGGATTTTCTTTAACCTCTTTATTTTCCTCTGGTTTAGGTGTAGCTTTATTTTCTGTAGCATTAGAACCTGTAGCTAAACTAGTAGGTCTTAGAGAGCCAAAATTATCTGGGTTTTGAAGCATTCTTTGAGCTAAGAAATTTTCTACTTTAGTTTGGCTCATTGCTGTTGCAAGCAATGCAGAGTTAAGAACATTTTTGCGTTGAGAAAGTAAAAGTTGAGAAATTTGACTCTTTACTTGGGGATTATCTAAAGTAAGCTTTTCTTCTTGAGTGCGTTTAGCCGTCAGCTTAAAGATATACCAACGACCTTTAGAGCCTTGTACAGGAGGAGTGATATCACCTTCTCGCATTTGATAAAAAGCTTGTATAAGTTGAGGAGGAAAGCCTCCTTGTTGCAAAGCTTGTTCATCTAAAAATCCTAGGTCGCCTCCCTTTAATGCAGAAGGATCTTCTGATTGTGTACGAGCTACTGTAGCAAAATCGCCACCTGTTTTTAACTGGCTATAAAGAGTTTCTATTTTTTGTTTAGCTTGGTCTTCACCAATGGCATCGTTTTTTGCTTTATTATCTGCTGCATCAACAGTTATCTGACTAATATTAATACCTTTACCAATAGTAAATTGTCCTGGGTTATTATTATAATATTCTTCTATTTCTTTATCTGTTGGTGGTTTAACCTGGCTAGTTTTTTCTTGTAGTTTAGCAACCGCCATTTTTCTACGTTCTTCTTCACGAAACTCTTCTTCTGACATTCCTATATTTTTTAATTCTTTTTGAAAATCATCAGAAGAAAGCCCTCGTTCCTGAATAGCCTTTTGTATTAAAGCTTGTACATCTTCATCACTAATTTTAATGTTTTCTTGTTTTGACCTTTGATAAAGAACTTCATCAGTAATTATTGAATCTAGTACTTGAAGTCGTGCTGAAGCTAATTCAACGATATTTAGATCGGTAATTTTTTTACCTGTCTGACTTTGTTGCAATCCTTGTTCAATAAGTCGATCTACTTTAGAAAGAGGTATTTCTATACTTCCTACTTTAGCGACTGTTTCCCCACCACTACCACTAGTGTTAGAGCCTGCTTTGCTACCAGTATCACAAGCAACGGTTAAAGAAAATAATAAAACTAGAGAAAATAACAACATTTTGAGTCTACTAGACTTGACTTGCACAATAAACTTGCTCCTTTTTGCCCTTATTATTTGACTTAGTAAAAGTGGTTTGCTATAAATAGCGTTTTCTATTAAAAACTGAATTTGAAATCATACCAATAAACGCGCCGAAAATAAAATATCAAAACCCTTGTCACCAAGCATAATTTTTGGCACTAGCAGAGGAGATAAAGTTTTATGTCAATGAAATGTGATATTTGCAAAAAAGGGCCACAATTTGGCAACCGTGTTAGTCATGCTAATAACCGCACTAGACGCAGATTTAACCCCAATCTACAAAGAGTTCATACAGTTGTTAACAATACACGCTGTCACTTAAAAGTTTGTACTCAATGTATTAAAGGCGGGAAAGTTACTAAAGTTTAATTTTCCATTAAAAATTTACATAAAACCTACTAAGCACGAAATTGTAAGTAATTTCGTGCTTGAGTGTTTATTCTGATACACCTATCTTACTTTTTTGCTTCTTAAATAGCTTAAATAATATTTCTGTAACCTTTCCTTATTCTAACTTCCTAGTTTATACTGTAAAAACCAACTTAAAATTAAATAAACATTACATAAATCAATTTCCATAAACTTAGTTAGGAGTAAAAATTTATGAAAAAAATTTTTCTTATTAGCCTAATAATATGTTCTTTTTTAACAATATCTTATCAAACCTCAATAAATGCACAATCTCATAGCACAAAAACTGTTAATTACTCTACTGACATAAATTTATTTCCCATTAAACAAGACAATAAATGGGGTTACATTGATAAAACTGGTAAAGTAGTTATAGCAGCAGAATTTGATCAAGCTAGCTTTTTCTCTCAAGGTCTGGCATTTGTACGTAAAGATAACAAAATAGAAGTAATTAACAGCCGTGGAGAAACAGAATTTTACCTACCTAATAATGTCAATAATTATGCTGCATTTTCTGAAGACTTAGCTCTAGTTGCAATTAATGGTAAATATGGCTTTATTAATAAAAAAGGTGAAATAGTAATTACACCACAGTTTGATCAAGCCCGGTCTTTTTCTGAAGGCTTAGCAGTAGTTAAAATTGGGAATCATTATGGCTTTATTGATAAGTCCGGCCAAACAGTAGTTAATCCACAGTTTTTTTCTGCTACATCATTTTCTGAATCTTTAGCAGCAGTACGATTTAAGCAAAATGATTTACACCCTGCTTTTATAGATAAAACTGGAAAAGTGTTCTTCTATTTGCCTAATGAAACGCTTGGAAATTTTACTAAAACAGATATCACAGAAGTAACTAGCCAAGATTTAGGTTATGAAAAATCCTCCTATAATTTAAGCAACTTTAAAGCATCAATAACTTTTGAAAATCGAGCTTTTTCAGAAGATTTAATTTCTGTAAGAATTAATAATAAATATGGTTATATAAACAAAGCAGGCGAAATTGTTATTGCACCTATGTTTGACTTTGCTGATGCTTTTAATGAAGGTTTAGCTCAAGTTAGCATTAAAGGCAAATGTGCTTATATTAATAGTTTAGGCACAGTAATTATAAAAACACCTTTTGATTATTATAACTGTAGTGGTTTTGCTAATGGCTTAGCTCAAATACAAGTAAAAGGTAGTGTTGGTTATTTAGATAAATCTGGACAATTTCTTTGGCCTTTAACTAAATAGCTAATTATAAGAAAAATCTTAAAACCAGTTTGAACCTTTTTTTTTTAAGCTGGTTTATATTTTTGACTAAAGCTTTTAAGAAGCTAGACAAAACCATCAAAAAACAACCAAATAAAATTCTTGCGAGGAATCCTAGCTGTGTCTTCTGATGAAAATTTAATGACGCGCTTTGGTCGAGGTGATGAAACAGCGTTTTCCGAAATAGTTGGCCGTCACCAACACCGATTACTTAACTTTATTTACCGTCGAACAGGTTCACGTGAACTAGCTGAAGATATTGTTCAAGAAACATTTTTACGTGTGGTTAATGCTGCATCTCGTTATCAAGCAACTGCTAAATTTACTACTTGGCTTTATACAATCGCTCTTAATCTTTGGCGTAATGAAGTAGCTCGTCGTCGCAATCCATCAGAGCTTTCTGAAAGAGATCGAATTCAAGAAAGTGTTTCTTTAGATCAACAAGTAGATTTTAGAAAACTACAAGATCTAATGCAGGATTTAAGCGAAGAACATCGCCTAGTTTTAGAGCTTAGTTTTATAGAAGGTTGGACAAATCAGCAAATTGCTGATCTTCTTTCTTGTTCAATTGGGACAATTAAATCACGAAAATTTTACGCATTAAAAGCGTTACGCAAACGCATGGGTATAGACGATGAGCGAGATGAACGAATGTCAGAATCTACAACAGCAATTGGATGAGTATTTATCCAATCATTTATCAGACTTTGCTAAACACCGTATTGACAACCATTTACGCCAATGTTCTATTTGTGCAAAAGAAGTAAATGGTTACAAAATAGTTATTGGGCAATTACGCTCACTTGCAAAGTCTGCTAATATTGAGCCAAGCTTATCACTAGAATATAGCTTAAAGCGTATTACTCAACCAAATCCAACACAAGAACTATTTACTAGTAGTAACTATAATGTTTTGATCCTTAGTGGTACATTATTATTTGTACTTGGTACAATATTTGGATTACTTAATTATTATGGTGCTGTAAGTAGTTCATTATTAATTAGTTTTATAAGTGCTTTGTTGGGAAGCGTAGTTTTAGCAACAGGTCTAATACAAATGAGACGTAAAACTAAAAGCAGTAAGTAATTTTAAGCAACAATAACTTCTATCTATCATGACAAATCGGCTGCAAATTCCTAAGCTAGTAGAATTGCTAGGAAGGCTAGCTTTAGCTGGCTTAGGGTTATTGTTACTTTGTACAGTTAGCTTAGTAATTCTGCGAAATTACACGGAAAATATTCTTGTACAACGAGCCGCACTAGATTTGCCTTTGCTAAAAAATCGTTGGCCGCAATTTAAGAAATCTGTTGCTCATTTGCATGAACCTATTAGCAAACTTTTAGCAAACTCAGATAACTTAACTGTTGACGAAAACATTCAACAGCTAATGCATGAAACTACATCAGCCCATACTTATACATTAGCTGGAAGCTATGACCAAGGCAAAATTATTGCTCACATTGAAGTGGTTTTATTTGAAAAAGACAAAGTTCGTCCTGTTGCCTGGTTTTGGTCGCCCTATGTAGATACAGGTCTTACTAATACAGAGCTTTATACAAGAGTAAGTTTACAGCAACTTGAACAAACAGAACTACTTAACACCAATGGATTAGTCTTAGAAGTTTTTTCACCAGAAACAATTGCTAATGAACGTCGTGCAAGAATCTTTTTTTATTTACATACAGAATGGCATTATTACGAAACTTGGATAAAAATCTTAGTCCGTGTCTCACAACTTTTAAGCCTTATTACAGTTTTATTAATAGCTACCTGGGCTTACTTCTCTACTAATAAACTAACTAGCAGTCTGCTAGTAATACTAATATCTATTGTAGGACTAATAATTTACAGTTCTTTTATGTTAAAAGCTCTTAGTTTACGTACTATCCTAACAATGTTGATAACACTTCAATTTGGAGCTAGTGCTAATCGAGCTAGTGACTTTGCTGGTCTAAGTTTATTAGTAGGTGCTGCTTACGCACTATTATTATTAGGTTTATTACATCTACCAAGCAAGTCTGCTTGCAGTAGTTGCAAACGAAATGTTAAAGAAGATTATCGTTTCTGTCCTTTTTGTAATTTTGCATTAAAACGCAATTGCTCACGTTGTGCTAAGGCTGTTGATACTCGTTGGAATTACTGTCCTAGTTGTAGTGAGGAAATATGACCAAAGATAGTGCTTTCCTTATATTGCTAAGACGGACTCTAACTATATTACTAATAGGGTTAATAGGACTTTTATGTACTTATTTAACTTTAGCACGTATTAATAAAGCAGAATCTTATAAAAAAGGAATGGCAGCTATTAACCAATCCCTTGAATTTTGGCCTACAATTTTATCTCAATTAGAAGCTTTACGTGGAACTATCCCTATTTCAACAACACAAGAAACTTTACTTAATAACTTAAGATTTATCAATTTGTTAGACTCTTTAGCTGCTAAACAAAAAGAAAAAATCCTAGTAGCAGGAACAAAAGTCCCTATTTATGTAAGATTTTACTTACATACTACTAATGCTCATATAGTACCTTTACCAGGTAATATTAGTACACCAAAACAAGATAAAGACCTTTGGCTACCAACTTCTGTAGAAGTAATTGCAGCACAACAAGATATTTTGCTAGCAGATTTTATTGACAAAAAAAGCCAACCCACTTGGGCAATTGACCCATTAGAACTAGAAACTCGACTTAATAATAACCCTGGGGTTTTATCTTGCATACTTGTAATTAACGCGCCTGGAGGTCAAGAACAAACTCTATCCTGGGTTTATCAAATATTACTAATGGTAATTTCCTTACTTATTTTCTTTGTTCCAACTTATGTTTGGTATGACTCACGTGGTCGCTATAGAAATGTTGTTTTGTGGACAATGCTTGTAACACTAACCAACATAGCAGGATTATTAATTTACTTGTTAGCAGGTCGAGTTTTAGCAACTAGTTGTCCAGAATGCAACCAAGCTGTTAGCGAAGACCAAAAATTTTGTCCTTTTTGCCGAGTTTCTCTTAAAACGGAATGTATCCACTGCGGCCAACCTTTTGGCTCAAACTGGCAATTTTGTGCTAGTTGTGGTCATAAACCTACAAAAGATTAGCTTTACTCTTTATTTTGTGCTTTTTCTTCAATCTCTCTTAAAAGTAGTTCTGCTTTTGTTTTTAATTCTATGTCTTCTTCCTTAAGTAATGGCTGAAGTATCTTTTTTGCTCCCTGGTAATCTGTTGTAGCTATTTGTACTTGAGCTTGTGTTAAAAGAAATTGTTTCTTCCTTGGAGCTAGTAAAACTGCCATTTTTGCTTGCTCTAATCCTGTTTTATAATCTTCTCCTAAACCTAGCTCGCTAAGTGCCGCTAAATTATATGCTTGGGCAAATTCTGGGCGAAGTTTTATAGCTGATTGAGCATTATTTTTAATCTCTTTTAGCACTTCTCCACTTAACTTGTTGTCTATTTTACCCATCAAATAAAGTGCATTAGCATATTGGTAGTAAACTTGATAATTTTTTGAACTACGTGCTATTGCTTGCTGAAAATATTCTTTTGCTTGAGAATATTTTTCTTGCTTCATAGCAATAAACCCAAGGTTTTCTAGAGTTTCAACTAAGTTTGTATCCAAAGCTTTAGCTTGTTGTAAAGATTTTTCAGCATCTTCTAAACGCCCTATTTGCAGCAGTAAATTACCTAAATAAACTTGTGTTTGTGCTTCGCTTAAGGTTTGTATAGGTAAATTTTTATCTAATGCAGGTGCCTTTAATTGATACTTGACTACAGGATAGTACTTATTATTAACATAGCCTCTTAAAGTATCTTGCATTTCTTCAAAACCAACCCCAAAAGCTTCTGTAAAAGCTTGTTCAGGTGTTTTGCCAATTCTAATTAGCTTAATAAACTTAAAAAGTTGTGGTTTACGAACTCCTCGTTCAGAAATCATTAAATAATGCACAAATAACCAAGATTGGGTATAAAAAAAGCTAGATTTATCACTTTCATTATAGGCAGGAGAGTTAAAATCAACTTGGATTAACTCCTTTAATGGAATTAGCTTTAAGCCATTGTTTTGCAAATACTCTACATGAAAAGGCAATGGTGTTCCAAGTACAACTTCGTTTTTATCTATTTCAAATGTGGAATAAAGTTCTGCTAGCCCTTCATTTATCCAAGGTGGAAGTTCAACGGTGCTAAAATTGAGTAGCAAATGAACATACTCATGAAAAATAACTCTTAAGGTTTCTACCGTACTATCAATAGCTATAATATTTCCATCTTCGCCAGATTGAAAATAGCCGCTAATATCTTTTCTTACTTTGCCTTTATAAATAGGCTTAAAAGGGTTAAAAGACCTATCATCCCTAAAAATAACTACTGTCACTGGCACAGGTTCGCTTTCAGGTACATTTGGATAAAGCTGGACTAAGGTATAGCGAAATTGTTCTAGTTTTTGAGTAATTTCTTTTGTTTTCTTCTCATCAGCATTGCTAACAACATTAAAATTTTTACTTTGCAGATTTATCCATTTATCTTTTGCCAAAGTAGTTGAAGCAAAGCAAAATATTATTAGTCCAACAATAACAACACTTAGCTTATTTTTAAGGTTTTTCATAACTAGTTCCTAAAAGCTATGTTTAATGATAATTTCTCTAAGTTTATATTTAACTTTTAGTTTTCTCCAGAACTTTTACAAATCTTCTGGATCTATGCCAAGTTCCTTTAACTTTGCTGCTAAACGTTCTGCTTTTTGTAATGCTTTTTCCTTAGCTTGTGTTTCTTCTCTAACTTTTTGTAATGCAAGTTCTTTCTCTTGGCGTTCTTGTTCTTTCTCTTGGCGTTCTTGTTGGGCTAACTCATCCCCTGTCAAAATAAGATTTCCCTGTGAATCAGTCCAACGTAACCAAGTGTCATGCTTACCTTCAAACTCACCTTCCCAAAGAGTAACCCTTAAGTTTGGCAAAAGATCTTCACTTTCATAAGAATATAAGTAATAAGCATTATCCCTAAGATGGTACACTGATAATTTTTCACTCATAATATGCTTCATTGGATCATAAATTATATAAAATGGTATCCTCATCTTGGCATAACGATTTACTTTTCTACCTTTTTCGCCACCTTCTTTGTTAGAAACAATTTCAATTACTAAATCTGGCACTTTTCCAAACTGCCAAACAAAATAAGAACGATGTTCTTTTTTCCACCAATCATCATCTATTTCTACATCCAAACTTACAAAAACATCTGGAACTATAGGATTTTCTTTTACTGAATTAAAAATACCTACATTTGCCGTTGCTAAAAACTTAGCTTCTCCAGGAGCTTTCCAACCACTGTAAAGAGAACTTGTTAATAATCTTTGATTTTTTTCTGAAGGTAAATTATCCACTGGCGTTTCGTCCTCCGTTACCAAATGACTTACATCTACTTCTATTTTTTCTGTCAACTCTTCAACTTCGTCATCTTCTGTTACTAAATGACTTACGTCTACTTCTATTTTTTCTACTAGTTCCTCAGTTTTATCATTTTGTGTAACTAAAGGGATTAGAACCGTTTCTCTTACTAACTCTTTAGACATATTTACTCCTTAAAATCTTTTAAACTACCTAAGTTTTTTACCAGCTATTTATCTTTGGATATTTCTAAAGGCTTGATTTTTATTGTGCAAGAAAGTTGCTATTTTGTCTATAGTTTACCCCTTTAAAAACCTTAAAGTTTGTTTTGAACCTTAAAGCTTTTAACTTTGTTTAAACGAGACAAAAGAAAACGTGTAAAAAATATGGGAGGCTTTATGCGTGCAGCCCTATTATTGATAACTATGGTTTTATTGCTAGCATTTATTTTTAGCTTGTTAGGTTTTCAATTAAGCTTAGTTGTACTCATTTTTACTTCCTTATTTATCCTATGGACAAATTCTAAATCATCCAACAATTACTAGGCTATAGCCCAATTTTCCTTGCATGTTCTGCAATTTTTTCGCTTACTTGTAAAGCTAGATCCAAAGCATTACGTCCATCTTTACCCGTCACTGCTGGAATTTGATTATTAATTACTGATTCAACAAAAGATGCTAGTTCGGCTCTTAAAGGTTCATCCGGCGTTACTGGCAAAAGCCCTGCTTGAATAGGCAAGCCTCCAGCATTTTTTGTAGGTCTTAAACTCCAAATCCCTGCTTGTTGAGTAACATAATCTAAAGAAATATAATCATTTGGCTGAAATAGTCTTAGCTTACGAGTCTTTTCATTAGAAATACGACTAGCAGTAATATTTGCTACACAACCGCTAGCAAATTCTAAACGAGCGTTAGCAATATCAAATTTAGGAGAAATCACTGGGATTCCTACAGCAGTAATGTTTGTTACCGGAGATTTTACAAGCCAAGAAATAATATCTAAGTCATGTACCATTAAATCCATTACTACATCAATATCTAGGCTACGTGGTGAAAATAAACTTAAACGATGAGTTTCAAAAAATCTTGGAGTAGTAACAACTTTACTAACAGCAACAACTGCTGGATTAAAACGTTCTAAATGACCAATTTGCAGACAAAGATTGTTTTTCTCTGCTGTTGCAATTAGCTCATCCGCTTCTGCCAAAGTACAAGCAATAGGTTTTTCAATTAGCACTGCAATTTTATTACTTAATAAATCACACCCAATAGAACAATGATCAATGGTAGGAACAGCTAAACTAGCAGCATCAATTTTTCCAAAAAGCTCTCTATAATCAGAATAAAACTTAGTGTTATATTCGCTAGCAATTGCCTCTCCTCGTTCCTTATTGCTATCACAAACCCCAACTAGCTCAACTCCTGCCATTGATGAATAAATTCTGGCATGATGACGACCTAAATAACCTACTCCAATAACAGCAACTTTTAACATCTAAATTTAACCTTCCTAATTTTTAATTTTCTAATTTGATTTTCCTACAGTTAAGCTATTTAATTCTAAAATAAAGTCTTCTGCCCACAGGCGAGTTTTAGCATCTGCTGTTAAAGCATCTTCAATACTAGATAAATTGCCAACACCTTGTTTTTCACAGCTAGACAAAGCATTATCTATAACTCTTGGAATATCCATAAAACCAATACTGCCATCAAGAAATCTAGCTACAGCAACTTCATTTGCAGCATTAAGAACAGTTGGAGCAATTCCACCTAAACGCAAAGCTTTATAAGCTAGTGTAATTGCTGGAAAACGGCTCTCATCAGGTGCAAAAAATTCTAGTTTTTGTAAGTTGGTAAGATTTAATCTAGGCAGGTCTAAAACTAATCTATCAGGGTAAGTCATAGCGTATTGAATTGGCAATCGCATATCTGTAAGCCCCATTTGAGCTAAAAATGAGCCGTCAACCAGTTCAATCATTGAATGCACTACGGATTGAGGATGAATAACAATATCTATTTGATCAGCAGTAAAACCAAAAAGCCAACGGGCTTCAATAACTTCTAGTCCTTTATTCATCATAGTTGCAGAGTCAATAGTAATTTTTGCTCCCATTTGCCAAGTAGGGTGTTTAATTGCTTGTGCTACTGTAGCTTGTTGCATTTCTTCTAATGTTGCATTGCGAAAAGGCCCACCTGACGCGGTTAAAATAAGTCTTACAACTTCTGAGGAACGTTCACCCCTTAAACATTGGTGTAGGGCGTTATGTTCGCTATCAACAGGCAAAATTTCTGCTTCATTTTCTTGAGCGCATTTTTGCATAAGCTGACCAGCCATTACTAAAGGCTCTTTATTAGCAATTGCAACTCGTCTGCCAAGTTCAATAGCCTTGTAGGTTGGCAGCAATCCCAACGCGCCAACCGTTGCAGAAACGACTATTTCCGCCTCTGAATGTGTAGCAACAGCAAGCATTCCTTCCATTCCAGTTTTTATAGTCGGCATGCCGACATTTAAGCCTTGCAAGCGTTCTACCAACTCTTTAGCGTGTTGATCTGTTGCAACAGAAACTATTTCCGGTTTGTAACGGGCAGTTTGTTCTGCAATCAACTCTATATTTGTTCCCCCAGAAATTGCTATAACTTGAAAACGTGGAGCTAGCCGATCAACTACATCTAAAGTATTTCGCCCAATTGAGCCAGTAGAACCAAGTATTGCTACTTTTTGCATATAAAACCCTCAAAAATTTTTCTTTAATTTATCTATTTTTTAGCAAACAAAAGATATTACACCAAACCTATTATTTGGGCAAAACCCTCTAGCTAGTAAATTTAGCCCAGGCCTTTAGAGCTAAAAAGTTGTGCATTGCTCTATATTTCAATAACTTGTAAAGCAAATTCCATAACTATTTAACTAAACATTAAGTTATCTTTAACTAAATATTTATGAAAGTAGTGCTATTTTTTCCCCTTTATAATACTCTTTAAGGTAAATAGCTTAATACCAAGCTATTTATTTATGAGTAAAAATCTATTTATTGAGGAGGAAGTAAATTAATGGATATCGATTTAGCAAAAATTATTCAAGATTTAATAGTCATTCTATCCCAATTTGGAATGAAATTAGTTGGTGCTTTAGCACTTTGGATAGTTGGACGTTATTTAATCAAACTAGTAAATCAAATGTTGGTTAGCTCTCTAAGAAGACAACCTATAGAACCAACAATTCTTGGTTATTTAGGTTCAGCTTTAACAGTAATACTAAATATTACTTTAGTAGTAGCTATTTTAGGCTTTTTCGGCGTTCAAACCACAACTTTTGCAGCACTTTTAGCGGCTGCGGGGTTTGCAGTCGGTACAGCTTGGAGTGGACTACTTTCTAATTTTGCTGCTGGTGCGTTTATCGTTGTTTTGCACCCCTTCAAGGTAGGTGACTTTATTTCTGCTGGTGGCATTATTGGAACTGTTGAGGAAATAGGGCTATTTGTTACAACAATTAACACTATGGATAATGTAAAAACCTTTGTTGGTAATAATAAAATTCTCTCTGACAATATACAAAATTTTTCTGCTAACCCTTTTCGCCGCGTAGATTTACTTGCACAACTTGACCATAGTGTTGATCCAAAAGCTGCTAGTCAACTACTAAGAGAGCGAATTAGCAAAATTCCAAATGTAATTGCTGAACCTCAACCAGACATTGAAATTTTGCAATTTACTCCTATGGGGCCGGTTTTAGCAGTTCGTCCTTATTGTAATAATGACCACTATTGGCAAGTTTATTTTGATACTAATCGAATAATCCGAGAAAGCTTTGGTGAAGCTAACTACCCTGCTCCAGAACAACATTTTGCTGTTAAGCAAAGTTAACTTTTTGTCTTTGCTTAATTTTCTAAAAGCTAAATAACCTTAAAAGAGCTATTTGTTAAAAACAAGTAGCTCTATTTTTTTAACTACCTGCGCTTGTGATTGTAGGCTGTTACTAAATTATGCTTAAATATCACTATCCTTTTATAACCAATCCCTATTAACAACTTTATTTTTAAGGAAGTTTTATGAGTCAAAGATTTTTTTATTATTCACTCAATTTATTACTTGTATTAGTTTTTTTACTAGCAGCAAATGTTAATCAAGTACAAGCTCAATCTGGCAGAAGAGTTCAACCACCTCCACCCGCACCAGTAGAAAATTCTAGACCTGAAACAACAAAACCAAGAGAAACCTTTGACCCACCTCCAGCCGCTAAAAATGAAGAAAAAGAGGTTGTAGAACGAAAACCTTTTGTCTTGACCTATGATCAAAATGCTTTTGAACTGCCTCAAGGCAATACAGGCAATAATATTACTGGTTTAGTTGTTAATACCTGTTTAGAACGCTTAAGACAATATGACAGTATTAGCGTTACTCCTGATAAAGAAATGAATCGCGGTCAAGCTTCTAACAAAGCAAAAGCTGATGAACATAACCACTTTATTTGGCTACAAGTTCGTGTAGAAACTTTTAACAGTAACGGTCAACCTCAAAGCTTACAAGACTTTGCAGTTGATTATGTAGTTTTTAGTCCTAAAGATGGCAAAATAAAAGCTAATGGACGTGTTTATTTACGTCCCTATCAACCTGGTGTTGGAATAGGTGGAGTTAATCTTCCTCTACCAGCTAATATTCCTCTAGGTGTTCCTGGTGTAGGTAATTCCCTACAATATTCACTGCTTCAAGCAGGCGTAGAGACAGCCGATCGCATTATGCAAGGTCTTAAAATTGCTCCTCCAACGCAACCTAATAGAAGATTTTAAGTCAAGTAACAGCTAATTTCTTGTTGGGGTTCTTTTATGCGCTATGGGTTTTTGATTGATCAACGTAAATGTATTGGTTGCCACGCTTGTACAGTGGCTTGTAAGGCTGAAAACAATGTTCCTTTAGGTAGTTTTCGCACTTGGGTTAAATATGTTGAAGAAGGAAACTTCCCCAACACAGAACGCCAATTTGCTGTTTTGCGCTGTAATCATTGTGATAATGCTCCTTGTGTAAAAATTTGTCCTGTTACAGCACTTTATACCCGTCCAGATGGAATAGTTGATTTTGATCAACAACAATGTATTGGTTGCAAAGCTTGTATGCAAGCCTGTCCCTATGACGCGCTTTATATCAATTCCCACACAGACACAGCAGAAAAATGCAATTTTTGTGCGCATCGCGTCGAAGTAGGGCTTCAACCTGCCTGCGTTATTGTTTGCCCAGAACAAGCTATTGTTACAGGAGATCTAGACAATGCAGAAAGTCCTATTTCACAACTACTTAGCAAAGAACGTGGTGTTGCTCGTAAACCTGAGCAAGGCACACGTCCTAAGCTTTATTATTTAGGCTCAGGAAAAAGTGTCTTAAAACCAGAACTTCAAAAACGAGATAATAGCTATCTTTGGTCAGAAACTGGACTAGATAAACAAACCGTTGATTTACAACAATTTATTTCCAAAGCAGAAGCCAAAGCCCGTACAGCTTATGACGTACCTCATCATCAAGTTTGGGGTTGGCGCGTTTGGGCCTACCTTTGGACTAAATCCATTGCTGCTGGAGTGTTCTTTTTACCAGCCTTTGCGCTAATAATGGGTTGGCAAAAGTCTAAATCTCTGTTAGTTGCTTCATTGATTTCTTTGATTTTTCAAGTAGTTACTGGTTATTTGCTAGTGTCAGACTTGCGCCGTCCTGAAAGGTTTTTGCGTATTTTACTGCGTCCACAATGGAAGTCCTGGCTTGCAATTGGAGCTTATATTTTAACTGCTTTTGGTGGTGTTTCTAGTTTAGTGTTTGTAACTGAAACTTTTTCTTTATCCAATTTAACTTACTATTTAGCAATTCCTGGGGCAATTTTAGGAATTTTAGCAGCAATTTATAGCGGCTTTCTTTTTGCTCAAGCTGAAGGTCGGGACTTTTGGCAAAGTCGGCTAACTACACCTCATTTATTTTTCCAAGCTACTTTGGCTGGTGCTGGGGCATTAGGTGTTATTGCTCCATTAATCAATTTACTTGCAGTTTTTGCTTCTTTAACTATTGGCAAAGTACCAGAACAAATTTTTTCCCCAAGCTTTATTAAAAATAGCTTATTAGTTGGTTTAATTGGACATTTAGCAATTATAGTTTTAGAAATAGCTTTAACTTACTTAAATAAACCTAAGCCACAAATGGCTGATGCTCGACGAGCAATGACATTACTAACACACGGGCCTTATTTTTATCAATTTTGGGCAAATGCAATATTTTTTGGGGTATTAATACCAGCATTATTTTTAACTTTTGGTTTATCAACATTTTTTGCTTCAATACTTGCTTTATCTGGTCTTTACACTTATGAAAGACTTTGGATTACAGTAGGTCAGAAAGTTCCGTTAAGCTAAAAATTCTTTAATTCTTTGGAAAATTAAACAATGTTTACTTTTGTAAAAAACTTAATTTCAAGAAAAGCACCTCGTAAAGACAAAATTGAGCCAATTAATAAAAGTGGAGAATTAAGTAATTTTCCTCCTGTAGATCGTTGGGATGATTGGACAGAATATGAAGCAGCCGAGTGGCCTGATAGGGTTGCACGCCGCTATATGCTTGTTCCTACAATTTGTTTTAATTGTGAAGCGGCTTGTGGACTGCTTGCTTATATCGATAAAGAAACAATGCAAATTCGCAAGCTAGAAGGAAATCCTGTTCACCCAGGCAGCAGAGGCCGTAATTGTGCTAAGGGGCCAGCCACACTTAGCCAAATAAACGACCCTGAAAGAATACTCCATCCTCTTAAACGTGTTGGACAACGTGGCGGTGGAGAATGGAAAAGGGTCACTTGGGACGAAGTTTTAACAGATATTGCAGGACGAATTAGACAAGCTTTTTTAGATAACCGACATAATGAAGTGATGTACCACGTAGGCCGCCCAGGTCATGACGGTTATATGGACAGAGTTTTACAAGCTTGGGGAATTGATGGTCATAACAGCCATACTAATGTTTGTTCTGGTGCTGCACGGTTAGGTTATGCTCTTTGGCAAGGCTCCGATCGTCCTTCGCCAGACCATGCAAATGCTAAATTTATTTTGCTGCTAAGTTCCCATCTTGAAACCGGACATTATTTTAACCCTCATGCACAGCGAATTATTGAAGCTAAAATGGCTGGTGCAAAAATTGCAGTCATTGATATACGTTTATCAAATACGGCTTCAATGGCTGATTATTGGCTAGCACCTTGGCCCGGTACAGAAGCAGCATTATTACTAGCAATGGCTCAAGTAATCTTGGCTGAAAATCTTTTTAATAGAGAATTTTTAGAACGCTGGGTTAACTGGCAAGAATTTATGAAGGCCAAATACCCAGAGCGTCAAGCTAGTTTTGATGAGTTTTTAGCCGCATTAAAGGAACATTATCAAGAATTTACCCCAGAATTTGCTGAAAAAGAAACCCGTGTTTCTGCTGAAATGATTCGTAAAATTGCCCGTGAAATTGCTCAAGCAGGCGAAGCATTTGCATCACATGTTTGGCGTAATGCTGCTTCTGGCAATTTAGGCGGCTGGCAAGTGTCACGCTGTTTAGAGTTCTTAAATGTTCTTACTGGTAGCATAGGGACTAAGGGCGGAGTTTCGCCTAATACTTGGGATAAATTTGTCCCAACACCACCTAATAAACCAAGTCCACAAAAAATGTGGAATGAAATGCTTTATCCAAAAGAATATCCTCTTTCACATCATGAATTAAGCTTTTTGCTACCACATTTTCTTAAATCTGGACGAGGCAAGCTATCAGTTTATTTTACAAGAGTTTATAACCCAATTTGGACAAATCCAGATGGGTTAACTTGGCTAGAAACTTTACTAGATGAAACTTTAGTAAACTTACATATTGCACTTAGTCCAGTTTGGAGTGAAACAGCTTGGTTTGCTGATTATGTCTTGCCAATGGGGGTTGGTGCAGAACGTCACGACATTCAGAGCCAAGAAACTCATGCAGGTAGTTGGATAGGTTTTCGTCAGCCTGTGCTAAAAACCGCCCGTCAAAAACTTGGAGAAAAGTTTGAGTTTACCTATCAAGCTAACCCTGGCGAAGTTTGGGAAGAAGATGAGTTTTGGCTAGAACTTTCCTGGCGTATTGACCCTGATGGCTCACTAGGAATTAGGCGTTATTTTGAATCACCTTACAGGCCAGGTGAAAAAATAACTGTTGATGAATATTACCAATGGATCTTTGAAAATAGCATCCCAGGTCTAAAAGAAAAAGCTCAAACAGAAAACTTAACACCTCTAGCATATATGCGTAAGTATGGAGCTTTTTCAGTAGAAACAGATGTTTATAAAAAACATGAAAAAGTGCTTTCAAGTTCAGAGCTTTCCGATAGCCAAGTTGATGAAACAACAGGAATAATTAGAAAAAATGGTGCTGCTATTGGCGTAAAGATTAATGATAGTGCCGTAGTCGGTTTTCCTACACCATCCCGCAAACTAGAACTTTATTCTGAAACCATGAAAGATTGGCATTGGGCAGAATATACATTACCTGGTTATATACGTAGTCATGTACATTGGCAAAATATTAAGCAAGAAGCTAATGAAATGGTACTAGTACCAACATTTCGCCTTCCGACTTTAATTCATACTCGATCAGGCAATGCTAAATGGTTAAATGAAATTTCTCATAGTAATCCAATTTGGATACACACAGAAGATGCCGTTAGAGTAGGCGTTAAGACCGGTGACTTATTAAAAGTAGAGACTGAAATAGGACTTTTTATTAATCGTGTTTGGGTGACAGAAGCAATTAGACCAGGTGTTATAGCTTGTTCTCACCATTTAGGACGCTGGCGACTACGCGATAAAATAGGCGGAGAACGTTGGTCAACTGCTCTAGTAGATTTAATTAAACTTAACCCTACACAATGGTTTATGCGACAAATGAAGTCTATTGAACCATTTACTAGCGCGGATCCTGAATCTGAGCATATTTGGTGGCAAGATGCTGGAGTGCATCAAAACTTGACTTTTTCAGTACATCCTGACCCAGTAAGCGGAATGCACTGCTGGCATCAAAAAGTAAAAGTTTCTCGTCCCTTGCCAAATGAGCGTTATGGAGATATTTTTGTTGATACAGCCAAAGCTCATCAAGTTTATCAAGAATGGCTAGCTCAAACTCGTCCCGCACCAGGGCCAAATAATTTACGTCGTCCATTGTGGTTTGCTCGTGCAGTCAAACCAGCACCAGAGGCTTATAAAATCAATGAGTAAGCTGCTAAATCATTTAATAATATTAATTTTTAATCTTAATCTAATTTCTTAGGAGAAAATATGAAACTGTTTATATCTATAATGATGATGGTAATGATGTTTGCAACATTATCTGTAAATATGGGTTGTTCTTCAGCAGAAGCTAATTTACCACCTTTAACAGAAAAATCTATTTATGATTTTTCTATGAAGTCAATTGATGGTAAAGATGTCAAAATGGAAGAATATAAAGGTAAAGTTTTGCTATTGGTTAATGTAGCTAGTCAATGTGGTTACACTCCACAATATGAAGGTCTACAAAAAGTTTATACCAAATATCAAGATAAAGGATTTGTTGTTTTAGGTTTTCCAGCAAATAATTTTGGTGGGCAAGAACCTGGTAGCAATGAAGAAATTAAAACTTTCTGTAGTACAAAATATAATGTTACTTTTCCAATATTCTCAAAAATTTCTGTAAAAGGTTCTGACAAACATCCTTTCTATAGATTCTTAACAGAAAAAGCAACTAATCCCGATTCAGCGGCTGAAGTAGCTTGGAATTTTAATAAATTCTTAGTAGATAAAAATGGAAAAGTTGTAGCTAAATATGATTCTGGCGTTGCTCCAGAAAGTGCAGAATTGACTTCAGCAATTGAAAAAGTATTGCAATAAATTCTAAATGTAACTGGGAACGCTATTTTGCGTTCCCATAAAAATTTATAGTAATGAACAGAGGGTTTTTATCCCCTGGCTAATACGTTCTGGTGTTTCTTTAGAAAAAGCTAGCCGTAAACTATTAGCCTTTCCTTCATTTACATAAAAAGGTTGACCAGGCACATAAGCCACACCTGTTTCTACAGCTTGAGTTAAAAGCTTGGTAGTGTCTATTTCTTGGTTAGCAAGCTCTACCCAAACAAATAAACCTCCTGTGGGTTGTGTCCAAACGGTATTAGCAGGAGCATTTTCTTTTAATGCTTGAAGCATTGATTGGCAACGAATTTGATAAAACTCTCGCAAAACTCCAAGCCGCTTGTTAATTAAACCTTGTCTTCCACATTCAGCAACAATAGCTTGATCTAGCATACTAGAACAAAGATCAGCAGATTCCTTGATTAATTCAATATTTGCAACAAATTCACTATTAGCAACAATCCAAGCAGTTCTAAGACCTGGGGTTAAAACTTTTGAAAAGCTTCCTAAATAAATTACTCGTCCTTCTTTATCAAAACTTTTTATTGGTGGAGGTGGAGGAGCAGAAAAATAAAGCTCTCCATAAGGATCATCTTCTAAGATTAGTAAATCTAATTCTGAGGCCAAAGCTAGCAAGTCTTTACGTTTTTGCAGAGATAGGGTAATTCCAGAAGGATTTTGAAAATTTGGAATAGTATAAATTAATTTAACTTTGCGGCCTTGTTTGCGAAGTTCTAAAACTTTTTCTTTTACAATACTTGGCTCTAGGCCGTCCATAGCCATTTCAATGCCAACAAGTTCTGCACCTGCATTATTTAAGGCGTAGGTGCCCCCAATATAGCTAGGTAGTTCAACTAACACAACATCGCCTGGGTCTATTAGCAAACGGGAAACTAGGTCTAAGCCTTGTTGAGAGCCGCTAGTAAGAATAAATTCTTCGGCTTTTGTTTCAACTTTGCGGTTTTGCATTTCTTGAACCAAATATTCAATTAGTTGGCGATTGCCACGAGTGACCCCATATTGCAAAACTTCGCTACCTTTTTCATAAACTAGGCGACTGGAGATTTCTGCTATTTCATTGTAAGGAAAAGTTTCTGGGCTAGGAACACCACCAGCAAAGGAAATAATTCCAGGACGATTAATTAAAGTAGAAAGACGACGAATTGGATTAGGTTTTAGCCGATCTGCCAAAGAAGAAAAATATTTTTTATTACCCATATTTTTGCCTAAGATTGTTGATTAAGACTTACATCAGAAGAAACATTTCCTGTTGAAGGATCTTCTGTTGAAGAATGTGGACGGAAAAAGCTTAAAATTTTTGCTACTGGCCCCAAAGAAACATAACAAGTTGCCATTACTAGTAAAACTACCTGTGACCATTGGTAAATAGCTAAAATCATTATAGCAATTAGCAAAAAGGTTTGATTACGGCTTATAGATGGTTTATCAGACGTGCTTTTAAAATTATTATAGCGCACTGTACTAACCATTAGGAGAGCAAGGATAGCAGTTAAAATCATTAGTAAAACACTAAAAAAGTTAGCGTCAATTATAAACCCAAATAGATCCATTTGGCCTTTACGCATAATTAAAGGTACTGGGGTAAAATGGACTATAGCAGCAATTAAACTTGCACCTGCTGGGATTGGCATACCAACAAAGTATTTTTTTACAGATTTATCTTGTACAGGTTTACGAGCTAAAACATTAAAGCGTGCAAGACGTAATGCCCCACAAACTAAAAACATAAAGGAAACAGCCCAGCCAATTTTTTGTAGTTCAACAATTGGGCTATAGGCCCAGGAATAGACCAAAACAGCAGGCGCAATTCCAAAACTTAACACATCGGCTAAAGAATCTAGTTCAACGCCAAATTCACTAGTAGCATTAGCCATTCGTGCAATACGGCCATCTAGGAAATCAAATAAAACAGAAAAACCAATACACATTGCAGCTAAATCAAAATGATGTATTGCTTGGGATTGTAATACTTCATTTTTTAATGAAGCACTGAGAGCGACTTTTTGAAAACCTTTTAAGGCTTCTAGAACAGAATAAAAGCCACAAAAAATATTTGCAGTAGTAAGGAGACTTGGGACAATATACACGCCTTTACGTAGGTCAGGGCCTCGCCGCGGTTTTTCTTTAGATTTATTATCCATTAGAGTTTTTCCTTCCAATGATGGTTACACCACCTTTTAACTTATCGCCTGCTTTAATTAAAATCCTAAATTCTGCTGGTAAAATTAAATCTGTACGAGAACTAAACTTAATTAAACCTAATCTTTCACCTAAATCTACTGATTCTCCAGTTTTTTTCCACAAAACACATCGACGGGCAACAATACCTGCAATTTGTTTCATAATAACTTTAACAGAGCCATTTTCAATAGTAATAACATTTTGCTCATTAATTAGTGAAGCATCTTCACGGGTAGCAGGTACAAAACGACCTTTTACATAATTAATATCACTTATTTTTCCTGCTATTGGAGAGCGGTTAATGTGTACATCAAGAGGTGAAAGAAAAATACTAATTAAATTTGGAGAATTTGCTATTTCTGGGTTAATAGCTACTACTTTGGTGACACGACCATCAGCAGGAGCAACAACTATATCTTTTTCATCAGGAATACTACGTTCTGGATCACGAAAGAAATAAATCACAAACAGCAATAAAATAAAAAATATTGCTGCTATTAAATATAATTGCATAAAGGCAATCATTATAGTTAATAATGCTAAGAAAATTATATAGGGATATGCTTCTTGTGCCATATTTTTTTTACTATAAAGTTTTAATACTATAATCAAAAACGGGAACTACCTTAATAAGATTGTCCCCGTTTTGGTTGTAACCTGTTGAAAACACTTGTTTTATTAGTTTAGCTTAGTGACTAGCTGCTTTACGTTTATAGTTTTGTAGGATCGATTCCATTCTATCTTTAACCTGGAGTTTTTTCTTTTTTATTGTCGCCAATTCTAAACGTTCTTCTTCACTAGGATATAATAATGCGGCTAATTCGCCTACACGTATTTCATAACTTTGATGTTCTTTTGCTAAGTCTCTAAATTCTTGATTATTAGACATTAATTCCATTTTTAACAAATCACCAGTAGTAGCATTCATAAAGCAAAATCCTCCTTAAAAAATAATAAAACGACCCTTAAAATCAATTTTTAATTTCAGCTTAGTTGCTCTACATACTATTACAAAGACCACACTAAAGCAAGTATCAGCTTATATCATATTAGATTAGCGTCCAGCCAAAAATTTTCTTTGAGTTCTTTTATCTAATGGTGCATAAATGTACATAGTTCTTACTTGATTTTTGGTCATAAATATACTAATTCCTTTAGAAAAATAATCAAATAACAAATCTTTAGATAATGATGTAGTGCTAATGTAGGAGCGGCCCAAAGTAGTTTGCATTTTTTCTCTACCATCACCAAAAAAGAAAGTGCTTGATATACCAAAATTTTTGCATTTCTCTTGGTCATAACCATAAGAAGACAAAATCATATAAACTACTTTTTCATCCTTAAAATAAATAGTATATATAGGGTAGTAAGTGCGATTAGCATAACTAGCGTACTCTACTACATAATCAAATCCCAAGAAAAATACCAATTCATTTTTAGGATTTAGTTTTCTACTTAAAAGAGTTTGTTTTTCTTCTTCAAAAGTGCTTCTTCTAACAGGTTTTTTACCTAAAATACTAAATACTGTTTCTGATGGAGTGCCAATAGTAATTTCTGCTACACCTGAACCAGGAACAATAATATCTTTATAAATTTCTAAATCACTTTGAGCAAATACTTCTATATAACCTAACATTACTAATAAAAAAACTAACACCCATCTTTTCATCAACTTAAAAACATCTCCTTAACTTTTAGACAGTAACTTTTACTATATTAAAATTATTTATAGTTTAATCTCCTAAAAAGATTTTTAGAATTATTAAGATAATAGGGGCTTTTTTAGTAAGATAGCAAATATTAGTAGCAGATTGACTAGAAAAAACATTCTTTTAATAATATTATTTACTTATACTTAAGCGGTATAGCTTATGTCTTATAACAAAAATAAGCAATTGATAGATAAACACAAAAATTTAGAAAATCTAGAGGGAAAATTATGGCACAACCAAAAAACTATCAATTTGATTTACCAGCAACAGGTCGACCAAGTAATGTAATACTTCCAGAAGCCTGGTATCCAGGAATCCAGCAATATTGGCAAGCTTCAACATCAAAAAGAATAGTAGATCCAATATTAGGAATAAAAGCTGTAGTAATACATGCAACCGCTGGTAGTAGTTCGTGAGGTTACGGCAAAAGTGCATGATAAAAACAAAAATTGTGAGTCCAGAGAAAGTAAGAAAAAACAGTAATTAGATCATAGAGTTAAGGTAAAAAAAAGACTGATAAAAATAAAAAAAATAAG
>Ga0268299_1001390_pt1 | contig 43430 bp, 46 predicted proteins | sample NOBtaG_FD_193484 | JGI IMG/M metagenome (GOLD analysis project Ga0268299, IMG submission 193484) | Activated sludge microbial communities from bioreactor in Nijmegen, Gelderland, Netherland - NOB reactor | ecosystem: Engineered > Bioreactor > Aerobic > Activated sludge | place: Netherlands... | reverse complement strand
ATCCGCCAGATTCCGCAGCAGGAAGTCATCGATCTTGCGAAGAGGTTGGAGACGCCGACCGGGCTGCTCCTGCACCACAAGGTGTAACCTGCTTCACGACATGAAAGGGATGTCATGGCGATTAGTTTCGGCGGGTTAGGAAATGGTGTGGACTTTGGTCAAGTCGTCTCAGAATTGGCCAAAGTCCAACGCCTGCCCATCGACGCATTGACGGCGAAGAAAAAGGATCTGCAGACCAAACTCACCGATTATGGCGCCCTCGGCAACAAGCTGCTCGCGCTTCAGAGTGCCGCGAATGCCCTCCGGCTTCCCAGCAGCTTCAATCGATCTACCAGCACCGTCAGCGATGACAACATTCTCACGGCTCAAGCCGGCGCGGGAGCAGCGACCGGCAGTTATACGGTGCAAGTCACTCAGCTGGCCAAAGCCAATCAAATTACGAACAAAGCCGTCAAGGCGGTCTCCGGCACCACTGAAGTAGTCTCGAACGGCGCCGGCACCTTTACCTTTCGGGTCGGAAGCGGCACGGATCAAACGGTCACCCTCAGCGCCGGCGCGACACTCGACGATCTTCGTTCTGCGATCAACGATCTGGGAGCCGGTGTTACCGCCTCCGTGATCAATACGGGAACGGAAGCAAGCCCGGCCTATCGACTGACGTTAACCGCAACCGCATCGGGCGCGGCCAATACCATCACCGTGGTGACCGATACGACCACTCTCGATTTCACGAACACGAGCGGGACGGGCGGCAACGATACGCTGCAGGCAGGGCAGAATGCCATCGTAGTGATCGGTGATCCCGACCAGACCACGATTTCGATTGAGCGGGCCAGCAATGTGATCTCCGATGCGATTCCGGACGTCACCCTCACGCTCAAATCGAAAACCGTCACGACTCCTGATCCGGAACCGGTCACGGTGAATATCAGCAACGACCCCGCGAGCGTCAAGACCAATATCAAAACCCTGGTGACTGCCTATAACGACATCGTGAAGTTCGTCAACGATCGGACCGGGTACGACATCACGACGAAGACCGGCGGGATCTTCTTTAACGAGAGCACGGCGAAAAACGTCTTGAGCCAGTTGCGTACGGCCATCTCCGGAGAGGTCAGTGAACTCTCCACCTATAAGTCGCTTGGCGCGGTCGGATTTAAAACGGAACGAGACGGGACACTCACTATTGATGACGCCAAGTTAGACTCGGCGATGGCGAGCAACTATGTCGCCACACGGGCCTTGTTTGTGACGCAGACGACCTCGAGCGGCATTGCAGACCGTATCGTGAAAGCGGTCGATTTCCTCGACAGCGTCGACAGCGGCGCCTTCACGGTTCGAAAAAACTCCATCACCAGCCAGATCAGCAGACTCACCGATCAAATCGGCCGCAAGGAAGATATCGCCTCGCAATATGAGGAGCGGCTGCGACTTCAATTCGCCTCATTGGATGGATTGTTACAGAAACTACAATCACAAACCAGCGCCCTTCAGGCGCTCAGATAAGTTATAAGGTCATTATGATCGCCACCGCCGCGAACGCCTATCAACAGACTCAAGTCATGACCGCCAGCCGGGTGCAACTGATCGTGCTGCTGTACGATTCCGCGATTCAATCGATGGAGCTGGCCCGGGAAGCCATTCTGACGAACCACTACAAGGACAAGGCCCGTTTTCTCGATCGCAGTATCGCGATTGTCGGGGAACTGTCCAGCGTCCTGGACTTCGAGCGAGGCGGGGAGATCGCGGTCTCGTTGCACCGGTTGTATGACTACATGGTGCAGCAGTGTATCCAGGCCAACCTTCGGCACAACGGCAAGCACCTGGACGGCCCGATTCGCTGCCTGACGACACTACGAGAAGGTTGGCACGTTGTTGCGAGGCAAGAAGCGGTGGCGCATGTCGGCAGCTAGTTCACTCGATACCGATCCTCTCCACGATCACCCCTCCATCGAACGGCTCACCATTCAAGCTCTGGAGGCCGCCCGGGCCGGCGACTGGGATCAAGTCGACGCCTGCTATAGCGCGCGCGGAATCAGGCTGGCCGCCTGCGAACTCGATCGCACAGTCGCGCAACAACTGCTGCGCATGGATGAAGAAGTTCGCGCGGCCATCCTGGTGGCGCAGGCCGGAATATCCGGCCAATTGGCCGATGCCGCTCAAGTGAAACGACACCTGCGCCAATTACGTGAAAGTAGCGGACAACTGGCTTCCGAACGTGTCACGATAGATCGTGAAGCCTGACGCGCTTGAGCCCGGGCGACATGCCTCGGTCGTGTTCCTTCACCGCAGAGGTTCGGTATGACTCCGTCACATGACCGGTTTCGTCAGGCCCCCCACACCGATAGCAAGAATGAAGAGCGTCGCGAATGGTTGCGCATCGAAGATCGCTTGCTACTCGAGTACCGTCGTTTCGACGAACCGGCCGAAGCCATGAACGCCCATCTCCCTCCGGCGACAGAAGATACGATCGCCACGGCCGTGTCGAAACCGACGATTGATCTGCTGGTCCGGGCAGGGGAGACGTTTGCAGGCTCGCCGTTATTACCCTGGGTCTCCAAAATCGACTGGATGCTGGAGACGATTCTCAAGTCCCTCGTGAAAAGTCATCCCGGGAGCGTCGCCATCGCACGGCTGACCGATGTCGATATCAGCGCCGGCGGGCTGGGCTTCGATACCCCGCGTCAGTTTCAGGCAGAGGACCTGTTGGTGCTGAAGGTGATCCTGCCTCCATTCAGCATGATCGAGGCAACGGCGCGCATCATCCGGGTGACTCCGGCTGAGAGGGACTCGACGGGCTATCATGTCGCCACACAGTTTGTGGAGTTGGGCGGGGACGAGCAGGAGCTCATCATCCGGCATATTCTGCAGGTGCAAGCCGAACGTCTGCGGGCGAGAAAATCCGCGCACTAACCCGGACTATTCATAAATACCTGCTCCGGCGTCCGATCCGGTCCCCCGGCGAGGCGGTTCTCGTTCGGCCGCCCGGCCGCCTCACCGGATCGGCGGCGCGCACAGACGTGGCGCGCTTGAGTCATCGCGCCGTGCGCCCTCGACGGACTGCCAGTACGCCGGCGCCGGGCTTCCGTCTCGAACGCCACGCGACGGCATTCATAAATAATCCGGCTAACCTGTCGGATCGCGGCTCTCCGCGAGGAACCTGGATCCGGCGAATGCTGCGGCCTATGCGGCCTGTTTAGGTGAGGGAGCGGTTTCAGCCTGAGTCGTTTCCGGGTGAGCCAGGAGAGTAAGGAGAGTCTGAGCGGCTTTCTCGAGCGCCAGGGATGCGGGCGCCGTGGGCTCACATTCGACGACCGGAAGGTAACTACGCACGGCACGTGTCATCGCCGGATCATCCGGAATCTCCCCCAGCATCATCAGATCCCCGCCGACATATTCCTGCAACAGCTTCTTCAACTGCAGTACATTCACACGCGACTTCCCGGACACCCGATTCACGATCAGGTAGGGGTGAAATCCCTGGAGTGTCCGGCTGGCGGTCTCCTTGGCGTTGGGATCGGTTTCGCTGACCGCCTGGATGACCTCGTCGATACTGCAGAAATCCCGATCGGAGAGGGTCTCGGTGACGGCATCGCGCGACAGGAAGGCCGACAAGACACGACGAATCGCTGCCAGCTTGATAAATCGGTAGAGGTCGAGCACCGACGTCGGATCCGGAGTGGCCACTGTCAGGTAGTGGTCCGCCATCAGAAAAAAGTCCAGCGCATGATAACTGGTGCCTGCGCCGATATCGACAATGATGACATCGGCTTGCAGTTGCCGGAAATGGCGAATCAACCGCTTTTTTTTGGCATAGGGAAGATTGGCCGTCGCCAGGGTATCGCCTGTGCCGGGAATCAACTGGAGAAAGGGGTGTGCCGAGACCTGCTGGAGGACATCTTCCAGACGTTCAACCCGTCGTTCAACAAAATCCGTCAAGGTGCGGGGAGGGTTGAGCATGCCGAACAGAATATGGGCATCCGCGCCCCCCACGTCCAGATCCGCCAAAACGACCCGCTTGCCTTGTTTGGCCAATAACATGGACAGATTGGCAGCGATCACGCTTTTTCCGACACCGCCCTTGCCTGAGCCGATTGAAACGATCATTGCCATAGGGAATGGTCTCTCACCGTGGTGTGTGTTTCGCCGTTTCTTCTTTCGGTCTACCGGAAGGAAAACCTTAGCCCACATGATTCATGAGCGCTTCTGCTGCAACCGCCGATCCGCTGCTGCGACGAGCCTTCGGCCGTCGGGTTCGCCCCTCGGACCCTCCACGTACTGCACGAGTACGCGTCGGGGCCGCCGGGCTCCGCGCGCCGGTCTCGCGACGCGCCTCAGCGATTTCGTGACGAACCGTCATGAATCATGCGGGTTCGCTCTATTCTTCAGGATGGTTTGAGGAGCCTTTGCATGGCCGGCAGGGAGGAGGCAAGAAAGCGAATTCCGCACCGTCAGGGATCTGACTATATGTTCATATTCACCTGCCCCTCCGATTTGCGGGGTCCTTTCCTCCATTACACGAGTCCACGCTCAATTCGCATCTTTGTCCTTCAGGTTACTGAAACTACTGCCGATACAGGAGACTACGATGGCAAGAGAACGGAGGAGTCATGTTCAAAATTGAGGAATCAACCGACGGAGCGACGCTCACAATCATACCGGTTGGGCGTCTTGATGCCAGGGTGCATCGCACCTTCCTAGAAGCCTACACGACGCGGCCGGTCCCGTCGAGTCATTACGTGGTGGACTTTGCTCAAACGGAGTATATCGACAGCACCGGGCTCGGGATGTTGCTGAAACTGCGCGAATTTGCGGGCGGGAAACAATCCCGAGTCCATCTCATCAAATGTTCTCCGCAGGTCAAAAGCATTCTTTCGATCGCGAATTTTCAATCGTTGCTGACCATCCTATGAAAGTCCTTGTGGCGGACGACACACTTGTGAATCGGCAGGTCTTGCAGTTTCAGCTGCGTAAGGATGGTCACAGTGTGGTGTTTGCCGAGGATGGAAAGCAGGCTGTGAGCCAGTTTGAGAAAGAACAGCCCGATTTGATCCTCATGGATCTGATGATGCCGGAAATGGACGGCAAGGAAGCAACTTTCCTGATCAAGCAGCAATCTAGTACACGCTTCGTGCCGGTCATTTTCTTGACGGCCGTGACCGATGAAGAAGGCCTGGCTGAGTGTCTTGCCTCCGGGGGGGACGATGTTCTCACGAAACCGTATAGCCAGACCATTCTACGGGCGAAGCTCTCGGCCTGGGGTCGTGTACAGGAACTCCACGCGCGTGCCACTGAACAGAAGCAGGAACTTGAAGCGTACCGTAACCGCTCGCTCCATGAACTCGACGTGGCCAATGAGATTCGTTCAAGAATCCTGGCTACCCCCTGCATGGAGCGAATGGGCATCGCCTACCATGTGGCTCCCGCAACCATCCTTGGCGGCGATCTCGTATTGGCCGGGACGACCCCGGCCGGCCTCCTCCATGTCTTCCTAGGCGACTTCACAGGGCATGGCCTCTCCTCCGCGATCGGTGCGTTACCCTTGGCTGACGTCTTTTATCGAATGACCGAGCGTGGACACGCGCTACAGGATATTCTGCAGGAAATCAACCGTAAATTGAACCACACGATGCCGGTCGGACTTTTTTGTGCGGCCAGCGCAATCGAAATCGATCCGGTTCGGTGCCGAATATCGGTGTGGAACGGTGGGCTTCCTCCAGTCCTGATGGTCAATGCGAGCGTAGGAGTACGGTTGCAATGGGCCTCGCAGCACCCTCCCTTGGGTGTGTTGGGCGAAAGGGAGTTTCACTCGAACTTAGAGGAATATGACATTGAGGCGGGCGACCGCATAATGCTGTATACGGACGGTGTGATTGAAGCCCGCAGTCCGTCGGGAGAGCTGTTCGGCGAAGCCCGTGTGCATGACTGTGTGCAGCAGGGGCAGGCGACGGGCCGCGCCTTCGAGCAACTCGTGGCTGCGCTCGATGCCTTCGGCGGCGGAGGCGCCCAAGAAGACGATATTACGGTGGTCGATGTGCCTTGCGATATCGTCCTCGAACGATTTGCTGCACAGGTTCGTCTGCCCTCGCGGGATCGTTCGTGGCCGCTTCCCTGGCACATCGAGGTCCGGTTGGAGCCGGATGCGATACGCACAAACGATCCGCTGCCGAACATAATGAAACTCGTGAGTCTACTGCCCGGTTTTGCGCGGCACCGCGAGCGTCTATTCACCGTGCTCGCGGAACTCCTGACGAATGCCATCGACCATGGTGTCTTGGGAATACAGTCGCGCGTGAAACATTCGGCCGATGGATTTGACGCTTATTATCAAGATCGTGACCGGCGTCTGGCTGCGTTGCAAGACGGCTATGTGGCGGTCTCCCTAACGCATGTGCCATCTGCGAGCGGCGCCAGATTGATCGTGCGTGTCGAAGACAGCGGGCCGGGATTTACTGCCCCCCCTGACGCACCATCCTTATCCGCGAATGATTCGATGTTCGGTCGCGGGCTCGCGCTGGTCCGGGCGCTCTGCCAGCAGGTGACCTTTCATGGCGCCGGTAATTGCGTGGAGGCCGTCTATAACTGGGATTAATCCGCATGATTCATGAGCACTTCTGCTGCATCGCCAATTCACTGCGGCGACGGGCCTTCGGCCGGCGGGCTCGCCACGTGACTCGGCGATTTCACGACGAACCGTCATGAATCATGCGAGTTAATGAGATCGGCAATACCAGGAACGGGACTCAAGAAGTACGGTGGATTCTCCGATACGTTCTTTGGGGAGGACCATCCTCGCTGGCCTGGGTGCCGGATCACATTCGTACGGAAGGAGAGCCTGACATGATGGACGCACTACGACGATTTGTAAAAAACGAGGACGGCGCGGCTGCGATTGAATATGCGCTGATCGCATCGGCGATTGCAGTGGTGATCGCAACGGCCGTGTTCACGCTCGGTGGCAATATCCGGAACATGTTCACGCGATTAGCCGGACTGATTCGCTAATCTCATAGCTCTCTCCTATCTGCCTTCGAGGTGACGATGGACGTGATTCTGTTCGTCCTGGTCGTGGCGCTGGTCGGAGCAGTAAGCGACGTGGCGAGGGGCCTGATTCCGAATTGGCTGACGATGACAGGTATCGTCGGGGGAATTGCTTTACAGACCGTACATGGTGGCCTCAGCGGCCTGACCGGCAGTCTGGCCGGGTGCTGTCTCGGCATCGCGTTATTGATCGGGTTCTATGCGTGCGGCGGAATGGGGGCCGGAGACGTGAAACTGTTTGGCGCGGTCGGAAGCTGTTTAGGACCGTCGGGCGTGATGCAGGCCGCCCTGGTCGTCGCCCTGTCCGGCGGAATCTATGCGTTGGTCGTCAGGGCCCGACACCGGGGATGGCGAGCGACGCTGCGCAGTATCTATACAGGCTGTCTGACGATCGCGCTCACCGGTTGTCCGGCGCCTGCTGAGACATCGACAGGTCTGGAACCGTCGCTTCGGTACGGCATCGCGATTGCGCTGGGAACGACACTGACTCTGTGGTGGCGAGGAGATCTGCCGTCGGTTTCTTGATGGATCGCAAGAAGAACCGGTGGGTTGGTGACACGTTGCCCATGGTCCGGCGGCAGCAGAATGAACCTCGCAGCGGAAGGTCGAGGAGCCGGCATGCCTCATCGTTCAGGCCGTGGTAACGTCGTATCGCCAGGAGCATAAACATGGCGTTGACATTTCGACAGCGGGCACTCGTCGTGGTCGGTCTGGGCGTGACCATCGGGGTGGTCAGCAGTCTGCTGGCGTATGGGTATGTCCAGCAATTGCTGGACGAGACGCGTACCGAACTCCGCGCGAATAACCGCCTGACGTCAGTCGCGGTGGCTGCCCGTGCGCTTCCCTGGGGAACCGTGCTGTCCGGCGATTCGGTTCGAGTGGTGGCCTTCCCCTCCGAGAGCGTCCCTGACGGGACCTATCCGTCGGGCGACGAACTGATCGGGCGCGTCTTGTTGACGCCGCTGGCCGCGCAGGAACCTATACTTGTCTCGAAACTCGCGCCTGTCGATGTCACCACCGGCGGGATCGCAGCCATTACCCATCCCGAGAAGCGCGCCATGGCCATCAAAGTGGACGACGTCACGGCAGTCGGAGGGATTCTGAAACCGGGCGACCACGTGGACGTCCTGACTACCATGTCACGGATTTTGAACGGCGGCGAGCCGGTCACGAAGCTTGTGTTAGCCGATATTAGAGTGTTGTCGACCGGAATGGATTCGTCGACCGCCAAAGACGATGAGTCGTTTCTCTCCGGTCAGAAGGTCTCGCGTACCGCACCGACCGTCGTCACGCTGGAGGTGACTCCGCAGGAGACGGAGCGGCTGTCTCTCGCATCGATGGAAGGAAAAGTGCATCTCGCGCTCAGAAACCCGCGCAGCGTGGCGACCGTCTCGACACCGGGGGTGACCGTGTCGTCGCTTTTCGGCTCTCAGGGGCCCGATTCACGCAGGTTGCCCGAGGGTGCGTCGTCGCGACAACGACGAGTCGTCCATGACCGGACGTCCGAGCGCATCGTCCGCGCGAGCGAAAAGGAGCAGGTACCCGCCTCGACCGGCGCGGGTGCGATACCTCGACTCCAGCCGTATCTGCGCAGTCAGGAGGCAGTGGCCGACGGTGGGGAAGCGAGAGGCGCGGGTGCACCTGCCGATAATACCGGCCTGTCGAGACCGGATGAAAGCGGGGCTCACGTGCACACGGTCAGCGGCGACCGGGCGGAAAATCGTATCGCTGCGACACCGGGTCAGACCGGTTCCCTCGACGAAACCGCGAGCCGTCGCCCACCCGTGTCGGTGGAAGTGATCCGGGGGACCTCACGGTCGGAAGTAAAGTTCTAGCTGCCCGGCGGGCAGAGAAAGGCATGTGAGACAGATAATGGGTGGCCCGCGGTATGAACAGGCCAGGAGGTGGGGGATGATCTTCTTGGGCGCCTGTGCGCTCATGTGCGCGCAGCCTTCCACGGCCGCTGAGTGGGAGACACGCCCAGTCGAACGGCTGACCGTCACCCTCGGGAAGTCGATAGTCATCGAAACGCCCGCAGTACTTGCTCGAGTGTCTGTGGCCGATCCACGGGTGGCCGATGCGCTCGTGCTGAGCCCTCGTCAATTGTATGTGATGGGAAAAACCGCCGGGGTGACGAATCTCACGTTATGGAACACCACCGGCGAGATAGTTGCCACCTATGACGTGATCGTGTCGCCGAATATCTCGCGCCTGCAGGAACATCTCCACGCCCTCTTTCCTGACGAGAAGGCCCTCCGGGTCGTGACGACCCAAGAACATGTCGCCTTGAGCGGTACGATGACCAGTTCGGCAGCGCTGACACAAGTCGTCGCTGTCGCGGAAGCCTACGCACCGGGCAAAGTGCTGAATCTCCTGCAGGTCGGTGGCAGTCATCAAGTCATGCTGGAAGTCCGTGTCGCGGAAATGGACCGGACGATGTTGCGAAGGATCGGCGTCAATCTCTCCTATGTGAACGGATCCGGCAGTCAATTCGGCGCATCGGTTCTTAAGCGATTGGCCTCCCCCCTTCCTGCCGGAGACGCCTCTTCCGTCCTCTCTCCGCTCGGGGCTGTGCCGCCCTTCGGATTCGGGCTGGGGCAAGCCGTGAACGCGTTGTTTCGCTTTCAGAGCGGATCGGCCAATTGGACCGGTTTCATCGATGCCTTGAAGGAAGACAATCTGGTGAAGGTGCTGGCAGAACCGACGTTGATCGCCCTCAGCGGGCAGGATGCGCAGTTCCTCGCCGGTGGAGAGTTTCCGATTCCCGTCCCGCAAGCCTTCGGCGTCACCACCATCCAGTTCCAGAAATTCGGCATTCAGCTTAACTTCCGCCCGGTCGTGTTGAGCGCCCGACAGATCGCCGTGACCGTGACACCGGAAGTGTCCGAGTTGGATTTTGCAAACGGGCTCTCGATACAAGGGTTTGTCGTTCCTGCGATTACGACCCGGCGCGCCTCCACGATGGTGGAATTGGAAGACGGACAGAGTTTTGCCATTGCCGGTCTGCTCAGGGAAAGTGTTCGGGAAACGGTCTCGAAGTATCCTGTCCTGGGCGACATTCCCATCCTCGGCACATTGTTCCGCAGTGCGCAATATCAGAAGAATGAAACGGAACTGGTGATCATCGTGACCCCGCATTTTGTGAGGCCGATGACGGAGACTCAGATCACGCTGCCCACCGACGGGTATCTGGACCCGGACGATGTCGACTTTTACCTGAAGGGCCGCTTGCCGAGGCGCAAAGAGAGTGCGGCCGAAGTGCGTGGCACGGAGCTATCCGACGGTCGTGAAGAGCGCGCGCGCGAGGCCACTGGCCTCATGATCCCCTGAGTAGCGGTCGATCGGGCGGGCCGGTGGTGGAGACGGTATCGCAGGAAGGAGCGACGACGATGAAGCACGGAGCGATTGCAGTGGCCGCGGCCTTGACGGCCGCGTTCTCGATCGGGTGCGCAAGTCCACCGCCGATGCAGGAGAAATTCGGACAATCGACGGCAGCCCTGAAGGCTGCTCAGATCGGAACGTCGGACAGCCGGCAGAGCGACCTGTCGGGCCTGGATGGCCGAGCGGCACAGATGGTCATGCGAGGCTATCTCAGAGCGTACGATCGTGTGCAAGACGGCGGAATCGTCTCTCCGCCGCAGCCGCCTTCGGGGATGAAGGAGGCGATCGGCGCCGCAATGCCTTCATCGCCGGACGACACGCATCCGTAATCGGACCGTGCGACACGGCGTGGCCCCGAGCCGGTGCGTGCCACACACGACAGCCATGGCCTGGCGGGCCGTGGAAACAGTCGGTTGTTCATCTAGAGGTCGCGATCGACGCCTGTCTCGTCTCGCCGGCAGACACGTCGCCGGGAATGCGCGGGAGGATACAAGGGTGCCACGCCGCCGTCTGTCGATCGCTCTGCATCGCGTCACCGAGGCTCTAGCCCGGACTATTCATGAATCCCTGCTCCGGCGTCCGATCCTCTCGCCCGGCGAGGCTGTTCTCGTTCGGCCTCCTCGACGGACTGCCAGTACGCCTGCGTCGGCCTTACGTGCGAGCAGCCTCGGCGGGCTTCCGTCTCGAACGCCTCGCCACGGCATTCATGAATAATCCGGGCTAGCCCGCATGATTCATGACGGTTCGTCGCGAACGTGCGGAGTCGCCAAGCGAGACGGGCGCGCGGAGCGATGAGGAAGGAAGGCCTCCGTGAACAGGATGTCGACCGACCGAGCGGCGAGCCCGCCGGCCGACAGGCTGGTCGCAGCGGCGAATCCGCGATTGCAGCAGAAGCGCTCATGAATCATGCGGGCGAGGGGACGTCGCCGGAGGGCATCGATGCCACACAGGATGAACCAGCGGGGTGTCGCGGCCGTCGAATTTGCGCTCCTGCTTCCCGTGCTGATCATGGTCTTGTTCGGCATCATCGAGTTCGGCATTGCCCTGTCTCGCCAACAGGTACTGGACACGGCCAGCCGGGAGGGGGCGCGTCTCGGTATTCGACAGGTCGTCCCGAGGCCGACCGCCGCGGACATTCAAGCGCAGGCGCGCAGGGTATTCACTCAGGCGGGGGTGACCGGCGTCGTGCCCACGATTGCCGTCACCGGCGCGGGAGGCCCCAGCGGGACCGATCTCATCGTAACGGTGTCGGCGCCCTATCGGTTTTATGTGATGGCGAATGTGATTCCGGCACTCAGCGGGACCGTGACGCTTCGATCGCGCACGTTGATGAGACATGAGTAGACTGCCCGTAACAACCGCATTGCCACGACCGTTGTGGCGCACCGATCGCGGGGCGGTGGCCGTGGTGGTGGCTGTCGCCATGGCCGCGTTGCTCCTGGTGGGAGCGGTGGTCGTGGATATCGGCGCCGCGCTCGTGTCGCGCCATCATGCGCAGACTGTCGCGGATGCCGCGGCACTGGCCGGCGCGCGACAGTTGGGCGGCGTCTACGAACGCGTTGCGAGTACGATTCAGACGCATGTGCTTTCAGCCGGGGACCGCACGCGCGTGTTGAGGGCGGCGGTTCAGGTGGCAGACCGGAATCGGAGCAATCTGGCGACGCTGACGCTTGCAGAGCTGCGGATCGGATCCTGGAATCCGGCGTCACGAAGTCTCGCCGTTACCAATCTCGGCGCGGATGCCTTGCTGGTTCGCGCCTCCGGTCGGACCCCGACGTTCCTGGCCGGTCTCCTGGGCATTCGGCAGTTGGACATCGCCGCGTCGGCGACTGCGGCCCTAACGCCGCTCGGAGAAGTTCCTCCGGGCGGGTTGGCGGCACCCGTCGGAATTGCCTCAGGATTCGTCGCCCAAGGCCCGATCGACGGCAAACGCGTGGTGTTGTATCAAGCCGGCGCCGCTGACTCCTGTAGCGGCTGGACGACATTCACTCAGGGGCCGGCCACCGTTGCGGGTCTGCAGGCGATGGTATCCGGATTGGCGACAGGGAGCAGGAGTAGCCCGGCCGCAACGGCAAATCAATCGCGCTTTCAATTCGTCCGCGGCAACCTCACCGCGATTTTTCCGCAGATCAAAGCCTTATACGATGCTAAGAAAGATCCGGCGACCGGGCAGTGGGTCACGGTCGTTCCGATCTACGAACGTCGCGCCTGTCAAGCGCCGTCCGGTCCCCTTCGTATCGCCGGATTTTCGACCGCCGTCATCACGCTGATTTCGACACCCGGCGGACCGGTCCTCGAGGGCGTGTTGCGGAGCGGGAGCGTGGCCGTTGGACGTGGCGGTGGACCCGATTATGGAACCAAAGGGAACATTCCAGGCCTGGTGTCGTGATGACGCGGGAGGCGTAGGGTCCGTCATGCGCGAAGCTCGACAGGTGAAACGATCGACTCACGGAGGCAGGTCTCTATGACCGATAATCCGAACACGATGCGTCCGGCCGCGTCCCTCTCGTTCATGCAGTCATCGCAAGCGGCGGTTCCGGAACCGTCCGGGTCTGGACGGTCGATGGTCTGTGTGTTGGGCGCGCACAGTGGCGTCGGTGTCAGTACCGTGTCTGCGAATCTGGCGTTGTGCGCGCAACGCCGCAGTCTGAATCGGGAGACGGCTCTCCTCGATCTTAATCTGTACGAAGGGGACTTACATCTGCTCCTCGGACTCGAACCGGAGCACCATTGGCGGGAATTGATGCGCGATCCCCTCGCGCTGGATCCGACACTATTGATGAGTGTGATGGTCAAGCACAAGACGGGGCTTCATCTCCTGGCTTCCGATTACGACGGATTGCGAGAGGCGTCCGTGCCCCCCGACAAAGTCGGTCGTCTGTGCAAGCTCGCGCGGTCGCTCTTCCCGACGGTTCTGGTCGACTGCGGCACAGTCCTCAATCCGGCCGTAACCATGGCGTTGACCTCGACCACGACCATTCTGCTCGTGGTGACGCTCGAAGTCCCGACGATGCGACGCGCTTTCCGCATGATAGAAGCGCTGAACACGCTCGGTCACGGTCGCGAACGAGTGATCCTCGTCCTGAACCGGTATCGACGTGAGGATCAAGGCTTGCTGGAAGAAGCGGAGGCGCTGTTCGGGCAGCCGGTCGCTCTGTCGATTCCGGATGTCCCTGAGGAGGCGCGCGCGGCCGTTGAGACCGGGCGCCTGTTGTGTGCCGGAACGAGCGGAGGCGCTATGGTCCGTGCCTATGAACGATTGGCAGCCTGCGTGATGGCTGCCGAGCAGACGCCCGCGGCGCACCCGCCTTCATGGCGGGCGCGCTGGATTCAGCGGTTGTGGGGCGATGCGGCATAAGCCGGTGGGCCACGTGATGCCGCAATATCATGGTGTGCGAACGCGGAGGGTCGTATGGCGTTAACGGATCGTATGCCGGATTCGGCGTTTACAGGCCGGAATGCACTCAAACAACGCGTCCAGGAGCGGTTGCTGGCGCGTTTGGATTTTTCAGCAATGAGCCTCCTCGACCCCGTCATGCTCCGGGCGCAACTGGCCATGCTGGTGATGCAGATTCTGGAGGAAGATGGAGCGGCGTTCAGCGACACCGACCGGGAAGAGGTGATCAACGACGTCATGAACGAAATTCTGGGACTAGGCCCCCTGGAGCCGTTGCTGCAGGACGAGGAGGTGAGCGACATTCTTGTAAACACCGCGACGCGCATCTACGTGGAGCGCAGCGGAAAGCTGTCGCTGAGCCCCAAGCGCTTTCGAGACAATCGCCACCTGCGGGACGTCATCGATAAAATCGTCGCCCGTGTCGGGCGTCGTATCGATGAGTCTTCGCCGATGGTAGATGCCAGACTGGAAGACGGGTCTCGCGTGAATGCCATTATTCCTCCGCTGGCGCTCGACGGTCCGATTCTGTCCATCAGGAAATTCTGCCGTGAACAGTTGCAGTTGGAGCACTTGGTGGCGCGGGGAGCCGTAACCTCTGAAATCGGCGAGATGCTCAAGGCGATGGTCTACGGGCGCTTGAATATTCTCATCGCCGGCGGCACCGGGTGTGGGAAAACCACGATGCTGAATCTTCTGTCGGGCTTTATTCCGGCTGAGGAGCGGATCATCACGATCGAAGACGCCGCCGAACTGCAGTTGCGCCAGGATCACGTGGTACGCCTGGAAACCAGACCGTCCAACGTGGAGGGAAAGGGGGAAATTTCGCAGCGGGATCTCGTTCGCAACAGCTTGCGGATGCGGCCCGACCGGATTGTCCTCGGAGAAGTCCGTGGGCCGGAAGCTCTGGACATGCTGCAAGCGATGAATACGGGCCATGACGGATCGCTGGCCACGATTCACGCCAATAGCGCGAGAGACGCCGTCACGCGCATCGAAACCATGGTGGCGATGGCCGGCCTCAATCTGCCCGTTCACATGCTACGGCATTATGTCGCCTCTGCGCTGGACGTCATTGTCCACCTGAGCCGGCTCTCGGACGGCACTCGCAAGCTCATGAGCGTGCAAGAGGTCGTGGGGATGGAGCAGGACGTCATTGTGCTGCAGGAAATTTTTCGCTTCGAGCAGACGGGGCTCGATGAATCCAGGCGCGTGAGGGGACGGTTTCTCGCCGCCGGAGTGCGTCCGCATTTCATGGCGCGGTTGGACGCCCTCGGTATTGCCCTGCCGCCGGATCTGTTCGATCCGAACCGCATTCGAGAGGTCTGAGAGAACGCTCGCATGATGATCGCGACGCTGATTGCCGGTATCGCCCTGTCGTTCGGCCTAGCCGCCGGCGCGGGTTTGTATCTATGCTTGCCGTCCGGAACGGACCCCGGGTTGCCTGCGCAACGAGATGTCTCACGCACAGAATCCGGCATGGGAAGAGCGGCAAACATTACACGAATGCGCCGCGTGAGTCCCACACCCTGGGTCGACAGAGCCTTATCCAGGTGGCCGGGAGTCGAGCGATGGGAGCGGCGGCGTCAGCAGGCCGGCCTCTCCCTGTCTCTGGATTGGCTCCTGCTCAGCGTCATCGGGCCGACCAGCTGCATTCTTTTGTTGATCGCGACGGGTGCGCTCGCCCCAGTGAGCGGAGGTATCGTCGTGGTCCTTCTGTGGGGAAGCGTTCGTGGTGTCCTGGCCACGCGCGCCACTCGGCGGCTGCAGGACTTTCAACGGCAGCTTCCCGAGGCGTTGGATATGATGGGACGATCGTTGCGGGCCGGTCATTCCCTTCTGGCAGGTATGAAAATGGTGTCCGATGAATTTCCCGCACCGGTCGGTCCCGAGTTCGGACGGGTTGTCGAAGAAGCGACATTCGGCGTTCCGCTGGGCGATGCGCTGAGCCATTTGACAGACCGCTTCAATTCGGCAGCCCTCAGATTTTTCGTCACCTCGGTGATGATTCAACGTGAGTCGGGTGGGAATCTGGCGGAGGTCATTGCGTCGATCAGTCAGATGGCGCGGAAGCGCTTCGAGTTGGCGGCCAAGGTGCGCGCAGTGTCCGCAGAAGGGCGACTCTCAGCACTCATTCTCTTTGCCTTGCCGCTCGCGCTTGCCGGCATCTTCTACATGATCAATGCCGAATATATCTTGATCTTGTTTCAGGACCCGCTCGGGCGAACGATGGTCACTGTGGGAGGGCTGCTCATGGTATGCGGGGCAGCGGTCACCAAACGCATGGTGACCGTCCGTATTTAAGGAGTGTTCCGATGGATGCCTGGTGGATGCCGGCAGGCGGTGTGGTGCTTGCGAGTCTGCTCATGGTCGGCGGGGGAACGTTATGGGCCACAGCCCAGTTACGGATCAAGCGTTGGCGGCGCCGAATCGAGGGCACGACCGGAAAGGGCCCCGCGTCAGGCGCCGACCGCTGGAAACAACGGGGTGTCCGCCTGCTGACAACCTGTGGGCGGCGAGCGGCGCCGGCGCCCACTGACGGGGAGTCGGCACCCTCGCGTTTCCTCACGGCCGGTCTGCGGAACCGGAATGCGCCACTGCTGTTCTATGGCACGAAAGTGCTGGGCGCGGCAGGGTGTCCGCTTGTCGCGGTGCTCCTGCTCCAACTGCTCACGACTCGTCCATGGTGGAGCAATCTACTCATGGCCGGGGCCGCTTCGCTTGGGGGTTGGTACGGACCGGATGTGTGGCTTCGATACCGCATGGCATCCCGGCAACAACACATCGTGGAGGGCTTTCCGTCCGCCCTCGATCTGCTCGTGGTCTGTGTCGAAGCCGGGCTCAGCCTCGATGTGGCGCTCAATCGGGTGGCTCATGAGCTGGCCAGAATGCACCGGGAATTGAGTCAGGAACTGCAAATATTATGCGTCGAGCTGCGAAGCGGGCGGTCGAGGCAAGACGCATTCCGCCGTGCCTCCCAGCGCATGCAGATCGAAGAGGTGCAGGGGTTCATGGCGGTGATTATTCAGACGGAACGATTCGGCACCAGCATCGGCCAGGCGTTGCGGATTCATGCGGACGGGTTGCGGACCAGACAGGACCTGCGAGCCACGGAGATCGCATCCCAATTGCCGGTAAAACTGCTGTTTCCGCTCATCTTTTTCATTTTTCCCGGCCTGTTCGTCATTCTCCTCGGCCCGGCGGTCATTCGAGGTATTCGCCTCCTCAGCGATGCGGTCGCGCCCTGATCGGCGAGAGCCTATCCCTCCGGATTCTCCGTTACCTTCCTGTCTCAAGTCTGCCGGTTTATCGCCGATAACAGTGTGATGAACGGTCGTCGTGGTCATGCATGGTGGCTCTGTGCCGCCCTGACGGGCGCGCTGTGCGGGTGCGCAGGGCAGCCCCCTCCATCGTGGAGTCAGCAGCACGCAGCCGCCGGTCGCATCGGCGCAACGGCTGAGGCGACGACGGAGAAGCGACTGTCCCTGGGACAGTCGTCCCTGACGGCGGATGAGTATGAGCATCTTGCAGATCGGTCCGTAGCCGGGAAGAATTTGACCGTTGCGATGGCGCAGTATGAGAAAGCGTTGCGGTTAGACCCTGGGCGTGCACGGGTACGAGAGAAGCGCGGCCTCCTGTTTCTTGAGAGGGGATTGGCCGAGGATGCCCTTGTGGAATTCAGGGCCATGGCCGATCAAGGCCCGATTCCTGCTGCGGCCTTCGACGGCGAGGGGCGAGCGTTGACGCACCTTGGCCGCTGGGAAGAAGCCGAGAAGGCGTTTCGCCGGGCCCTGGCTCTGAATCCGCAGGATTGGCGCGCGTCTGCGTGGCTGGGCATTGTCGCCTATGTTCAGGAACGGTATCCCGATGCCCTGGCCGCGTTTCAAACCGCCTGGTCTCTCAAGCCGGAACATCCTGGTCTGGCCAACAATCTCGGGCAAACCTACGTCGCATTGGGACGTTACGATGACGCCATTGCCAGTTTTCGCCTGGGGGGCGCGCAAGCGCCGGACCATCCGCGCCTCACCAAGAATCTCATCGATGCGCTGAGATTGGCCGGACAATACGATGCCGCGGAGCAAGTCCGCCGGCACCAGGGCGATGATGGGTCGACGAATGCTCAAGACCGCCGGAAGCCACACACCGGCGAATGAGACCCCGTAGGAAGCGGGTTCACCGTTGGCAGAAGGCTGGCGAGTCGATTGCTGCGCAATCTCAGGCGTAGCATGAACAACCCATTCAAGTTTGAGACGGCGCCCACCGATATCGTATCCGTCATGAATGATGCCATCACAGCAACAACCAAAGGGAACCTCGACGGTGCATCGCCTTCGGATAGCGAAATTCTAACCGTGCTGGATGTCGCGCGCTTTCTGCGCGTGCCCAAGTCCACGGTCTATAAGCTCGCGCGCCTCGGACAATTGCCGGCTTCAAAAATCGGAAAGCATTGGCGGTTTCTCCGACGCGATATCCACGACTGGATGCACAACCGAACTCAGCAGAACTGATCTCTTTCTGAGAAAGCATCTGCGGGGTTTACAGGAACATGAGCGGCTCGGACGGCCTTGCCGTCCGATGCTCGGGCCTATCACCACGGACGGGTTAGACGAGGCAATCGATGGCTGACACCAATACGGCAAGAAAAGTGGAAGTCTCCGCGCCCAAGCTGTCTCCCGACACGTTCAAACAGCTGAGGGATCTGATTTATGAAAAGACCGGCATCTTCTTTCAGGACAATAAGACCTATCTGTTGGAGAGCCGGTTACTGCCTCGATTGCATGCCTGCCACTGCCAGACCTTTGAAAGTTATCTGAACTTCCTGCGTTTCGACGCTTATCGGGATCGTGAGGTCACCGAACTCTATACGGTCATCACGACGAACGAGACCTATTTCTTTCGCGACGAGGCACAGCTTGAGAGCTTCATGAAGGTCATGGTTCCGGAGGTGATGAAGACCAACGCGGGAACGAAACAGATCCGCATTTGGAGTGCGGCCTGCTCGACCGGAGATGAGCCCTATACCCTTGCGCTGTTGTTGCGTGACTATCCGCCGCTCGCCGGCTGGACCATCGACATTCTCGCCACAGATATCAGCGAAAATGTCCTGACCATCGCGCGCACCGCGACCTACAGTTCCCATTCCCTGCGCAAAGTGCCTCCAGCCATGCTGACCAAATATTTCACCGGCAAGAAAGAGCAGCAGACGCTAGTGCCACAGGTGAAGGACATGGTGCGGTTCATGAACGTCAATCTCTACGACCGTCCCAGACTCAAGCTGATCCGCGGCATCGACATCGTGTTCTGTCGCAACTGCCTGATCTATTTCGACGACAAAGCCAAAGCACAGATCGTCTCGGATCTCCGTGATGCCTTACGTCCCAAGGGATATTTGATGATCGGGTTTTCCGAGACGTTGCACGACACCACCGGGCATTTCAAAACCATTCATGCAGGCCGTTCCGTTATTCATGAGAAACAGTAAGGAGGATGATTCATGCCAGCCGATCCAAATATGAAGATTCTCGTCGTCGATGACATGTCCACCATGCGCCGCATCGTCAAGAACATCCTGAAGCAGCTCGGTTTCAACAATTTGGAGGAAGCCGAAAACGGTCAGGAGGCGCTGACGAAACTGAAGGCCGACACCTATGGATTCGTGGTGTCGGACTGGAACATGCCGGTCATGATGGGCATCGATATGCTGCGCGCTATTCGTGCGGACGAAACACTTAAGAAAATCCCAGTGCTGATGGTCACAGCCGAAGCGCAGAAAGAAAATCTGATGGAGGCCGTCCAGGCCGGCGTCAGCAACTACGTCGTCAAGCCGTTCACCGCCGAGACGATGCAGGAGAAGATCAACAAGATTTTCAAGTAATCGTTTTTAACCGGTGAGGGCATGATGGCACAACCACGTGCGGCAGCAAAATCGCAGGATGCGGTCAATGAGGATGAGCCGGCTGAGAAGGCGCCTGACGCCAAGCTCTACGAGGAACTCGGAGAGTTGGCCCGGTTCATCGATACCACGATGAAAACGCTCTCGGAATTCAGCGCCCCGGTCAATGCATCCACGGAGCAGTTGCCGCAAGCGCAGACCCATCTCTTGAATCTCAAAACTCAGACCGAACAGGGGACACATCGAGTGATGCTGGAAGTGGAGGCCATCCAGGACAACCACGCCCAGATCAGCAAGATGCTGAAGGAGATGACACAGACGCTCCAGCAAGCGAAGGTGTCCCCCGCTTTCATACAACAGATGCAAACCCTGGGGCAGACCCTCGGGCAGGACGACAAGCGACTGCTCGATATTATGACGGCGCTGTCGTTCCAGGACCTGGTGGCGCAGAGCGTCAACAAACTCGTCACGATTCTGGATGAAGTCGAGCACAAGCTGCTTCAGCTCGTGGTGGTCTTCGGTCCCTATCAAAAACAGGCTGCGAAGACCGATCAGGGCAAAGCCAGCGAAATGTTGAAGCAACTGGAAGCGACGAAGAATACGTCGATGGATCAGGATCTTGCGGACGAAATCTTGAAGCAATTCGGTTTTAACTGAGGTGGGTTATGAGCGATGAAATGCAGGAAATACTGAACGACTTCCTGACCGAATCCAATGAAATGCTGGAAGTCTTGGATCAGCGATTCGTCACCCTGGAATCCGATCCCACGAACACGGACCTCCTGAACGAAATCTTTCGTGCGATGCATAGCATGAAAGGATCCGCCGGCTTTCTCGGGTTCAACCATCTGGTGGACGTCGCGCATCGTGGGGAGAATATTCTCAACAAGCTGCGCCAGGCGGAAATGGCCGTCAACCCGGCGATCATCAGCGTCATTCTTGAAACCATCGATGTGATCAAAGCGATTATGGCCGACATTCGCGAGTCGGGTACCGACAACCATGTGGCCACGGCCGCCATCGCGTCCAAACTGGACGAGATCCTCAACGGCACAGCCCCGAGTGCGCCTCAGGCCTCGGCACATGTTGAACCAACGCCGGCTGCGCCGAAGGTCGACACGTTCACACCCGCTCAGGAGGCCTCGGCGGCGCCGACGCCGACGCTGGGTGAAATTCTGGTGAACGACGGCCTGGCCTCCAAAGAACAGGTCCTCGATGCACTCACCGCCCAACAACACCAGCCGGAGCCCAAGACGCCGTTGGGCGAAATTCTGCTCCAGGCTAAAGCCATTACCGAGCGCGCCCTGGATCAGGCGCTCCACAAACAAGAAAAACAGCCGAAACCTGTGGAAGAGGATGCCACCATCCGCGTGGAGACCAAGCGCCTCGACAGCGTGATGAACCTGGTCGGAGAGTTGGTCTTGGGTCGCAATCGTCTGATCAAGATCGGGACGCAGTTGGAACAAAACCATGAGGCCGATCCCCAAGTGCGCGTCTTGAGCGAAACGCTCGCGCAACTCAATCTGGTAACCACCGACTTGCAGCTCGCCGTCATGAAGACCCGTATGCTGCCGATCAAGAAGGTGTTTGCCAAGTTGCCTCGCATGGTGCGTGACCTCTCGCAGAAGCTCAACAAGCAGGTGCATCTCGAAATGCGCGGCGAGGAAACCGAACTGGATAAGTCCGTCGCCGACGAAATCGGAGACCCCCTCGTGCACCTGGTGCGTAACGCCATCGATCATGGCATTGAAACTCCGGCAGAACGACAGGCAAAGGGCAAGCAGGCAGGGGGGCAGCTCACCATTGCGGCCAGCCAGGAAGGCAACAGCATCGTCATTCGCATCAACGACGACGGTCGCGGCATTCAAGTCGAGAAAATCAAAGAAAAGGCGCTGGCGAAGGGTTTGGTCAGCGAAGCCGAGCTCGCGACGATGGAGCATCGTGAAGTCTTGAACCTCATCTTCCTTCCTGGATTCAGCACGGCGGAACAGGTCACCGATGTGTCGGGTCGTGGCGTGGGCATGGATGTGGTACGCACCAACATTCGAAAAATCAACGGCAGCGTGGATTTGGAATCCGAGCCAGGCAAAGGCAGCCAAATCATCATCAAGCTGCCGCTGACCATTGCAATCATTCAGGCGTTGATGGTCGAAGTCGAACGCTCGATTTTCGCCATCCCGCTGAGCACCGTGATCGAAGCGGTCCGGATCTCACGGTCGGACATTAAGACGATCAACGGGCGTGAAGTGCTGCATTTGCGAGATCGTGTCCTGCCGCTGATACGTCTGGCCCAGGAGTTCGATATCCCGACGGATAAAGAGCGTGAACGATTTTATGTCGTCGTCGCCGCGTTGGGCGATCGACGAGTCGGCGTAGTCGTCGATGAGCTTCGGTCCCAGGAGGAGGTCGTCATCAAGTCCATCTGGGACTATCTGGAAACGGTCAAAGGCGTGTCGGGAGCCACCATTACCGGCGAGGGTAAGGTCGTGTTGATTCTGGACACTTCGGAGTTGGTCCAGAACGCCCAGGCCTGGCACAACTCCGGGATAGCCGTCTAACGGTCGTCACCGGCGGGGAAGCAGAGTCAGGTGAGAGATAGTCACCTGCGTAGGCTAACGCGATAGATGAACAGCGACGTGCGAGATCGGAGGAAGTATGTCCACTCTCATCAATGAAATCGATGCTCGAACCAGATTGGCCGGGGCCAATCAGATGGAATTGCTGCTGTTTAAACTCGGCACTAACGAAATCTTCGGGATCAACGTGTTCAAGGTTCGTGAAGTGATGAAATTGCCGGAGCTCACCCAGATTCCGGAGGCAGACAGCCGCATCGTGGGAATGGCCAATATTCGTGGAATCATGGTTCCCGTGGTGGGCCTTAAACGAAGCTTGGGATTAGGAACGGAAAACGAGGGTCAGGTGGGAGGCCCGCCCGGAACAAATCCCTATTTGATCGTGTCCGAATACAACGGGAGCTTGCAAGGATTCCTGGTCGCCGGCGTCGATCGGATCATTCGCTTCTCATGGTCAGCCATCAAGACGCCGCCGGCGATTGTCAGAGAAAACAACAAAGGCGCGGTCACAGCCGTCACGATGCTTGAAGATGGCCGCATGGTCCTGATTTTGGACGTGGAAAAAGTGTTGAACGACATCTGCCCCCGCTCGGACGATGAAGTGTTCGCCGGTATGGTGGCCGCTCCGGCCCTTAAATCAAAGTGCATGTTGTTCGCCGACGATTCATCCGTGGCGCGAACGCAGATTCGCAAGGCGTTGGAACGCCTCGAGATGTCCTACATCATGGCCACCACCGGGGGAGAAGCCTGGTCGAAGCTGCAAGCCCTCGCAGATCAGGCGACGGCGGAAGGCAAGGAGCGAGTAGACCAGATCCAATGCATCCTCAGTGACATCGAGATGCCGGAAATGGATGGATTCACACTCACCAAGCACATTCGTGCCGACCCGAGACTGGCCCACTTACCCGTGATGTTGCACTCTTCGTTGACCGGTGCCTGCAACATGGAAAAAGGCAAGGCGGTCGGGGCGACCGACTATATCACCAAATTCGACGCCAAAATGTTGGGTGAGAAACTCGCATTCCATATCGAGGAGTCTACCCAGCCGGCGCAGAAGGCCGCATAAGCACAAACTTCATGAGCGACCGGTGATCCGGAGGATCACTTAAGCTTTCAGGGCAGACGGCCGATGTATCGGTTGAAGTTTATGGCACTTCCATTATCACAGGCACAGCGTGCAACGAATCCGGTCCGCGTCCTGGTCGTGGACGACTCGGCCTTCATGCGAAAAAGCCTGACGACCATGCTCGAAGAGGGCAAACAGATTCACGTAGTGGGCGTCGCCCGGAACGGCGAGGAAGCGATTCAACAGGTCCAGCAGTTGAAACCCGATGTCGTCACGATGGATGTGGAAATGCCGGGGATGACGGGCCTGCAGGCGTTGCAGCAGATCATGTCGAAATTCCCTGTGCCGGTCATTATGGTCAGTTCGATTACTGTCGAAGGCGCTCAAGAAACCCTGCAAGCGTTGGAATGGGGCGCGGTTGATTTTGTACCGAAACAACTCGATGGTGTCGTGTCCAAGATTGCGGACATTCAACACCAACTAGTGTCCAAAGTGCTGGCCGCCAGATACGCCGGCGCGAAGCTGAAAAGGATGCCGGTGACGGGAAGCGTGAAGCCAGGCGTTATGCCGGCCAAAGCGTTAAGCAGCCAATCGGTGAGTGTGACTCGTGGCAGCAAGCTCATTGCCATCGGCTGTTCCACGGGAGGTCCTCAGGCGTTATTTGAAATCATGCCGACTATTCCGGCGGATTGCCCGGCCGGCATTGTTATTGTTCAACACATGCCGAAATCATTCACCAAACCGTTCGCCGACCGACTGAACAATCTCTGCGCTCTGGAGGTCCGTGAAGCTGTGGATGGCGATGAGGTGAAGCCTGGTCGAGTGCTCGTCGCTCCCGGAGGCATGCAGTTTCGCATCGTCAAGAAATCGATCACGAGTTCGGTCGTCAAGCTATCACCCAATATCGAAAACCATCCTCACGCTCCGTCGGTCGACATCATGTTGAAATCCGTGGCGGCGCTGTATGGCGAACGCACGATCGGGGTGATCTTGACCGGGATGGGACACGACGGACTGGAGGGGATGAAAGCGATCAAGGCAGCGAAGGGTCGGACCGTGGCGCAAGACGAGGCATCGAGTGTCGTGTACGGCATGCCGAAAGCCGTCGTCGAGGCCGGATGTGCAGAGAAAGTGGTTTCGCTGTCCAAAGTGGTCGGCGAAATCATGAATATGGTGTGACAAGGAATCGTCAGTTCAACCGTTCACACATGGAGAGGTAGGAGGAGTTATGGGGAGCATGATGAAGAGTATGACTATCGGACCTAAGTTCATTCTGTCGATATCCATGGCGGCGTTCGTTGCCATCGCCATCGGACTCTTCGTCTTGTATCAGCAAGAAGAAGACAAGATGGACACCATGTTGGTCGGGCGTTCTCAAGTATTATCACAACAAATCCTAATCGGACGAGCCTACATCGCCACCAACTACGCCGCCAAGATTAAGAAATCGAAGGCCGGCTCGGAGATTCAGGTCCTAAAGGATCATGCGGGAAACGCGGAAGCGATTCCAATTCCGGCCACCGCAGTCCGAGAAATGGGTGAAGAAGCCACCAGGTCGGGAATGTATAGCGCCCGACTGGTAAGTCAGAACCCAATGAACCCCTCAAATTCCCCGAAAGATAATTTCGAGAACGAAGCGATCAGGGCCATTATGGCCGGAGCCGAGAGCTACGCCCGTCGGGACGAGGTCAACGGCGTGCCGACCTTTCGCCGTGCGGTCGTCGATAAGGCGACGACCGCAGCGTGTCTCAGCTGCCATACGAGCAATCAGGTCGGCGACACGCTCGGCATGTTGAGCGTGTCCTTACCGATGGGGCCAGCCATTGCGCTGTCCAGTAAATCCATGTGGCAAACCGGCGGCCTGATGGCCGGCGTGGTCGTGATCATCATGGTGGTCACCTATTTCCTGCTGCGCACTATCGTGCTGCAACCGTTGGCAAAAATGAGCGACATTTCGCGTGACATTGCCAAGGGCGAGGGCGACCTCACCAAGCGTGTGCCGGCTGAAGGGCACGATGAAATCGCCCACATGGGTAAGTATTTCAACGAGTTTATTGAAAAATTACAGCACATGATCAAGAAGGTCGCCCACGTAACGGACAAGGTGGCGTCCGCCTCGGTTGAGCTGTCAGCGACTGCCGATGAGATTTCGAAGGGCACCGACACGTTGACGTCGCGCGCTTCTCAAACCGCAGCCGCGGTGGAAGAGATGAACGCCACTGTCGGACAAGTCGCACAGAATTCCGGGAAGGCAGCCAGTTTGGCGCAAGACACCGTGAAGACCGCACAAGAGGGTGGAACCGTGGTGTCGAGCACCATCTCCGGTATGCAACAGCTGTCTGAAGCTGTGTCGAATTCCGCGACCATCATCTCTGATCTGGGCAAATCGTCCGACCAGATCGGCGAGATCGTGCGCACGATCGAAGACATCGCCGACCAGACCAATTTGCTGGCCTTGAACGCGGCGATTGAAGCGGCTCGAGCCGGTGAACAGGGTCGGGGATTCGCCGTGGTGGCCGATGAAGTCCGGAAACTTGCGGAACGGACCACCAAAGCGACCAAGGAAATCGGCGACATGATCCGACAGATCCAGCACGATACACGGGGCGCTGTGGACTCGATGCAGCAGGGCACCCAGAAAGTCACGGCGGGCGTGGACCTGGTCAACAAGACCGGTGAAGCCTTGTCGCAGATCGTGCGCATGGTTTCGGAGAGCGCCGATATGATTCGACAGATTGCCGTGGCGTCGGAACAGCAGTCGGTCGCGACGCAACAGATCGCGAGCGATATTGAAAACGTGGCGAAGGTCACCAAAGAATCGTCGTCCGGCGCACACGAGTCGGCGAAGGCGAGTCAGGACCTGAGCCAGTTGGCGGTCGAATTGCAGGGGATCGTGGGTGGATTCAAGCTCTAAGCAGCAACCACGAGAAGGAGCCCAGCATGAGTGCGACTGAACAACAGGTGCAATCTCACTACCAGGCGACCGCAGACACTCCTGCGGACCGTCTGGAGGAGAAGACCGGTGACGATCTGCTGCAGTTCGTGATTTGTCTGATCGGTAGCGAAGAGTTCGCGGTGGATGTCCTGAGTGTGCAGGAGATCAACCGGATCGTGGAGGTCACGCGAGTCCCAAAGACGCCTCCCTATGTGGAGGGAGTCATCAATCTGCGGGGCCGCATCATTCCCGTACTGGACCTCAGAAAACTCTTTGGCCTGAGCGGAGCCCAACAGACCACCCAAACGCGTATCGTGGTGGTCTCGGTACAGGCACGACTGGTCGGGCTGATCGTGGATTCAGTGGAAGAGGTGTTGCGGGTGCCGAGAAGCGCCATTGAGCCGCCGCCTTCGGTCGGCACAATGGCCGGTGCTGAATTCACCCAGGGAGTCGGGCGGATCGATGACCGCCTTCTCATTCTGGTGGATCTGAGTCGGCTGCTCTTGGCCCGGGAAGCAGCGTAAGAAGCTGCCTACCATGAGTGGGTGCTGCAGAGACGTTGCGATCATCCAGGGGTGCGTTAGGAACTCTGGGGGTCGGAAGAGGGTGGCTGGGAGGGTCCGCGACGGCTTCGGGCGTCAAGGACCCTCTCAAGCAACTGCAACGACTCCGTCAACACATCCGAGGCGCAACGCAGGGTGACATGAAACTGTTGCATGGCTTCCGGCCAACGCCCTTCCTTCTGCAGGACCTGAAACTTCCGATGTTGCTCATCGAGAATGGCTTGTTTGGCATCGAGCATCAAGCTATCGGCAGGACCCACAAGAGCACCTCCATGCAAGACAATTGTGACTCGACCGCACGCTATCAGAGTGTTTCCGAACGACGCAAGCCCACCATTCTGGGTACAGCGATACGCTGCGTCCGGACACGGTGGTGAGGTAATCGACCAGTGGATATCGCAACAATCTTAGGTGTCGTCATCGCGATCGGGTCCATCCTGGGCGGCCAGGCGCTCGAAGGCGGCCATGTCGGATCAGTCCTCCAATTGACGGCATTTATCATCGTCATGGGTGGAACGATCGGAGCCTGTTGCGTCCAAAACCCGCTCTCCGTCGTCCTGAAATCCATCAGCATGGTCTCGTTGGCGCTGACCAATCCTCCCCACGACGTGAAAGGCACCATTACACAGATCCTCGACCTGGCTAACGTCTCACGCAAGCAAGGGTTACTGGCGTTGGAAGGAAAACTAAAGGACCTGCACGATCCATTTTTCAAAAAAGGCATCCAGTTGATCGTCGATGGAACCGACCCGAAATTGCTCCAGGAAATCCTGGAAATCGAGGTCGAACACCATGAAGAGGAAGGGGTCCATGCGGCCAAGGTCTGGGAAGCTGCCGGCGGATATGCGCCCACCGTCGGGATTCTTGGCGCCGTACTAGGGTTAATTCACGTGATGGAAAACCTGGCAGACCCGTCAAAACTCGGCGGTGGTATCGCTGTTGCCTTCGTTGCAACGGTCTATGGCGTCGGTGCAGCGAACCTGTTCTTCCTGCCGATCGGCAACAAGATGAAGTTCAAACTGAAGGAAGAAGCCGGGTTGCGGACCATGGTCATTATGGGGCTCGTCGGTCTTGCCCAGGGCGAAAACCCCCGGCTCTTACAGGAAAAGCTCGAGAGCTTCCTCCCTCCGCATGAGCGGAGCAAAGAAGACAAGAAATAACGTCGCTCGTCGTGCGTGAAACGTATCTCGCAGGCTAGATCTGACACTTCACGTTTCACGTGCGACGATTCACGGGGATTCGATGGCGAAGAAGAAACACGAAGAGCACGAAAACCACGAACGCTGGCTGGTGTCCTATGCGGACTTCATCACGCTGCTGTTCGCCTTTTTCGTCGTGATGTATTCGGTGTCGTCCGTCAACGAAGGCAAATATCGAACGGTGAGCGATTCGATCAAAGCGGCATTGAATCCGGTGAATAGCACGCCGTCCAGCCGCTTGCCCTTCGCCGTCGGTGACGCCAAGCCGAAGATGATCAATCCCGACATGTCCAGCGCCAACGAACCGGTCATCCGGCGGATGAAAGAAATCATGAAAAAGATTCACCCGTCGCTCGCGCTGGAGATGCCGGACATCAAAATTATCGAAACCGGCAACGGGACAATCATGATTTCCTTGCCCGAATCGATTCTCTTTGCGAGCGGTGAAGCACGGATACGCCCCGAAGCCTTACCCTTCTTGAAATCTCTGGCTCAGATTCTGATCGAGTTGGATCGCCATGTCCGCATTCTCGGGCACACGGATAATGTGCCGATTCGAACCGCGCAATTTCCTTCGAATTGGGAACTCTCGGCCGTACGCGCCGTCATGGTCGTCAGGATTTTTTCCGAACTCTACGAAGTACCGATTTCACACCTCTCAGCCACTGGATTCGCCGACTCCAAACCCGTCGCAACCAACGACACGCCTGAAGGCCGGACGAAAAACCGTCGGGTTGAAATTATTATTCTAGAGAAGAGCCTGAGCGAGGAGACGCTCGATTCCATGTTGCCGGGCAATACCCCCCCGGCTCAACCGCTCTGAGAGCGGTCGGCATCTCCAGTGAGCGGACGGTGACCGCGGCGTCTACAGCAACACCCTTAGGTGTTAAGAATTGTCCGACACTGACCGATAATGAGACGTAAGTCACTCTCGAAAGGAATACGTTCATGATCCTCAAGCCGGCTGGTGATGTAACAATATTTGAAGTCGGTGCGTTGTACGAGGAGCTCAAGCAGGCGGTCACGGGCCATCCGCAAGTTGAACTGGACCTCTCCGAGGTGGACAAACTCGATGCCTCAGCGATGCAACTACTGATTGCCGTCCGTCGGTCGGATCGTATTGTGCTCACAGGACTGACTGATCCGATGAGATCGCGCATGGCCGAATTGGGCGCGTAACAATCGTTCCACTTCGTCAACACGTACGGGAACTGCCGCCGATGCTGTCATATTTGTCAGTCTCCTTGGGTGCCTTCTTTGCCGGTACCTGTGTCGCCTGGATGTGGTGTCAGCGCCGAACGGCTTCAGCAAAACGAGCTCTCCAGGCCACTCATGATGCCATGCTGAAGGAGCAGGCTGAGCGCACCGCCGCGTGGGAGCAACTCGGACAGTCCACACTGCCTCTCGTGCAGGTATTGAACGCTCAGATGAAAAGCGTGATCGAACAGACGGAGCAGGCGGCGACCGACCTCGGGCAGCGTTTCGGCATGATTGCCTCCCGGGCGACGGAGCAAGCCAAGCAATCCGCGCACTTGTTCGGCGACGGCGAGACGAGCGTGGATACGGTGCTGAAGACGGCCGATACGATGCTGGAAGGGTTTGTCGGCGACGTCATGAAGTCGTCTGAAATGGCGTTGCAGATTGCGACCATTATGGATGAGGTCGAGCGCAGCACCAAGGCGATCACCGGCATGATCGGAGAGATCGAATTCATTGCGGACCAAACCCGATTGCTGGCCCTCAACGCCGCGATTGAAGCCGCACGGGCCGGAGAGCACGGGCGCGGGTTCGCCGTCGTCGCCGATGAAGTGACCAAATTAGCCAATCGCTCCGGACAAGCCGCCAGCAGCATCAACAGCCTGGTTCTGGACGTGCAGAAGAGCACGACACTGGCCATGGCCACGGTACAGAGCCTCGCCTCGGTCGATTTGAGCAAAACCCTGGCAACGAAGCATCGTCTCGACCAGATGACCCGCGGTCTTGCCGATCGGAACAATACGCTGAAGTCCGCCGTGATGAACTCGAAATCCCATGCGGATGAACTGGCACGCGATGTCGGACAGATCATCATGGCCCTTCAGTTTCAGGACATCACCAGGCAGAAGCTGGAACACGTCATCGAACCTCTCACGCAGGTTCGCGCAGTCATCGATGCCTTGATTCAGGGCCAGTCTCACGATCGGGTCGCGGACAGAATGGATTTCCTTGCAAAACTGGACCGCAGCTATACCATGGAAGAGGAACGCGCGATATTCCATCGGGCCGCGATCGGCTACGTCCCCGCGCCGTCCCAGGAGAGTGCCCCTTCGGAAGACGCCAATGTCACGTTGTTTTAAGTACCATCCGGATCATTAGAAGACGTAAGGAGTGCGCCATGGCGAAAACGGTGTTGGTGGTCGACGATTCTCCCACGATGCGACAGATGGTGGCGTTCACCCTGACCAGCGCGGGCTATCAGGTTGTGGAAGCCGGCAACGGCAAAGAGGCGGTCGGCAAAGTGAACGGCGGGGCGAAGCCGGACCTTGTCGTCACCGACCTGAACATGCCCGAGATGGACGGCATCACCCTGATCAAGGAGATCAGGAAGATGCCGGCCCTCAAGTTCACTCCGATCTTGATGCTCACGACGGAAGCCTCCGACGACAAGAAGAAGGCGGGACAGGCCGCCGGAGCCACCGGATGGATCGTGAAGCCGTTCAATCCCGAGCAGATGATGGCCGTCATTAAGAAGGTGCTGCCAGGCTGATGAAGGACAACTCCGACCGTTCGAGCGGGCCGGGCTGCACGAGCGACGTAGAACCAGGGGAACCATGAGCACTGATCTCTCACACTTCAAAGACGCCTTTTTCGAAGAGTCCCAGGAACACCTGACGACGATTGAGGAAGGATTGCTCCAGCTCGAACAGCGCCCGGATGACATCGACCTGCTGAACCGCATTTTTCGCGGGGCCCATTCCATCAAGGGCAACAGCGGAATGTTCGGGTTCACCGCCGTCTCCCAGTTCACGCACAAGATGGAATCGGTGCTGGATCAGCTGCGCAGCAGTCAAATGGTCGTGACGGTCGACATCACGGACCTCCTGCTGCAGTCGCTCGATTGTCTTAAGACATTGATCGATTGCGCCCGCACCGGAGCCTCTCCCGACGAAGCCCATGTTGCGGCTCTCGGAGCCAGGCTGGAAGCGTGCCAGGGAGGGGCAGCTTCCGGACAACAACCCCCTGTGTCCGCAACGGCGCTCCAAGCTCCGGGCATGCATCGCTACAGCATTACCTGGGTGCCGCCGCAGTACCTGTTTCAGCGAGGGCTGGATCCGGCGCAGTTCCTCAAGGAACTGGCAGGCCTGGGTACCGTCACGCATGTGACCCTGGACGCCTGCCGCTTGCCGGCACTGGCTGAACTGAATCCCGAGCTCTGCTACCTCGGCTGGACGCTGGATCTAGAAACCGCCAAAGACCTGAAAGTCATCGAAGCCGTCTTCGATTTCGTCCGCGAGGACAGCACCCTGACGATTGTGGACCATCCGGTCGAAGCGCATACGGCCGGCATAGCCCCGGAAACGGCGAAGCCGTTGGGTGAAATCCTCGTCGAAACCGGGGTCGTCTCGCAGACTCAGTTGAATCAGGCCCTGTCCCAACAGAAGAAGGTCGGCGAAATCCTGGTCGAACAGAAAGCGGCCACTCCGGAGCAAATCTCCGAGGCGCTCAAGAAGCAATCCGAAGGCGCCGTACCGGCCAAGAAGGCTGAAACCCCGTCGATCAGAGTCGATACCGTCAAGATCGATCGCCTCATCAACCTGGTCGGGGAGTTGGTCATTACCCAGTCCATGTTGAGTGATCTGGGGTCTCGTTTTGAGATGAGTCAGCTTCCGGTTCTGCTCGAACGCGTCGCACAATTGGAACGCAATACGCGGGAAATCCAAGAGCGGGTCATGGGGATTCGCATGGTCCCGATCGGGAATGCGTTCAGCCGGTTCCCGCGTCTGGTGCGCGACTTGTCAGGCAAGGCCGGAAAGAAAATTCAACTGATCCTGTCCGGAGAAGAAACCGAACTCGACAAGACCGTAATCGAATCGATCGGCGATCCATTGACCCATCTGGTGCGGAACTCAGCAGATCATGGGCTGGAACCGCCGGATGAACGCGTGGCCGCGGGAAAGCCGGAACAAGGCATCATCCGCCTCAACGCCTTTCACGAAGGCGGCAGTATCTGCATCACCGTCGAGGACGACGGGCGCGGTCTGAATCGGGACAAGATTCTCGCGAAGGGTATTAAGCAGGGATTGATTGCAGAATCCGACAAACTGTCGGACGAGCAGATCTGGATGCTTATCTTCAAACCCGGGTTCTCCACCGCTGAAAAAGTCACGGATGTGTCCGGTCGCGGTGTCGGCATGGATGTCGTGAAACGCAACATCGAAGGCTTGGGCGGCACGGTGAGCATCAAGACCGTCACCGGCAAAGGCACCACGTTCACGCTCAAGCTTCCGCTCACGCTCGCGATCATTGAGGGCATGACCGTTCGGGTCGGTCAGGACACCTATATCGTTCCACTTCTCTCGATCCTGGAATCGATTCAACCGAAGCGAGAGATGGTCAAAACCATCGTCGGCAAAGGGGAGTTGGTCAATGTTCGCGGCACCTATCTTCCTCTCATGCGCCTGTACGACGTGTTTCAGCTGGAGCCGGAACTCTCGGATCCTACGAAGGCTATTCTGTTGATTCTAGAAACCGAAGGCGAGCGCGTCGCGGTCATGGTCGATGAAATCCTCGGGCAACAGCAGGTGGTGATCAAGAGTATGGAGCAGAACTTCAGGAAAATAGAAGGAGTGGCCGGAGCCACCATTCTCGGCGACGGCACGGTCGGCTTTATTCTAGATGTGCGCGGATTACTCAACATCGCGCGCCAAGGCACGGCGAAGGCAGCATAATACACATGTGATGGACAGGACCGACGTCCACGATTTTACGAACCGGGGTAGGAGGGTACGATGGCGACACAGGAATTGACGAGCAAAGATACGAATCAGCAGATGGGAATCACAACGGACGGCAGTCAATTCCTGACCTTCCAGCTGGGGGAAGAACTGTACGGGGTCGACATTCTCCGGGTTCAGGAAATCAAAGGCTATACGGCGGTGACGCGCATTCCCAATACACCCGCCCACATTAAGGGGGTCCTGAATTTGCGCGGCACCATCGTGCCGATCGTAGAGCTCCGGACGAAGTTCGGCATGCCGACGATTGAGTACACCATGTTCACGGTGATCGTCGTGGTCGTGGTGAAAGAAAAAATCATGGGACTCGTGGTGGATGCAGTGTCGGATGTCTTGGATATCGACAAGAAGGACATTCAACCCGCTCCGCAGTTCGGAGCGCAGGTGGACGTGAGCTTCTTGAACGGCATCGGCAAGGCCGGCGACAAGTTGGTGGCCCTGCTGGATATGGACAAGCTGTTGACCGATGGAGACATGCACGAAGCCGAGAAAGTCGCAGCCTAACTACTCACAGTTAAGGAGATTGGACATGGGATTGAATGTTGAATTGTTGGAGTCGAGTTTTAAGCTGGTAGCCCCCAAGGGCGACGCGTTGGTCACGAGGTTTTACGAGCGGCTATTTAAGAAGTACCCGTCGGTCAAGCCTCTGTTCAAGAAGACCTCGATCAAGGAGCAGAAAAAGAAGCTGCTGGCGTCCTTGGTCCTGGTGATTCAGAACCTCCGCCGCCCGGACAAGCTTACCCCCGTGTTGCAGGACATGGGCGCCAGGCACGTCGGATACGGCGCGAAGCCGGCCCACTACGATGCGGTCGGGGAAAATCTTCTGGCCGTGCTCGGCGAAGTCGCCGGACCGGCATGGACCCCTCAAGTGAAGCAAGCCTGGACCGAGGCCTACGGGGCAATCAAGACCATCATGCTCGCCGGAGCGGAGCGTGCACAATCCACACAAGGAGAGAAGACGATGAGTAAGGCAAAAGAGAAGCAGGATGCTTCCGCCGGAGCAGACATGCTGGGATTCTACTTGGGAGCCCTCGATCAATCGCAGAACAATATTCTGCTGTGTGATCGCAATCTGGTCATCACCTATGCCAACTCGACGGCCAAGAAGACGCTCATCTCGCTGGAGGCCGAAATCAAGAAGGTGCTGCCGAAATTCAATGCCTCTGCGGTCGTCGGCGTCTGCATCGACGACTTTCACGTGGATCCGAGCAAACAACGCAGGATCTTGTCGAATCCTGCCAACATGCCGCACCGGGCGGATATTCAGATCGGACCGCTAACCCTCAGCCTGTTGGTCACAGCCATCATGAGCCCAGACGGGGAGTACCTGGGAAATGCGTTGGAGTGGGCCGATGTCACCGAGAAGCGAAGACTTGAGACCGAAATGTCCCGACTCAAGGCGTCTCTGGACAATGCGCGATCCAACGTCCTCGTGTGCGACCGCAGCTATACCATCGTATATGCCAACAACCAGTCCGTCACCACATTGCGTCGGTTGGAATCCGATATCCAAAAAGTCATGCCGGGATTCTCCGTGGCTAAAGTGGTCGGGTCTAACATCGACCAATACCACAAGAATCCTGCCCAGCAGCGAGGATTGCTCGACAATCCCAAGAACCTGCCCTACAGGACTGAGATCAAGATCGGACCATTGACGCTCGACCTTGCTGTGGCAGCGATCATGAGCGAAAAAGGCGATTATCTAGGCAACGTCGTGGAGTGGGCGGACGTCAGCGCACAGAAAAAGGCGCAGATAGAAATTGATAAACTCATCGGCGCGGCGGCGGCAGGACAACTCTCCGAACGGATCAAGGCCGAAGAATTCGAAGGCTTCTTCAAGTCGCTCTCGGAAGGCGTCAACAAGATGCTCGATGCGGTCGTCACGCCCTTGCACGAAGCGCAAATGGTGCTCACCGCAATGGCGGCAAACGATCTCACCAAGACCATGACCGGTCATTATCAGGGCGAGTTCGAGCAGATGAAGAGCAGCCTGAACGGCGCCATGAACACGTTGAGCACGGCCATTTCGACAGTCCGGGATGGAGCGGAAAGCGTGACCGCGGGCGCCGAACAGATCACCAAGGGCAATGAGGATCTCTCACAACGCACTTCAGAGCAGGCCAGCGCGTTGGAAGAAACCTCGGCCTCCATGGAAGAGATGACCTCGACCGTGAAGCAGAATGCGGACAACGCAAAACAGGCCAACCAGTTGGCGATCGCGGCGCGCGACATCGCCGACAAGGGCGGGTCCGTGACGGTCCGCGCAGTGGAAGCCATGGGCGAAATCAATAAGAGCAGCAAGAAGATCGCGGATATCATCACCGTGATCGACGAAATCGCCTTCCAGACCAATTTGCTGGCCTTGAATGCTGCGGTGGAAGCGGCCCGGGCAGGGGAACATGGTCGCGGGTTTGCAGTTGTCGCCGCCGAAGTGCGCAACCTCGCGCAACGGTCGGCGACGGCCGCCAAGGAGATTAAGGGATTGATCAACGAATCGATCCAACGCGTGAACGACGGCAGCGAGTTGGTCAATCAATCCGGCAAGACGCTGGAAGAGATCGTCAGCTCGGTCAAACGTGTGACGGATATCATCGCCGAAATCACGGCGGCTTCCCAGGAACAGGCCCAGGGCATCGACCAGGTCAACAAGGCCATCATGCAGATGGACGAGACGACCCAGCAGAACGCGGCGTTGGTGGAGGAAACCACGTCGGCCAGTCAGTCGATGAAAGATCAGGCGCAGGAACTCATGCGTCAGGTGGAAGTGTTCAAGGTCGATACGAACGAAGGTCGTCGGGAGGCGAATCCCCGGCCCTCGACCGGAAAGACCGCGGTTAAATCGGGTTCCACCGCCTCGAAACCGGTCCTGAAAAAACCTGGATTTTTATCGAAACCCGGTGATGCCAAGGAGCCTGCCGGGGTTGCTGCCGGAAACGGTCACGACCGTCGAAAGAAGGACGACAATTTCGAAGAATTCTAGATTCCCCGCCGCGGGAGTGGGCATATTTTGCCCACTCCCGCGACGATCCTCACTTGTTTGTACCTGCGCTTTTCCTTCTTTCCTCCAGCCCGGAACCCCTCAAGAAACAGATTCTAGCGACCGATATATGCAGGTGCGGGTGTGTTCGTACTGGATCAGCAAGGATAGTTCCGGTTGATTCCACCTTCTAGCCCAGGGACGGATCATGGACCTTAAAACAATCCTCTGGTACCTCGTCCTCTCCAGTCTGACGGTCGCCTATTTGGTTGTGCTGGCCGGCGTACGGGCCGCCAAGTCGCACGATGTCTCGCACCACTCGCATCGCATGATCGTCGGGTGCACGATCGTGGGCCTCTGGTTGGTGGCCTACGTGCTCAAGCAAGCGATCTTCGGCCGCGAATCGTTCAAAGGCCCTGACAGCGCCTATTGGAGCGTCTATGTGCCGGTGTTCGTCACGCACATGCTGCTCGCAGTCACGACCATAGGGTTGGGCGCCTACAACCTCTATATGGGCCTCCACCGTCTGCGGTACGGAAGCGTCGGGGCCATGGTGGCCGGCATGACCACCCACCGGCGGATGGGCAATGCACTGGTCTGGACGTTCAGCGGCACGATGGTCACCGCGTATCTCGTCTATTTGATGTTGTTCGTCTGGTACCGGAGCTAACACGATGGATTATGCCATTACGAAACAGGAATACGAGCAGATCCGCACCCTATTGTACGACGAAAGCGGCATCTCACTGGGGGACAGTAAGCAATCCTTGGTGGTGTCCCGACTCACCAAACGTTTGCGCGACCTCCAGATGGAGGATTTTTCCTCGTACTACGAGTACGTCACCCGGGATGAGAGCGGGGAAGAATTCACGCGGATGCTGGATCTGCTGTCCACCAACAAGACGGACTTCTTCCGCGAGCCCAAACATTTCGACTTTCTTCGAGAGCGCATTCTCCCCACGCTGGAACAGGAGAAGCGCATTCGCATCTGGTCTTCCGCCTGCTCGACCGGAGAGGAGCCGTACACCATCGCCATGACGTTGCACGAGGCCGTGAAGAATCCGGCCTTGTGGAACTTTCAGATCCTCGCGTCGGACATCTCCACACGCGTGCTCGCCCATGCCGCGAAAGGGCTGTACGCCGAGGAGCGTGTGCGCGAGGTTCCGGAAAATATTGTGAAACGCCATTTCCTCCAGGGACGCGGGGACAGCGCCGGACTGGTCAAGGTGAAGCCGCACCTCTCCGCCATCATCAAGTTTCGCCGTATGAACCTGATGGACGACCGTTTTCCGATCAAGGCGCCGCTGGATCTCATCTTCTGCCGGAATGTGATGATCTATTTCGACCGTCCGACGCAGGAACGGCTGGTCAACAAGTTCTATCACCATCTCAAACCAGGTGGATATCTCTTTATCGGCCACTCGGAAAGCCTTCAATGGGTGTCCCACCCGTTCAAAACTCTTGCACCGACCATCTATTGGAAGGAAGGCTGAGACGCATGGCTGCAGTCGATACCGAAACATTCTCCCATATCCGGCGGATGCAGGATAAACGGTTTCCGACCGAGGTTGCGTGCATTCTGCCCGGCGAGTTTTTCGTGAGTCGGGAACCGATGGTGGTCTATACCGTACTCGGTTCCTGTATCTCGGCCTGTATCCGCGACCCGATCGCGGGCGTCGGGGGCATGAATCATTTCATGCTGCCGGCACCGAAGGAGCATCAGTCGGGCGATGCCTGGGGAGGGGAATCCACACGGTACGGTTCCTTCGCCATGGAGCAATTGATCAACGAGATCCTCAAGCGCGGCGGGATGAAGCACCGGTTGGAAGTGAAACTCTTCGGTGCAGGGAGGATTTACGAGGGCAATATCGACGTCGGGGCCCGGAATACGGAATGGGTCCTTCATTTCCTCAAAAATGAAGGGTATGCAATCGCAAAAAGCGATCTCGGCGATGTGTACCCCCGGAAAGTGTATTACTTCACGGATTCGGGCCGGGTGTTGATGAAGAAGATCGAACGAGTGAAGAATCGGACGATTGTCGAACGCGAAACCGAATACCAGCATCGGATTGAAGTCGAACCGGCGACGCCACAAGACAACATCACGTTGTTCTGAGTCCGGTACGAGATTGGCCGACCGGCAGGCACGGCAGCGGATTCAGGTGGTGTACGCTGATCAGATACGAGGGAGGATATGGGAAAGATACGAGTGCTGACGATCGACGATTCTGCCCTGATGCGGCAGGTGCTGGCCGAACTGCTTTCCAAGGATCCTGCCATCGAAGTGATCGGCAGCGCACCGGATCCCTATGTGGCCAGAGAAAAAATCAAGGCGCTCAACCCCGATGTGCTCACGCTGGACGTGGAAATGCCGAAGATGGACGGGCTCACGTTTCTCGAAAAACTCATGCGTGGGCGCCCCATGCCTGTGATTATGGTGAGTTCGCTGACGGAAGCCGGTTGCCAGACCACACTGCGGGCATTGGAACTGGGCGCCGTCGACTTCATTACCAAACCCAAGATCGATCTCCGTGAAGGAATGGACAATCTCGCGGACGATCTGATCGCAAAAGTCAAAGGCGCGGCCACGGCTTGTATCCGGCGGGGACCCTCGGCATCCGGTCAGAACAGCGCCCGACCGACGGTCTTGAGTTCGGCCATGATCAAGACCACGGATATGATCATCGCCATCGGCTCTTCGACCGGAGGCACCGAGGCGGTCAAGGAGGTGCTGCAAGTCCTGCCACCCAATACTCCTCCGGTCCTGATCACCCAGCACATGCCGGAGCGGTTCACCAAAACCTGGGCTGATCGGATGAATCAACTGTGCCGCATCTCCGTGAAGGAAGCCGAGGACGGAGACAGCGTCCTGCCCGGGCATGCGCTGATTGCTCCCGGCAATTACCACATGACGCTGGTCCGCAGCGGCGCGCGCTATTCGGTCCGCATCAACCAAAACGAACCGGTCAATCGCCATCGCCCCTCGGTCGACGTCATGTTCGACTCCGTCGCGCAATATGCCGGCGGCAACGCGGTGGGTGTGATCCTGACCGGAATGGGCGGGGACGGCGCAAGGGGCCTTCTGCGGATGAAGGAAGCCGGCGCCTATACCATCGCCCAGGACGAGGCATCGTGTGTGGTGTTCGGGATGCCGAAAGAGGCCATTAAGCTCGGCGCCGCCGAGATCGTCCGGCCGCTCAACGAGATTGCGACGACTATTTTGACCCATGTCACCCGTGCCTGATCGTTCACCTTTTCGCATAGAGGAGCCATCATGAAAATTACTCAGGAAACTCATAACAAGAAAGCGACTCTGAGACTCGAAGGGAACTTTACCTACACGCAGCGCAAAGCGTTTCAGGAGGCGCTGAAGACCGTCTCCACCGATCAAGTGGAGGAAGTCGTGATCGACCTGTCGCAGGTCGCGTTTCTCGACAGCGCGGCATTGGGGTTGCTGATGATCAGCCACCGGCAGTTAGACGGCGAGAAACGCAAACTCTCGCTGGCCTATCCTCAGCCGACGGTTCGCCAGATCCTCGAACTGGCGAATTTGCACAAGACGATCCCGATGATCGATGCCGGCGTGTCGACCCTGGCTAAGAAAAGCGCCTAAGATCGGGACTGATCTCGGGAGAGGAGCCGTGCATGCAGATCACTGAACGCCGTATCGGGCAGTCCATCATTCTCGATCTGACGGGGGAGCTGAGCTACGCCAATCGCACCACCTTCAAAGCCGCGGTGGAGCGGAGTAAGCAAGGCGGCTGTCGGCATCTCATTTTAAACATGCAAGGCGTTCGATTTTTGGATAGCTCGGCTCTCGGCACATTGGCGCTGTTGGCCAAGAGCTTTCTCGCCACGCAAGGCATGGTCAGCCTCCTGAACCCCCAGAGCTATGTCAAAGAAATCGTCACCCTGGCGAATCTCCACCAGATCCTGCCGGTTTATACTTCAGAACAGGATGCCCTTGCGGGGAGCCGTCTTCCCGCGGCCGGATAACTCCGCTATCAGGAGCAGCAGACGTGGCTGAGCCAGCGCATCGCATCGTGGATGACCCTCTTGCCGGGAAGGCCGCCAAGCCTATGCCGGTCATCCTTCTCGTCGACGACGATGAGATTACCCGTATCAGTATGGCCGGGCGGCTGAAACGGTTGGGCTATCGGGTCATCGAAGCCGACGATGGAGTCGCCGGATTGGCCGCCATCCGCGCACAGCGACCGGATCTGGTGATTCTCGATTGGATGATGCCGGGTCTGGATGGCCCCAGCGTCTGCGAGGCGATCCGTGCGGACGGGGAGTTACGGTCCAGCCAAGTCGTGCTCATGACCGCCCACGACCAGCCCGAACAAATTGCAGAGGGTCTCTCGCGCGGCGCCGACGATTTTCTCAGCAAAGCGGCGAGCAAGCAGGAAGTCCTGGCGCGGGTGCAGGCCAGCCTCCGATCCAGTGCGCTGGTCCGCGAAATCGAACGCACGCGCGATGATCTCGATCGCTCTCATCGGCTGCTGTCCGCGAAGCAAGCCGAACTGGAAAGCGAACTGCAATCGGCCGCGGATTTCGTGCGCGCGCAGCTTCCTCTCCCCGGCATGCCGGCTCCGGGAGTCAGCATGCAGTGGGCCTACCAACCGTCTCTCGCCTTGGGCGGCGACTTGTTTCAGGTCAGCGCCTGGGGCTCCGAGACGCTCGGGCTCTATATTCTCGATGCGTCGGGCCACGGTGTGGCCGCCGCCTTGCGTGCCGTCGCACTGATGAGTTTCTTGCGTGAAGACAATCTCGCGAAAGCCGTCGGCAGTTTCGATCCGGGGGCTATCATCACGGAAGCGAACCGTCGGTTTCCGCTGACCCAGGACGGGGAATATTTCACCCTGTGGGTCGGGCGTCTGCATCTTCCGTCGCGGACCTTATCGTATGCGGCAGCGGGGCACTGCGGCGCCTTTCTCCATTCCCTCGAAGGTGCCTCGCAATGGTTAACTTCAGCGAGCCTCCCGCTCGGGTTCGATCCGACCATCGCCTTCGATAGTGCGACCGCACACTTGCAGCCTCGGGATCGTCTGTATCTTCTGAGTGATGGGATCTATGAAGCCCCGTCGCCGACAGGGGAACTGTGGGGCAGGGACCGTTTGCAGGCCACACTGGAAAGGCACCGTACACACACGTTGGCGCACAGCATCGGAGATACCATGACCACGGCTCGACAATGGCTGGGGGGCGACATTTTCCCCGACGATGTCGCGCTTCTCGGCGTCGAAGTGCTGGACGGCGGCTCAGCCTCGGCAAAGGAGAAGTCGTAATGGAAGCTCAGCCCGTCATGGACCTGGCAGCCGCCATGGAACGGTTCGACGGCGATCAGGACTTATTTCTGACCCTGGCCGAGATGTTCCTCGAGCGTTCACCCGCCGCACTCGCGGCAATCCAGACCGCCCTCGCAGATAAGAATCTTCCGATGCTGGCCAAGGAAGCGCACAAATTGAAGGGATCGGCCATGGAGTTCTGCGCTCGCCCGACGGTGGCCGCGGCAGCGCAGCTTGAGGAATCAGCCCGACAGTCGGCCGTGAGCGAGACGGCGGCGATGGGAGAGCAGGTCCATGCCGAAGTGCAGCGACTAACGGCCGCCCTGCAGGTGATCATCGAGAAAGGATTTCCTGCGTGACACGTCCCGCCGCATCCAGAACGCTGTTGGTCGTGGAGCCCTGTGCCGAAACGCTGGCCATGGTCCTGGAACAGGCGAAGACTCGAGACCTCTCGATCATGACAGCTCCTGATCCGCATGTGGCCTTGGCGATGATGGACATGGCGTCGCCGGATGTGCTCATGACCGACCTGTTTCTCCCTGAGCCGAACGGGATGATGCTGATCCGCGAAGCGCTCAAGCGAAACGCACGGACGGCGGTCATTGCGACCACCCGGGCTGGGAATGAACAGGCTCTCCTGGAAGCTGTTCGAGCCGGCGCGGGAGATTGTCTGTACAAACCGGCCCGGGCAGAAGAACTCGGCATGGCCCTGGATCGGGCGCTCCGGAGAATCCCTCAGACCATCGACGATGTCCCGGGTATCGAGCAGTTGGAGTATCGTCTGGTCATCGGAACCGATCCCGGAGACGTTGAATCCTGCGTGACCTGGCTGATTGAGAGTACGGCTATGGGGCTTCCCGAAACCCAACGGCTGCACCTTCGCACAACCTTGATCGAGCTGATTGTCAATGCGGTGGAACATGGCAGCCTTGAAATCTTCTATCGGGAAAAACATGAGGCGTTGAGCACCGATCGCTTTGATGACCTGATCGCTGAACGACGCCGCAACCCCCGCTTTGCCCAACGTCGCGTCATCGTCCGAGCGCTGTATGACAAGTTCCACCGCCGCATGCGGTATGCGATCACGGATGAAGGAAACGGCTTCACCTGGAACCGCTTCCTGACGCGATCGGATCAACCCTGCGACAGTCGCGACGCAAACGGGCGCGGCGTATTCCTCGCCAAGGCCTTCTTTCCCGATCTCACCTACAACGAGCGCGGAACCGAGGTCACGTTTTCTGTACCGCTGCCCTAGGGCGCTCAGTCGCCGGCACCCCGGCTTGACGCGCAACGTAACCACAGTTTATCTTCCCGTCGTCGATCTCATTCTCTTGTGACACGCTCACTCGTGAGGCACCCATGACTCGTTGCACGCGCCTGACGCTCTCCCTCGTATTCCTCTCCCTGTTAGCCGGGTGCAGTACCAGCGAATGGGTGCATCCGAACCGCCCGAAGGATCAATTCACCCAGGATTACAACAAGTGTCAAGCCGACACGCTGCGCGATCCCAAGCTGCAACAGGGCATTCAGTTGCTCATCATTCAGGCCACCGAGCGCTGCGTCCAAAAACAGGGATGGCGCTTGGTCGAAAAAGAGTAGGCGAGCGCGTCTGTATCCTTTCCACGCAGATCAAGCCTCATCCCGGATGATTCGCTGCACATGCCACTTCGCCTGGCTGAGCGTTCAGCCGGATAACGGTTCGACTCGCAGGACCGCACCTCGGTGTCAATTCTCTCCCACTCGTGAACAGAACCGTTTTTGTTGACTGACGGGTCCGGCTCCGCTATGTACATGATGAGGTGGCCTTCGCCATGGCAGCCCCGTTGGTTTCACCACGTGCTTCCCGGATCAGCCGGGGCCGTGCATCGGAGTCGGGCCGTCTTTCAGCTCACCGTCTCTTGAGCATTGAACCTCGTCGCCCTGTCTCGCCGGCGAGGACTGAATCGCAGATTGCACAAACCCAGACAGGATTAGATTTATGAAACGTATCGATCTCATCGCCGGCGCCCGGCCGAATTTCATGAAAATCGCGCCGATCATCGACGCCTTGAATGCCGCTCGCTCGAACGGCAGCGAGTTGCGCTTCCGCCTCATCCATACGGGACAACACTACGATCGAGCCATGT